>BNJV01003119.1_pt1 | contig 112976 bp, 185 predicted proteins | sample 8540591 | NCBI WGS metagenome assembly BNJV01 (sample SAMD00202457, study PRJDB9452) | human saliva metagenome | host: Homo sapiens
CAAGCTTGCTGTGATTGGCCATTTTAGATGCTGACTTTGATCTCATCTGAGGATGGACTATTTGGGATCAGCATCTGAACATGCCAGCAACATTAGCGACTTATTCGGCCTTGCAGAGCTGAAGATTACGTTTTAATTTTGATCGCGGTCTCTGTGTCGCGCCAACATACTCAGCGATCTCACTGGCCCAGCAATGCTCAAAATCAGATTTTGCAGCAATAGTCTCTTTCTTTCACTTAGTGTACCTCTTCAGACTATCGTCCAAACTAATCATTCAGCACATACCTCCTCTTAAAACATCATCAGAACCGACTGTGTTCTTCCCAAATTATCTCCAGGCATGCCATCTCTTCAGAATGTCTCCACAAACATTGGTTTTCGACTGTTTCCTTCATCTGGCTCTTTCTGCCTGTCGCATTCTCGATGTTTTCGACCATCTGGCACGCAAAAGAACCATCATCAGCCCAACCGTCTGTTCAACTTCAGCGTTCGTTCTGCTCACCCAAGACGCCCTTCTTTCTGCTTAATCCGGAAAGCTCTTTTCATCCTTCCTCTCCGAACACGAGGCTCGGTCAGCCCTCTCATCTGATTCGAGAGTCCTCGAGCGAACATTCTTTCAACAAATCTTGATCGCAGATTTTTCCGTCTGGTCATTGACCGCCAGGTCATTCAATCTGTCCCCTCATCATTTTCCATCATCTAAAAATTATCACATCCTTCGAAGAGACTGGTTCAGCCTCGCCTCATCGACTCGATCTCATCCACCTTTCCATCCAGAAAGGTCCTTTCGATACCCTCCCTCATCTTCCAAGCGCATCGAGCCCACTCGCGACAGCCTTTGCCTTCACGAACCCTGCGCCCTTTCTGTTCACTCAAAATCGGTCATTCCGCCAACGCCTGTGCCTCGCGGCAACAGCAGCCAAAATCATTTCAATCAGCCACTTCGCTCAAACCACCGAGCACTTCAGCAGTACGTCCTTTGATATCCCGACCTCAATCTCCGCTTCACTGGCCCCACCTGACCCCACATCATGTTCGTCAGCACCTTCACGCCGAGGAACAAGGTCCCCTGGACCACCAGCTCTCATGAGAAAGTTTCAGTTTAGCCGGCGAGAATTTCATCGTAGCTTCATCGTCGACCATCTGATAAAACAGATACACCATCACCTTCCATACGCCGCCTTTGTTCATAGTTCGTTCAGGCCTGTCATCCTCAATACGCAGCCTCATCTCAGTTGTCAACGCGCATCATCCGCATAACCCTACCCCATACTACCTGGCTGGAACAGCAGTCTTTTTGAATCATTTTCTGGATTTAATTTGTTCAACGTCTTCTTCGGGTATCAAAGCTTCAATCAACGCCGTATCCGGCCATTTATGTCCTTCTGATCAGAATGCTCATCAATCAAAACTTCAGCCCAGCACCAGCCACAAATGTCATCATCAAATATTGCCGTACATCAAAATTTTTCATTGTTTCATCTCCGTTTCAAAAACACCATAACAGCATGTCACGTTATCAACAACAGTTATTTAAACCCAAAAACAGGTTAAAACCGTTTTCACCACGAGCAGAAGTTTTCGCCGTCGGTCTGGTCGGTCCGAACAACTTCGAATTGCGGAATCATCCGAATTGAACACCGTCCGAATATTGCACAAACCATTCGGTCGACCGTTCAGGTCAGTCCAGTTGATCTCTGGTCTCAGCGAACAGCAGCAAGCTCATCACGTACCTGAATGAAGAGTTGTGCCACGATGGGCCGATATTTAGAGTTCAATTGCCTGCGTTTTGCATAATTCCAGCACCCGTTATTTACGCGCACGCTTCCGCCCTCGCTAACTTGCTGCGCCGATTCTGGTCGCCAGAGAACTCGTCAAGAGAACCACGTGAACAGACCACGACATCAATCATCTTTCATTCAAACATCATCTCGACATCTTTCATACCTGCACCCGCTTTAATATCATAAACATGAAACGATCTGTATTCACGCGGCCTGTGCAGCAACGCACCGTAGCACAGCTTAACGTTAGCTGGCTGTTTGCTTCGGCCCCTGACCGAAGCAACACCGTTGCGTTCACAAGAGCAGCACATTATCCCGCGCGATTGTCAGCCGCCCAAGAGCACCCATCATACACCGAAAATACACATCCATCAAAACAGAAGTCAGTTGTGGCTCAAGACCTTCGCTCCAAGATACTCGACAAGAGACACATAGGTCATCTTCATCGCACAGTCACCACCATCGCGGGTCCACCAGGGTTAATGTTTGAGAACCGTGAGTCAGAACAGCCACTGGCTCACCTGGCCCACGTTCAATGCGCCTGATTCAGGTCACAAACGGTTCTTTATCACCCACGGTGAACAGACGTCACCGTCGCCGACTCCACTGAACTCCGGTTCAATACCGTCATTGCGTTTTACCAGACAGTTCATCGGCCAAACGTTGCCTGAAGATTGCTTCAGTCCACACAAATCGCAAGCCCCAGCGAAGCATATGAACAACATACCGATGCAGATCATTACAACGCGCCCATCTCAGTAAGAATCGGCCGATGGTCACAACATTGCTACCGTTATCATTTCAGACAGCTGCGATACCGTAAATTCGTTTGACCGTTTTGTCTTCAGCAGGTCGCACAGTAAAGTTATGAAGAAATATTTTAACACGACATCCATCAATCTTCCGTTGTCATTTCGTGTTGCAACAGAGTCTCACCAGCTATTTCGCCGTTGCGATTTGACCGATGCTCACGCCAGTCGATTTTAATCACGAACAGTTGCAGACCATCGACCGATGATCGCGAACACGAAGTTGTCAGGTTCCGAAGTTCAGTCGCCGAAATACAGACCCCCAACACAGCGAACGCTCACCACGACTCATCTCACTAGCAATTACCCGACATCCATTTCAACAGCGTTCAGTCGATTTGTTTGAATACCTACCATACCGTCAGTAACAGATTGTTCATCTTGACTATAAATACAACAATCAGCGTTCGTTCGTCATCACCCACGATCCAACGTCCGTTCCACGTTATTGGTCACAGAGTTAACGTCAACGTCTTCTCTCCCGACAGAACATATTTGTCCTCCGTCATTTTATTCAACAAGAAGGTCGTTCGCCTTTGTCGATACTATTCAAATTGTCCTCCGTCTCAAACGTGGCCCATTTCAAGAGCCCATTGTCAACAGTCTGAACACCTGAAGTGAACCTGACAGTGCATCCATTTGACCACATCCAACGCTCACTTTCTTCGTCTGGTCCAGCTCACATCCCCTGCGCGTGTCCGAGCCTTGTTCGTTCCGTTCCGTGAATTGCCGTTTCACGACTACGTTTATTTCCGATTCTTCCCGCGGGTTTCGATCTTTATCTGCGTTATCCTACTCCAATATCATCTTCACTCAGGCCTCACCATTCAAAGCTTTTAGCTTTTTCGCGAGACACCTTGCCTCGACCGTATCAGCGTCTCCAGCGAGCTGTCTCCTCCTCGTAAACGTTCGTGGCCTCAGCACAGCGAACCCTTACGGGACTGAAGATCGTCATCACCATTTCAGCATCCTCAAACATTAACTCAACACAGCAATAATCACCCATCAATAATCAACCAACAGCAACGTCTCACCGTAGTGAACACCCGTGCACTGTCAAACCACACCATCGCTTCCGTCAAACCGACCAGTCCCGACCCCATCGCCCACGAGCATCATTTAATTGCATTTATTCCTTCACTGTTAACTGGCTCATCGTTAAACGTCGTTTAACACACGGTCATTAACATTTCGATTGTCAATAGGCAATAATGCGAGAAGAATCCTCCAGCTTCGAAAGCAATGTCATGGAGAAGAAATGCTTCCATAACAGCAGCAGCGAAGATAAATCGCACCTTAACATGCCAGAATGATCAACCTTCAGAACTCCTCAACCGATGACAGAGATACAGTTAACGGAGCGTCAATCACGAACTTAATCAAAGACGCCGAGCACATCAAGAACAACAACATTGCATCCAAACGACAAGCTCCACAGGCTCATCACGCTCGGCCCTTCGCCATCATACCCGCCGACCGAATCATTCGAAACAACATTCGGCAAGCTCATTCCCGGTATTTTTTGATAGATGTTGCATAAGCGTTTTTGTTCACGAGATAGCGATTAACAAGAACTAACAGCGCACGACAGAACATCAATCAGTAAACAGCAAGCATACTCTGTTGCAGCAGTTAACCAAATAACTGTTTGCACACCAGCACCACCAGACATATCTCGCCTCTTGATGATATTTGTCAAAAATACACCATCAGCTGCACCAGGCCACAGACATCAGCTCGAATCTCATCCGCGTTGTCCCTCCGACACCGTTATTGTGTTACATATCCAGGTTCAGTCTTCCAAACAGCCTCATAACATCGGATGTTTGAGAGCCATTGATAAGACTCACATTGGTTTAATTTCGAGATTAGAATGTTGGGTTACTTGAAAGAAAAGCAAAGAGTCCGTCAATACCAACAAGCGCCCAGCCCGTCGCTTGTTCTTTGAAAATCGTTTTACTGGGCAAACCACAGCCCACCACATACGATAATCGCAATGAACAACGCAACAGTTACTTCATCTTCATTAACATTTGCTCGAACAGCCAGGCAGCCATTCAGGATTGCTCAAAATCCTTCCATCAGCACAAAGATCTCCTCGAACACTGTGCAGATCCCCACCTCACACCTCGGCCTGGTCAGATTGCATACCTTACTGTCGGCTGACCTCGCAGATGCTGCATCACGCACATTTAATTGTTCTGTCAGATACTTGCCCCAGTTATTCACTGTGCCAGGTCACGATTCTGTACGGACACCAGCCATCAGCAACAACGCCTGAACAAATCAACCGTTAATCGCCCGATTGCAATCTGAGTGGTTCTCCCTGTGCCTGGAGTCTGGCTGGTCCAAATCATCATCTTTTTCCGTTTAGCCTGAGAAACTAACTGACAGGGTCCATTCTAATACAGAGGTTTTGTTTGTTGCCACTCGCGTGTATAAGAGTTAAGATCAACTTCCTCATCTGAGCCGATTGCGAGTCCGATAAATCCTTATTGGTGCCACCCATACCGATATCAGATGTTATACCGCAGTTTCTCGATAATTTCAACGTGAACTGAACATTCACGTTTGAGGATTCGAATGTTAAAGGTTCGATTATTGCATAAAAGTCTTGTAATGTGTTTTGGCTTGCCCTTCAAACAAACGAACCACTTCCCCGAACGCCCAACTGGTCTCAGTCAAACCGATTGTTTAGAGCGAATGATTGAAATTGCGCCGATTACTGTCTCATCTCCAATATAAACAACTGATTATTTTCGTTAAAACTACCATCATTTTAGCAATGTTCGGTACCGTGTTAAATATATTCAACTGCTCGAATGCCGATTCACGCCCGAAGTCATTCCGGAGTCCAAGACGATGTTTGCCACTTCCGCTTAAATAGCCGATTGAAGACAGCTTTGTTATCTTCACTGCGACGTCTGTTACATGAACAGCCGTATTGAATCTGTTTCTTTAATAACTTCCGAAGCCGATTTGAAGAAAGTTTTGATGGTCCGTTTAGCTATCTGATTTGTGATATTGACAGTCGATATCGATCAGATCATTATTGATGTCGCAATGATGGTTTCACGAACTAAAATCAAACAGTTTGGAGAACATCAGCAGTCACAATAAAATAGCGTTGTCTTTTACATAAAGTTGACCGGCACCAGCATTATCTTCAAATTTTCCGGTTCTCATTTTACTGTCATCGCTTAAACATCCTCAAATGTGTTCCAGCCTTCAATTATTTTTAATCACCTTTAACCGACAACACCAGCAACCAATAAAACAACAAAAAAGAGAGCTGTCCCCTTTGTGTCCCTTTAGATGTTCAAAGGTCTGACTTCAGCTCTGTAACTCACCGCGCAACGAACACAGCCAATATCGTTATGAAATGACACAACCACGCTTTACGTCGTTATCGGTCAGCAAACCCATTTCTGTTGGCCAAAGCGAGTCTCACAAATGAATATGACAACGCAACAGAACCATCCCACCCTTTAGCGAGCCTGACCCACTAGAAAAGCATTTACGTCAGAAGAACAGTCATAAAGCCTCTGATCCGTACATTAGCAGCCCAGAGGCTGTTCAATTTGCACTTTCTCTCCGTGGCCTTTCATCGTGCACATCACGTAACACCGACAGTACGTCAACCGCGAAAACAACAAAAAAACAGCGAGTTTTCGAAAATTCCTTGTTCGAACATTGTTCAGTTTCAACCGTCTTTCATCAGCGAACCACGAAGATTCCCCGCCCGACTGTCACACCAGCCACCAGTCATCAACACGCTGGCTTGCCGCACGAGCACCAAACCCGTTCGCGTCAGCCAGCAGCATCCCTTGTTTGCCGGACACCTCGTCACACCCCGATCCTTCAGCGCATTCTCAGACTCCACAGATCTCGATCGCCCGGAGCACGGTCTCTTCCCAACCACTGCCCCACCGTCTGCCACCGGACAGTCCCAATCTCCCACATCACAATCACGCCTGTCACGACCAGACGAGCGGTCATTCATCATCAATGAACTTGCAGGTTGATTTTGCCGATTGTGTTTGTCTACCGGCCTGAGCGCATCTTCAAAGACGCTTTAACTGTGAACATGATTTCCGCCCGCTCAGAACATCCACCACCATTCAGCGATTGCCGAACATCCGAACAGCCACACTCAGGCGCCTGAGTATCTGTACCACCGTGATCGCTATCACCTTTATTGCGATATTGTCTACACCAGAATCAGCACCAGCGGTCGCTTCGACCAGCGGCCGGAATGCGGACGGGTCATTATTCCCCGCTTCATCGGGTCTCGCTCGCCGCATAAACGTCCACATCGTTCACGTGAAATTATTCACCGTCTCACCCGAGTTTCATAACCGTAACGAACCACGCCATTATAACCCTAACGTCAGTAATGCCTGACTGTTCACCCATCCGAGAACTCATCGGTTCCGGACGAACATCCTCAGCCAGTCCATCTGCAACACCATCACCAGCCGGATTTGCAGAATCACCAACCACTTCACTCAAGGTCTCCAGAACGGTTTCCGTTAAATCAAAATTTGCTGTTGCATCACATTCGAGCCAACGCCAGAGTCGCTGTTATGTCTCACTGCCTGATCAATACCTGGTTCGAGCGAGCAGGAATACCTGAGCCATCAGCAGTGACCCCGAATAGTTAGCCCCTGGCCCGTGGAGCCGCCGCAGTTCGACATTCTGCCGATCAACCGTGCCTGTTCCACATCACGTTAATTGCCGACCGTTTCAATAGCGGTCACCGCGTAGCGTTATCGTCTGCCGAATTGCCAGCATCGCATCCTCATTTCGAGTAACAGCCCGGCATTTACCGCTGTCATCTCATTGGTCACCATCCACTATTTCAGCAGCCACCGAATACGATACACGCAGCAGATTGAGTTTTCATAGATACGGTCGAGCAGTGCGCATCGCCGTCTACCTGACGACCATCATTGTCCACAATCAATCCGCAAGGTCGCGTCGGCTTTTGCTGGTTCACTGGCGCTCACCGAACAGTAATATTTGAGTTTATCCAGCATCAATAGTAAACTGTACCGCTTCGGTTTGTCTTTCTGAACTGAATGTTCGATCTCGACTGTCGCGCCTGGCTGTGTTATCACCGTAACGGCACCGTATCCGACGATAACGTCATCGATCAACACTAACGTTAGAATATTAGTTAGCAGAGGCCAGAGTTGAAGGTGACGGAGGTTGAGTTGAGCAGTATCGTGGTTCGCTCATTGCGCAAAGTTACAAAACAGATCAGTTTAAACCGATCGTTGATGGGCCCATTCGTTTGTTGTCTTCCGTGTTGCTCGTCTGCCTTTCCACCTGCGCCGAGCGCACCACCAGCCGAAGCGAAGACGAACGAACTCAGCATCTAAAGACGGATGGCATAAATAATATTTAACAGACGCATGTCGTTTCATCATCAGCTTGTCCGCTTTCGTCGCCGATTTCCAACATACGGCCCGAAGTCATATCAGACAAAGAGTTATAGCCGATGACGTCATTCGTGGTCCACAGATCTCGACGGGGAGCACCATCAACCGGGTGCATATTGTTGCGCCCATTTCGCAAGTCGCGTATTTCCGTTAAACCACCTGAATCAGCAACCACGCGCTGACGTCATTTTCCTCAATTTCATCCTTTAAGAGCGTCACAGATGTGCAGACTTCGTTTCGCATTTTGAGAAGCCGGTTGACAGATTACTGGTTATTGTTGGTCAGGCCTGTCTTCTGTACCGTCAGCGCCGACATTTTCAAAGCTGGAGAAGCTGTATTCAGATACGATCAGCAGCCACCCGTCAGTAACGAAAGTTTGCTCGAACTGTTTCGTCAATAATTAACTTCGTTAGAACCAAATAGCTAATTCATTTCGAGGTATTCACTGTGGCAGTCGACTTTCATTGTCACCGTTTCACCCTCGAACACATAAGCAGTTTGTTCTGTCGACAGTACAGTCTTTTCGCCTGTTCGCTTCGAGAATATTGTCAGAAACTGTCATCGTCTGTCTCTTTTCGTCTCGGATGTCTTGACATTATAGTCTTGGCAGTTCAAATGAGTTCGACCGAACAGCGGCATTGTTTTCGATAAAGCTTCTATCAGCAATACGTCGGTTTTAGCCAATATTTTCCGTTCAACACGTCAATTCATCCAGCATCATTTTGAAGACAGCCACCAAAACAGCAGCAATGACGGACCCAGCCCGCTCATTGACAACGGCATCATCAAAATTCGCAAGCCGACTTTACAGCGTCACCTGTAACGCATCAACGCCACCCCAGCCGCCGAGTGCGCGTTTGCATTTGCCTTCGGAACGATCAACCCGAACATTTGCTTGTTAACATCAGCTTAGCATCCCCAGCAGCCACCCCACAACAGGGAACACATTACTTTGGCACGTCTGTCGAGTAAAGAGCTCAGGAAGCGACACCACGTTTACAATCGTTTGTTGTATCAAAGACCATCTCGCTTGAAGACAACAGCCCAACATTGTCTTGCTTTGGTTGGCACCTCGATCGCAACAGCACATTTTGATCTCATCTCATCGCCCAAGCCCACTGCTTCAGCATCTCTCGAACACCGCGATTTTTGCCAGACCACTCAACGATTTCACCACCTCATCACTGAAGACAAGGCCTCACTACGCCTTTAGAATTTCATCGTTGATTCGCATCTGAGTGCCACCTGTTACTGAAGATACGCAAATGAGCCGTCAACGTACCACCACAGATCAGCACGATCTCCTGAAAGTGTCTGGCAACGCCTTCTGTGCCATCCCCTCAAGACAGATCTCAACCATCTGATCATCAACTGTTCGAGAACAGAACCTTTATCACACAGTTGTTAGTGCTCACTTGTCGTCCCGACATGATTTTTCATATTCCGACGCCTGCAGACCAAACAATACCACCAGGTTAGTTAATGCCATCTGACAGAGACACAGACGATACGATGGAACAGACCGTCAAGTTACAGAAGAAACCAATCCAGCCATCAGTACGCCAGTCACCTCAGCAGCACCGGTGCTCCCCACAGCCAGTTATCTCAACCTCAACATGGCTGACGAGATACCAAGAACCCACCATTCACTCAAAATGTTTTTCTTCCGAGTCAAAGCCATCTCGAAAGTTCAAAATATCTTGCTTTCATATCCTCAGGACCTGACCATGACCAGTTCCCTTCCATTCTGCGAGTTACAGATGGTACCAAGAAATCCTGTAATTTTAGCAGTGATACACATCAGGTCCCTTTCACAGTGAAGCATCTCGGTCAACTAACTCGACTGAGTTCCACCGAAGGGGGTCGTTTTTGTCAAACCTCAATTATCCCGATTTTAAACCTGCCTCTGTTCAAACACCTTACCAATCATCTTTTTCCAGCCTCAGTCTCCAGTTCACCACACCAGCATCGATTTTCCGCTTCAGCATTGTTACAGTAACAAAATCATCCTTTGTTACCAGTTTTAGAAAGACAATTCTTGCTTTCCCGCACAGTCGTAACTATCGACGCCATTCAACGAATGTCAGAACAGCAGTTATCGGTCACTGCTATTTACCGTTTATCAAAGGCTTCATCTCAAACCTGTTAATTTCCTTCGAGTTTTCAGAGTTATCTTCACTCTTACCGCTGCAAGACGCCGCCAGCGGATGGCAGCGCCCGCACTTTTATACCTCGCGATTGTCAACGCAAGAACATCACCCTTCTTCAAGACGATAACAGTCAACCGTCAGCGATAAGTCAATTTTTCCATCTGCGACCGAAGTCGCTTTTCGGCGAACAAGCCAAACATATCAATGTGGCCCGAATTGCAGCTGTCAATACTGTACTGGTAAAGCCAGCTTAATCATTGTGGTCATTCGCATATCCGTAAAGACCGTGACAACGCACGTCATCCCGTTTCAGAGTGTCCACGGTTTGTCGTCATCATCATTTTTACCTCTGTCCAGCTGTCGGCACGGAGCACCATTCATCAACCTGACCAGCCTGCTCAGCTTCCGGAGTAGAGCTGAGTTGAACTGGCCGCAGGAAAGGAGGTTATTCGCCGACTGTGGCTGGTGAGCCCACCGTTTGTTCACCTCCACTTCCCGGCTGGTGCTGAGTTGAGGCGTTGCAGCAGTTCTTCTGTGCTGAAGAACCGTCGGCGAAAGCGACGCCGGAGTTGCCGCCCCAAGAACTGCAGCATGTGCCTTGTACATCCCTTTCTTCATTGCTTGATGATCAGCGAATCGACTGGCATCTCATACCATTCAATCATATCATAAAACAAAACGCGAAACATCCACCATTCTTCTTTGTCAGCCAACAATCATTGCTCGGCGAACGTTGCAGTTTGTTCGCCCGCCTTAAAGATTACCGGCTTCATTTCACGTTCACATCCCCATCTCGTTCATAAACAAAGCCGTTGCTCGTCGGCCCAAACGCAGTTTTCCGTTCTCGACAATCAGCCCGTGGTCACCGTAGACACCAACTCGAAACCATCGGCACCAACCGCCTGACACTTCTCGCCATCACGTCACCGCCGTCATCAAGGCGCAGACCCGATACTTCGAAGAACACTTTGAGCTCAAACGAAGATTTTATACTTAAAATTCGTTTCATAAAGTTATTTGCCGCCGTTGCCCAGTTTTGTTTTGATATGTAACCAAATTCCCCACACTTCGCTTTATAGACCAGTCTCGACATCAGCTCACCACCATCATCAATCGAGTCATCACCGTCTTCATTAAACGAGAATGTCCGTTCACCGTCCACCGTGTCCTCAGGCCCAGCCAGCACAATGTTCGTTCATCAACTCGCCATCGTCTGCTGGGCGATCTTCCGGAACAGATTGCTGTGCTGAGCAGAACGGTCTGACCAACAAAGTGGTTCTCCTCTCATCTTCAGGCAGAGAATTGATGCTCGTCTATTTTGGCGTAAAATCAGCACTCTCATCTGGCCGGTCCGTTGAACCTCTTCCACGTTATTTTCACCACTGGTGACTATCACCAACGTCACTGCCCGACACCTGATCGATACCTCGTGATTGCCCATCATCGTTAGTCTCTCGAGCACAGAGCAGTCTGTTTTAGTCTCATCCCTCAGGTCTTCTTCTTCCCTTTCCAGCTCTTGAAACGACACAGTTCAGTAAATCACAAGCTCACCGTGCCAAGATTAAACACAGCAAAATCAAGATGTGAGCTTAATAACTATATTGAAGATTATCCCTTTAATCAGCAAAAGATATACCCATTGCTGACGTGCCGTTACTAGTTCAACAGAATTGCATTCATTTTTGCTAGTTCACGACCATTTTTGCTCAGATTGACGATATCCAGTTTGGTCACCAGCATTTTAAAACTGGCCCAGGTCAGTTTTGGTTTGAACGCTTATGCTAATTCAATTCAGACTAAAAAAATTATGAAGAACAATTGCACCTAGCAGCAAGTCTTCCTAATGAAGCTGAACAAATTAAAGCTTATCAAGAAGCTATTAAATTAAATCCAGAGAAGGTAGATGCTTATGAAGCATTGCTAAATAATGCTTTTTCTAAAAGACGGAAAAATTTTTCTCAAGAAGAAGTTAATAAAATGACTGAAATTCTAGGATTTAAAGGGAAATCAAGCGATGAAACAATCGAAAACAAACTAAAAAAACAATAAAGAAGCTTATGATAAATTTGCCTATGATATGGGATTGGCTTATTTTTTTATTACTATGGTGAAGATGGCAACAAACAATTATCTCAACCTTGGTTTGATATTGCAAAACAAAGCAAGCATTTATCTCCTTCTCAAATCGAAAGAGCAAAAACGTTTTAGTCAAATCGCTGATTATAACATGAGAATCAATTTGAAAAAAACAAGGCAGGAGACAAAGGCGTTTCTTACAGTGATTACTGGGATGATATTGTTTTTGTTAGCTTCTGGAGATATTGCTCATGATGATAACTTAAAAACTGCGTTAGTGGTATATAAAGAGTTAGTCGCTCAAATCTTACTACACGCAAATGATTTTAAAAAAATGCTGGTATTAAACGAGATGTCATTGAATCTGAACTTGAAATGGTTAAATTGAGACTAGCAGATATTGTAAAGATGGATGATTTTTGATTCTGATTTAGATCAAGAGCTAGTGAACCAAATTAAGAAGAGTTTAGAAAAAGCACGTCAAGCAGTAGATTATGCTTTTTGCTGATTAGAAAGGGATGTTGAAATGGCTGAATATATTGGATTATTAAAAACAGCATCTCTTCGTTGCGGTGCTTGGATTTTTACTTGTATGTTTATCTGCTTTTTATTGTGTGGAAGCATGATTTACTAGACTATTATCGTTTCAAAACTGGAAAAGGGAAGAAGAAAAATTTCTGAAGTTGAGAGACCTAAAACCATTTCTCAATATTACTCAGAGACTCTTGATGAAAGTGATAGTCACGAAATTATCAATCAAGAATATGGTCAAGATAGTGGCGATTTAGTTGATAGCGTCACAATTGGTAAAAATGCTAATGGAGAAGTTCAACAAGTTATTGATGATGAAATTGCTGATTTTACACTTAAAAATAGACAAACATCAATTCCTCTACCTGAAGGAATAGAGGAAACCACTTTGTTGAGTCAAGATATTCATTCTGCTCCAAAACTTTATGTCCCTATTTCTTCAGAAGATGCTTATGAAGATGATAACGGAATTGATGAAACAGACATTATTGCTTTGCAAAAGCCTGATTTTTGAGGAAGTTTACGAGGTGGATAATAATATTGATGAAACGGACATTATTCAAATTTCTCAATTTAATGAAGATGAAGGTAGTGAAGAAAACTCAGTTATTGAGTGAGAATTTAGACGAAACTGATGCCATCAGCATAGAGTTTTCTAATGAATCTATAAAAACAGAAAGTGCTAGTAAAGAATTTGATTTACATATCAAAAACAAAGAGGCTTTTTTTAGGTAGAAAACTAACAGCAAAGAGAAATAACACTTGAAAAACTTGAATTTTTCATCCTTAAAATCTTCGGTTAAAAACCAAAGAAGAAGCTGTTATTTCTCTTCAAGAAGTATCAAAAGAAGATTCTGCACCTGTTGATAGTGACGAAACTGAATTGTTACAACATGATAGCAGGGGAAATAATCAAATGGATTTAGATGGTTCTGATGAAACCGAGTTGTTGAGTTAATCTACGCAAGGAGACGATACGACAGAAGATTTATCAAAAGAACAGAAAACTTCTGTTTTTAGATGACGAAGCAACAACTTTGTTTATAGACGAAGATGGGGATGCCGAAACAACTGTCTTGTCTCAACAAAAATAAAGAAAACCAATTATCTTTAAAACTATGGGCGAAACAAACTACAACGTTCACTATTCCCGAAAAACAGTAATTTGGTAGTTACAACAATAAAAAAAGAAAGAAATAAGGCGGATATTTCCGCCATTTTTATTTTTTTATGATATAATTAGATAGTATAAAGTGCAAAAATGTCAATTGTAGTCACATAAGCACAATAATATGAAAAAGAAAGGATTATCATGTCTTACAAAACATATAAAAAAAGTTTTTTTCTAGTTCTTTAGGAGTTGCTTTAGCAACCTCTTCTGTTATAGCTCCAGCATCAGCTTTCGCAGAAGAAAATAACAGTTCTTCTAATACCGAAGAAACCACTGCAACACCTACTCCAGCTCCAACTCCAACCGAAGGAAGTGGAGGTGACAAAACTAGTGAAGCCTCACCAACCACAAGTGAAGAAACAGGTGCGCCTGCAACGCCAACACCTGCTCCAGCCCCAGTTCCAGCTCCAGCTCCTACTCCAGAAGCTAAACAGGAAGCTGAATTTAGGTTGGTAGATGAAACAGGTACTCTGATTACCGACTTAACAGGATTAGAGTTCAAAATGACTGCCCCAGATGGTTCAGTTGTTGATGGCGACTTAGAGAAAAAAACGGTGACGTTATTAAGTTTACTCCTAAAACAAGGGTTGATGAATCTATTGCGTTTAATTACACGATTAAATTACCTGGTTATATTGATTTTTTTCTGGAGAGCCAATTACTTTTTAATGAGTTAAAAACAACTTTGCCAATTTTAGTATTGGATAGTAGGAAGCCTTCTGGTTCAGATATTACATTTAATTATGATAAAGCTGTTCCTTTAGCAAAAACTGACTTTAAATTCACAAAAAAAGATGGGAAAGAAATTAACTTATCTTTTGGTAAATGACGAAGTTGGACATTTTAATTTATCAACTCTTAAAGAGGGTGATGAAATTTCTTACGTTGTTAATCACGAAGGTTATAAAAAAAGTCACAGGTAGCTTCACCGTCAAAAACAACAGCGATGGAAGAAAAATTTACCTTGGTAAAATTAGAAGATGCTTCTAAGAATCAAGAAATTAATAAGGTTTATGGAGATGAAGCCTTTTAATCTAAAAAGACTTGGTAGAAATGCCAAATGATTACGATGGTAATTTAACTTATACTGTTGAAGAAGGAAATTCTGTTATTTCATTAGATAGTAATCAATTAGTTACGATTTCTAATGCAGGAAAAAGCCAAAATTCATGTAAAAAGCTCCTAAAACAGATAACTTTAAAGAAGTTGATTTTTATTGTTACTGTAAATATTGCTAAGAAAAAAATCTTGGAAAAATCAATGCTAGTATGATTGACTGGGAGAAAGCTGAGAAAAACTTTTGATGGAAAAAGATGAATTGAAGTTAAAAGGTGTTTTTGAATAGCAAAAGCAGGTTTAAAATCAGGAGATGAAATTAAAGTTTCAGCAACTTTAAAAAAACGAGCACCCCTTCAGTTGGAACTCATGAAAGTCAAGTTAAAAAAATGGAGTTGTTAGGGGATACTAGTAACTACACCTATGAAACTGATGTAGAAAAAGGACCTGATGTTGCTATCACTGCTAAAAAAATTACAAAGTTTCTTTAAAAGAAATTTCCGTCTCTTATGGCTCGCAAGAATGGAAAGATTTAGTCGCAGGTAAAATTCCTGAGAGTTATAAACTTAAAGATATTTTTAGACTTTCAGACAAACTTTGACTCAGAAGAAGAAAAAAACTTATTTTGAAAATTTAGATATTAAAGAATTTCTTGAAGTATCTGTCAAGCAAGATAAGTACATGGTTGGGGAAGTTAAGGATAGCTTAACTCTAACTATTAAAGATGTCCCAAATGGGAACTTTAAATTTGTCGCTGATAAATTAACAGCTAACATTACTATTAAACAAGATGAACGCTCTGCTGAAAACTTGTGGTCTCATATTTCCATCAATAATGATTCTAGCAAAAAAATATCTATCAAAAAGATGGCGTAACATTTATCAAACCTGGTGGGTATATTGGTTTGAATCTGCAAGAAGATTCAGGATATAACAAAAATCAATATCAGGACGACAAATTTAGGCACTCAACGAATATGCTGATAAAAATTTCTATTCCTGAAACAGTTGTGTCTAAAGATGTAGTTGGGAAATTCTATCTTTCTCATAAAGAAGGGATGCAACAAGAACGAAAAGAATACGATTTACCAGACACTTTCAAAGTCGATGCTGATGCTCCTGTAATTGATTTTGTTGACGGCTCTAAAATTTTTTGCGACTATCTTCAATGCTGGAACAACAACTTTCTCAGATGCAGATCAAGCAGTGAAAATTCTCTAAAGCGAATAGTAAAGATGGTTATGTAATGACCTTATCTTCAAAATGATAAAGGCAGTGGTCTTAAATCATTGAAATATAGTCTTGTAAAAAAATCACTAGTGATGAAGATGCTAAAGCGAAAATTAAAGATGCTGTATTTGCAGACGATACTAAGTGGGAAGATGTCAAAAATAATGCTATTGCAGTCAAGGGTGTTTCTGAAGGTTACTACATTGTTATTGTAAAAAGCAAAAGATAATGTTGGAAACGAATCTGTTTATGCTTCAAATGGGATGGTGTTTGATACAACAAACCCAGTTGTAAACATTAAAGATTTGTCAGCTACAAATAACTACTCAGCAAAAGACATTACTTATAAAGTAAATCTTATTGACCCTGTTAATAATGGGGTAACAACAGGGATTGCTAAAGCTGATGTTATTGTAAAAGCAAATGGGCAGGTTATTCATTCCGAAAAACCAAATACAAACACTTTTTCTCTAACAGCTAAAGATTTGTATGGTGTTGATAACATTGATACATTTACAAAATTTGACCTTGCATAAAGTCGAAAAAGAATTTGCAGGAACAATTGATGCCGACAGTAATGACGTTTCGTTAGAAGTCATTGCTTATGACAGTGCAGGTAATAAAGTATCTTCAAATGAAATTACTGGATTAAAAGATTGATAAATCTAAAGCTAGTGTATCCGCAAAAATATGACAATTCAGTATTGAATAACGGAAAATATTTAGCTAAAAACCGACAACTGACAGTATCTATTACTGATAGAAACTTTATCGAAAAACAATGCCACTGTTCAATTGACAATCGACGGAACTACTAAAGACTATAATATCCAAGACATCCGAGACGGAAAAGTTAAAGGGTATTAAACTAGTTTCTGACAAAGTAGATTCTCAAGCGGATAGGCAAGAAAAAGACTATACTAATGACAGAACAAATACTTATGTGTTCGAAATTGGTGGTGATGAAGTAGAAAGTCATTCTTACAAAGTGGATGTAACTTACCTCAAGAATGGAGAAATTGCCAAAGCTGTCTTTGAAAATGGTTCTAACGAAGAGTTTGTTATTGACAAAGTAGTTCCAGAAACAAAACTTTCATTTACTGACGGAACAACCTTTGATGTCCCAGTAAGTACAGATGCAACCTCTCCAACTTACACTAGAAAAGGTATGTCAGCGATTTTTAGTTGTTACAGAAGATAATTTTTGACCCAGCAAATGTAAATGTCTATGTAACTTCTAAAAATGCAAAAGGAGAAGCAAATTCTGCACATCCTAATGACGCTCTCCAAAAAAAGTTAAATTAGGAAAATGGCAATCAGAAAATAATGTTCATACACTTGTATTGGACGCTTTTTGAAGAAGATTCAAATTATAGTTTAGCTTTAGAGTACACTGACTTTGCAGGAAATACTCAAAAAAACAGCAACTTATTACTTTACAGTTGATAAGACTTCCCCATCAGGGTCTATTAGCGTTACAGATGGCGGAAATTCATCAAGCTATAACTCTTTATCTGATAAAGCAAACTTTAGTCATGTTACAAAATCAGCAGTAGAAGTTGGACAAAGTTCTGATGATGAAACAGCAGGCATTGCGTCTGTTAAATATTATTTATACCATCCATCTTTAGATGCTAAAGGTTCATTCAATCTTCCTTCAGTAGATGAATTGCGCTCAGTAGATTGGAAAGATTGGAACGAAAAAAACTAACTCTTACAGAAGACCAACAAACAGTTGTTTATCAACGAATCGAAGACAAAGCTGGGAATGTAACTTTTGTAAACACTAGTGGAGCAATTTTAATTGATAATACTGCTCCAACTCAACCTCAAATCACCTTCAACTCACAAGCCTCTGCTAACAATGTCTTTGCAGGTAACGTTTTCTACAACGATTAGTGTTGAAGATCAAGTGAGTGGCGGAACATATTCAGGTTTGAACACCGTTACAGTTGAGGTCTTTAACGGAAGCACTGTTAGTCAAAGTCAGACATTTAATGTCGGTTCAAGAGAAGATAGAGTCAAAGCCTTTAGTACAGATTTTACTATTGATGCTGGATTAAATAACTCAAACTCTATTACTATTCGAGTGACCAGTGTGGATTGGGCTGGCAACACGTCTAGTTCTGAGCAAAAACTTTCATTGACACTGTTGCCCCACGGATTGAAATTGTATGGGATAGTAATGATGGTCGTCAAGGTCGTTATTACAACAGAAATCGCACTGCAACCATTCATGTCTATGAAAGAAACTTCAATCCTAACGCAACATCTATCAATATTCAGGGTGGAAACGCTCAAATTAGTGGATGGAGTGTTAGTGGAGATGGTACTGACAATAGTGTAAATACTGCGACTGTTACTTTCTCAGAAGATGGGGATTATACATTCACTGTAAATTCAACAGATTTGGCAGGAAATAGCGCTCAACAAAGTCACACTGAATTATTCACTATTGATAAAAACAGTTCCAACAATTAACGTGTCATGGGACAAACAGTTGGTCAACGGAAAAATATGTGTCAGGAACTCGTACAGCGACTATCACAGTTGTAGAACATAACTTTAATGCTTCAGGATTCACTGCTGATATTAAGGCAGCTCTTGAATCTCAAGGTATTCCTGCTCCTTCAGTTAGTGGTTGGTCAAGCAATGGGGACACCCATACAGCGACTCTAACATTTGGCTCAGATGGTGATTACAGCTTTAACTTAAATTTTGAAGATTTAGCAGGAAACCGTTCTAACAGTTATAGTGAAAGTGAATTTACAATTGATTCTACAAATCCAGCAATTGAATTTGATGGTGTTGCAGATGGTTCAAGTAACAAAGGAGATGTTCGTCCAGTTGTTAAATTCTCAGATAGGAATTATGACAAGTCAGGCATTACTTTTAACATTAAAAGGTTATCGCCATAAAGAAGTAGTTGTTACAGGTTCTTATAGCGAAACCTCTCAAAGGTGGGGTAATTACATTAGATAATTTCCCACATGAAGTTGATGTAGATGATGTTTATACTCTTACAGCAGAAGCAGTTGATAAAGCTGAGAATAAAAACAACCAAATCAATCACATTCTCTATTAACCGCTTTGGTTCAAACTATTACTTTAGTGCTGATTCTGAGGAATACTTAGACAAATACTATCACAATAAAAGAGAAAGATATTGTAATCCACGAAGTGAATACAGATTCTCTCAAAAACAAGAGTGTAACAGTTATTCGAGACGGTTCAGCAATCACTTTGAAAGATAGTGATTACTCTGTTAAGGATGTTTCTACAAACGGTTGGAAAGAATATATTTACACAATTAAAGAAAGCGTCTTTGAAAAAGAAGGTCGCTATGAAATTACAGTAGATTCTGAAGACCAAGCAGGAAACAAGCAAAGTAATAAAAATTAAAGATCAACCTGCAAGTTTCATTATTGATAAAACCAACCCTTCATCTGTCGTAACAGGTGTCGAGAATGGTGAAATTTATAATGCTGTTGATAGGGAAATTGGAATTTCTGTATCAGATAATGTGCTTGCAAGTGAAGTAGAACTTGTAGTAGACGGAAAAGTTGCTAAAGTTTACTCGGAAAAAGAAATCAAAGAATCTAATGGAAATCTGAAATATACACTGAAAAAAATTCAAAAATCTTGGCAAGTTGTCCAGCTTAAAAACAAAAGATGTCGCTGGTAACGAAGCAACTTCTGAAGAAACAAGAGTTTTAATTACTCCTGATGTTGCAACAAGAACTTTGAATAGCATGTGGTTGAAAGTAACTGGTATTGGATTTGTTGTAACTTTAATCTTGGCAGGAATCTTGTGGTTCTTTATTAAGAAAAAAAGGATAAAGACGGACGGGAAGAACTAGACAATAGTAACGAACGTAGATTATAAGAACAAAAAAAGAGGGAAATTTTTCAAAAATTTCTCTTTTTTTATTTTTTTATTATTTTTCATAATTTATGGCATACTATAATTATCGGAAGTTAATTTTTTTGTATTAACCTTTTGATAAAAGAAAATTTTTTTAGGAAAGGAGTACAAATTAGATGTACTTACTCACAAACTTGCTTTCTAATGCTTACGGATTAGGAAAAACAGGAAAAAAATCACTAAGAGTCGCTTTTATGGCGGTAGCTGTTCTTGCAACTATTAAATTCGCTTTTCCTAGTGTTTTTTGCAGGTCCAGAACTCGCTAAAGTTGTTGGGATGGTTCTTGGTATTGTTTACGTTATCATGGTATTTGTAGGAATTTTCCTTTTGGTAACAAATATTATGTCATTTGCGACAGCCGATGCTGATAATGGTCCAGCCCTGTACAAAAAGCAACCTACGGTATGGCTGGTGGTGGATTGTTAATTATCCTTCCTGCGGTATTAACAATGTTCCCATTTGCACAGTGGGTTACAGAGCAAATTCAAGACCTTTTGAACATCTAAAAAGGTTTTTTTACAAAAAGAGAGAACAACTCTCTTTTTATTGTTTTTGGTAAGATTTATGGCATACTAAAATTGTATTGATAAAAAAATAAAAAGAAAGGTGTTTAATCAGTTAAAATTTAATTAAAAATAATTAAAAGAAAACTCTTGATTTTTATTTAAGGGATGATTTAAACGGTGAACGAAAGAACAAAAATGCAAAATTTCAAGAAGGATTTAGAAGATGGCTAGTATAACTTTAGTTGCCGAGTCTAAACTTTATATAAAAGATAACACTATTTTGTATGACTACTTTGATGACTACTCCAAACTGTTTGGTTTTTTTAGTTCGTAGGTGTGTGCATCATTTGCGACATCAGTTAAATGGCGAGTCTGAATCTCGGTATCGAACCAATTTAATGTTGGAGTTCAATATCACAAATCGGATGGCTAAAAGCAGTTATCAAAACTGCTAAAAATCAACTGAAGTTGTTAAAAAGAGTCTGCTCGTTACCAATACAACAATTTGTATAAGCGCAGACGTTCCTTATTTAAGAAGATAACAAAGCTAAAAGTTGCTTTATCTTCAAGCTCAACTTCTTTAAAGCAACGGAAATTAGCTAAACTTCGTCTCTTTTTGGACTCAGATGAAGCTGAATAAAAGTGAATCAACTTCTTTCAAACGGATTGAAGTTATATTTAACTTTTAGTACGAGACATTTGCTAAAAAAATGATAAACGAAAGTTTTTAGCAAAGAGAGATAATCAAGTTGTTTATATTGGAGATAAAAAAATGAGACTTGTGAAATCAACAATTTCAAATCCATTTCAACTCTAAATACAATCGGTTTGACTACAAGTTGAGATTGGAGAATCAATGGGTATCTGGTTCAGGAAAGTATATTTTTGGTTCGTTTGTTTTGAAGAATAAAAGAAGCCAAAGCACACATTTTAAAGACTTTATCTAATAAAAAAATCGAACCCTTTAACTGTTCGAATCCTCAAACGTGATGACAGTTTGCATTTACAAATTATATATCGAAGAGAAACTACTGATATAACTAGATACAATCAAGGTGTCTTAGGAGTTGACTTTAATAAAGGATTTATATCGGTTTCTGAAATCAACTCAGATGGGAAGTTACAATCCTTAACTCGCTATAACTACTTACACAGAGGTAAAGCAACCAAAAACTAAAAACTTCTATGTTAGAATTAGTTTCTCAGTTAGTTTCTCAAGCTGTAAGCGTTGGAAAAGATATTGTTATTGAAGATTTAGTTAGCTTAGACTCCAATAAGAAACAGGAGAAGACCACTTCAAAAAGATTACAATCGAATGATTAACAGTTTGAAGTTTGGTTTATTCAAACGTTGTTTACTGAGTAAAGCAACAAAAAGAAGGGGTGTCCGTACAAGTCGTGAACCCCTATAACACAAGTAAGATAGCTAGGGCAGTTATACAGATAGAATGAAATTAAATGTGCATGATGCAGATCTTATGTTATTGCACGAAGATTTTATCAATACGACTAAGTAAAGAGTCTTAATACAATCTGAAGACCAGATACGAAAAAGATTGTGAAATTAAGGAATCTACTTTTAGTGTTTGAGAGAATCTTTATTGCTTTGAAATAAAGAGGATTTTTAAACTATCTGAATAGCTTACCGTACAGCTAATTTAATTGAAATATTTAATGAAAGGAATAGAGTAACTATTTATAGTTATTTCTTTACGGTTATCTGTATGTATAACGAATTAACTGCAAACAATGATAAGTTTTTACTTAGTAAAAACGAATTTTCAGGAACAAGTATTGGGCTGGAGCTTTTTTTGCTTGTTGGTATTGTTGGACTTCTTTTAGCTTTCTTTCCAGAAGTATTAGCTTATTCTAGTCCTCAAGGAATTAAAGACCAATATGAGAGTCTTATCAATGGCTCTCAAAAAAACATCCATTGAGTTTATGGGGAACGCTTATAGTCTTTTTGGAGATATTTTTTTAGACCTAGTTATGTAACTGAAAAACAGCTAACGAGTTAATCGGAGGGACAAGCGCTATTCGATTCGTGGATGGGATTCAGGCTGTAATTGTCACCTTGGCTGGTGCAAAGAATTGTTGTATTTTTTTACAACAAATATCATCAAAGAATCTCAAAAAGGGATATGTCTGTTGAATATTGGCAAAGGGTTATTTTTAAACCTAGTTATTTCTTTTAGTTACAACTTTACTTGCAACAAGAATTATGCTTGCTATTTACCTGATTGGTGATTCTGTCATTAAAACTTTTATTAGTTCTCTTGGTAATAATCCTTTATCCTCAATAGATAAAAACACTTATGCAACTTATCTATCAAAAATACCAGGAATGGAAAGCTTGCCAGATGTTGTTTCAGGTGGTTCGGTTGTAGATTATGATAAAGCTTGAAGGAATTGAGCGTATGTTGAATTTTTATGGAGCTTGTCGTTTGGGTCCCAATGGTTATTGGTGTATTCTTGATGTACTCAGCAATCTTTTGAGATTAAAGTTCGTGAGTTGTTTGCTCCATTAGCTGTATCATCTATCATGGTTGAGGGTTCTAGAGGTTCAGGCGCTCGTTTCTTGAAAAAAATTTGTCTGCATGTTACCTAAAAATTGCGATTTATCTTGTACTTGCTTACTTTGGTATGGAAGCTACTCGTTTCTTCTTCCAAAAAAACTTGGCGACACAACTGCTGAAGCAGGAGGGATTAACCTCGCATTTATTTGTATGTTAATGTCAAATGTTGTAGCTGGTATGGCAATGATGCAAACAGGCGGTTTAGCTGATGAAATTGTAGGTGCTTAGTAGAAAGGAAAAAGAGTCATGCTTGAAATTAAAATGTCTCGTGACATTAGGGAATTTTTCTCCCAAGGTTCTTGGTCCGTTTGACAAACGACAAATTGTGGTTTTGACAATTTCTATTTTTTTACAGGTGTTCCTATTTTTTTCTATTATTAGGAGCATTGCCTCTCAATTTAAGTTGATTGTGTCATTGATTGTCGTATTACCAATCTTGCTTTGTGGTTGGGTTAAAATGTTTGGGATGCCTCTAGAAGTATTTGTGTTTAAATTTATTATTCCAACAATCTTCAATCCCCGTAAAAGGTTTATATTACTGAGAATTTTTACGAAAACTTGTTTACAGAAAAAGGAGAACCTTCTCCTTTTTAAAAACAGAACCTTTATTACGAAATATTGAAACTAAAAAAATTATCTCGCAAAAGAAAAAGCTAAAAAAAGCTTTGTTAGATAAGTATGAAGGTACAAATTAGAAAGGTAATAGTAAATGTTAGGTAGGTTATTTAACTTTTCAAAAGATAAAAAGATCAAAAAAAGAAACCCACTAAGGAAGAAATCAAAAAAATAAACGTAGTGTCCAAGCAAAGAATTCCCTATTTGAATGTTTTTAAAGACGGAACTATTGAAACAAAACCAGGACAGTACACGCGCATATAATTTAGGGAATGTAAACTTTAAGATTGCTCCAGACGAAGAAAAAAAGTAAACTTGTTTTAAATCTTATGGTGATTTCTTAAATACGTTTTCTCCAGAGGTTCACTTCCAAATTGTTATTCAGAACTCTATTGCTGACCGTAAAACTTCTTTAGAAAATATCCGTTACGTTTTAAGACCAGGGATAATTTGAATAAATATCGACAAGAAATGAACAGTATCTTGTTAGATAAAATGGCAGAAGGTGGGCGAGGGCTTACTCAGGACAAATATCTTGTTGTTTCTATCAGGGAAGAAGACATTAACCGTGCTTTCACCTTTATTAAATAACGTAGAACAAGACGTTAAAAAAAGTTTAAGACGACTATCTCGTGATGTTGATATTAAACGTCTAACAATTGAAGAACGCTTGAGTTTGTTATTTAATATTTATAATCAAGATGGTCAATCTATTTTTCTATAATGATTATAAAGAAGTAAATGGTAAACAAATCCCTTTACTTTAACTATGAACGCTTGTTGAAATATGGAATGTCTTCCAAAGATTTAATTGCCCCTAGTGGAATGGAATTTAAGGGGATCATTCTATTATTGGTGGTATGTATGCTCGTTCCATGTATTTAGAGGGTGTCCCTACATGGCTTTCAACTGACTTTATCTCAGACTTGTCTGATTTTACAAACAACTATGTTGATTTCACTTGATCATGATCCAGTGGATACTGCCAAAGCTGTTCGTATGATTAAAAATCAGCTAACAGCAGTAAATGGTCAAATCGCTAACAGCCAGAAACAAGCTGTTCAGTCAGGATATACTCCTGATTTGATTGCTCCTAGCTTGCAAATGGCGCAAACAGAAACAAGAGAATTGATGGATGATGTGGTTGCTCGTGACCAAAAACTCTTCTTCATAACTTTTTACTATTACATTTTTTTGCTGAAGATAAAGAGCAATTAAACGAATTTACACGAAGTATCACAGCTATCTCAAATAAATACTTGTGCCCAATGAAGACGCTGTTATATCAACAAGAACAAGGATTTAACACATCATTACCTTTTAGGATTAAACGAATTGCAAATTAGACGTTTGCTAACAACTGAATCTGCATCAGTATTTATTCCATATACTTCGCTAGAATTATATCAGAAGCTACGGTTTGTATTATGGACTAAACCAATCTTCAAACAACTTGATTTTTGTATGATAGACTATCTGGTAAAAACTTTAATGGCTTGGTATTTGGTGAACCAGGTTCAGGTAAGTCATTCTTTGTTAAACGTGAAATGACATCTGTTCGCCTTCGTGATGATAAGAACGTTGTTTATGTTATTGACCCTGAATCAGAGTATTTAGACTTAGCCCATGCGTTAGGTGGTGAAGTGGCTGTTCTGACTCCTGGTTCTCAAACTTACATTAACCCACTAGATATGGACTTGTTCTATGATGGTGGAGAGTCTGACCCAGTTGCGATGAAAGTTGACTATGTAGTGTCTCTTGTCGAAATTATGCTAGGCGAAGGAAAATTCTTAGACCCACAAGCAACTTCTATTTTGAGTAGATGTGTGAAGAACATTTTTCAGACCTTATATTAAATTGTTGGATACTCTTAGAGCGACTGACCCAACAATCACTTATGATAAGGATAATATGCCTACTCTTGTAAACTTGTATAACGAATTATTGCTTCAGTCAGAACCAGAAGCTAAAACAATAGCTAACGTGTTAGAAGCTTATGCTACTGGTGCATTTAACATTTTTGCAAACCCATCTAACGTAGATACAGATAATCGTTTCCTTGTTTATGATATTAAAAACTTGGGTACAGGTATGAAGAATATTGGTCTTCATGTATGTCTGAATGATATTTGGAATAAGATGATTGATAATCGTCGTAAAGGTCTATTCACATGGATTTATATTGACGAGTTCTATCTCCTATTGCAATCAGAGTCAGCAACTAAGTTCTTGGCAGAAATTTGGAAGCGTGCGCGTAAATGGCAAGGTGTTCCAACAGGAATTATGCAAAACACAGAGGACTTATTGAACTCTAAATGGTCTCGAAACATCATTAACAACTCTTCATTTGTTGCAATGATGAGCTTGCCAAAGCTTGACCGTAATAACTTGAGCGACTTGTTACAAATTCCAGAATCTCAACTGGACTACATTACAAACAGTCAGCCAGGCTATGGACTTTTGTATAATGGTAAGACAGTTGTTCCATTCAAGGATGAGTTCCCACGAGATTCAGAGTTATTCGGATTGATGAATACAACAGCAAGGGAAAACTTCTACTCGTAGAAGATAAAAACAGGTTTTTGCCTGTTTTTTTCTTTTTAGGTTTTAAATAACTGTTATTTATTGTCTTTTGTGGCATACTATTATTATGATTATTTTTTTAAAAACAAGAGGTAGAACAATGAAAAAAATTTTTAATAATGTTTGCAACAATATTTGTGTCTTTATTTGTAGCGCAAGGAGTTGCTAAAGCAGAAGAGACAGGTCCAGTTATTGTGCAAGCGATTGTCCAAGAAGGACATAGAAATGTAGAGATTACAGCTTTGTTAGTTAAAGCTGATACGGAAGAAGTTGTTAGAACTTATAAATTAAATCCAGAAAAATTATTGGATTCAAAAAAAGATACTGTTCCAGTAGGTAAGTATAGAATTAGGGTTTATGCAGATGGTATTAAAGCACGTTCGATGACTAAGTTAAAGGCTACTTACATGGTAAGGGAAGTTATTGCAAATCCTGAGATTACAGACTATATAGACAAAAACCCCTCGTTTCGGCATTATGGAAGGTGATGAAAAATTCTTATCTGACTTTTTATGGAATGGTCGATTTTGCAAGAGCTGATGGAAGTACGATAAAAAGGGGAAATTTCTCGCGAACAAATGGAAACTTATCATAAAGAAGCTGTATTTAGTCAAAGAGATTTACTTGTTCCTCAGCATGAAGGAGATAGACACTTTGACGAACATGATGATGTTGCTGGTCCAGGTCAAGATCATGGTGTAAGCAAGAAGGAGATTGAAGATATAAAATCAGAATATCAAAAAGAACATACTACTGAAAAAAATATTCTCCAGATAAGTTTGAAGCGAAAGAGGAAAGTAAAGGTTCAGTGAAGAAAATAATTTTTTTATTTCTCTTGTTGCCACAGTAGGTTTAGGCATTGTATTTTTTTGTAGTTTATAGGAAGTTTAAAAAAATAGTAATTTTTTTGAAATGTGATAGAAAGGGCGCAAAGCGTAATAGGAAGTTATGTCTGATAAAGAAAAACAAAAACCTATCTGAAATCGGAAAAGAATTTCAATCTCGCTTAGAAGATATGAGGAGAGAGGAGTTAGCTCAAAAAGAATAAAAAGATTCTTCTAAAGATGAATTAAATGAAAAATTAGATAAAAAAAGAATCAAAAAAATCGAAAATGAAGGCGAAAATTTGGAAAAACCAAATCTCTTCAAGAAGGATGCTGATGATATTTTTTTAAATGATGAAGAAAATGAAAATCTTGATGAGGGACAAGACAAAGATGAAGCTTCTGAAGAGAATGAGTTAGGAGATGAATCTATTGATGACAAGAAAAAAATCTACGTCAAGAAAAAAAGATTTGTTGAAGGATAAAAAAAGAATGTTCGTAGCTCTGAGGACTCTCTTGAATCAAGGTTAGAGAGGGAATTTGACGGAAAACTTCGTGTTTCTAATGGGGAGGATGAAGAGGAAGAAGAGAAGGATGAAAAAAAGAGCTTTCAGACGAGTTAAGCGAAGAAGAAGAACGTCTTGCGGAATTACAGGCAAAAAAAGAACAAGAAGACGCTGAAAGAGAATTTAGACAAGAACAGTTTAGAGAGGCTAATATTCGTTCTTTACGTTACCAAGATGCCAATCGTTTAGGTCAAGAAAAATTATCGAAGAAATGCAGCTTTTTTTAGAGCAAGAAAAAAATTAGATAGAGAAGCTTCTGAGCAATCAAAGCCAATATTTGTAGAACGTACAGAAGAAAATGAAGAAGATGCGCTTACTAAGAGGAATCTTGAGAATTTAGGAAAGAACAGTGGTTCTGATGATGTTTTTAAGAGAGGGAAATATTCGTGTAAGAGATGAATTAAAAAGATTTAGATGATAAATCTAAAGAAGAAATTACACCTAAATTAAAAAAAGAAAAAGACTATTACTTCTAATTTTTAAAAATCCTGAATTTGAAAACGTATTTGCTCAAAAATGTTACCACAAAGATTGCAGATAAAGTCGCTAGTAATGTTACTAGCATGACACAGGATACTGATCCAAAAAAATTAAAAACGTATCTTCTCAAAAATACTACCACAAAGATTGCAGATAAAGTCGCTAGTAATGTTACTAGCATGACACAGGATACTGGTCCAAAAATGGGTCAAGAATCCTCAGAACAAGACGAGTCTAAAAAGAAGTCAGCATGCTAAAAAGGTAGCCCTTGAAACATTAGATATGATGCAAGGGAGTAAACAAGTCGAATTGGATGGTATTGCTGTTCAATTAACAAAAGACTCCCCAGCAAGCAATGCGCTTGCTCAATCACTTCATGGACAAACAGTTAGTGGTTTAGTCAGTCAGGTAGCAAATATCAATGACAGAAAAAAAGTGCTGAAGAAAATGCCCAGACAGCAATTCAAACAGGAATTACTCAAGCAGCAAGTAGCTCTAAGAAAACAATTGCTACATCTGCTGATAAGCTTTTTAGAAAATATTGAAAATCAAAATTTCAAAAAAAGATTCTTCAACAAATAGCTTGCGAGTAGGTGGTAGAAGCAAAGAGTTGAATACTCGTCCCTACAACAAGCCCTCAAACAGCCACAAGACTTGGTTCTAAAAAAAGCAGGTATTTTAAACGCTAGAACTGGAAATAATTCCGCCTCTAGCATTTCGCGAAAACTCAAGGGACATACCATTTACGAAGGTTCGGCAGGACGAAGATTAAGTGCTGTTGGCAATAAGACAAACAGTGGTTTGAAACTTGATAGAACCATAGCTTCTCAACGAGGAGTTGTAGGCGCTCATAGAATTACCGCAGGAAATCTTGCTTCAGCAAAAAGCAGGCGTTCTAACCAAGGGAGGTATCAGCAACGCTATCTCAGAAAATGCTGGAGCAATCGGTCAATTTGCTGGTCAGATGATGAAGCCTAGTGGCAAGTCTAACGAAAAAGACAATGACCCAACGAATTTAGCGAAAACTGGAAAAAAATATCTTGATAAGCTAAATGTTAAAGTAAAATCAAATGTTTCAGCTTCAACAAAGGCTTCTTTAAAAAAAGCAGAAGTACAAGTATTGTTGCAAAAGGAGTTTTATCTTCTGATTCAAGCGTGAGTACAGATGCTTTTAGAGCAAACTAAAAAAAGGTGCAAAAAGCAGGGGAAAAAAATCGCTACTTTCGGTAGGAAAGATGCGGAAAGAACAGTTATCAATAAAGGCAATGGCGCTATGCGTATTGTTCGTGAAGGACAAGAAACTGGCGTTAAAGAACTTAATGTTGATAGTCCAGGTGTGCTAAGGAAGAAAAAAAGAAGAGCAACTTCAAAAAGGGCGTGACCTTTCTAAAAAGGTAATATCAAAAAAAGATAAAAAGTGCAACAGAAATTTATGAAAAACTGTTAAGAATAAGCAAGGTGCGCTTCGTTTAGAAAAAGGGAAAGTTGTCGAAAATCCTGCTGATACTGCCCCTAAAGACATTCTAGGTAAAAATGGAAGCTAGGAAAAAGGTATTTCTAGCAAAACTTAATGGCAAATTAAATGCTAAAGTCCTCAACGTTAGAACAGGAGGAAAAGGATTAACTCCTAAAGGTGGACCTTTGATGGAGCAAGCTGAAAATGCTCGTAAGCAAGGAGAAATTATTCGTCGTTTTTGGATGAAGAATAGTTCAAGATTTGCTGGGCAAACAGCTCAAACAAATGTTGTTGGTAAAGTTGTTATCAAAAAAAGGCGATTGCGACCATTGCAACAACAGGGATGTCTGCTGGAGTTATGGCAGGAGGTTCTGCTATCTTTGGTGGTTCAAAAACTGACCCATCATTTGAGGTTATCGCCGCAAACGTCTATGACGAATCAGATACGAAATCCTTGACGCAAGAAGCCGTAGATATGCTCCAAGCTCGTTTTTAAGGCTTATCATAAAAAGGCTAAAGGTAAAGATTTAACTCCAACTGAATTAGAAAACGCAGGAAACAAATATAAACCTCTGCTAGAACATATTTACGTTCCTAAAAACAATCAACGGCAAACCCGTTCAATCAAGAATTAAATATAAGTTTGTTGATGGGGACGGAAATAATATTAGTAAAGACAAATTCTTACTAAATGAGTATTCCGATCTTGTAATGCCAAAGGATGGTGTTAATTCAGGAAATATTAGTGGTCCAAGTGGAGAAGTTGGTTCAAATGATACAGGACACCCTCTAAATGTGCCTTATACAATTAGTCAAGGGCTTCATCATTTCGCTGCACTTGACTTAGCCGCACCTGAAGGTTCTCCTATTTTTGCGGTTTCTGACGGAACGGTTCTTGAATCAAACTCTCAACCTGAATATATGCACGTTAATGGTAACTACCTGCGTCATACACTTCCTAATGGTGAAACGATTTATTACGGGCACATGAGTCAACCGCCACTCGTTAAAGTTGGAGACAAAGTAAAAAGGTCAGCATATTGGTTATGTAGGACAGACTGGTTTGGCAACAGGACCTCACATCCACTTTGACATTCGCTATCCTGACGCAAGCGTTCCTGGTGGAAATCCGTGGAAACTTTTGCCAGGAGTCCCTTACGGTTCAGTAGGTATTACAGTTGACCCTGCGACTTCAAAAGGTCCTACTCCTGATACAGAAAGCAGTGGGGGGGTTCAAGTAGTTCATCTAGTTCTTCAGGAGGAGCAATAGCTCATCAAGTAGTAGCTCAAACAAGAGCGCTAGTGGCGAAACCCAAATGGACAAGATGTTGAACATGATTGGTGCGCTTGAAACAGGTGGACAAGTTTATGGTCAACGCGATTACTCTAACTTTATCAACGCTGAGTTGGCAGCCGAAGTAACAGCTACCTCGGTTGGTCGTCATTTTATGGTGAACATGGTCGTCAGTGGCTTGAACGCTTTAGAAGTGAAAATCCCGACTTATTCAGTCAATTAGACGAAGGGGGCAAGTCGCTCCTGTTATTGGTTTGAACTGGGAAGCCTCTCGTTGGAACGCAAATGCGACACAACGTGCTTCAATCGTTAATATGTTGACGACAGACCAAGGTAAAAATTGCAAGACCAAATGACTGCTGAACGCGAAGCAGATCATTGGAAGAACGCAGTAGCAAAATACACGGATAACATGCGAGCAGTCGCTTGGTACACAAACATTGCCGAGTTGGCAGGTACAAGCACAGCAGAATGGTTGTTTGATACAGCTAACGGGATTACTCATTAGACAATCTGTATAACATTACTATGTCTCGAACGGGTTTTTGCAGACTATTGGTAATTCGATATATCATCGTAGACACGCTCTTTACAAACAATGGATTGAGGAGCATTTTGGTGCAGATGAAAAGGTTGATTTGAACAATATCTCTGTAACAGGTGCAGGAGCAATCAATTCTAGTGGAAGTAATCCAAATAGTGGTAATGATACTCGTGCAGGACAAAAACTTCTTATCAAAGAAGTCTTAGCTTTATCTGCTGTTGGTTCACACTATGGACAGCCAAACTTGAAAGAAGATTATCTCAAATACTGTCTTGATGTAATTGACCATGCCTATGAAGGAAAAGATGGTAACGGATTTAAAGTTGATTATGTCGAAAATGAACGTTCTGTTATCGCAAATGTGCAGTTTAAAATCTTATGTGACTTGTACGAGCTAGAAAAATGGAGACTAAATTCCACACATGGGATACAAGTGATTCAACTTATGGAGATAAGAATCCTCAAGCTTACATGGCTCTTCCTGAAAAAGACTTTAAAGAAATTTTTAATGTAGAGATTAAACCAATTTCTTTAGACGGAGAAGCTGGAAGCAAGGGCGGTGGCTCAGGACTCCCTTATATCAAGTGGGCATTGGCTATTGCAGATGATGACTCACATGGATATTCTCAAATTCACCGTAACGGAGACCCAGACTATGACTGTTCATCGTTCATTTGGCATGCTTTTAAACCAAGCTGGTTTTGATGTTGGCTCTTATGCTTTTGCAACCCTTCAATGCCTTCTGTACTACAAGTCGCTGGCTTTGAGATGTTTGATATTAACTCTGGCACTCAACTAGAACCAGGGATATTCTTCTTAGAGATGGGCATACAGAGATTTATATTGGTGATGGTAAAACTGTTGGTGCTCACTGTGATGAAAAATTGTGGAATTGATGGTCCAACAGGTGGAGACCAAGGGGTTTCTGGATTAGGTTTTGGAGAAATCTCCGTTATACCTTTTAGATATTAGTGTATGGACTTGGGGATTTAGACCTCCGAAAGACTATGTATCTCAACATTCGGGTAGTGAAGATTCAGGTTCTCAAGGTGAAGTTGAGTTCGGTTCGGACGGATTGTTAAAAGAACAACCTTCTGAATTGGGTCAAAAATTATCAACCAATTGTTCGCGATTCCTGGTCAGCAAAATGGTGGACAACAGCATAAAGACTGGGGCATCGACGACAATATTGATAAACTGACAACAGCGGAAGCTGTGTGGGTTATCCATAGACTAGAAGGACCAGGATTTGGTCAAACTGGAGATGGATATGCAGGAGCAGATACTCCTGAATCTCACAGAACCTTTGTTCAAAAATCAGATCAATAATCGTTTTGGTGGTTCAGTTCATAATCTATTGAAAAATGGGGTACATTCCCTTTATAATGGATATTAAAAAAAGATGAAGATTTTTCTTCGTCTTTTTATTCTCTTATTGTAAAAATGTTATAAATCATTATTTTTTTGTGGCATACTATAATTATAAGTTTTTGTGAAAAAGGTATTGATTGGATATGGAACATACAGCTAAAGTTACTCCAGTATTAAGAAAAAAAAGTATCTTTTATTAGACGAGCAATTCAACAAGCCTTACCTAGACGAAAACAGAAGGTCATTTTTATTTGTAGATGAATTACAAGCAAAGAAAAGACGAGCTGATTTGAAGTCTGTTAAGTTAATAGATGTTACGAATAGAAGTCTAAGAGATATTGCTTCACTTTGTTATGCTTCTGGAGCTAGTCATTTATCCATAGTTGGAGAAAATGATGCCGAAGATGAGAAGATAGAAAAAGAAAGTCTTATTCGGAGATATTACAATAGCGATTTAAACGCTTATTTAAGATTGCAGGTCCGATTTAAAAGTCTTGAGGCTAAAAAAAGAAACTTGCTGATTGTAAGTACATCGTTGCTGTAAATATAGATAAAAAAACAGAGAAGAATACATTGTATATGCCAGTGCTAAAAGTAAATCAGGTTTAAATGCTTTAGTTGCTTTTTTAGTGATTTGGCAGAATTTGATCAATGGAAAATGAAGTATGGTCAAAAATACAAGCCTTTAGAAGTAGATTTCTTAGGGTTTACAAAGGTTAGGCGGACGACATGGTTTTTTTAATCAATCCCTTACTTCAAAATTTTATCTATCTCCTGAGTTGATTGATGAAATAAGAAAAATTTTTTTCATTGAAAGAATTGAAGAGCACAAAAAAATGTTAGAAAGTAATAAGAAGGAAGAATAATGATGTTTGGTTTAAAAAAATAGAAAAATATTACTACGTTCAACGATGTCCTGAGTGTAAAAAGTAGGGTAACTGGTAGGTATATCCCAAGACCAAGATATGAGACAGATGCAGATTATTTAATGAGAAATTCTCTTATTCATGGAGAGTTAATTCGTTTTTGCTGATACAGATTTTTTAATAACTGCTATTGTGAAGATTGTGGCTATGAGTGGAGATATGAAGTAATTGGTCGTTTGATTTCTTTAGAGCGCTTTTGAAGAAGAAGGGCGCGTTAGAAAAGCAAGGGAGCGTTTAGCTGAATACAACGAAATGAACCCACCGAAGAAAAAAAGGTTGGTTAAAGTCTGCTCTTAGTCTATTGCCAAGGTATTAGGGGGATTAAAAATGAGATGGTATTCTAATTATTTAGCAATTTTTAAAATCAGCATCTACGATTGCTGAAGACGAAGCTGGAGTAATTTATAGATTAGCCTTTGAAGCTTTGAAAAAAATACGGAATTGCGACTTTAAAGGAGGGGTTTGGACTATCGAAGATGATGGTTTTATTTACTCTATTCAAGAAGATGCTAGTATTGTAGAATCTAATTCTTTAGAAGATATTAAAGACGATGTTTATCTTCCAAACAATAGTGTTGACGAGGACATTTCATCAATTGATTTTTGAAGCTATTAAAGAAGGGCTTGAAGACCCTAAAGAAGCTCCTCCTGTATTTGAGATGGAAGCAGATACAGATGATAGCGAAGAAGAGCACAACGAATCAACTCAAGAAACTGAAGCAGAAGCAATCCTAACAGAGAGTCCTGCGGTTGACGATACAAACGAGGAGGATAATCCCTTCTCAAGCGAAGCTCCTGTCTTAGAAGAAGTCAATCCTTTTCGCTCTCCCTTCAAATTCAACTGAAGAAGTAGGGGGTATTCCTGATGACAATCCATTCCATAATGAAGTAAACGAAGAATTAGACCTTTTAAATATTCCTTTAGAAGTAACGGAGCAAACTGTTGAAATTTCTGAAGTTCCAGATGCTCAAGAAGTTAAGCCAGAAACTCCTTTAAATGAATTGGTGTCTCAAACTTCTTCAAACAACTCTTCTAGCGATGAAGCCGTTGAAATATCACAAGAAGAACGTCCTCCGCAACAATTCCCTCTTTCTTTTGCAATCAAAGTTTCACCTTTGCAATCAGCGGAATAAATTCAAGCAATTTGAGCCAACAAGCGACCTTTTTAATCGCACCATTGAGAACAGACGTTGAATATCCTGTATCAGTTGTAAAAGCTGTCATCAATGGGAATGAATTTATTTACACAACTGACTCTAATGGTAAGATTGAATTTGAGACAGATGTATATACTTACGTTATTGAATCTATTATTAAAGATGGTCAATTTTTCTCCGAATGTTTATGTTAAAAGATGAGGACATGGATGACTTTGATCATACTCAAAAAAACTTTTTGGGGATAAAGGTCATATCGCTTTTAGTTGATGAAGAAGATGATATTACAGTTCATATTTTTTTCCAGCTTCATTCAAGGAAAATGAATACCGTACAGCAGACTTTATTTACTGCATTGATACAGGGATGGAGATTTCTTCTCAGATACAAACCACAAAGAGAAATCAGCTCTTGTAAAAAAATCAATGGGGAAACTTTTGAAATTACTGCTAAATGGAAAGATTCTGTCTTGTATGCAAAAATTGAACAAGCACAGTAGGGGGTTGTTATGACTGTTACTATGTATAACAAATCAAGACCCCTTCTCCATTTAGAAATGGAAGGACAACTGTAACAAAAATAAAGAGTTATGTAAAAGAAAATAGAAAATATCTCCCAATTTGCTTTCCAAAACGAAATCACTCTTGAATCCTTGAATGAATGGATTTCAAAACGATTGATGTCTAAATCAAGAGAAGGACTAGAGGAGGCTTTTAAGAGAGTTTCCTAATTTTGAACAATATGGATGTATGTTTTTCGTTATCAGACCAATATTGGTTCAAATCTAGCAAATATCAAACATGGGAATCGTTAAATTTTTTTCACAAACGACTATACGGAAGATGTTGGAAAAATCTTTTTCTCCTTGGGAAGTCAATCCTGACCATGTAGGTTCTGTTTCTCCAGACTTATCTACAAACGGAGTTTTTGCGCAAAGCTTGGTTAAAAGAGAATGGTAAAAATTATCTTTACAAGGCAGGTAGTGAAAGACATCATCAACAACCAATCAGTGAAGTTTTTAGCAACTCTGTTTTTGAAGAAATTAGACTTTTTACCATTTGTTGAATATGAACTAGACATTTATGGCTTAAAAATTATGCTCTAAATGTGAAAACTTTATTGATGAAAAATACAGAATTTGTCCCAGCCTCGCACATTTACAATTTAAAAAGAAGATTAAAAGGCGTATCTATTTATGACCACTTTTTGAATCTTTGCGACGAATTTGGCATTGTCGGAGTAAAAGATTACCTAGATAAGATGATTGTCATGGGATAAAATCATTGGAAATGATGACCGTCATTTTGGGAACTTCGGTTTTATCAGGGATGTAGAAACAGCAAAAAAATCATCGGCTTTTGCTCCTTTATTTGATTCAGGCTCATCTTTCTATGGTGTTCATGATGGTGAGAAAAAGCAAAACTTTTGAAGACGAAAGTTATGAAGCTATCAAATCTGTTATGCGTAGCCACGATTTAAACTCAGCTTTAGATTGTCAACAAATGTTTGATTTGATTGATAAATATCCAGAAATTTCATGGCAAAAAGGTTGAAATTAAAGAAAGGATTCAAGATACTTTTAAAAAAACATCAAAAATTACGGATAGCATTACTTTAGAATTAAAAGATGAAGAAATGGAAACCCCATCTTTAGATTGAGGTTTCTTTTTTTATGTGTTTAAAAACTTTTTATTTACTTGTTTTTATCTTTACTATATGATATACTTTTTTCTTAGGGCACATAGCACTATGTTAGAGGGGGTTGTTATGAAATCAGAAGAAAAGTTAATTTGGAACATTGAAAATAACAGTGAATTAACAGTAAATGATATTATTAACAATTCAGGGATAATGCAAGATTATCCTGCGAATGAAGTAGTAACTCTTATAAATGCTGTTTCTTATTTAAAAGACAGTGTTCCTCTTAATATTCTTGGAAAGATTAGAGGTTCAATGGCAAGTGAATAATACAAAGAAAACAGAAGAGCTTGTTAGCGAATCTGAAAAAACAGCTTTAGTAGAAGCTATTTTAGCTCGACAAGAGAATAAAAAAGAAAAGAAAAAAGCTTTATCAAAAGAACTGCTAGAAACTATTCGAAAAGTCGCTAATAGCAACGATGAAGAATTAGTGAAACTGGGAGCTATGTTAGCTTTTTGAAGCAATAGAAGTCTATTATTCGCAAAAAGTCGCTGCCTTTGCAGAACATGGAAGAACAGAGGTTGAAGATTTACAATCAGAGTTGTATCTTCTAGTCTTAAAAATCTTCATAAGTATAACGGAAAAAAATTCGCTCCTTACCTTTTTTGATCCTCTAGTAACACGAGCTTTTATGAAAACGAGGGAAAAAGGGCGTGGTCTAAAAACAACGAGGTATTTTAGAGAATTAGGTCCATATATTTCTAAAGCGATTGATGAGATCAAAGGAATGGGCTTATTAAGTCCCTACACCAACTGATATTAGTGATTATATCAGGGTTAAAAAGAGGAAAAAGTAATTGCCGAAAGTACAATTGAGCAATGGCTTGCAGTGCATAGGCAACATGCGTCCTTAGACGAAATCAGTGATTTATATAATTACGAAGCAGAAGAAAAAAATTAAATCCTGAAACTTCTTTAATCAAACAAGAAGAAGCTAAAGAGTTTTACGAAGCTGTTATGAAAAACTACTCCCAGAAGTCAAGCTATTTTGTTAATGGAAGTGGAATATATTGATGAAAACAATTTGATGCCAACAACAAAAGATTTATTTCCTAAGTTGTTAAAAGAATCTATCGTTCAAAAACTTTGAAGATGCTGAAGTTTCTATCGCTCACGCACACCAAGAGCTGAAGTCTGTGATTACTGGAAAGCGCAGACGTTTTAAAAACGACTTCCTATCAATAGAATTAAAGATTCTATTATGAAAGATGAAATTCTTGAAGAAGAAAACGAAGATATTGAGAAAGCATTAAATGATTCTATTAACGATTTCTTTGAAGATATGTAGTTTAAAAAGATAGTTTTTTTAGTATAAAACTATCTTTTTTTATTGAAAAACTGCATTTTTTTGCTATAATAGAGCAAAAGAATGTGATTTGAAGTCTAGAAACAAAAAGAGGTTTTACGTTGGATTATTCACTTATTAAAAAAATTCAATTGCTTATTTATCTAAAAAAAGAGCAAGAAAATGTGTTAAAACAAAATTACTAAAAAGGGTAGAAGCAGGTGAAATTTACGAAGAAACCCACTTGCACTCAAGAGAACAATTTAAAGCTGACAACTCTCCGAAAGATGTTATAAAAGAAATATAAAGAGCTTGGATTTAGCTCAATTCACTTAACACAGCACGGTGTAGCAAAGCAATCGTTTGGGACTTTAAGCCAATTGCAGAAAAAAAGAAGGTTTAAAAATTAGTTCCAGGAATAGAAACAGCTTATCAAGCAAAAAGCTAAAAAAAGGGGTGAATGGGTTGATGCAAGCCAATTCATCTCTACCCCAATCTGAATTGATTATTCATGCTTTAAATGATGATGGGTGGAAAGCTATCAGTATGGCTATCTCTGCTTCTCAGACAGTTGATGGATTGTCTTTGATGTCTGATAAAATTCTTGCTGAATTTTTTTCGGAAAAGGAACTATCGGACATAAAAATGTTGTTGCAACCACAGCTTCAATTAACGGTCCAATTGCTCAAGTATATCGAGAAAATGCCATTGCTGAAGTAAGCGCTCAAGAAGTTTTGAAAAGAGAGATAGTGCTACTGGTGGCGAAATCCCAGAAAGCTACTTCAAAAAGCTAAAAGATAAAATAAACGAACTAACTTTAGAATTAGACAGCATAAAAGCTGAAACGAAAGAAATTAAAAAGGTCGCAAACTTCAATTTTTAAACGAAGAGAAGCTGCCTTTGGAAAAAAATAAAATCTGTTAGTGGGGAAACTTCCCAAGTCTTTATTGATGCCTACTTAAAATTATCTGAGGACAGAAAAACTCTAAGCAAGCTAAATTAAGTTTACAGCCTTTTAAAAAGATGAAGCTGATAGACTCACTAAACGCATTTCAGCATTGAATAGTGAGTTGAAAGAATTTTTATAAATTAAACGAGAAAAAAACGCTCTCTATTCTGAAGAAGTTTCAAGTATTATGAGTAAAGTTACTCCAAGCGAAGAGCTTGATAACAAAGCGGAAAAAAACTTTATTAAAATTAGAAAAAAATCTTCGGAAAAAGGCTTTTTCTACATTGAGATTCAAAACCACGGTTCTGAAGAACAAAAAAAGAGTTTTTTTCCTAAAGTAGTTGCTTTTAGCAAGAGCAAATAAAATTCCTCTTATAGCCTCTAACGATGTTCACATGTTGGACAATTCAGAATCAGAGATGTTAAAACGTCAAATCTTAAAAGGTTTAGAGTTTCCTAAAAACGCCTAAATGGTTTGATTTAACCCCCAATGAAAAAGAAATGTATATCAAATCGGGGAAGAAGTAAAAAGAATCTCTGTCAGCAATCTTCCCTCAAGACGTTGTAGAAGAAGCAATGTTGAATACTTTGGTGTTAACAGAGTTATCTAATGTCAATTTTACAGTTTTTGACCACCATCCAAAAATATAAGGATGAAGAAGGTACTGCGTCAGAAGAAATTTTTTATGACCTTGATTAACCAAGGTATTAAAAAGAAATTTCCAAATGGATTAGATAAAAGAGCATCAAGATAGGCTTGATCATGAAGTTCATGTTATGAAATCAATGGGATACGTTGATTATCATTTGATTGTAAATGACTTTAACCAATATGCTTCTGAATATGATGCAATTCCTTTTGATAAAATTGAAGAAGCTCCTTTGAAGCAAAAAAAGAATTATTAGAATGGAAAAAGAAAAATGACTTTGAGATTCCAGTTGGTTTAACCAATGGAACAGGAAGGGGTTCTGCGGTTGGTTCTTTAGTCTAGTGATTTGTTAGGAATTACTCACTTAGACCCAATGAAGTATGAATTACTATTTGAGCGTTTCTTAAACCCTGAGCGTGTTTCCATGCCAGATATTGACTCAGATATTAGTCGTACCGTTCGTCCTATCGCCATTGATTATGTTCAAGATAAGTACGGAAAAGATTGCGTTGCTGGTATTATGACTCAAAATGCACAAGCTCCAAAAGGTGCAGTGCGTATTGCCGCTAAGTCTTATGGTTTATACACAAACCGTAAAAACTATCAGGATAACGGAGCAAAACTATTCCTCTCTTTAGGGATAAAATTGCAAAAAGCTATCCCTAATACTCCAGGTTTATCATTTTCATCTTTACTCAATCCTGATGAAGAAGATAGCATGACTATTCTTCAGTATCTTCAATCAGAATTTGCAGAAGATAAAGATGCTTTAAAAATCATTGAATGGGCGCAAAAATATCGAAGGAATTTTTACTTCTTATGGTTCACATGTCTGCTGGAATTGTGATTACAGATGGAACGCCAGTATCAGAAATTGTCCCTTTACGTTGGAATGATAAATTGAAACTTTACACAACTCAGTGTGACAAAAGACGTTGCAGAGCAAAATGGGATGTTGAAGTTTGATATGTTGGGGTTGAAGACAGTTGATATTATCAATGATACGTTATGGGAAATGAATAAATCAGGTGTTGTTATTGACACAAACCACTTGCCTTTAGATGATGCAGATGTTTATAAAGAGATTTTTGCAAAAAGGAAGACAGACTCAGTATTCCAGTTTGAAAGTCAAGGGATGAAACAAATGCTAAAACGTTTCAAACCTGAAAACTTCGAAGATTTAATCATTCTCGTATCCATGTTTAGACCTGGACCTCTTCAATATCTAGATGACGTGATTGATGTTAAACATGGTAGAAAAACCATTGAAATTCCTCACTCCTGAGTTAGAACCAATTTTAGGTGCAACTTACGGAGCAATCACTTATCAAGAGCAAGTGATGCAGATTTTTCCAACAACTAGCAGGTTATACGCTTGGTGGGGCTGACTTGGTTAGACGTTTTATGTCTAAAAAAAGATGCAGTTAAACTAGCAAAAGAACGTGAAGCCTTCATTCATGGAGACAAGGACAGGGGAATTGTTGGGTGTGTTGGAAATGGAATTAGCGAAGAAGCATCTGCTAAACTGTTTGACCAAATGACCGACTTTGCTAAATACGCTTTTAACAAATCCCATGCGACGCTTATGCTTATAATGCTTATATCACAGGATATTTGAAATATCATTATCCAGCAGAGTTTATGATGTCAGCAATGCGCTGGGCAGAAAAAGAAACCAAACCACGATCCAATTCCTGGATTGATTGTAGAGGCGAAATCATTAGGATTGGAAGTCCTACCACCTGACATTAACCATTCGGGAGAGAACTTTAACGTTGAAAATGGTAAAATTCTATTCGGTTTAGGCTCGGTAGCATCTGTCGCAAGTTTTTGGTAAAGAGATTGTAGAAGAACGCAAAAATGGCAAGTTTACTAGTTTCTTTGATTACTTCAAGCGTACACGCGCTTTTGAAAGATGCAACTAAGAATCTAATTTCTGCTGGGGCATTTGATAGTTTCCACGGCAATCGTAAAGCAATGCTTGAAATTGTTGATGAAACTCAAGCTTTTAGCTAAAAAAATTAAGGATAAAAAAAGCGGACAATCCATGTTTGTGAAGCTTTGTTGCCATTCATTGATGAATTAAAAACTGACCAAGAAGTTCTTGATAGACAAGAAGAGCTAGGTCTATACAAAGAAATTAAAAAAAGCAACAACTTCAACTCGTTTGAAGAAAAAAATTGCAAACAGCCTACACAAGTCTTCAAGAGCTAGAAGAAGCGTTTGGATTGTTGACTTTCCCTACTAATGTGAAAGAAGATTTTTCTGAACGATTAAAAAGCTGAACGAAAATTTATCGGTTCATATATCACAGCTCACCCAATGGATGGCTATGAAAAAGGTGAAGCTCTTGGCATTGAATCTCTTTCTCATATTACAGAGGATACAACAACTATTTATGGATTGATTAGTTCTGTAACTATTAAAAAGGCGAAGAAAAACGGAAAACCAATGGCTTTTTCTAACTTTAGAAGATGAATTTGGTTCTGTTAAGGTCAATGTGTTTACAAGTGCTTATGAACGATATAAAAAAACATTATTGAAGAAGGGGCTGTCGTTGTTGCCAAAGGGAACACTAAAGTTTCTGAAAATAGATGAAGATGATAATGTTTATTATGAGTTTACTGCCAATCAATTGACTCTTTTCAAAACGCAAAGAGAAAGGTTTATTAGTTACTTACTCTTCATTAGCAATCTTCCACTTAGATGAAGAAGAGGATTTTTAGAAAAATACGAATCTCCAACTGGAGTCCCCTGTTTATTTAATGGATTTATCTCTAAAAGAACTTCGTTTGATGAATTACAAAGTTACTTTTAGATGCTTCAAAAGAAGATTATGTAACAAACCTATAAGAAAAAGAGTTTTTTTAGCTCTTTTTGTTATTTTTAAAAATGACTATTTTTTTATAAGATTTAAGGCATACTATTATTATCGAATAGTTTTTATCACGATTATTTATTGTTCTTTTATGAAAATCTAGTAAGAAAGGTAAAATTTAATGAAATTAGGTAAAAGTGATTTGGTATAGTCGCAAACGCAGATACGGCTTTATCAAAGGTGAAGATGGGGTTGATTATTTTTGTCTATGCTAAGAGTTTGCTTATGGATGATAAGAATTGGTTGCACGCTGGAGAAAATGTTAATTTTGAAGTGGAAGAATCCAATTCAAGAAACAGCCCAGTAGCAATAAATGTGTCCAGTTTGGATGTGTAAAATAAATTTTTATTTAGGAAGGTATTTTTTTAAAATGGCTAGAGAGAACCATCTAAGGCTAAGAGCGCTTGTAGATAAAGAGCCAAGAATTACAAAGAACCCTGATGGGACATACGCATACGCAATCGTTGTTTTGGCAATCGCAAGACCGAACCGTGATACTGGTGATAAATTAAATTATGCTCAAATTTCAAAACCTCGTCTCATGACTCAAAACTTTGAGATGATAAAGGAAATTGAAACTTGGAAATTAAATGATGTTGTGGATGTAAAAGGAGTCTTGGCTACTCGCACCATTTCTAAGTCATCTTATTGTCCAAATTGTCACACTAAAAATATGAATATCGGTTCATTCGCTTACATTGTGCTAACGTATGTCGAAAAAAATTAAATCTATCCCTGATCCAAAAACTTGCTATGCAATACCTATTGGAAAAACGAGAGATTTCTAATTCTTTTCGTGCTTTCGGAACGTTGTTGACGAACCCTAAAATGTTGACGACTTTTTGCTGGGCTAGATTTTACTCAGTACAAACTTGCATTAAACAGGAAGTTTTTGATTAAGGAAGATGACCCTTCAAGAAAGGTTGATTATCCTTGGGTGAAGACTTATGGAGATAGGGCTAAATTAGATAGATTCCGTCTGCAAAAAGGTTCAGAAATTTACATTGACGGGTGTTTGCAAGAGCGTGAAATTAGACGTAAGGCTTTTTGCGGACAGCTAATGGATGATTTTTGGTCAACCTCAAGTATCTATGTCTGGAGATCCAATTTTAAGAAAAAAATGATTTAGGCGAATCTATTGGGTGTGGTCAAGAATATTTTTTTGGAAAGATAGGACTGTGGAAATCGTTCCTTTCTCTGTTGAATATGTAGCAAAAGTTTTTAACCGAAGAAGAGGCTGAAGAGCGTCAGCGCTTGCGCATTTTACAGCATGAAAGCGATAACGGTGGTTCGGCTTTATTTAATCGTACTTTATATGATACATTAACAGATAAAGATTACGAAGAAGGTATTGATGACGAAGATTCTGATTATAAATACACAAGCGAAACAGACGAAGAATAAAAGAAGTATTGAAAAAAATGAAAGAACTATTCTCAAAATTACCCCTTGATTCAGTTGAAGATGTTTTATCAAACGTGTATAGTGACAAAGAAAAACTTCCGTGCCAGAATTAGAAGATGTTATTGAAAACTTAGGTTCACCTTCAGAAATTTTAGATAGCCTAGTTCGACCCGATTCTTTAACTGATAAAGTTTATAAAAAAAGACGATAAAGAAGAATACATCTTTCCAAAAGTTAATGCTGATAGAAAGACAGTGCCTTGGTTAAAACCCCCTAAGAACATGCCAGCAGAACACATTGGAAAAATTGGCGATTTAACAAGTGCATATCATAAAGAAAATTTAAAAACAACACTTTGCCCTTGTTGTAAAAAACTTAGTAAACAAGAAATTGATGCTAAGAATAAAAGGGTTATACTTTTTAACAGGGCTTCTACATGATATTGGTAGAAAATATTTGACTAGAACAGGTCAACAGGAAAAATCTTCAACAGATGAACGTTTTAAAGTGAAAGATGAAGTAACTGGACAGTTAGTTGCTCCTGAACAAGAAAAGTTATCAGCTTACATTACAGCTCGTTATTTTAAAAAGATAGGTATTTCTCAAGAAGAGGCAACCCCTTTTGTGGCAGGAATTTTTTTATCAGAATAAGTTAAAAACAGACTGGGCTAAAGATATTGAAGATAAGGTTGATGCTGAAAACCCAAGCGAATTTAATCACTTTATGAAGGAGTATGGAGACGAAGCTTATGATTTGCTACGTTCTTTTGTCTGTCGCTGATAAAGGCATTTTGAGTTATAAATCTCTTTGCAAATGCTCATTCTTATTTGGAGCAGGGAGAAAAGTTAGTTTTGCAACAACTCGATCCTTTTCGTTTTAAATATTACAGCTCGAAAACCTAAAACAACTCAAGAAATTAGTGAAAAATTCTTTGCTAATAGTCAGATGGATGAGTTTGAAAAGGATGCTAGGGAAGAAGCTTTGCGTCGTTTACAAAAAGAACAGAATGACAAACAGCGAAAAAAATCAATCAACAAACTTACGAAGAAATCATTGAAAATGAACGAATTATGGTTGAAGAGCAGAGACAATTAGAATCTGAACTCATTAGTGGACTTGCATCTGGAATTGGTGGAATTGCTGACGTAATTGTTGGAGGCAAAAACTAGCTCAAGAATTTGACGCAGAACATAAGTTAGATAATCGTCGAAAAAGACGTGTTACATATCGTCGAACAAGATTTTTATTGATCTTGACGGTGATGGGGTTGATGACCGTTTAGAGGACGATAAAGATAAGGGTTTTTGATCTCAGTTTGTGATTGGAGGATAATTATGTTAAAAGAGTGATATTTTTAGAAGTTAAGAGAGCGTTAAAACCCTAAATTTGGAAATATTAAAGAGATTTGGGCTACATACGCAAATATGGAAAAAGCTATTTTATTTTCTTCAAAAAGAAATGCTGTCTTTGAGCGAAGAAGAGCAATTAGTATATAGCAACTTATTTTCTAAGATTTTTGAGTGGGAAGAAAGAAAAAGAATTTATTTATTTTTTTCCAACAGGAGTTTCAAAAGAGGTGGAATCTACCCTTTACTCCATCAGTAAAGATTGTGAAGAAGAAGCTGTAAAAAAACTCACTAATAAAATCATTAGCGAGTATAAGGCAGATGACAGTTTTGCAGTTTTAGTTGCGACAGTGACTTATGACATCCCTTCTTATGCTAGTGATGGGACTAAGCTAGAAGACAGTGATGGCTTGTATCATTTTATGGTTGGAGCTATTTGTCCAACAAAATTAGAAAAACCAAATCTCGTATATAAGCGTGATAAAAACTTTTTGAGAAGGCTCACAGGGATTTTGTAGTTACAAACTCCAGAAATCGAGTCGCTTTTATCCAGTATTTGAGAATAGAGAGCCTAACGCCAATAAACTGCTTTACTATGCTAAGAAATCCAAGAAGGATTCTGACTTGCACCCTGAGCTATTGAGCAACATTTTTGAAGCAGACATTCCTGCAACTAGTGAAGTTCAAAAGGTTGATTTTGCTGAAAAAGATTAGCGAATCATTTGAAGGAAAGAAAAGATGTTCACAAGCTACTCGATGTCAAAAATAGCATTGAGGAAAAGCAATTTATGTTAGAGATGTCAGGAGAAGAACCTGTCTTATCTAAAGATGACATCAATGATATTTTTCGTTAAAAACGGTGGGAAGGAGGTTGAATTTGAAGAAGATGTCTCTTTGGTAGCAGTTTTTTTCTGACAAATTAGTGATTTCAGGGGCTAATGGTCTTAAAATCAATTTGACACCAGAAGATGTAAAGACAATTCTTCAAAAGAATATTGATGGAAGGAATTATTTGCTAATTCCAACAGAAGATTTGAACTTCAATGGCGTTCCTTTGAAGTAGAATCTACTTTACAAAAATATTTACAAAAACATAGTGCTATGCTATAATGAAAGAAAGGATGAGGGAATCAATCTGCCGATTCTTATATTTCGAAAAGAAAGGTTCTAACATGAAATCATCAAAAAAAGATATTATTGAAGCAAATCGGAAGTATAATGAAAAAAATTATGACCGAATTACTTTTAAATGTTTTGAAAGGGGATAGAGAACTAATTCGTCAACATGTAGAAGAAACTTATCCTGGTTTATCAGTTAATCAATTTATCAAAAGCAAAAATTAGAGAAGAAATTCTAATTTGCGATGATTTTGCTTTTTCAAGTGTGTATGATCACTTGATTTTTTGAAGAAAAAGGAGAACAATATTGAGTCTAAAGGAATTAGGGACGTTAGTTACTTTTTGTTAAATAATGAAATTAACAGACCAGTAAATGGGGTGATACCACTACACAAGGATAAAAGAAGCTATTAAGGCTTTTATGGAAGAAAATGTTAAGCCCAACTTAATGAAATTCCGAACCTATGCCGAAAGATTGGAATACTTAATTGAGAATGATTATATCGAAGAAGATTTTTATCAGGAAGTATCCAATGAGCTTTATTGAAGAACTTCATAGCTGGATGGTAGCTCAGGAGTTTGAATTTCAATCATTTATGGGTGCTTACAAATTCTACAATCAGTATGCTCTCAAAACAAACAATGGGGAATTTTATCTTGAAACAGTAGAAGACAGAGCTTTAATGAACGCTCTTTACTTTGCAGAAGGAAATCAAGAACTCGCCAAAGATATGGCTGATGAGTTAATCACATGCGATACCAACCTGCAACTCCAACTTATCTAAACGCAGGTAGGAAACGTCGTGGGAGTTAGTTTCTTGTTTTTTTGTTAGATATGACTGACAACATGAACTCAATTGGACGAGCGATTAACTCAGCTCTTCAACTATCTCGAATTGGTGGAGGGGTCGGAATTAACCTATCAAACTTGAGGGAGGCAGGCTCTCCGATTAAAGGGATTGAAGGGGCGAGCATCAGGTGTTGTTCCCTGTCATGAAATTGTTTGAAGACAGCTTTTTCTTATTCTAACCAACTAGGACAACGAAACGGTGCAGGAGCAGTTTATCTTAATGTGTTCCACCCTAGATATTATCGTTTTCTTATCTACTAAAAAGAAAAACGCTGATGAAAAATTCGTGTTAAAACCTTGTCTCTTGGTTTAACAGTTCCCGATAAATTCTATGAACTTGTTAAGAATAACGAGGAGATGTACTTATTCAGCCCTTATTCAGTAGAGCGTGAGTACGGAGTTCCATTTAGCTACATCAATATTACTGAAGAGTATGATAATCTAGTCGCAAACCCTAATATCAGCAAAAACCAAAATTAAGGCGCGTGACCTAGAGGAAGAAATTTCTAAATTGCAACAAGAGTCAGGATACCCTTACATTGTAAATATCGACGTTGCTAACTGTTCCTCAGCATTTGACCGAAAAATTATTATGAGTAATCTCTGTTCGGAAATTTTACAACCTCAAACTCCTAGTCTTTTAACTGATGGGCAAGAATATGAAGTTTTAGGTACAGACATCTCTTGTAATTTAGGGTCTCTGAACCTAGTTAATCTAATGAAAGCTGAAGATATTGGAAAAACAATTCGTACAGCTACAAGAGCATTAACATGGGTTTCAGATCATTCAAGTATTGAAGCTGTGCCTAGCGTAAAAAAATGGTAATGCGAAAGCTCACTCTATTGGACTCGGCTTAATGGGGCTTGCAAGTTTCTTTTGCAATGAATCATATTGAATACGGTTCTCCAGAATCTCTTGAAATTACTTCTACAATCTTTGAGTTAATGAATTACTGGACTTTATCAGAGTCTAATATGATTGCTAAAGAGCGTGGGATCACATTCGACGGATTCAAAGAATCAGCTTATGCAACTGGTGCTTATTTTGATAAGTACACCAACGGTCAATTTGAACAACGTTCAGCATTAGTAAAACAACTGTTCGATAACCAATTCTTACCAACTAAGGAAGATTGGGCTGAATTGAGACAGCGAGTAATGGAATATGGAGTTTATTCTGAATCTCGTATGGCAGTTGCACCAAATGGTTCAATTTCATACATCAATGATTGTTCTTCATCAATCCATCCAATTATCAACCGAATTGAAGAGCGCCAAGAGAAGAAAATTGGTAAAAATCTATTATCCTGCTCGTGGACTAGCAACAGATACCATTCCTTACTACAAATCTGCTTACGATACAGATATGCGTAAAGTTATTGATGTGTATGCTGAAGCAACAAAACACGTTGACCAAGGGTTGTCATTGACATTATTTGTCCGTTCAGAAATTCCAGTTGGATTGTATGAGTGGAAGGGTGAAAAACAAAACAAACTACAAAGAGATTTATCTATCTTGCGTAACTACGCTTACAATAAAAGGTATTAAATCAATTTACTACATTCGCACGTTTACAGATGACGGAGCAGAAGTAGGTTCAAATAGCTGTGAAAGCTGTTCAATTTAAAAACTTTCACTCCTCTGATTAACTTCAGAGGGTGTGAAAAAGTTTTAGAAAAAAAGGAGTTAAATATATGGAAATCATTAAGCGTAACCATACAGTTGTTGACTACAACCCTGATAAGATTTATAAAGCAGTTATTGCGCTTATAAAGAAGTAACTCCTCTTATGAGTGATCAGGATTATGAAGTTTGCCAAACTGTAACAAATAAAGTTGACTATGACATTAAAGATATGGAAAACAATGGATTGAAACGTATTCCTATTGGGGTAATTCAATCATTAGTTGAAAATCGTTTGTTGGATTTGGGGTTATTTTTCTGTATTTGAGCGCTATGTCGAATATCGTATTCAGCGTGACATTGAACGTTATGGATATGGCGAAAGGTATTTTTGCCAAATTTAAAAGTCAGGGCGCGTATAAGAAAGCAGGTTATTTAAAAAAACAATGAGTTTAAATACATATTACAAAGCGATTAATTGGAACACTATCGAAGATGTGATTGATAAATCTACTTGGGAAAAAAATTAACTGAGCAATTCTGGCTTGATACTCGTATTCCATTATCAAATGACTTGGATGATTGGCGCAAGTTATCAGATATTGAGAAAGATTTAGTAGGAAAAAGTATTTGGAGGCTTAACTCTTCTTGATACGATGCAATCTGAATCAGGAGTCGAGGCTATTCGTGCAGATGTACGAACTCCGCATGAAGAAGCTGTCTTAAATAATATCCAATTTATGGAATCTGTTCATGCAAAAATCCTACTCTTCTATATTTTCAACTTTAAATACTAAGTCTGAAATTGAAGAAATCTTTTGAATGGACAAATACAAATCCATATCTTCAGAAAAAAAGGCAGAAATTATCAATGAAATTTATCTGAACGGCAACGCCCTTCAGAAAAAAATTGCCAGTGTTTTCCTTGAAACATTCTTGTTCTATTCAGGATTTTTTTACTCCTCTTTATTATCTTGGGAATAACAAGCTTTCTAACGTAGCAGAAATCATCAAATTGATTATCCGTGATGAATCTGTTCACGGAACTTATATTGGTTATAAATTCCAGCTTGCTTTTTAATGAACTTTCAGAAAAAGAGCAGGAAGAATTGAAGGATTGGATGTATGACTTACTGTTATCTCTTTATGAAAAATGAAGAGGGATACACAGAGAGTTTATATGATGCCGTTGGCTGGACTGAAGAAGTTAAAACTTTCCTTCGTTACAATGCTAATAAGGCTCTTATGAACTTAGGTCAAGACCCTCTCTTCCCAGATTCAGCAGAGGATGTTAATCCAATTGTCATGAACGGAATTTCAACGGGTACATCTAACCATGATTTCTTCTCTCAAGTAGGGAATGGTTATCTCCTTGGGGCAGTAGAAGCAATGCAGGATGAAGATTATTATTATGGATTATAAACAAAAATAAAAACAGCTAGAAATAGCTGTTTTTTTATTATAGATAAAATTCTAGAAACCTTCTTCATCTTCTAAATCAAAGTTGATGTCTGTGTTTTCTTGTGTGATATTAAATCCTGCGCAGACTCCTAAATGTTTAGAGATTTGGTCATCAACCAAGTTGATATTACGACTTGCTGGAGCAGCGAGCATTACGAATGTAAGTTGTTCCTTCTCCGTCGTTCTTTACAGCGAGCAGTCCAAAAAGAATGGAATCCTATGGATACTACAAAAGTAAAGTAAGTTCTTCTAATAGTCGTTCACATTCCCTTTGGAAAATTTCAGTTTTATCAAACACATCATTTGGGTGAATTTTTTTCTTCTGACATTATTAGCCTCTTTTTATCTTATTTCTTAATAATTGTTAATCATGCTGTCAAACCCTCTGAACGTATCTTCTTCGTCACCATTATCTTCAACGATATTGACATCTTCTAGAACTAAACCTTGTTCGTCATGTTCTTGAGGGTCTTTCTCTTCTTCAAGCTTAAATTCTTCATATTTAGGTTCAGGAGAAGTAGAAGAAGTATTTTCTTGTTTTTGTAGGATTAACAGTAATTCCAAATTTATCCTCTAGTGGTTTAACCTGTCTATCTTCTTGTGACTGAGTTGGGAATTTTTTTCTTTTTCTTCTTTTTTTATTCTTGCGAGAACCTTGCTCGTGATTTTGAAGGTGTTGTCCTTGTAATAAATCAGGAGTATCTCTGCTCTTGTTGAGGATGCTTCTCTTGAACAGCCTTAGTAGTTTCTTCTTTATCAGGAGTTTTAGAAGGTTCTTTATGGTGAGTTCGAGGACTATCCACAACATCTTCTGAGGGCTGTTTTTTTCTTTTAAATTCTCAATCAATTCTTGTTGTTTTTCTTTTTTTATCATCATCTTTAACAGGAGCATCATAAATCCTGCGAGGTTTTTGAGATACTGTTAATTCTTTTAAGTTTGGTAAAGTTTCAAACTCAGTTAATTTAATCATTTTGGTATCTTTACGATTAGATTCTTCGTTATTTAAGAAAGCTCCTACTTGTGGAGTTGTAAAACTCCCTCTTAACAAGCTCTTCAAAAATGCCGTTCGATACCTCGGCTTGATATTCTTTTTCAAAAAAAGCAATAGATTGAGGGTCAGTAATATCCATAGCTAAATGGACACTACGTTTCTTTAATGAAAAATCATAGATTAAGCTTTTCGGAATATGAAAGTGAACATATTCCCTCTGACGTAATGTTCAAGTGCCTCTTTCATTAAATTTGTAATTTTAATTCCATAAGCACTCATTGCATATAAGTCAGGGTCAAAAATTTTTGTAAACCTTAATTTCAACTTTCATTACTTATTATACCTTATTTTACATAACATCACAACTTAGAAGCTAAGTAGATATTATTCTTCCTTTTTTTAGATTTTTGTTTTGCGTGCATTTTGTTGATAAAGATACATATAGTACCCACGCGCATTTGCAAAGTCAAATGGTAAGGTCTCGTCATTTTGATTGCCGTCAATAAACTTCAAACCTTCGATTTGAGACAGTTTTTCTTTGATCATTTTTTCCCATGCGTAACCAGTTCCTCCAGTAATAACAATATAATCATAACTAGAAAAAAATCTTGTGTTTCAGCTAGTCGGTTAATCATAGCTTCAAACATGAGGTTGTTTTGTTCTTCTAAGATTTCAGCAAAAGGAACTTTTTTGCTAGAAATTTTCCGTCTTTTTGAGAGAACACTCCTGTTTCAAGACATTTTTGAATCGCAACTGGGGAAATGACTGTTCCATATTCATTTTCAATAACTTCAATAGTTTTTCTCAAGCACTCGACGCATTGAAAATTCGTCAAATGTTTTTGGCAACTACGCGGTTATTGGCAATTTCAAAAAGTATCCCATGTTCCGTGTCCACCATCAAGAATTAAAATGCTAGAGTTTAGGTAATTCCCTGCTTCTTTAATAAATTTGTGATCACTATCAATGGAAATAGACATAAGAGTTCCCATTGGTTGTTCCATAACACTAACATCGTTAGGGGTCAATGTAATATGAAACTCTTGTGTTGGCTGAGTTCCAACTTGTAAACTAAAGTGGTGTTCTCCTACAAAAGCTTGTTTCAAAGCAGGAGCATCTTGTCTGAGGTAATTTGATGGCAAACCTGTTTGGACTTTAATAGGTAAGTCTCCAACTTCACCATATTCATTCTTTGTAGTTGCAAGCCCTAAAGCTACATCAACAAGGACTGCGAACATCGGAGTATCGTAACGTTCACGTTGGTATAAACTTCCGTCAGAGTAGCTAGTGCTAGATTGTTGAATGGAGTTTTGAGCAGATGCTCCAACAATCCAACGTTCATTTGTTTTTAGGTTGACATATTTGATGTGATTTGGACCAACAACCCCAATCTCTTCAGTATAATCAATCTCTGCAAAGCTAGGGAATTGAATGTCAGCATTTGGTGCAAATACTTTGACAGAAGAATAACCAATGTCAATACCAACTTCCCAAGCATTTTCAGTATGTCCATTAGGACGAGGAATAAAACTTGTTTTTTTACTCTATAATCTTGTGTGTTAATAACCATTTTTAATAATACAACCTTTTCTATTTCTTATCATTCCAAAAGGCAAATAGATTCCCTTTAACAACGTTTGTAACATCTTTTTATTTTTTTACAAGCCCTATCTTACGACTATCATAAGAATTATTTCGATTATCTCCTAGAACAAATAATTCTCCACTCTTTACAATAATAGGGTCTTTAGCAATTCCTGCATTTTGCATTTCTTCAAAGTTGTCTTGAACTTCTTTGTTGTTTCGGTAAAGATGTCCTTCTTTAATTTGAATGACATCCCTTCAACTCCAACAACTCTTTTAATCAAGCGATGGTCTTGTCCATCTTCTCCAGCAGGAGAGCCTTTTTAATTGTTCAGAGGTTACGTTAAAGACTACAACATCATCAATGCGAATATTTGAAACTTCTGTACTTGTTCTGAGTAATTCGTTAGGAGTATAAGTAGGAAACATAGACATCCCACTAACCCTTACGACATGTAAAAAAATTGAGCTGATAAAAAGATACTTAAACAAATAATAAGGGTTAAAGAATACTCGTTTAGAATAAGCTTCTTCCAACCTTTAATAGTTTTTATTTTTCTTGCTCCATAAATCGCTCTCTTATTAGTAATTCCTAAATAAAGTTCATCATCACTATCTTGATGCAAAACTATTACATCAATCAATCCAACAGAGAATTTAAAAATCTGTTAAATCTACAATAAACTCTCCATTTGCGATTTGTTTTTCATATTCTTTTCTAGATAGTCGATAATTCGTTGATAATCATTGAACCCTAAATTGTTTCGGCATTGTTTTTTTCATCTTCATGATGCCCCCAAAGGATGTTCTTCATCAATTTCCCAATATTTAGGACAAGTAAAAATGTACTCATTCCTTCTTGTGGGACAAATTCAATAGGTTGGGGGAATTTCTTGTCCATTTTCATCCGTTACAGTGTGTTCATGGTTACAATAGATATGAAATCGGTCTCCCCAATAGTTAGCTGTTGCCATAAAAAAATCCTTTCTATCAAAAATGGATAAAGTAGATGTCCATTTTTTTATTTTTTTCTTGATATTTATAGTATGCCTTAAATCTTGTGAAAAAAATAGCTATTTTTTTGTAAAAATATTTTTTACGTTTTTTTATTTTTTCGATTATTTGTGGCATACTATAATTGTCAGCGATAATCGTTGCAAAAAAACAAACTAGAAAAGGGTGTAAGCACCCAGGAGGAAACATTATGGTTAAAAACCAGAATATGATTCGCAACTTAGTCAAAGCTCGTGGTCGAGTTGTTGGTTTTGGTAGGGACTTTCAAGGACGTAATGAGATTTATATTTTTATGCGCCAAGAATATCAAGCTCGTCCTGTTCAAGTAGCTTTTCTTTTCCGAAACATTGATCCTGAGATTAGGATTGGAGACTTTGTTGAAATTGAAGGTTATGTAACAGCTTATTATAGGCAAGCAGCTAATTTTTGAGCAGACAGGCAAACGTACTTATTCGCAATCATTTGTAGCAACTTCAATTAAATTCTGCAAGACAGAAATTGAAGAAGTTTTTGGTGTTGAAGGCGGTTTTTGCTCATAAACCTATGATTCGTTGTTATTATAGCGGTGAAGTTACACGCATTGATTTTTACTAAAGGTCGTGTTAGGGATGCAAATGATAGGAGGAAAACTCGTGAGGTTACATTTGTAAACTTGCTGGTTAAAGTCCCTAGTGACAACGTTACTAGACGTTTAAATATTGTCACAGCTCAATACACCGAACGTATGCGTACAAGTGACATTAAAGTTGAGGTAGGAGATACTGTTGCTATTGTAGCTAATGTGACCAGCACGAAAAAGACTTTTTGCAAATCAAGAAAAAAACCAGTCTTCTTTACAAACTTGCAGATTGATGACATGGTAATTATTGAAAAAGGAGTAAATCCTGAAGAAACAGTTGCTAAAGCAGAAGTTCCAGAAGTGGAAGTTCCCAAAGAAGCTCAAGCCCTTTTCTGAAGAAAAAGAAAGTAGATGTTCCAACTCCTGAACAAAAAAATCTGAGGCGACAACTCCAGCAGTAGAGAAAACTCAGGTAGGGGAGGTGCAGGAGGTTCAGCCTGAAAAAAAGAGCGAAGATTTCAAATTAGAAGAAGCTGAAGATAATGGGGAAACGCCCGATGAAGCTTCAAGTGAAAATGTAGATTCTTCAGATTCGATTTTTCGATGATTTTTTTGAATAAGTAATCATAAAAGTTAAAAAGACATTAGAAATAATGTCTTTTTCTATTGATTTTTAACTTTATTTGTGTTATACTAATACTACGAATAAGGATACGAATAGAGGGTAAAATTCATGTTTGTTAAGACAATAAATACGTTTAATTTTTCAAGGATTGAAAGGTCTTCAATCATTTGATTTTGATAAAATTACAGCCTTAGCTCAACCAAATGGTTCAGGGAAAACTTCTTTGATAAATGCTTTGCGCTTTGGCTTAACGGGTAATTCTCCAAAAAGGAAATATGATTAACATCGGAGAGCAATCGGTCGCTGTAAAAGCTTATTTTGGATAATGGAAGTAATTTCTCAAGACAAGTTTTTTTGCAACAAAGGGTAAGAGCGCTAAGTATTATATTTCTGATAAACCTACAAATGCAACAGAGCTTTCTCGATTTATTTCTTCTGAGATGGGCGGTGTTGACAAAAAGTAGCTAAATTTGTTTCTTCTGGAGAATTATTAACTAGCATGACTTCACAAGAATTTGGTGAGTTATTACTCAGTTATCTCCCAGAAACAATGACTGCTGAAACTGTTATCAGTCACTACCCTAGCGCTAACGAAGAACAGAAAAAAATTATTAAAGAATACTTTTTTTGGATAAAGAGTTTGAAATTAGTGAATTAAAAAGAATTTCAAAAAGTTTATCAAAAGGTCGTAGAGATTATATCAATGATCTTATTAGCAATTGTCGAGGCGCTTTAAATATGTTAGGAGATACTGCTCCTGAATTTACAAAAGAAGAGCTAGAAAAAGATTGCTGCCAAAACTAAAGAGCGTGATGATTTGTTGGCTATTCAAGCAAACTTCAATAATTACACTCAGTTGTTACGTCAAGAACAATTTAGACAACAGGAATTAGCTCGCCTAGATGAAGAATTAGCGAATATTAAAGGTGTAGCACATACAGAAGAAGAATTGCGTTTAGCAAAATGAGCTGGTGGATACAACCAGAAATTCAGCAATGCAAACAAGAGGAGCTATTGAAGCGCTGGTTGTCTGCTAAACAAGATTTAGATACAGCTATCGAAAACATCTCGAAACCTATATGTCCTCTATCTGATAAGATTGTTTGTACGGTTGATAAAAGACCAGTCACTAAAGAACTAGAAGAAAAACGTGATAGGTTAATTGAAGACTACAAAACACAACGAAGCTTTTTATGAGCAAACTCTAGCCAACATTGCAGAATATGAATCTCGATATTCACAAATGGCTTTTTGAGAACCAACAGTTTATCTTGATGCAAGAGAAGCGACAAGAAAAAAAGAGCGCTTGTTGGTTCAAGTGATTGATGTGCCTCAAAAACCAGAAGAAGCAAGTTCTCTAGAAACTATCACAGAGGAACTTCGCTATCTTAATTCACAAATTACAGTTGTCGAAAAATTACAGTAAAAAAAGATACTTACCTAAAAAAATATTGAAAAAGCTTACAAAAAAACTTGAAGATTATCAAGCTTTGTATATTGCTTTTTCTCCAAAAGGAGAGGTTAAGGAAAAAAATCACATCTTATTACTTGGAAGAATTTGCTGAACCTTGTAACGAAAAAGCAGGTAAGCTATTTCCTGGTATGAAGTTGAAATTTGTTACACAAGATGGCGTTAAGGTTTTGACTGACCCAAATGGCTCAGGAGAATATCTTGAGTTTAACTCTCTATCAGGTGGGGAACAAGCAAGTGTGATGTTCCTGCTTGTCAGCATGCTGTCTTCATTGTCAGGCATGGGAATTATTATTTTGGATGAATTGAGTGTGTTGGATGACAACACATTTGAAAAACTTAATTCGTATCTTGAAAGAAAACTCTGACGAGTATGATATGTGTTTAATCGCTCTAGTTGACCATCGTAGATATGATTAACACTTTAAATAGATACGAAATTCCTATTTTTGTCAGTCAACAAATCTGAAGACACTCCTAAAGAAGAATCGAAAAAAATGTTTCTCAAGACCAATCAGCAAGCACTGACACAACCTCCTCAACTGAAGAAGTTCAAGAAGAACATTCAGAGAAAATTCTAGAAGAAGCAACTGAGGCTGTTTTTAGAAAAAAAGCCACAGAAGATGTTGAAGAGGTGAGCGACAAGTCTTCTCAAATAGAAAGCTTGCGAGACATGATGAATAAGACGCTTGAGGAAAATGCTGAAACACGATTTGTTCCAACAGATGACTTCGACGAAAGCGAATTTGACGAGGATGAGGATGAGGATGAAGATAAAGTTGAGGTTGACAACAAACCTTTAGTAAAAGAAGATACTGTCGAAGTGAAAGAAGTAGAAGAACAAAAAAACTTTAGAATCAATTGGTTTGTCTAAAGGAAAAATCTCGTGCTATCGTTCAATATATGATTGATAATAGTGATGAAGAACAATTCTTCTATGGAACAGCAAAAAGAAATCTCAGAAGCTATCAATATCAGCCAACCAACAATCAGCAAGGTTGTTAAAAAAACTTCAAGAAGAAGAATTTGTGACTTTGTTGAAACGAGGCGTTTGGAAATTATCAGATGTGATGTTTGGGTGATTTTTTTATGGAAAAAGAAATTAGCGTAAGTGGTTTCTTGAAAAAAAGGTGATTTATCGAGATGAAAAAGACTGGATATTCCACCTTTTTATTAACCACCGAAGATGAACGGTTCGCAAAAAAAGATATATAGGGGAAAAAAAGACACTGACATCACAGTTTCAGGGATTATTCCTTTATTCCCACACAAGACACCTTTATTGGTAACAGGAGTTTATCGTGAAGATAATAAACCTTTATTCTTTGCTTCAAAAATGCGAACAAAAGAACTAGTAATGATGCTTTTACAATTGAATTTTTTAAATCAAAAAAATACTTCGCTGGTATCGGTCCAAAGACCATCGAACGAATCATTAAGGTTGTTGACGGAGATATTTTTCGCATTTTGCGCACAAGAAGATGCTTGCTAAAATTTTGACGGCTACTGATAATAAAAATCCGAATAGGGATTGCTCAATTATTAGTCAGCAAGATTCGAGAATTGAAAAATGTAGAAAGTTTACTGCACTACTTAGTAAAAATATGGTGGCGATTTTTTAAGCGCAAAAAGAAATCTATGAAAAAAATACGGTGAAGATAGTATTCGTGTTATAGAAGAAAAATCCTTACTTACTAAGCTATACAGGATTGTCTTATGAGGCAAGAGAAGCTATTGCAAAAACGAGGTTTTAAAACTCATGATGATAGAAGAATAAAAAGCTTTATTGGAAGAATGTTTTTCTTTAGTTGAATCGAGAGGGAATACTTGTGTTTCACTCAAGAATTTGCTGAAACTAGTTAGTTTTGTAGAAAAAAACGTGCAAAATATGGGTTATCAAACAAATCCTATTGTATTAGTTGCTAACCTTTTCCAATTAAAAATCTGAATTTATCTTTAGAGAAGAAGATGATGAATTGTTCTTTTACACAAGAAGAACGTATGAAATTGAAGAGCGTCTTTGCTAGACACATTGTTCGTTTATCTCGTTCTAAACTTCCTTTTTCCTACTACAAGAGCTAGTATCAGTCAGATTGAAGGAGAGTCAAACATTACTTATGGTGATGAACAAAAACTGCCTTTAAACTATTTGAGTCTAGTGGAGTTAAAAATTCTAACTGGAGGACCAGGGACAGGAAAATCAACGGTTATTGATGGACTATTGCAATACTACCGACAAATGTTCCCAGATAATGCTGTTGCTTTGTGCGCTCCAACAGGTGCATTGCTAAAAAGCTTCGAGAAGTTACTAAAGGGGATGCAAAAAAACTATCCATAAATTGTTAGATGTTAAACCTTTTGGTAAGGACGATATGCAATACAAAGACGAGTATGATCAGCTTCCTTATGATTTGATTATTGTTGACGAATCTTCAATGATTGACATTGAGTTGTTTATGATGCTTCTGTCGGGTGTTAAATCAGGAGCGTTAGTATTGTTTGTTGGTGATGAAGATCAATTATCTTCAGTAGGACCAGGAAATGTTCTCCATGACATGATTGATAGTGGGTACATTCCTTCTTGTCAACTTCGTAAAGTTTATCGACAAAAAGGGGATTCTTCTATTGTTGAGAATAGTATTCGTATGCGTGAAGGAAATACTAATCTAGTCGAAGACGAAGCGTTTGAGATTATCAGAGTCTCTAATCAACTGGAATTAGAGGAAAAAGCTATTGAAGTGATTCAGCGAGAAAGTGGTGGACATAGAAAACAAGATATGAAGCTATACTCTCCTGTAAGAAATCCTAAGTACATCGTCAGCACTTATTTTCATGAATAAGCGATTGCACAATTTATTTGGACTTCAAGGCGAAAAGCAAGTTTCTTATGATGGAGTCACCTTTACTGTTGGAGACCCTATTATCATGAGGAATAACAACTATGAGTTAGATTACTTAAATGGTGATGAAGGAGTTATCTCGGACATTGTAGAAGAGGAAGATGGCTCAATGATTATGATGCTCACCATGTCAGATGGAACTTTCCTTGAAATTTCAGGTAAAAACATGGGGGATGTTGAATTAGCTTATGCAATTACAGTTCATAAATCTCAAGGTGCAGAATGTGATACTGCGATTTTACTCCTTCCAATGACTCCAAAAAACATGTTAGAGCGTAGCTTAATTTACGTTGGTGCAACTCGTGCTAAAAAGAAAAAAATATTATCATTACCGAAAAATAACGCATTAGAGTATGCTATTAGCAATACACAAAAAAACAAAATCGTTTTAGTGGACTTAATGCACAAGTAAGAAAAAAATAGCAAAAATAGGAAAAGCAAAATGGAATTACAAAAAAATAAATAATTCTACAAGAACAACTAACGCCCTTTAAAAAGAAACATATTCATACAGTATCGGACTTGCTAGAGTTTTTCTCCTAGCAAGTACCGTTTTTTTATGGCAATCCTGTATCTGTTAATCAGTGCGTTCCAGAGCAATATGTTGCTATTCAGGCAAAAACAGTTGTATGTAAGAAAAAAATAAACTTAGCAAAAGAAGACAGTATTTTTGGTTTTTCGCTTCCAAGACCAATTTGGTGTAGAGTTTGATGTAACTTTTATTTGAAGGGGCGTTCAACTTTGAAAAATACCTAGAAAACAATGAAAAAAACCTTTAGTTATCTGTGGTAGATTTAAAAATAACTGAATATGGAGTATCTATGGATGATATTTCAGGCTTTTACCCTATCGAAAAATTATCGTCCGCACATTTATCCGATTTACCCTTATATCAAAGGTGTTGGAGCTGAAAACTTGGCAAATATGTTCTCATTATTTGGAGATGCAACCTGAAATTGTAGAGAGAAGGGCTTTAGATGTATCAGGATTGAATTTATTAAGCTATCCTGAAGCATTAAGTCTTCTCCATTATCCGACTAATTATCAGGATGTTACTAGAGCCAAAAATAGACTTTTTGTTTAATGACTTGTTGTATTTTTAGCTTATCGTTAAAGAAAGAGTTTGTCGAAACTCCTAAAAATTACAGAAAAACGATTTACCTCATGGTCTAAAAACTCAGAAATTTATTGCATCTCTTCCGTTTTCTTTAACTAGTGGAGATGGGGGACAAAGAAGTGTGCTAAATGACATCTTTAAAAATTAAGGATGGCGAACGTGTAAATATGCTTCTTCAAGGGGACGTAGGTTGTGGTAAAACAATTGTGGTCTTTGCTCTCATGATGTATTCAGCAGAAAATAATTATCAATCTGTCTTAATTGCTCCTCGTGACGTGCTTGCTAAAACAGCACTATGAAGAAATCAAAGGTTACGCTGAAAAATGGGCTTTACTTGCGTTTTTTTCTTGGTGGTGGTTTAAAAGCTTCAGAAAAGAAAAAGATTTTTGAAAGAAATCGAATTAGGAGAAGTGGATTTTTATTGTAGGGACTCACGCTTGTATTGCAGATAGTGTAAAAGTATCATAATCTAGGCGTTGTCATTACCGACGAAGAACATTTGTTCGGTGTAGAGCAAAAAGGAAGCTTTTGGTGAAAAAGGCTAAAGATGGTGTTCATAGTTTATCCATGTCTGCAACGCCTATTCCAAGAACAATGGCAACTGTCATTTACGGAGACCAAAAAGAAATCCGAGTTATTAGCCAAAAAGCCAGCAGGGAGATTGCCAATCATCACAACTGGAGAACAACAACGAGAAAAAAAGCTTTTGCTAGAATCGAAGAACAAATCTCTTTGGGGCATCAGTGTTATGTCGTTTGCCCAGCTATTGAGGAAAATAAGAAATCAGACTTGACTAGTATTGAGGCTGTCGAAGTCTTATACCGTTCTTATTTTTGAGCCCTAAAGGGATTGAAATCAGGGCTCGTTAATGGGAAACTGAAAAAGGAGGAAGTAGAAGCTAACATTTCTGACTTTGTAGCTAATAAAAAAAGCAAATATTGATTTCAACAACTGTTATTGAGGTTGGAGTCAACGTGCCCAATTCAACTGTCATGGTTATTGAACAAGCAGACCGATTTGGATTAGCAACCCTCCACCAGTTGCGTGGACGTGTCGGGCGAAACGCTTTTGCAATCTTATTGTGTTTTGATTTGCGAAGATGAAAAACAATCCTCGTGTGCAGGTTATGTGTGATACAAACGATGGTTTTAAAATTGCAGAAGCAGACTTAGAACAACGTGGCTCAGGAGATTTGTTAGGAACTGCTCAATCAGGTGCTAATAAATATGTGGAGAAAATGCTGAACAATCCTCAGTTGTTCGCTATAACAAATAGGGTAGCTGATTACTGCAAAGAAAACGGCTTTGGAAAAATTTTTAATTCAGCAATATGAAGAACATTCGGAGCTGGATGAGAAAGTTAAAGACAAGTAAAAACATAACTTTTAAAAACAATAGTTTTTTTATAAAAACTATTGTTTTTATTGACAAAAATCCCTTGTTAATGCTATAATAAGGCATAGTAGAAAAAAAGGATGAAATAAAAAAATGAAACAGATTGATATTGAGAAAAATAAACAGGAATATATTAAACGCTTTAATCAAGCTTTAGGTCACAGAGAAGGTTCAAAAAGAACTGTTGAATTATTTATTATCTTCTCACTAGACTTCTTTACTTCTCCAGCAAGTGCATCTGATTTCTTAGCTGTTTATGGAGGTTTGTGCCAATATGCGTTGTTGCTTCATGATGAGTTAAAACGAATGTTCTCTACTGGAGTATTCGCTCAAACTTTAAATTTTAAAGATGCGCAGGGAAAACCTCTTGTTACTCAAGAAATGATTGATACAGTTGCTCTATTATCTCCGTTGGACAATATGCTTCTTTACTCAACAGAACAAAAATAGAAAGTCTTATGATCCTGAAGTAGTTGCTCGTTTGCAACAACAAGGAGAGACTGTTCGTGTAGATGGAAATGGGAAGTTTGTTTTGGGAAAGTTATTCTGCCTATACTTATGACGACTCTATGCCAATTGGCGAAGGTATCCGAGCTATTTCATTTATCCAACCATTCATGCGTCTTAGAAAAGAAGAGATGTTAGCAATTCGTTGGGCGAAAGGAAGTGCCTCTTCAGGACATGACCGTGGAGCAATGTGGGCAACATTTAATCAAAGTGTTTTGACAATTGCAGTCCAAAACGCTTACACAACAATTCGATTTGTTGTAGCAAATGATAATTATTTTTGATTATTTTAATGTAGGCAATCAATCTTACGTCCAACAAAATCTTTCTCAGCCTGCACAAGTTCAACAAATTCAGCAACTTAATCATCAACCCTCAAGTTACACAAAGACAACCTACACAACAACAAGTTGGAAACAACAGTAATTACAATACCCAGAAACATGTTGCCCAAGCACAAACTGTCCCAGTAGCTCCAAATCCTAATCCATCTCCACAACCTATTAGTGAAGATATTCAACGGGAATTAGATGATTTCGATAAAGTAATGATGCAGAAATAAAAAAACGCTCTTTGTGGCGTTTTTTTATTTTTGTTTTTTTGTGCATACTAATATTATAAACATGATTGATAAAATAGAGTTGTATAAACAGGAACGACTCTATTTTTGCTTTTTATGTGATTTTCTAAAAAGTTTGTCGTTTCTTAAAAAGGAGGAAAAATAAAAACGTCACAAAACAAAAATAATTGTAAAAATAAAACCTCAAAAAGAGGTATAGGAGGAAAAAAACTTATGTTGATTTTGGTTATAACTTTAAGCTTGTTGTTAGTAAAATATTTCTATTTTTTTGATACTGTGGTAGAAGAAAGCAAGAAGTTGAACACAATTGAAATTGAAGCTGAAGGTTTATAAAAGGAGGAAAAATGAGTACAGAAATGAGTACAAATATTGTTTTTTTCTTGGTGAAAAAGATGATTTAGTAAATTTAAAACATTTTATCATGGACCTTCAGCAAGACTCAGGGATTAAAAAAATCCGATAAAGAATGGGTTGGGCATATTGCTTACAACCTATGTCGAAAAAAGGGGTTGTCTGACTCAGAAAGTATAGAAGCTGTCTTACACTCTTCGGAGTATAGAGGTTGTCGAGGGTATGTAGAATCTATTGACTACTTGACTCATTTATCACCTTCTCATTTTATTGTAAGGTTAGAAAGTAAAAATGAAGCAGCAGTGGCTATTTTTTTGAAGAAATTTTTGCACCTCAGTAAAAATAGAAAAATATTGACCTTTATTGGTTAAACTTCTATGATGATTGCTCGGCAGAAACGAACGACTCTGAACAAGTGTTCTTTAAGTGGTCTTATTATCTAGATCACGATAGTGATTTTTGATTCAGAGTTCACAAAAGAGATTTCTGATTGCGGATGTTATACAGAAGAAGAAGCTAAAGATATTTTTTTATAAAGCTTCTAACTTCTAAATTCGTGTCCGAAGATGAACGATTAAGTAAAGAAGATGCCAAAAGCATGAATATTTTAGAATTACTTAATTGCGTTGATTCTGCTGAATTTTACGATGATGATGAAGAAATTTATCTGTCTGTAAAACCAGTTTCTTATGTGTAAAAAAATAAAAGGAGGAAAAATGAAATTTGGACTTATTGATAAAAGAGAGGGAAAGAAAGCCCTTCGCTACGGTTTTGTGGCGGAAGGAGTAGCTGAACTTCTTCCAATGGTTTCTGAAGATGATAGAGAAGCTGTTGAAAAGGGATGGTTTGGAGAAGAGCAAGCATTAGAAATCCTAAATAACTTAGGATACAGTGTTGCTCGTATTCCAGACTATATTGCTGAGTTGATCTCTGCAACAGACCCTTGGCTTCCGAAGTTCTACAAAGGTTCTTATTTGGGAATTTCTGTTTTTTTACAACGGATTTTTTTCTAGAAGAACTTTGAAGAAAAAAACTTCGAAGAGCTAAAAGAAGTAGTTGCTTCTCAGTTTGTGACAGAAGCTCTAGATGATTGGGTTTCTGACATGGAAAAATACCGACTGGGGAGTATATGAAGTTCATCCTGAAAAATTGGATGCGAACCATTTACAATATGTCAGATGAAGATGTTGTCAAACAGTTGCGTCTTTTTTAAAAAGAGGTAGAGCCCTACTGCTTTTAGAAGAAGGGTATGTGCCTAATTCTTCAGAAGTAGAAATTAGAGATTGGAGTGAATCTCTTATTCACTATCTTGGCTAAAAGAAAAACGAAAACAGACTTTTTTTATGAAGTCTGTTTTTTATTTTGTTTTTTTGTGGCATACTAATATTATAAAAACGATTGAATAGATAGAGAAGAAAAATAAGGAGGAAAAAAATAATCTGTTCTATTGTTATTAAAAAAAAGGCTTCGAAAGAGGCAAGGAGGAAAAACAAAAATGAAAGTGAGTAAAAACTGCTTCAGGCAGTTAAAGAATTTCCTTTACTGTACGTTTTTGCGACAGCATCAAGGACTTACCCTGATGCTTTTAGCATCTGATGTTTTATCAGAACTAACAAATGGGAAAAGAAGAAGCTTTTTGGGAAATATGATCTCATGGAACTTCATAAATCAGGTAAAAACCCCTGTTGACTATGCAGAGGATTATCTACTTAGTTCAGAAGGAAATTTTACTACTATTTGCCCTTTTCATGCAGATAGTAGTGAAGGTTCACTGATTGTAACTTCTCAGTTTAGCAATAAAAACATGTTTAAATGTTTTGCTTGTGGAGCTGGAGGAGATACTGTTGCTTTCGAGCAAAAAGTATTTCAATTTGAGTTTTTCAAGATGCTGTTTATCATTTAGCTTATAGATTGAGGCTTAATTGATGAAAAAGCAATGAAGCAAAAAAATTTACTTCAGAAAACTCAATTGCAAAAGCTATTGAAAAAACAAATGCTCCAAGAAAAAGTATTTGTTGAAGAGATAGTTGCAGACAAAGAGGTTGTAGATGCTGTTTACAGAGCTATGGTTAAACAATATCGCTTAACAAAGGCTCATAAAGAACATTTAATTCAAAAAAGAAATATTCTTGAAAGTGACTTCAAAGAATATTTTAGCTTTCCAGAACGCAATACTGATGTTGCATCAGACGTAAGAAGACAAATTGCTATGGAAGGTGCTGAAAAAATGTTTGGAAAAGGCATTACTTACCTCTCTAAAGAAGAAATAAGTTCTTTTATGAACTCTCCTTTCATCAATAAAGTAAGAGAACAACTCAAGTATGTACCTGGATTTTATCTAAACAAAAGAACTGGTAAAATCGAATGGATTTACAAACAAGGGATTGGTCTCTTAGCGGTTGACGAGGAAGGCTTTGCAAGAGGAGTGCAAGTTCAAAAATCTTGACCCAACATCAACTGCTGCAAAGTATGTTTGGTGGTCCTCTAGAGCAAAAACTTGGTGAAGCAGGTTTTGAAGGTGGTTCATCTTCAGGTGCGCCTGGTGGGGTTATTTTCCCCAAAAATAACTGTGGTGATAATTATATGGAGATAGCTCCAATTGTTATTACTGAAGGAAAATACAAAGCTGAAGCTCTTGCTTATCAAGGAATATTGCAATTTATGTTTCAGGTGTTCAATCTTGGAAAAACATTATTCCTACAATTGAAAAAAACTCGAGGAAATAGAGAAAAAAATCTATGTCGCTTTTTGACGCAGATGCTATGGGTAAAGTCTCAGTATTTAAACCTTTAAAAGCTATCTGCAAAAAAATTAAAAGACATGGGTTTTAAAACCAATTATATTGGCTTGGTCTATCGAAAAATGGAAAAGGATTTGATGATTTAGTTCATTCAAAAAGGTGTTGCTCATTACAAATCATATTTGAAAGCGATTCGTTCTGAAGAATTTGTTCAAATCTTTACAGCAATAGTCAAAGCTTTTGCTTGCTGAATTAGGTGTTCCATCTGTTTCAGCATTTAAGAATAACAAAGAAATGAATAAAAAAATTCACGACTTTGTTACAAAAAAAGAATGGAAGAAGTTTTTATCTCTATAAACTAAAGTTTTTGTAGAGCTTTTTCTTTTAAATTGTAAAAAAATAACCCCTAAAAAGGGGTAGGAGGAAAAATAAAATGAAAAAAATACGCAAAACAAATCTAACAACATTATTGTTATCGAACAAGATACTAATTCATTCTCACCAATGTATGAGAACGATACATTTTTTTAAGGTATTTCACATGGGAAGAAAAATTTCGAACCTTTGCAAGATAGCGAATTTGATTCGCTTGAAGACTGGTTTAATTCTGTATCATCTTTTAATTTCTCAGAATTAAAAAGCTCAATCGAATCTGCCTGAAAACAGCATAGAATTTTTATGAACTGTTGTGAAAAAAATTATCTGAAGAAGATATTTTTCGCACTACCGATTATGAAAAATCAAAGGGCGACATACCCTTATGCAATTGCAACTTCTCTTTCACATTAGAGGGGATATGGTTGGAATTGCATGGGAGAAAAAGGAAGCAATTTCTGAGCGTTTAGGTGTAGAGATTGCTGAGTTGCCTAATGCAATCAAGGAAATTATGAAAAATGTTTCTTTGGATTTAAAAACTCCAAAACCTTTTATCTTAATGGAGAGATTTATCAATTTACTCTTTACAAAGATGATTCTTTAAAAGAGAAGTTGATGAATATCGAAGGGTTTATCAATTATGATTCTGATGAAGAGTTGCTTGATAAAAATTCTTTCTTATGTATCTAAGAAGGTTGAGGATTTAGAGTTTGAGAGAGTTTATGAACCGATTGCAGTATATAAAGATTATGTTCGACGTTTTATGAACAAAAAAACGGAGATACTTTATACATTGTTAATGACGAAATTTGCGATAATCCATTAAATGATTTAGCTCCCACAGTCATGAACTACTATACTTGGGAAAGAGATTATCAATCTATCCAAACGCAATCGGAAAAAAATTTAATTCAGCTAGTGACTGGTACGATTCTATCATGGGCGATGGAGCTTTTGATGAAGCAAATGAACATTGTTCTAAATTAGGAAAAAGGTCCAGTAGGGTTTGCTAAATATTTGTGTGAAAAGTTGGATAAGAAAGGAATTTTAGCTTATCCAATTCTGAAGCAAGAACACGGAACTGTGCATTATTATCTCGGTGATTCTATTGATTATTGGGATGGTTCTGTTAGCGGATTCGCATGGCAAACAAAAAAAGCAATTTGTATAAGGAATATGAAGTATCAAGACTAACACCTAAGTTGAAGGATGAAATCTACGACTTAGTGGATAAAAAAACCTAAAAGTTTATACAGATTGGGCTAATGGATACTGTTATGGTTATCAATTATTTACCCAAGAAAATGGGGATGATATTATTGATAGTTGTTATGGCTACATTGGCTATTCTAATGATGAAGAATTACTTGATGAAATCAAAGATAATTTACCTTTATCTATTACAAATCTTGAATTTGTAGAAGCTTAAATAAAAAAACTAAATAAAAAGGAGGAAAAATAAAAAAATGAAAAAAAGAAAAACTTTTTGATTCAAAAATTTAAAAAGCTCTATTAGCTTTTTGAAACGTCATTCAAAAATTTGCAGGAGACCCTAGCTGAAGGTCAATTGCAATTACTGCTTGATACTGGCGCTTCAGACGCTAAGTTGAGGGCTTTTGGAAAAAGACCTTGATGCGACCAATGATGTTTGGCGTTAATTGAGAGGTCATAAGGAGGAAAAATGAAAAAAAGTAAATTTTTATTGATATGGATGGCGTTTTTAGCCAAATGGCGACAAGCGACATCTCTATCAGAGGTAGGGCAGAAAGGCTACTTCTTAGACTTAGAGGTTGAATTAACCCTAGTTGAAGTAGTTCTAGAGTTGGTTCGCCAAGGCTACTCAGTTTCAATTCTTTTCTCATGTTTTTTTGGAGAAAGTGCTGCTAGTGAGAAAGCTAGTTGGTTGAAAAACTGCGGTCTTGGTCATATCCATAGGACTTTTGTTCCTTATGGAGAACCAAAATCAGACTATGTAAATAGCAATCATGGTCAGAAAAAAACATTTTTGCTAGATGATTACACAAAAAAATCTAGTAAAATGGGAGGAAGAAGGCAACGTTGGCGTTAAGTTATATAACGGCATCAATGGTAATAATGGTACTTGGAAAGGTCATTCTATTAGTTTAGAAATGAGCTTCGAAGATATTATTGCTACTTTGGTAGCTATTGCTGAATCCTGAAATTAAAAGAAAGAACAAGAAAAGCTCCGTATGGGGGCTTTTTTGTTTTTAGTAAAAACAATAGTTTTTACACAAAAACTATTGAAAAAGAGCATAGCGTTATGTTATAATGAATAAAAAAATATAATAAAGAAAGTGTGTTTGTATGAGTAAAGATTTTTTTAAATCAAGCAGAGGACAATCGTACAGAAATCGTCTTTTGTGTAAAATTTAATCGAAAAAAATTTTTCGCAGATCAACGATTAAAAGATTTCTTATGAGAAGCATTTATTGAAATTGAGCGAGAATTTGGGAAAACTCAGAAGGAGTCAACTTCTTTATTGAAGATGTGGAAATTTTTAGTAATTATGTCAGGATGGTTGTTTGTTACAACCCTCTATTTGGTGTTCACAATGCTGTTAGAAAAAAATTAAACGCCAATCCGCAAAGAAATTAAAAGATTTCGACCCTAGTTTAATGTCAAGACTTCCTGCAATTTGGACAAATCAGACCAAATTTAAAACAATTGGCGTGATGAGTACAGAAAAAGAAATTGAAGATTATATTGAAGCTCAAACAGTGTAAATGCAGGTGAAAAATTTAATAATGTTTAAAAATAAGTATAGTAAAAAAAGAGTTAAAGAAAATAAAGCCCATTCTTGATAAGGTTGAGAATTTGAAAGAACAAATGAAAGCTTTATCAGATGAGGAGTTGAAGAGCTTAACTTCTTCTTTTCAATTGCGCTTGCTTGGAGGAGAAACGCTAGAAGACATCTTGCCTGAAGCTTATGCTGCTATACGAGAGGCTGACAGGCGTGTATTAGGAAAGAGCTTTTATAAAGTTCAGATGATTGGGGCAATCATTCTTCACCAAGGTAAGGTTGCTGAATTAAAAACTGGCGAAGGGAAGACTCTTCTCAGTACCATGCCAGCTTACTTAAATGCCTTAGAGAGAAAAAGGTGTCCACATTGTAACTGTCAACGAATATCTCGCTAAACGTGACGCTGATGAAATGGGTCAAGTTCACCGATTTATGGGCTTAACAGTTGGATGTGTAACTGCTGATATGGCAAAAAGACCAAAGGCGAGCAGAATACGCTTGTGATATTACTTATGTAACCAATACTGAAGTGGGTTTTGATTACCTAAGAGACAACATGGTTCAAAAAGGTTGATAAGGTTCAACGTGGTTTTAACCTATGCTATTATTGACGAAGTTGACTCTGTTTTAATTGATGAAGCTAGAACTCCTTTGATTATTTCAGGCGTAGTAAATAAAAAAACAATCTTCTTTATGGAACTTGTGACATTCTAGCTAAAGGAATGGAAAAGGGTAAAGCAGACGCTAAATTCAATAAGACCGATGCTATGATGGGAAAAGTCATTACTGAAACTGGAGACTTTATTGTTGACGAAAAAGATAAAGTTATCACTTTGACAGCTCAAGGGATTGAAAAAGCTGAGAAATTCATGCACCTCTCAAACTTGTCAGGTCAAGAACATCTAGAAGAGTATCACGGAATTATCACTGCATTAAAAGCAAATTACTTAATGCGGAAAAATAAAGATTATATCGTGAAAGATGGTGAAGTTTTAATTGTTGATGAATCAACAGGTCGTGTTTTAGATGGAAGAAGATATTCTGATGGACTTCATCAAGCGATTGAAGCTAAAGAACGTGTTGAAATCAAAAAGAAACTCAAACTTTAGCAACCATTACTTATCAAAAATTTCTTCAATAAATATGAGAAAAAAATCAGGAATGACTGGTACTGGGAAAAACAGAGGAAGAAGAATTTAAAGATATTTATTCAATGGATGTCGTAGTTGTTCCTACTAATAAGCTCTGTGATTCGATTAGATTTGCCAGACCTTGTATTTAAAAACAAAAGAAGAGAAATTGAAAGCTGTTTGTGAAGAAGTTTTAAGCTCTTACATGAAACACCAGCCAGTTTTGGTGGGTGTCCCTAGCGTCAAAGATTCAGAAATTCTTAGTGATTTATTAAGTAAGAATGGTATTCCTCATAATGTTTTAAATGCTAAAAATGACGAATTAGAAGCAAGTATTATTGCTAAAGCTGGAGAAACTGGTTCTGTTACTGTCGCAACAAATATGGCAGGACGAGGAACAGATATAAAAACTAGATGAAGAGTCTTTAGCTTTTAGGTGGTCTCAAAGTTATCGGAACGGAGAGACATGATAGCCGAAGAGTTGACAATCAATTAAGAGGACGCTCAGGGCGACAAGGAGACCCAGGGGTTTCTCAGTTCTTCATTTCTTTAGAAGATGATGTTTTGCAATTCTTTTCAAAAGAAAATTGGATACATGCACTAAGAAATACTCCGACTGAATTTGGTCAGCCTATTAGCCATCGAAAACTAAAAAGCTGTTGAGTATGCTCAAAAACACATTGAGGAAAATAATTATGGTGTGCGCAAACAAGTTTTTTTGAGTACGATTCGTGAATAATGAACATAGAGAATTTATTTACAGAGAAAGGAATAGAGTCTTAGATGGCGAAGATGTAAGCGATGTTTATAGACGAGCTATGAATAAGGTAGTCACTGATATTTTTAGACGAAACTATTGCAGGTAAATATCCTTCTTCATGGGATATTGTTAAATTAAACAATAAGTTAATACCAATCGTTCCAATAGAGTCTATTACATCAGACGAAACATCAGGAATGACAAAGGATAAGTTTAAAAAATGTTCTTAAAAAGTCTTTTGATAAATTTGAAGCTCAATCTTTATTATTTAATAAGACAGAGTTAAATAGATATGAACGACAAGTTTTTACTTTTATTCTATTGATGAGCATTGGAAGGCTCATTTAGAAAATCTTGATTATTTAAAACAATGGGTTGGAGTCCATGCCTATGGTCAAAAAGACCCTCGATTTGAATATAAAAGGATTAGTAGTAAAATGCTAGATGATATGATTACTCATATTTACAAAGATATTTTACAAGCGTTTTTTTAGGTAAAAAGTAAAGAAAGGAAGTTGCCATGACAAATTATATTAGTTCCATCAATGGTTTAAGTTCATTGCAGGAGATTAAAGAGGAGGATAAACTCTTCTTGGTTATTCATGAGGATGATTTAAAAAAATATCTCTTTAGATACCTTTGAAAAAAATCCTCGATTTGAAGAATATTTTTTTCTCAATTTGAATTGCGAAAAATATACTGTTTTTATCAGAACGTAATTTAGCGATTGCGCTCAATTTTTCAGGATGAAAAATCTAGTTTTGTACTTGTAGATGAAGATTTCCCAGAGTTCCATTATTTTGGAGATCGCGTTTCAAAAATTGAACAAAGGTAAAATTGTTAAAAACTGCTGTAAAAACTAAAAAAAGCTACTGTTGGAGGTGGTAAAATCTCAGGCGAGCCATTAAAAACAGCTCCATCTATCAAAGATACTCAAAAGAAAGTTTTTCCTGATAAGTTTGAACTTGATGAGAAAAGACCGAAACATTACGGTTACACTTGATAATACTGCACAAGAGAATAGCGCCCCAAAACCAACAGTAAAAAAACACAAGAAGAAGTAGATGCTCATAACCGTGTTCAATTAGCTAAGGATATGAAAAAAACTCTTAAAATTAAATCCTGAAGATTATGGATGCAACATGGGAGATGGCGTTTTTTTAATCTTATGATTGCGCAAGTCTTTAAAAATTCAAAAAAACTGATGAAGAAATCGAAGCTGGAATTTTAGCTTTAGAATACGGAGAATTGCTGTGGGAAAAAGGTTTCTCCTCATGTAGAAGAAATTAAAAATTGGTTCAATAAAGGAACGTCCTCTTGGGCGTTTTTTTATTTTATTTTTTTATGGCATACTAATATTATGGAATTGATTGATTAAATAGAGTGTTTGATAAAGGAGGAAACATATAAATATATAAATCTTTTTAATTCCAAAAACAAAAAAATAGTAGCATGGCTACAAAAGGAGGAAAAAAATGACTAACGAAATGTTAGAAGTAAAAATGGACTTAAATGAAGTCTATTTACAATTAAAACAGAGAAAAATGAAGGGTCGCTTTGGGAAAAGGTAGGCTCTTTAGTGTACCAATCTGGATTTCCAATTCCAGCGGACATTACCCTATCATCTGAAGGGAAGATTGCCAAGGTTTCTATTACGAAACCAGAAGTTCAGTTAGCGAAGGAAGACAAAGTGTTAATTCAATTAGTTGAAGACACTTTTTATCTGCCAAAAAGCAGGTACGAGAAAAAAACTATTGCGTCGTATTGATAAAGAACGTGACATTCGCTCGCGTTATGACATGCGCCCCTAACAGTATGGGTGCTGTAACTATTAACATTGGTGCTTTAGCTGGTGAAATTGGACGAAAAGGTTTTGATCGCCTTGAAGATGGTAATGTTCATCATCCATTCCCAAGTCAATTGTTCTGGTTGCGTTATTATGAAAAAAATCGCTTCTGGATATAAAAGATTATACGGAAGATTTGATTGATGATGAAGAAGAGGACAAGATCACTCGTTTCTTTACAGAACCGTCTGAAGAAGAATTAACAGATGATGATGTTCAAGAACTGTATATGCTTCTGACTGGGGTGCAAAGGATAACTTGTTGAAATCAGGGATTGAACTTGATTTTTATAGTGATGAATGTCCTTATAATGCACGTCAAGTTAAATCTGCTCGTAAGTTGTACTTGCAGATGTGTGGGGTAAATTTTGCCTCAGAAATGAATGAATTGCTCGAAGACTTTGTTGCTATTGCTGCTCCTAAGTATCAAAAAGGGTACGACTGTTAATGATTTTATGGTTAAAATTGTTAAAGACCCTGATAAACAGTTTGAACTAATGGGAGAAAAGTTGGAATGGGTCAATTCAATCGTTTTCGTCTATGGAAACTATCGTTTCTATGAAATCTTCATCTAGCAAGAAAGATGCTTCTATCGAATCTCCATTTGGAGATGTGAAGATGCGCAAGCTATCAGAAGAAGAAATGAAAAGCATATATCGCTGAAAAGAATCCTGAAATTGATAGCCGTCAACGAAGTAATATTATTTCGATTTATGACGTTAAGCCTACTTCTCAATTAGAGAAGTACGAAAAAGTATCTAAACGAGGAATCTTTTTGGCGAAAAAGAAACTTTACTGTTTCACGGTTCTCCTACATGTAACTGGGTGTCTATTATTCTTAATAGCTTTAATGTTGAACCCTAATGCACAAATTTGTGGGAAAGCTTTTTGGTAACGGAGTTTACTTTTGCTCCTTCATCTGATAAGTCTGCTGGGTATATGTCTAACCGTGGTTCTCGTTGGAGAAGTGGTGGAGATGAAGTTGTAGTTATGGGTGTTTACCGTGTTGCAACTGGAAATCCATATCACGGAACAAACATTATTGGTGGAGCGCCTGAAAAAACAAAAGAATTGATTGAAATGTTCCAAGAGAAACAGTATGACTGTTTTTGGTATAAAGGCAAATTCAGGTTCTTTTTGTCCGTGACGAAGTTATCGTCTATAATGAAATTGCTTGCGTGTTAGATAAACTAATCGTGATGAGAGCTTAATAAATTAACCAAGGAGGAAAAAAATAATGGAATTTTGGCAAACTGTATCAGGGGATAGATTTTTTTAATGTCTCAATCCCTAAACTTATCAATGGAATTGATTCTTTGACTGATGAGTTGAAGAAGTTAAATGAAGATGTTGAATCAAAAAGTTGTTTCTACAAATGAGATACAACTGGCTTCAACAATCAACAAATATTGTTCAGAAGGGTGGCAATTAAAACATTATATCCCAGAACATATTGAATTAGCAACAGGACAGATGGTTGATACTGTCTTGGTGTTTGAACAGAAAGTTAAGTCAAAATAGGCTAACAAGGAGGAAAAAAATGAATTTGAAAAATATAATTTGACTGCAATTCACACAGATTGCGGTCCAATTTTCATGAAGAATGGACAAACTTTCTTTCATTCTTTGTTGTTGATGTCTTCTCAATTAGTGGATTTTGATGAAGAATCTCTTGATTTTTAGGAGAAGAAATTAAATCTATCTATGGGTTAGATGTTAATGATAAAGACTCTCTTCAAGAAAAGGGAATTACCACTGAATATGAAGATACGCATAAGTTTAGAGTTTGGGCAGATAGTGTTAGACAACATCTTAGTTCAAACGATAAAGAAAAAGCGTATGCTTTTCGCTCGTATTTTAGAGCATTTAGTGGACAAGAATGGATTTTTAAATATTCTTCCAAAGAAATTTCGTTAAATATTCTAGGTCCAGAGGTAAATGAATTTGACATTGTACTAAGTACAGAAAATAACCTGTACTTTACGCAAAACAAAAATTCAAAATGCTAACAAAGCAAAAGGAGGAAAAATAATGAATGAAATTAAAATTAAGCTGGCTGGGACAAATGCTGGAGATGCTATTTTGATAGCTGATAAGCAAACTTTATTTCAAAGTTTGTTTTTAACAATCTCTCAGTTAGAAGAGTTAGATGTTAATGCTTACCAAATCTTAGTAGATACGGTTGAAGATGTTATTGGCGCAACCGTTGATGAAGAGGAAAAGCTTCGAGAAGAACTAAACCTTATGATTGACTATGATGAAAGCGATGAGTTTTTCTATGTGGGAATCAGAATATGGTCACTTGTTAAGTGGAGACCAATTTACTTACGTTGTGGCTAGAATGTTAGAATATTTAATTCTTGAAGATAAAGAGTTTTGGTTCAACTCAGATAAATTGAAGTTTAGAATTTCTAACAACTTGGATTTTAACATTGACTGTTATACTCCGAACGGTTTCCACTTCTTTGGTGTGATTGAGGATGGAGGTGAATTTTTAATGACTGATGTTATTAAATCAACTCCTTTATCTCAGTTGTCTGAGGCAGGGATGTGTAAAACATCTCGAATGGTAGAAGCTAAACTTGAGGCATCCTTAAAAAGGGGAATCTAAATCTCCCTAACTTCTTCCGCGCCTATATTTGTCGTGACATTATCCAAAACGCTTTGCGATACAAAGTTAAAAAAAGGCAAAGATGTTATGGAATACATGAATGGTCGATACGTTGAAGCAGGATTTATCAATCCCCAACAAAAAGAAAACAGGTTCTTCTAGATGACTGGCGTAAAATCATGCGTTATCTTCGTGAAGAAAAAGCGTGAGCCTAAGTTTGTAAAAAAACAGGTTATCCAGTCTTAAAAGAAGGCGAGTTACCTATTGAGGTAAGACCAACTGTTCTTTTTCCAGTAGGTGACAAGGTTGATATTGTCTTGATCAAGATTGGTCGTCCAAATGTCACTAAAAAGGAGACAAGGGAAGCTGGCTCGTTCTTTTGCAGCTTTACGCTATGATTAAATACGCTCGTATGTTAGGGTATAAAAAAATATCACAGCATCATTCTACTTCTTGACAAAAAGTAATGATACAAACAATTGGTTGACGAATGACCCTCTGTTCTTTACGGGGAGTTCAAACATTGTTTCTATGAGTGATTTGTGGGATGGTACAGACACCCCTAATGACCTCGATAAAGAAATGAAACCTTTGATTGATTTGTATTACCAAGGGGCAGATGAATGTATTGCAGAAGAACATGGACAGACATGTGCCTATCCTGAGCTTTGTCATTACAAAAAAAGCTCCTATCAAAGTAGAAGTAGAGGAGGACGAATAATGAATGATAAGTTATTTATCAGCCTTGAAAACAACTTTAAATGGGTGTAAAGAAGAAACCTGCATCAATGCAAATCACATATTATGGTTCTCAAAAAAATGCAAAAACGTTAAAAACTTCAGATGGTATTCTTCATGTGCTAACTGAAAAAGGTGTTAAAAAGCTGGAAGATGTTCTTCAACCGGTTTAATAAAAAAATATAAAATGTAAAAAGTCTCAATAGAGGCAAAAGGAGGAAAAAAATGAGTTGGTTTGCTCAAGCTACAACTAAAATTTGTAGTTCATACGGAGAACCGTTGTTTGAAGTTGTCGAAGCATTGATGAAAATTGATGTTATTCAATCTCTTTATTTACAAAATAAAGGTTCTTCAATCGAAGTTCAATATTTTTGACAATGTTTGTGAATTAAATGATGTTCACGACATGATGGAGAATGTGCTGATTGATTTAAGCAAGGATACTGATAATGTTTTTTTGTTATGTTTTTCAGTAGCTCGTGATACTTACGAAAAAAACGTCAACTTCACTTCGCCGAGGAGTAATTACAGTTGTAAAAAAATGGGGAACGTAGTTGGTTCTCTGACTTTTATGATGTCGATGACGAAGAAACAGGTGGTATTTTTCGTAGATACAGCTATGGAACTTGCTGAAAAACTTGATTCTCTTTTATCACCATCGGTATGGGAATCAAACATTGGCAACTTCGATGAACAATTTGGCAAAGGAAATTTTGCCAATGCGTTTACACTAAAAAAACAAAAAAACAATTTAGAAAAAAATAAATTAAAGGTAAACCTATCTTTAATCAAGGAGGAAAAAAAGTAAAATGACAAAGGTTACATATAATCCTGCTCAACAAGAGGCGATTGTTTCTGATAAGAAATACGTTCGTGTAATTGCAGGAGCAGGAGCAGGTAAGACTCAGGTAAACTCTGAGGTTATCGCTCACAAACTTAATGCACTAAGGGCAAAGCCAGAAGAGATTCTTGCTATTACCTTTTTCAAAAAAACGGTGCTACGGAAATTAAAGATCGTGCAGAGCGCACTGCTGGACATGTCCTTCCTGGACTAACAGCAACTACCTTTAACGCGCTTGAAAACGAAATTACCCTAGATAACTGGGAAAAATTTGGTTTTCGTCACCGTCCAAGCGTCATTGATGATGTGCAAGATTTGCCGATGTGCGACATTTTATTACGTCGTCATCCAATCTTGGAATGGACTGGTTCTAGTTTCAAGAATTACACTATGACTAGTGGGTTCGGGACAAATGGTGCGCTTCGTATCGTTTCAGATATTATGCACCACTGTTCTAAACTTTTGATGCGAAAAGAATTTTTCAGCAATCACTTATCAGGACATGATAGATGATGAAATTATTCCTCCAGCGTCAAAAGAACTGACTCCAGCTATCATCGACAAAATCATTTCTTTTTTTACCCAGAGTATGAAGAAATGAAAAAAAGGTAATGACCCTGAGTTCAACACCCCTGTTATCACTTTCGATGAACAAATCAGCTTTTTGTATGCGAGTTTTTAGAGGATGACCCAAATTATTTGGATGATCACTATGATTTTGCTTATATCATTGTTGATGAGGCTCAAGATACGTCTGAAGACCAGATTGAATTTTTAAACCGTATCATTAATATGAAGAAATTCAAAAAGCTTGATTGTTGTAGGCGACGATAGCCAAGCGATTTATGAATCTTTGATGGGGACAAGCCCAGATTACTTAATCAATCTACAAAAACTTTTTTGTATGAATGGGATAAAAGAAACTGGTGTTAAAACTCCTATTAAAAATTCATGATATTGTGATGGATACCAATTATCGCTCAGTTGGCGCGTTATTGAAATGGCAAAACCGTGTCATTGATAAAAACACTAACAAATTCGACAAACAATTGGTGGCTTTCCGTGAATACGGTGAAAAAAACCAACGGTTGAAGGGTTTTTATCGTAAAGAGGATCAAAAAGCCAACAAAGGCACAACTTAAAAAGTAAAGCACCTTTAGCTTTGCAAGAAGGGCAGTATGATAAAATGGCGCGAGATATTAAAGCGCTTATTGATTCAGACCCAACTATCAATTTGAACGACATTGCAGTTCTTGCTTATTCTAAAAATGAGTTACTAGCTGTCGCTGATAAATTGACTGAACTTGGGATTCCTTCGAAGTTTGGTGCACCTGAAAAAGCTTGTTGATAACAATCGTGTTCAAGCAATTTTTAAAGTTTGCGCATTTGGTCTATAAAGACCCTGATACATTTTCAGATGACACGTTAGTGGTTGCTAATGCACTCGCTGATGGGAATTTGATTGAAGAAGATGTAGATACGTTGGTCGAAAAAAATTGACTGAGGTAAACGAATATGTGAAAGCTATTCGTGAATCTCATGAATTAAAAAAAGAAAGAGCTTTTTATCAAAATGCTACGAATGATTGCCCACGGTGATGAAGCAGTTTTGAATTTTTGAAGAAAAGTTCAAAGATATGGATTTCGAAGAAATCATAAAATATTGTGATGATTTTTGAAATCTATGGGGACAACATGCAATACAAACGTTCTCAATTGGGAGAAGGGGTTATGCTAATTACAGCTCACTCTTCAAAAGGATTGGAATGGAAGTATGTATTTGGTTCTATTACTGGATTTCATAAACTTGGTAAAAATCTATCTCTCGTCGCAAACAAGAAGAATTGCGTCGCCTGCTCTTCGTTTTGATTACAAGAGCAAGAGATGTCCTCAAATTGTACGGTTTGTATGCTGTTTCAGGTAATGCAAAAGATGGTCGAGTTTACAATATGTTCTTAAAAAGAATGTTTTGATGCTTTTAGATAAAACTTTTGCACCAAACTTTACAAAAATAAAGAAAAAAACGGAAAAACAGGCTTTTTATGAAGTCTGTTTTTTTATTTTTATTTTTTTGTGGCATACTATAATTGTATTTAATTGATGAAGTAGAGATAAAAAAATAGGAGGAAAAATATATAGAAATCATTTCTATAACATTGCGTTGAATACAAAGAAATATAAAAAAATGTAGCATTTTTAGCTACAAAAGGAGGAAACATGGGAGTTGATACAATTGTAAAAAAATTCCTGGTAAAATCGAGCCTAATAAAAATTTTTTTGATTTTTATCAAAGAGCATTTTGACGAAAAACGCTATTAGCGGTGTAGAAGTAAAAGTTCAATCACAAGAGTCGCTAGATAGTTTTGTTGAGTTAAGTAATGTCATTCTAGGGAAAGAATTAATTTTCGAAAGTGGGTTTATTGATTTTTCGATACAAAGAAGAACAGCGAAGCTTGTTTTTTTCTTCTATGCAAATTATTATGATTTTTGATGCCTATGCTTTTAAAAAGAATTTGGATAACAATACTAGGGAGCTTAATGGAGACAATACTTCATTGTCATTAGGCGCAAGTGGTTACGCTGTCGAAATCTGACCCAAATCGCTAAAGAGTTTGGTGGCTACATCGACGAAAATGATTGCGATGACAAATGGTTCTATAAAGTGTCGTAATCGAAATAAAAAAACAAAAAAATTAAAAAGAAAGAAAACCCTCAAAAAGAGGGTATGAGGAAAAAAACAAATGACAACTTCAATTAAAAACAACTAAAACAACTACTTCAAAATTCGCTGGAGTTCACAAAGGCTTCATCTACAAAAGATTTTTGTGGGCGGAGAACTTCTCACTGTCGAGAAGGTTACTGACAACTCAATTGTTTTTTTGATAATGGGTTAGAGGTAACTAACCTTGACGCTTTTTGAGTTAGTTGAGAAAGATTACGATAAAATCGCGCTTTCTCTGAAGAAATTCGAAGAAAAAGACGGAGAACTCTTCATGGATGGAGTTCGTGTAGAAACAGGAACTCTCTATATTGAAGAAGTTCTTTATACAACAGCTCCTTATGTGGGCTTGAAGGTCCGTTCTCTTGAAAAAAGGGAAGTATGATTTGTTCATCTACAACTTCCTAAAAGACCACTTTGAAAAAAACTAAGTTTGTTTTTGATAAAGTGTTAGAGAACGAAGAGAAGATTGAAAATCTTCGAGTTATCCGTCTTCTTGTAAAAAGAAAATGTTATTCTTCCAGAAGAGAAAGTAGATTTAGCGTGCTTGGATGACAAAAATTCTATACACAACAGATGGTAATTTATATACATTTGTTTATGAATATGAAACTATTCTCGTTTTTGGCAAATGGGGTTGTTGCTTATTCTGACCTAACTAATTTATCCGACAAATCAGAATTAGTCGAATATGACGGAAAGATGATTCTTGTTCAACAATCGAACATTGTAGAAGATTTGCTTTCTTTCCAAGAGACATCTTTCAATGTCTCTGCAACTGGCGATTGCATTTTCGTTACAGAGTTTGTTATTTCTCCTGTAAAGGATGAAGATGAAAACTTGCTTGATGTTGTAGTCAAAGGCTTTGAAATCTCTCTTCGTAAGGGAGATGAAGTGAAAAAGCATCAGTGTTACAGAATCTAACACCAATTCTCTTCTTATCGTGACAGAAAAATGGATTTGTGTATTCTAATAACGGATTCCACCCTCGTCATGCTGAAGGGAAAGTTGCTAAAGAAGCGGTTGAAAAGTATCCATACTTTATCCGTTTAGAAGCAGGAAATGCTCGCAATGTCTTCACACTTGCTAACGATGAGCGTGAAACAATTAAGGTAGAGGTAGTAAAAACGCAAGACCATGACTATACTACTAATATCATTTAAAAAGAAAAATAAAAAGGTCTAGAGTTAAAAACTCTAGACTTTTTTTCTTTTTGTCACTTTTTCACTTATTTGTGGCATACTATAATTATAAAAATAATAAAAGAAAAAAAGGATGTATTATGAGATTAGATAAAAATAATGATACAAACGAAGTTTTTAGAAGATGATGTAGTAGAAATTACAAAAACTAGCCCAGAACAAAAAAAGTAACTATATCAGATGCAAAAATCTTGCTGAATAGTGGGAAGATGGGACTGATTTTTATTGGGGTTGTAGTTAGTTTCTTTGTGCTTACTTTGTTCTTAACTTTTTATTCACTTGCCAACATGGGTTTTATATTGTTATCGGAGTGATTGCGACGCCTTTATTGCTGTTTTACTACCTTAAAATTCATGAAAATGACGAAGATAAATTAGATTAAGTCTTTCGTTGACATAGTGCAATAAAAATGTTACTATACTCATAAGGATGGCGTTATAGATTATTAGAGACTATAACTGGTGACTTTCGATGCTTTCAGGGAGTCACTTTTGTTTTTTAAATAAAGAGAACTGATTGACAAAAATGCTTTTTGATATAATACTTTTATCAATAAAAAAGAAAAAGCAAAAATATAAAGGGGCATAAATGAAAACAAAAAGCTTTTTACGATAACAATCGTTTAGTATTTGTCATTGAAGATTGTTCTGAAGAGGTTAAAGAAAGTTTATTTACATTGTCTGCAACCAGAGGTTGTAGAAGATACTAATGCACAGGAGGTACAATTCGCATCTCCAACGCCTCCACAAACTCCACAACATCAACAACAAGATTTAGATGACATTGATAGGGCTTTGATAGCTATGCAACAAGGTCAACCAAATAGTACAACTGATAAAGCTTTTAAATACATCTCTAAATTATTCCAAACTGGTCAACTTCCTGCAAACAAAGGAGATGTTCGTCCACTTTTGAATAACTATGTTGGAAATCGTTTCAAAGGAAAAACCCTGATGAGCTAGTCCCTAAATTAACCTCAGCGCACTGTATAGGTTTCGTAGATACTTTTTGATTTAGTGTTTGCGAAAAATTTGGGAACAGTTTAGTGATTTAAACCCCTGCCGAGTTCAGTTCTTACGATTTAGCAATTCAGCAATCTGTTGTAAAAAGCAGGAATTGAACAATGTATTAAAAATTGGGAAATTCTTGATAAGAAGAAGTGAGTCAAGTCTGTTTTTAAAACAGAAAAATATGGCATACTATTATTATAAACTAATTGAAAAGATAGAGTTGCAAACGTAAAAGCAGTCTATCTTTTTATTGTTGAAAAATAACTGCTTTTTGCAGAAGGAGGAAAAAAATGAAACTAAAGTAAAAATAGGAATTGAAGGAACAAATATAAACTCCCTAAATTCCACGCAGACGATACTTTTCGTCAAAAATTTGTGAAATATGCTCGTTGGCTTGGGAAGTCTTTTCCCTCATTCTTTATCAAGTTCAGATGGGTTGAGTTTTTGTTTGAATAGATTGGAAGTGCTACTTCCGATGCTATTGAACTTTGTCCAAAAGGATGTTTCTGGACATGTAGGGAAAAATTTTCTCGCGAGCAATGTCAGAACTTGATAATGATTCTATCATTGCTATCAAGACTATTTTGAACAGGTATTCAGGGGCTACCTCTTACGGTAAAACTGTTATCTTTTACAATTCAGAAACAGTTCGTTCAGGAGGAGAAATTACTATTATACTTCCTGAATGCTCGGCTGTAAATGATGGCGGTTCTTATAATGTTGGTACTAGAAGTCGTAACATTCGCTTTATGTCCATTGGGTATTTAATTTTAGCTTCAGAGTTAGCAGAAAGAGTAATTTCTGTATACCCTGAACAAGCTGGAGAAAAGACAGTGTTCAATTGGCAAAACAAATACTGGGATGCTTGTCCGCCAGTAGATATTTATGACGAAGTGTTAAGATTATTGCTGGATGAAGAAATCGCTTCAATCGTAGATTTTTAAAAAGCATGTCAAAAGTAAAAAAATCCCAATAGAGTGCAAGGACAAAAAGTTCAAGATTTAAAAATGAATCAATTAACCGTTTTTAATCAATTAGGTTTTAGAAAAGTAGAAGTAGATACAGAAACTTATAAAGGTAGGAAGTTTAATTACAAAGCTTTTTATCAATTGGAAAGTGATTTTTCAATATATTTACGACAAACTTCCTCAACCTAATGTTCAAGCCGAATTAAGGTTTAGAAATCTAAATGGCAATTCTGGGGTTTATTATGACTCTTTTAATACGATTGTTATTGATCTTGAATATTTTTCTTCTTTCATTCATGAATATGGTCATATGTGGATTATAAGCACGGAAAGAAAAATATTCTTCTAAAAAGATTTCTCGCATATTGTTTCTAGTTATCAAGAGTCTTATGTGAACGAATTGCAAAAAGAAGATTTTTGGAAATATTGTTACTATAAGAAGAATAAAGAATACTATATGTCTGAAGTCGAAATATTTGCGCGTGCGTTTGAATTATGGGTATCAAACACAATCATATCTGATACTCCGTTATTACAAACAAAAAGAGTATTATAAAAATGAGTTCTGTTACAAAATCTTTGGTGGTTTTTGTTGAAGAGGTTATTTATTACTTCAATAATTTGTTTGGAAATGGCGAAATTCAAGCAGTCGCAAAATAAACCTGTGCAACTGACGTTGTTTTAAAAGAAAGGGAAAGGGAAAAATGAATAACAAGCAAAAACAAAAATTGACCAAAACTGTTTTTTATCTATTGTTTATTATCCAATGGAAAGGGTTTGGTTTATTGATAAAAGAGATTAACGGAGTTCGTTTCCGTTTCTACTCTATCTATAAAGCAAAAGTTGAAAAAGTACGTTCGTGGAAAAAAATGAAGCGAATGTATAAAGGCTGGCTATAAAATAAAAAAACAAAAACCTTGCTGTGATAGCAGGTTTTTGTTATTCTAAGGCATTAGTTTTTAATCAAAAAAACTATTGACAAATATTACTTTTTATTGTATAATATGGGCAATATAGAAGTGTATTTTTTAGGAAAGTGCGAGGAACAACAATGAAAGATGAAAATTTACAAGAAGAACTAAAGGCTTTTAGAACAACAAACAGGAGTTGCTTGAAGATGACAAACCATTCAACAGGTTGAGAAACACATAATTAAAAAGAGTCATCCTTACTATGCTATGTTTTGTGAGTTTTCACATCAATCTAAGAACTTATACAACCATGCCAATTACTTGGTTCGAAAAGAGTTTTTAGAAACAGGTAAGTGGTTACGCTATCAGGATTTAGATAAAATTTTAAGACAAGACATCAACTATCCAGATTATACAGACATGCCTCGTTTGCTCAATCTGCGCAACAAACTTTGCGCTTGTTAGATGCTAATTGGAAATCTTTCTTCAAGTCTATTAAAGATTGGTCTAAGAACAAAGAGAAGTATCTAGGAAAACCAAAACTACCAAAAATACAAATCAAAAGACGGAAAATTAGTTTTTAATTGTTACAAATCAACAAATTAAACAAAAAGAAGATTTATTAACTTTTCCTAAATCTTTTCAAGGCTTCAAGTTAAAAACCTAGGTGTGTTACTTTAACTAACTTTGAGAAAATCAATCAAATTCGAATTGTTCCTAATAATCAAGTCTTTTGTATTGAAATCGTGTATAGTATTTCTATTGACGATACTCTTTTATCAGATAATGGGCGTTACATGAGTATTGATTTAGGTTTAGATAACTTAGCAACTGTTGTTACAAATACGGGTTTACAACCAATCATTGTCAACAGTAAAGGTCTGAAGTCTATAAATCAATACTATAACAAAATTGCTTCTCATTATAAAGGGTGTCATAAAACAGATGAATAATCAGTATTATACAAATCGCTTATATAGGTTGACTCAAAAGCGTAATTTAAAAATAGAAAAATTACTTACACAAAGCAAGTCGTTATATTGTAGATTTTGCTATTGAGAATCAAATTTATACTATTATCGTTGGGAATAATAAGAATTGGAAACAGTCTAGTTCTCTAGGAAAAGTAACTAATCAAGCCTTTTGTTTTCAATTCCACACCAGAAGTTGATTGAGAAGATTTGTTACAAAGCAAGAAATTGCGGTATCCAAGTTATTCTCACTGAAGAATCTTATACTAGTGGAACAAGCTTTCTTGATAATGAACTTCCTAAGAAAAAAATTTTTACAACAATAAACGAAGAGTGCACCGAGGGTTATTTGTAAGTAACGAAGGGGTTCGAATCAATGCAGATGTGAACAGCGCGTATCAAATAATGAAAAAAAGTATTCCCTAATGTTTTTCGCAGATGGGATAGAGGGTGTAGTGTTACATCCAGTCAGGGTAGATATTATTTAATAATATTGACTGACAAATCTTTATTAAAGAAAGGGAATAATCTCAAAAATTATTCAATTAAAGGATAACATGAAAAAACATACGATATTAAAAACTCAAGGGGAGTTTATTCCCTGGGACATACGGTTATAAACTGTACGAAAAAGCAGAGAGACTGCATAAAAACCATTCGTCATCAGATCACTTTTTGATAGTCAAGTGTTAAAAGAAGTTCAAAAAGAATTAGTTAAAGAAGCGACTAAAAATCTATTTTCTTTGTATCACCTATATGTTATGATACCTTCTTGTATTGAAAGGGAGGCTCTTTTTAAAAGAATCTGTTTTGGGAAACCAAAATAGGTATCCTGCAAACACAAGCACAATCGCAACAATGATTGCTGTTTCAAAAAAACGCTCAAAATTTGTATTTAAACTTGCTTGATTTGCGATTGGTGAGCTATCTAATTGATAAAAAGAAAGTTATCTTGGTTACGATATTATTAACGCTGGGGAGTTTTACTATGCCAGTGTTTATCAAGAAATTTAGAAAAGCTGGATTTGATTTAGCAGAAGATGTTATCCCTGAAAATATGGCAAAATTTATTAAAGAGGTTATTTTTGCCATGCAGTTTACTAAAGAGGATTGCCCAATTCAATTAAATAATAAAGAGTACGATTTAACAGCTTGGCATCACGAAATTTTTAAAAAGCTATTGTCGGAGTTTTTAAATTTTTTTCTTTAAAGAGAACTATTATTCAGATATTTTAGATGCAGAAAACTCTGTGCTTGTAAAAGTCTAGTAAAGATTCTTCCTTTGATGGTAATTTATCAAGCAAAGAAGGAATATTTTCAAAAAAATTCGCAAATTATTCAAAGGTCATTTGCAGGAAAAAAATAATTTGTGCTCTAATCTCATTATGAATAAGAAACTCTTTTTCTATATTTTTATAAAAATGTTACTGATTTATTTTTGGTGGCATTTTTATTTTTCTTTTGGGATTTATGGCATACTAATAAATAAGCATAACTTTTTTTAAAAAAAGGAAGGATAAAATTATGAAACCAGACTTACTTACAGATGAGCAAACTTCTAAAAACCTGCTTCAGCAAAAGACGAAGTTCGTCGTTTGGAAGATGCTTTTTCAGATGCGACTAAAGAGGGGCTGACACTAAAACTTTAGCTTCTATTGTTTATGATTGGAAAAAAAGAATACAATTATCTTCGAACATTAGAAACAAATTTGTTTGACGGGCGTTCGTCTGACGAGCGACCTGATGCTTTTCAAGACTATGTGCGTCATTCAAAATCAAACCTTTCTAAGAGTGTAGGTTCTTTAGCGGATAAAACTAAAAAGTTTTTGTTGAACAGGCAAAAGAAGGTATTATTCCGAATGGTCATTCTTTGACAGAGAAAATTAGTAACGCTCATCAAAAAAATTATGTCGATTTTTTTCACGAAAAACAGGCAGAACTTGGACAAAAAAACTAAGTAATTTCATGGATAAAAATCAGGGATAATATTCGTGGAAAGGCTGACATGATTCGATTAAGCGCTTGGGTGAAAGCTACTGAAAAAGCAGAAGATTACCGCTTCAAAAAGCGAAATCAACAAAGATGATTACATTAAAAAAATGCCCAAGATAAATTGATTGCTCAGGTTGAAGGCAAGCTAGAGAAAAACTCTCAAAAATTCGAGAAAAAGGTTGATGATATTGCAAATGGAGTTCCTTCTTTTTAAGGATCGTATTACTATGGGTAGCAAAAGTTATTCGTGATGCAATTCAGGGAAAGAATTTAAAGAGTATAAATTAGATAAAAAAACTCTCAAGAGGCACGGATGAACTTAAAAAAAGCTCAAGAAGCCTTGAAAAAAAGCTGATGCACGAACAATTATTGCTGGTAAGATGAAGTGGGGAGTTGTTAAAGCTTGGACTAATTTAACAATTGCTTTTAATAGTTTCAAAGCGACTCAATTCGAGAAATTGGCTGATAAAGCGAAAGACGGGCTTGATAAGATTGAACGTCCAGAGAACAAAGATTACCTCAACGAACTTAAATCTGCTATGTCTAAGGGTATGAGCATGAAAAGAAGCTGTTGCTCACGTTGATGAACTCGAAACGGAGCTTCAGGAAAATCTCAAGAAAAATCTGCCCCAACTCGTACAGAGGATATTGGTGGTCGATAATCTTGACTCTAGCAAGAGAGAAAGCACTTATAAAAGTGCTTTTTTTCTTATTTGTGAATAACATAGTGTTATGATATAATTGAAGTAAATTATTTTTTTATAAAAAGAAGGAATCTCAAATGTTTAAATATCATTTTATCTAAAGTTTTAATGAAGCTATGGGCTTTATTTTTTTGTCACTGGTGTGCTTGCTGTCTTAATGGGGCTTCGAGGCTGGTTTTGTGTTATATGACGTGAAACGACTAAATCCTATTTTAACAAAGGGAGATGTTTTGAATCTAAGTATTCTCACTGCTGTTATTGGTTTTTAGTGATTGTTATTTGTATCTTTACGAGAAAATATATTACTCAAATGCGTGTCAAAGGTCTTGAGTCAGCAAGGTTTGACGAATATGGTCGTTTGAAAGGGCAAGATGACTATTACGAACTCTCTCTTGAAGCTCAACGAAAAATGGATGAGGAAAGACGAAGAAAAATCAATGCCATTTTTACCAATTTCAGAAGTTAAGCAACTAACTCATAAAGGTTCTGAAAAATCCAACAGAAGATATGGATAATCTAGTTGGGTTAGAAGAAGTGAAAGAGAAAATGGAAGAAATGGTCGCTCAAAATGGAGTTTGAGACGAAACATAAAGTAGAAAGACGCAATTCTTCTAACCACATGAATATGTATGGACCTCCAGGAACAGGTAAAACAACTGCTCGCTCGAATCATGGCTGGATTTTTAAAAAGAGTATGGCTATATTAAGAGAAATGAAGTTATTGAAGTAAACGGAACTTTCTTGACTGGAGCAGACTCAGCCGTTAAAAGCAGAAGGTTTGTGTCAGCATGCTTATGGAGCAGTATTGTTTATTGATGAAGCTTACTCAATGACAGAAAGCAAAGAAGGGCAAGAAGCAATTGCAACTCTTTTTAAAAAGAGATGGAAGATGCTAAAAGATAAGCTTGTTTTAATTTTTGCTGGGTATGAAGATGAAATGAAACGCTTGTTAAATTCAAATCCAGGTCTTCTATCTCGTATCAAAGATCACTTTTATTTCAAAAGTTATTCATTGGATGAGTTAGAAGAGATTTTTGTAAAGATGGCTCAAGAAGCTGGGTATGAATTAACAGATAATGCTATCATCAAAGTTAGAAATATTTTATCTGATTTAAAAAATGACAAGAACTTCGGAAATGCAAGAACTTGTCGTAATATCTTAGATAAAACAATTACAAAGCACGCGCTTCATGTTAAACAACAAACTGCTACATCTGATTTTGTATTAGACGAAAACGATGTTAGTTATAACAATTCGATTTAGTAAAAAGCACTTAATGTGCTTTTTTTATTTTTTTATTTTTTTATTTTTGTATTTTATGGCATACTTATATTATAAAAGTTATTGAAAAGCTAGAGGTCTCAAAAGTCTATCTAGCTATTTTTTTGCTAAATAGATAAAAGGAGGAAAAAAACATCAGCAAAAATAATAACTTTTTAAATAAAAAAATAAAAAAACATATATAGAAAGTAGCAAGTGATTGCTACGAAGGAGGAAAAAAAGATGAATATGAATCCATTAACAGCCGAAGAAGCAAAAACGTGGTCTTACAAGATGAGACTTCGTTTTCAAAAATGTTTTTAAAAAGCATTGAAAGAAGCATTATGATGGGCAAAACATCTGTTGATAAAATCAATATAGATGAATATGCCATAGACGCTTTGCAAAAATCTAGGATACGAAGTAAAAATTCTTTCTAGTGAGCCTAAATTCCTATATGGAAGAGAACAATTTTTTGTGCTCTATTCATTGGGGTTAAAAAAAGGAGGAAAAATAAATGGACAGAATTTCTTGTCTAAAGGAGATGGAAGAAAGGTTCTTCTGTTATTTTTAAAAATGTTAATAGCGGAAAATCTGTTATTAAAATTGAAAAAAAGTGAGTGATTGCGTTTATGTAATTGCTCAAGGTGGACGGAAAGCGGACTTCTTGTTGCGAGAAGTTGTGGTCTGGCTAGACTTTTACGAGTCTAAGCGAGGACCAATCGCCTTAGTTCAAACAATGCAAGTACAAGCTCCAGTAGAAAAAAACTCAAATGGAGGCTGTTCAATTAACACTGTTTTAAGCCGAAAAAAATAGAAAGAGGAAAAATGGAAAAGATAAAATACCCCAAAGAGGTATTTAGCGCCTTGACCAAAGACAAGGTGCTGTCAATAACAGCCCACTTCATTCCTGTCCAACAGGATAGTGGGGTTTCACTATATAAGATTTATCAACCAAAAAAACGTCACGTTTTGTTGTATCAATTGTGAATACGGCTGATAAAACTTTCCCAGCAGGAAACATTCGCATGGATGAAATTGCAGGAATCATTGCAAATACAAAATCTGCCCATCAAGTAGATACATTTGCTCGCATCCCCGTTTTTCCATCAATTATTTTCTGCGCTCAAGCAAGCAAATAAAGGTTTGAAAAGAAAGTGACTCGTTTAATTCATGGGTTGCAAGATGCTTTTCGTATCTTATATAATTTTTGTACGAACTGGACAAGTTCCTAGTAAGAACAAAGTTGTTCAAGAAAGAAGCAGAAAGCGCAAGTCTTTCAAAAACTGTTTTGATTGCAAATGGGAAAAATGAAAGGGAAGACCCCTTTTTCAAGTATTGGCAGAAAACCCCCAAGCTATTGTGGATTTGAATAGTCAATACGAATGGCTGAAGAAGAACCTAGAGAAACATCCTAATAATCAATTGCAAATGGATGCTATTTCTGAAGCAATTGGATTGTTTAATGAAGGGAAGATTTCTCTAGGTGATACGGCTGTTGGTGACAACCTTACTTTTGGAACAATCCCACTTTATGAGCCAACACCACGCGCTTTAATGCGTCATATTGATGAACAGAACTTATGCCCTGTTTACGAAGTGGGTATCAATTGGCACATAGGGGAGCGCTCTCCAATCGAAATTCGCGTAAAACGATATAAAGCCCCAGTGATCACAAGCGAAACTGGAGCTATCAATCCCACAACGTTCAGAAGCTCAAGATGTTGAAGAAAAACACCTTTCGTCTAACTTCTAATCAGTGGTTTGAATGTATTCATCTCATGGAAGCGAATATGCAACGCTTTGAGTATATCATGGTCGCAAAACAATTCCGTGAAGCTGAAGAGGCAGATGAGTACAATCGTTCCAACGCGAATAATTAAAAAAAGAAAAGATGAGGAAAAATAATGGAAACAATTCAAAAAAATGTTTTTGCTAAACGATGATCAGTCTCATACATATAAACAGTATGAAGACGATTTATCAAAACTTCCTAGTGAAATCTTCCAAAGGTTACACGGAAAAACTTATTGATTTGTTGTATGACTATCAAACGGCAGAAGTTGAGATAGACGTTGAACAAATTCGAACTCACCTTGCGATGAGTAACTTTCCAAGTTATGCAGTTGACGAGTCCGATGTTCATAAAGAGGTTTGTCGATTGAAAAACGCTCCCTTATGAACGATATTGTAAGAATTTAGCTTCTTTTTAAAAAGATTTAGAAGAGGCTAAACATAGATTGATTAATTAGTCGTGACAAAAATTCTCAACGAGCTTCTTACAATCTATGCTCGATTTTGCTATTGCTGAAGAAGTACCTTATGAGGCTTTTTATCAACAAGTAGAACGACTTCTTGAAAGTGATGAAGTCGAGAAAATTATTAAACTTGAAAGTTATTTATAGGAGGAGGAAAAATGAAGTTAAACTTTATCGTGACTACTCTTAATGGTTACGTTATTGAACGTATTCAAATTGGAGATTACTCTAAGGAATCTGCCCAAGAAATTTTTAGACAAACTTTACGGAGATGAATTTTACATCTAAGCATATCGGTGAATTTGTCTATATAGATGATGTCGCAGGAAATGCGGATGATATAGATTTGTTTGTAAAAACGAAGCAATCGAGAGTGCGAATATCGCAATGAAAAAAACTTGCTTTCGATGTGAGTCATCGTTTTTATTTTGAAACTTTCCATACAGATATTGGGTATTATCCTGATTTCTATGTGGCTCTAGAAGTAAAAATGGTTTAAAAATAAATTTCAAAAATAGAAAAAGAGGAAAAACAATGGAAAAACAAATGCTAAAACTAGAAATCGAAGTGTCTCAAGAACTTGCTGAAAAAAATGGCAAAGCTAACTGCTATGGATGGCGAAGCCAACCAAAGCGTATTGGCTCAAATCTTTGATTATAAGAATAAGCCAAATAACATGTCTGATTCAGAAAATTCTTTTTGGTATTTCTTAAAGCGTTTTTTTCTGAGGATAGCTTTTGCTCATGTCCTTGCTCAAGATTCATGGGACTCTTTCTTACGAGATGTTCTTGTTGAAGAGCTAGAGGGATGGACGAAGACGAAGTAATGAGTTTTCGTTTATCAACAAGACTGGAACAGTCTTGTCTTCAGAGACTTTGGAAAACCACAACGTCAATGGTAGTTATACCTGCAACTCCTACAAATCAAAGAAAATTCTCTTTGATTACTGGGGTGACATTGATGCGGAAGAAGCAAATTCAAACGCTTTTGAAAATCCAGAAGGCTTTTTGGTAGAAGTGATGATTCTTAATGCTATCACTTTACTAAACGGTTCTGAACTGGACTTGGATTCAGAAGAATTTGAAAGTTTAGATGAGTTTCTTGCTTATTTGAAAAAGAAGCTCGTTTGTAAAAACAAAATACAAGAGGTCTGTGCATTACATAATGTCAGACTTTTTGTATAATGGTTAGGAGGAAAAATATGAATATGTTAGAAACTACTGTGCCTGTACTTAGATACGATGATGATGCTATTCTTTTTGGATAGAGTCTTTGCACAACTATCTAGGAAAGAACTTTGCTTTAGAAGGTTTTACAAACCAGAAATGAAAAGCCACAACTATTATTTAGATAGGGAAAAATAAACTTATTTATAAATATGGCTTTATTGTCTCTCCTATGAACATTACATTACTATTTAATGGGAGAAAGGCTTTTGTGAGACAAGAAAAACTGGAGGTTTTTATCTTTCTTCTAATGTTCTTTTTGATTTGAAGCTTGAATTAGGGTACAGAGGTTTGTTCCATGCGGATAAGACCCTAATGCCTGAAATTAAAGATTTTCTTGATGAAAATATCGAAAAATCAAAAAGCTTGGGAAAAGAAAGGCGACTATCTTTACATTGATAGATTGTATGCAGTAAAAACCATTTGAAGAAAGGTAGGCTTTTTATGATTATTATCATCGGAAAGTCAGGTAGCGGAAAAATCAACCGTTGTTGACGAGTTGACGAAGTTAGGCTATAAAAAGGTCCTAACAGACACCACGCGCCCTATGCGCCCTGGTGAAGTTCAAGGCGTGGATTACAATTTTTCTTAGTCAAGAAGAATTTGACTTAAACAAAGAAAATGGAGTCTATGCTGAAGATGTAGTTTATAACGCATCTTTTGGACGGGTCAGCATGGAAGCAGAAAGGAAGACTATCTAAACAGTAATGATGAATCTGTTATTATTCTAAACCCTTATGGGTTGTTGATGGCAGATAAAAACGATTGTTTAAATCATGTCTTCAAGGTTTATCTCCGTTTAACTGATGAATTGATTCTTGAGCGCTTATCTAAGCGTGGAGACTCAATGAAAGAGGTTCAACGTAGATTGCTAACAGATGAGGTAGATTTTGCAAAACATGGAGTCACATTGTGATTTGGTAATTGATATTACTAAAGATATGACTCCTGAATATGTCGCAAAAACTCATCTTGGAGGAAAAAAATAGAAAGAAGGGAACTATGAAAATAGTTTTTGTGTTGACCAAAAATGGGATGATGTTCAATCATCGTCGCCAAAGTTTTTGATCAAGCAATTATCAAAAAGTTGTAGAAGACATAAATGAAATTAAAGGTCGTTTGTGGTTATCCGATTATTCTAAAGAATTGTTTGCATCTTATGATGTAGATATTATGCCTTTAGAAGAATTTGATTTAACAAAGGCAAAATGACAATGATGTTGTTTATGTTGAAAAACATTGATGTGGATTTAGAAGCAATGATTGCTGATAAAGAACTATCAATTGAATTAAACTTTTACCGCTGGGACAAGGTTTATCCATCTGATAAAAAGATGATTTTTACAAAAGAATTGCTTGATGCTTTCTTTGTAAAAAGATTCGTATGAATTATCAGGGAAATACATGATGTCATTAGTGTAGAAGTTTGGAACAAGAAAATAAAAAGGAGATGAGGAAACAATGTCAAAAATCAAAACACAAAAATAAATTCTTAAAAATGGCAGTTATTGCTATTTTAATTGGAGGTTATTTAGTGATAAATAACATTGATAAAATTAAAAAAAGGGCTTCCAAATGAGCCTGTTATTAAAAGAAACAGCACCAAAAACTGCTGATGAAAAAGTTAAAGAGGCAGTCGTCAATCCTAGTGAAAGGAAGGAAATGTCTCAAGCTGATAGCTCCGTTACCTCTGTTGATTTGAATCAAATCCCAGATTTTGACGGAGCGACAACATTTGTTGCTATCAACAACTACGTCCCAACGTTTACCGATGAGGACAAGGCTAAAAGCAAGGTCAGGTAGTTTTTGAATATTACTCTGAGCTGATAGTCTTGGTCGTGTCGGAATTGCCACTGCCAATCTTGGCAAGGAGACGATGCCCCCAAAAGGTGAGAAACGAGGTCCTATTGGGCACGTTAAGCCTTCAGGATGGCAATCGCTCAAGTTTGATAACGTAGATGGCAAATACCTCTACAATCGCAGTCACTTGATTGGTTGGCAATTGAGTGCTGAGAATGATAACGAAAAGAATCTAGCCACTGGTACAAGGTTCTTTAATGTTGATGGGATGCTACCATTTGAAAACTTGGTTGCTGACTACATCAAAAACACTGGTAATCATGTATTGTACCGTGTAACTCCAATTTTTGTTGGAAATGAATTAGTGATGCGAGGTCTTCAGATGGAAGCTCACTCAGTTGAGGATAATGGTGCAGGTGTTTCATACAATGTGTATGTGTATAACGCCCAACCTGGTATCTATATAGATTACTTGACTGGAATGGCAACATCGACGAACTAGAAAGGAAAAAGAAAGAATAGAGAAAACCTAAGAGGAATCTTAGGTTTTTTTCTTTATCAAAAAGAGCTATTATCTTGACAAAACAATAGTTTTTGATATAATTCTAACATAGTAAAAATTAGTTTTAGTCCTGCCTTGAGAAATGAGGATAGTTTAGATTACTAAAGCTAAAATAAATTTAAAGGAGTTTTTTTACTATGTTAAACAACGTAGCTCTTATTGGACGCACCACTCGTGACGCAGAATTGCGATACACCCCAAACAATAAAGCAGTCGCAACTGTTACTTTAGCCGTTAATCGTACTCAAATGAAGATGGCTCTTATAAAGCTGACTTCATCAATCTTGTGCTTTGGGGACAAACAGCAGAAAATTTTTGCTAACTGGATTAAAAAGGCGGACTAGTTTCTGTTGTGGGTCGTATTGAAACTCGAAACTACGATAATCAACAAACTGGACAAAAAGTTTATGTTACAGAAGTTGTAGTTCATCAGTTTTTTTAATTTATCTCCTCGCAATAGCAATGGAGATACCCAACAAGGCGGACAATTCCAACAACAAAATAATCAAGCTCCAGCAAATAACTTTGCACAAGGTCAAGCCACTCCTGATTTTTCAAGGCAAGACCCAAATCCTTTTTGGACAAACAAATCCATTGGACATTTCGGATGATGATCTTCCATTCTAATAAAAATGCACAAAAAAATCACTCAAAAAAATGAGTGATTTTTCATTGAATTGACAAAGTTTAAAAAGTGATAAAATATTTGTATTTAGCTAAAAACTTGTATTCAATAAACCTTGATGTTATAAGCTTCTTAGATTTTGATTTGTAAAATTGTGGCTTTTTAAAAAGAGTAAAAATGTTGAAAATTTTTGTTTTGAACTGGATTTTTGTTGAAAATTCACTCTTTTTTTATAAAAATATTTTTAAATTGTTTTTTTGTGACATACTATAAGTATAACATAATTGAAAGAATAGAGACGTAAGCTTAAAGACGTGTCTATTCTTTTTATTTAAAAAAATAAGAAAAATAGAAAGAAATGCGTCTTTGGGCGCAGGAGGAAAAACAAATGAGAAAAAAATGCAAAAACTATTACTATTAACAACAGCTTTGACTTCAGAGTTGCTGACGTATATAAAGTCGCTCGAAAAGAATCAACGAACAGCTCAACGAAAAACGTTCTTCGTTGATGATTTTTGCAGTAAGTCCATCAGAGTGGGCATCTGCAAAGATGGACGGTCTAGATACCGCTGTGTCAAACGCTTCTGTTAAAGGCAATATTACACGTTTAGTTCACAAACGTGGCTTTAATAGAAAAGGATGTTCTTACCTAAAGGTAAGAATTACACCATCAAACCTATTGATGATGTAGAGGAAGTAGTTGTTTTAGATGAGGGTTTTGGAAGCAGTTCCAGAATTAGTCTAATAAATTAAATTAAGAGATAAATTAAAAGCCTCAAGAGAGGCATAGGAGGAAAAATGATGAAAAATAACTTTAAATTTGCAACAGCAGCTTTGTATAAAAGCTGCTCGTAAGCGACAGGCAACTGCTAGTCATAAAACGCTTCTTTGTTAATCTTGAAGAAGTTTCTATCGAGGAGTTCGCAACAGAGCTTCATGACGGCTTTTTACCAACAGAATCTTTTAAGATTTACTGAGCTTCAGTGAAGGAGACATCTTTGATGTCCTCTCTCGATTAGAGAATAAAGCTCGTTTTGATAAAAAGGGCTTTTAAAAAAAGTTCTTGACAAAGACAAACTCTTTTTCTAGAACAGCTCTACGTCGTTCTCAAACGAAGAAAGTAGTTGTTCCTGTGAGTGATTACGCGCTTCTTGCTCTAGGACAACAAGAAGTTGTTGAGGTCTGGGAGGATGGTTCAAAAATTATCCTCGTTGATGTGGACAGAGTTTTTGCCAAAGCTTGTACCCGCGAGGGATGGCAACCAAGAGTTGTGTAATCCAACTGGTCGCATGCTTGTTGATCTAGACGGAGATTACTGGTACGAGTATGAAGATGCTCTTGGAGGATTGCATTATGGCAGATAGTCGTTATAAAATAAAAAGATACATTATATCGCTAGTTTTTATTTGGTGACGTAATGTATCTTGGGTCGTATATCACGACTCTTTTAGCAGTCCTGCAATTTGCGTATGGGGATTACAATTATGTAAAATTTGCTTTAGCTACCACAGTATTTTTAAGGTACTATATGTGGTAACTAGAAGGATTGCCATGTTTTTTTAAATGATATATTGAGAAAAAAACTTCTCAGTATATCGTGTTTTAAAATGTAAAAAGCCTCAAAAGAGGCAAAAGGAGGAAAAACAATGAAAACAACAGAAGTAGAAGCAGTAGAAACAAATTTTTCTTGAAGAAGGGATTTATTAGAAATAGTAAATCCAGAAGGAAACATTAACGTCGAAGAAGTTCTAGAAGTTGAAACAGAAATTCCTATTTTTGTTTATACAGCGCCATCTTGCCCACAATGCAAAAATGGTGAAGAAATTTCTTGATAAAGCTGGAAAGCCTTATGAGGAAATTGACGGAACTACCGAAGGAGTTCGAGAAATGCTGAAAGAAGAAGGTTTCAAATCGTTCCCTGTTGTAAAAACAGGGGGCGGTAACTTTCGCAGGCTTCCGTCCAGATCAACTCAGAAAGTTGGTCTGATATGAAAAAGCTCAAATATAAAGTTGATTGAGTTGTGGTTTGCCAATAGGTAGCTATGGCTCAATTAAAGAAATGAAAAAAATTAGCTTTTTGACACATAATAAAGAGCTAATTTCTATAAAAAAACATCGAGTGTAAAAACTCACAAGTTCAAAAAAATCTTGTGAGAGTTACAATTGATAGTTTAATTGAAGGGGTTTCTCCAACTTCGTTAAAAGAATTAGCTACTCTTGAAACGACAGATAAAGGAGTATCTTTCAATATTGTTAAATCTGTTGTATATGGAGATGACCAAAATGGTTATTCTATTGTGCATACAACAGATATTTCTCATGAATTAAATTCACATGAATCTAAAGTTCGACACTTAGTTGTAACTGGTATTCATGGGAATTTCAAAAACGCTCGTCAAGCTTTTTAAAAGAGCTTCTAGAATCAAAGGTTCTAGAGTAATTGAGCTTAGAGCGTAAAAAAAGAATCAAACAGAGAAGAGCAGGGATGCCTGCTCTTTTTTTGTTTGACTTTTGCTTTTTCATTATATACTGGAATTGTCTTTGAAAACGGTATTATTATATCGTTTAGGAGGCAACCTTTTCTTTTTTCATAACCCCAATAAAAGAACACTTGCTTTTTTTAGCAGTGTTTTTTGTGCATAACGTTATGTTTTTATGTTACAATAGAGGTAATAAAAATAGAAAAGGATTTAAAATGGTTGAAAAAAAGAAAAATGTTGTTCAAGCAGAAGTTGTCTATCAAGTTCAGTTTCTTATGAATGAAAATAGTAAAATTACTATTAAAACAGAAGAAGAATCTTTTTGCTCCATTGATGATTGCAAAGGTTCAAGAAGATAAGGAATTGAAAACAGAAAAATCTCTTTATGACTTAATCACAGAAACTTTGATTGATTTTGTAAATAAAGAAGATAGAAGACCAACATTAGATTCTCCAATTAGGATTAACTTTCAGGTCTTTGATAAAAATGGTATTCAAGATTATACTATTTTTCGGCTTTTTACTTACTTAATATCAGAGTTTTTTTAGACATAGCTTTCTTCAATGAAAGTGTTGATTTTTATTGAAGATGATTATAAAAAGAGATTTTAGGTGCGTAATTTTTGGTAAAAGTAAAATTGTTGCTTTTTTTCAAAAATAATTTTTGTTACATTATATAGTATAAAAAGAAAAGGAGTTTTTTTCAAAAAAATGGAAAAAAACAAAATGTTAAAGTTAAAGGTCACGGTTTCTTCCGTAAGACCAAGGCTTATGGTTTAGCATGTGGGATTGCCCTTGGTGCTACATTGTTATTTGGAGCAAATGTTGCATCTGCGGATGAGGTGAATCCAAATCAACCTGCTGCAACAGAAGTTGCAACAGAAGTTGTTGCAAATGCCAAACCCGTTGAAGCGACGCCTTCAGGAAATGCTGTGGATACAAAACCCGTTACAACAGAAGCTCAAGCTAAACCTGTTGAGGTAGCACCTTCAGAAAATGTTGCAAATGTCTGCGGTTGCAAAACCAGCCCAAGCAACATCCGATGATCCTACTAACTTCAGAAATCGCGAAGTGGTAAATAAAGTTGAAAACACTCAAACACCAAGTAACGAACCAGATTCAGAAGGAACATATAACAGTCAAATTAAGAGCGTGGAGTCTTTGACACCTGATGACCACCAATCATCCGATACTTACAAATATCGCATGACTTTCCACGATGGCTACACAATTCCTGAAAACGGAAAAAAATCACGTTCTATGGAAGTACCAACACAAACTTAGCAATCAAGGACTTGTATGCTGAAAAATAAAAAAAGGTTGGTACTATTACTAAAGAGAGGTAATTGCCAAAAAAATCATAAAGAAGTATGGGATAAATTCACCAATGCTACAACATTAAAGGAAGCTAAATCAGTTTTTAGATAACGCATCCATTGCTGAATTGACAGGTTACGCAAAATACACAATTAAATTCAATAAAGAGTTCGCAAATTTTTGATCGAAATAGAGCTATTGAATTTGAGTCTGCTAGCAGATTCTGCTTCTTCTGGTAGACATTCAACACTTGGAGAAAAACCAGACAAATGGAAAAAGTGTTTTTTATTAAAAAATGCCCCTAGCACAATTACTATTAGATAAAAAAATAGCTCAACTATGAATCAAGGGTCGTATGATGGACGAAGTGAAAAAAACTTTATTAACATTTAATGGAATCCAAGGGAAAGCTTTAGTAGGAACTAGGCATCATTTGAACACTGATATTCGAAGAGAACGAAATTTAAGTCTTGGTGAATTAGAAACTTATGATCTTGGCTTTAATTTAGGAACGGGTTCTGGAGAATCATTTGTGCAACCTACGTCTGTCATTGCTTCAATGAGTACATCTTTATTCCCCACAATGACAAGCGACTCTACTGGCACAACAAATTCTCCATCAAATAGAGCAGGAAATTTTTCTTGAAAAAGGGTGACATTGTAAAAAAATGTATTAGATGCAGATAAAAGTGTTATTAAGTTTAAGTACGAAAATTTAAAAAAAGGTGATATTATTGAATTACCTTACTCTCTTTACACGGCTGAAGCTGACAAAGATTTAGGAAAATTATATCCTGACTCTGAAAGTTATCATTTGTATAAAGAAGCTGAACATAAAAGTGAAGATAAGAAGTTTTCGAGTAGAAATACTTGAAGCTGATGAGAACACTTTTTCGTTCAAAGTTTTAGAGCCGATACATGTTGATGTTAATCAATATGTGAGGTTTGATATAGGGATATTTAAACAACAGACCTTCATATTATAAACCAGAAAAAAATGGGTTGTTAAAGAAGTTCTTCGTGATGACTGGATTGATAAACTAAACAATAGTAAAACAAAATTAGTTGATATGTTTTAAACCAGGAGTCTCCACACAAAGTTACCAAACTGATAAAACTATGGAAACTTCAATCATTCGTGGTAATGAAACACTAAAAAGTCAGCCTCGTCTAACACATGTGTATTTGAATCGCAGTAATTCTATTGGAGAATCTACGGTTGGAACACTCAGGTTAAATATGTAGACGAAGCTGGCAAAGAAATCCAAGGTCATCCAATGGAAACTATTGCAGAAAACAAACCTTGGCATACAGTTGTTACGGTAACTCCAAAAACCTATTGATGGCTATGATTTTTGTGAAATCTAGCAGCCCATTACAAACAGTGGTTGGCTCTGGCGAAAATGTCATTTCACTTATCTACAAGAAGAAAGCTCCTGTTGACCCATACGAGAATATTCCTATCAAAGAAGAATTGACTAAAGTTTACGAACCAGACCCAAATCTTGAACCAGGAACTCAAAGGGTTGACAAACAAGGAAAAACCTAAGAAGACTCAAGGGATAGACTTGTTGATCCAGGTGAGCTACAAGTTATTAAAGTTGGTACTAAACCTAAAGTGGAAGAGGAAGAAATTCCGTTTAACAAAACTACCAAGGAAAATCCTAACGTCCCAGAAGGTGAGTCTCGTATCATCCAAGAAGGTAAGAATGGTAAGAAGAAAAACTACCACTACTTATGAAGTTGACCCTAAAACTGGTAAGGTGACTCCTAATAATCCTACCATTGAAACAACTCCTCCAGTTGATGAAATTACCGAAATCGGTACTGGTAAGGACAAGGATGGCGATCTTGTCGTCACTTATGTCCCAGACCCAGAATCACCAGAAGGAACTGAAACCATCGTTGAAGAAGGTCGCAAGCCTAAATACGATGTAACTGGTAAGGAAAAAGACCCAGGTAAACCAAAAAAGTGGTTAAAGTCGGTACTAAGCCAAAAAGTGGAAGAAGAAGAAATTCCGTTTAACAAAACTACCAAGGAAAATCCTAACGTCCCAGAAGGTGAGTCTCGTATCATCCAAGAAGGTAAGAATGGTAAGAAGAAAACTACCACTACTTATGAAGTTGACCCTAAAACTGGTAAGGTGACTCTAATAATCCTACCATTGAAACAACTCCTCCAGTTGATGAAATTACCGAAATCGGTACTGGTAAGGACAAGGATGGCGATCTTGTCGTCACTTATGTCCCAGACCCAGAATCACCAGAAGGAACTGAAACCATCGTTGAAGAAGGTCGCAAAGCCTAAATACGATGTAACTGGTAAGGAAAAAGACCCAGGTAAACCAAAAAGTGGTTAAAGTCGGTACTAAGCCAAAAAGTGGAAGAAGAAGAAATTCCGTTTAACAAAAACTACCAAGGAAAATCCTAACGTCCCAGAAGGTGAGTCTCGTATCATCCAAGAAGGTAAGAATGGTAAGAAGAAAACTACCACTACTTATGAAGTTGACCCTAAAACTGGTAAGGTGACTCCTAATAATCCTACCATTGAAACAACTCCTCCAGTTGATGAAATTACCGAAATCGGTACTGGTAAGGACAAGGATGGCGATCTTGTCGTCACTTATGTCCCAGACCCAGAATCACCAGAAGGAACTGAAACCATCGTTGAAGAAGGTCGCAAGCCTAAATACGATGTAACTGGTAAGGAAAAAAAGACCCAGGTAAACCAAAAGTGGTTAAAGTCGGTACTAAGCCAAAAAGTGGAAGAAGAAGAAATTCCGTTTAAAGAAGTTGTCATCGAAAAACCCTTCTAAACCAGAAGGACACCGTGCAGTTCTTAAAGAAGGTAAGATTGGTAAGAAGACGACTACGACTACTTACTCAGTTGACCCTCAAACTGGTAAAGTAACTCCTAATGAACCTACTGTATCAATTGTTAAAGCTGAAGATGCTTTGATTGAAATTGGTACTGGTAAGAACTTCGTAGGAGAAATTGAAACTCGCTACGTTCCTGACGTAGAAATTGAATTTGGAAAAACTAAGATTGTCCAAAACGGAACTCCTGAAGTTAAAGACGTTACAGGTAAAATTGTAACTCCTGGTACTCCAACTATCATTCACATTGGTGCTAAGCCAAAAAGTGGAAGAAGAAGAGTTGAGACTTTAAAGTTGTAAAAACGAGACAATCCTGAATTAACTAAAGGACAAGAAAAAGTTGTTCAAGAAGGTGAGAAAGGGAAGAAAACAATTACAACTACTTACGAAGTTGATCCTCAAACTGGTAAGGTAACTTCTAATGTAACTGTTGAAACTAAAGACCCACAAGATAAAATTATCGAAGTAGGTACTAAGGAAGAAGCTAAAGTGGTCACTCCAGCTCCAGAAGCGCCTAAGACACCACAAGCTCCAGCGCCACAACCAGCTAAAGCGGAATTGCCAAACACTGGTGAGAAAGCAAGTTCAGCCCTTATGGTTGCAGGTCTCGCAATGATGGCTATGACAGTTGGTTTTGTCGCAAAAGGTCGTAAAAAGAAGACTAATTCTTCAAGATAAAAAGGAGAGGTTCGCCTCTTCTTTTTTGTTTTTCTATTTTTTTATTTAAAGATTTATGGCATACTAATACTATAAACATAATTGAAAAAGTAGAGAAGCTAAACGGAAGGCTCTCTACTTTTTGTTTGTTTAAATAAAAAGAATTGCCTTTCGGCAGGAGGAAAAATGGAAATAAAAAGATATTCATTACTTGGGAATTACGGATATATTTGTCCGATGATTTTCTAGAAGATTTAACAGGGAAATCTACATTGAGCCTACGTACTCGTATGAAGATTTTGAAAATGAAATAAAAGAAAAAAATTAGGAATTGAAGACGTTTCAAATACGCCTGTTTATTTGCCTATATTGTGAATTTTTATTATGGTTATAGAAGGAATGGGCTTATGTGTGGGACGTTTGAAACTCCAGAAGAAGCTTTTAAAGTTTTGCAACGATTGAAAAAAATATGGGTAAAGTAGGACTTGCTAAAAACTTGTCCTAATGTCTAAAAATAGGAGGAAACAAAAATGACAACATTATTTAAAACAGAAAAGGACGTGAAAGTTTCTTTTTCCAAGAATTAACATCAATGATGATTTCAAGAATAAATTCTTTAAGTTGGCTCGATACGTTTCTAAAATAGCAGATGTTGATAGCATTGATGTTTTAGAATGTGTTAAAGTTCTAGAAGGTGATACTATTGATTTTTTTCTGCGTATGATATTTGTTCTTTTTGAAGAACTGCTAGCTGATTCAAAAGGAGGCTGCTACAAATGTTTTAATTGTTTTTAGATAACAGAACAAAAGCGGATGTGTCAAATGCAATATTTTGCTATGCTGAAGGAGAACCTAAAAAACCAATCTACTTGATTGTACCCTAGTTGTCCGACAGCAAATGATGTGAGTCTTTTTCGCGTTCGTGGTCAAGTTGATTACAGAAATTGCAGAATATACTCCATTGGCTATTTGCTGGTCGCTTCAGCTTTTGGAACAAACAGTAAAAAATTTCATTTCAGATAAGTCTTATTCTATCTTTAATTATTCTTCTAGCTCATGGAAGTATTCAAATTACTGTTCAATTTATGAAGCAGCATTGGATACTATCATTAACGTTGAATATAACCACTCTCTAAATAGAGAGTATGCGAGAGAAAGCGGTAAGACGATTTCGACTTTTCGTACTGATAAGAAATATCAAGATGAAGCTTTTAAACAAAAAGCACTCTTTTTAACAAAATGGGCTTTAGAAAAGTAGAAATTGATACTCAAAAAGTATGATGGAGAGGTTTTTTAATTATGAAGAGTTCTCTAAAGTTGAACAGGATTTTCTAGCTGTTCTTGATAAGCTACCTCAAGCAAAAGCGCAACCTGAACTGAAATTCAGACGTTTAGGTAAGCATAAAGCTTGGGGAATTTATTCTCCTTCTCTTAATATTTTAGCGGTAGATGTTCGACACACCGAATCTTTTATCCATGAATATGGTCATTATTTAGACTTTAAGCATGGTGATGAAGTTTATTCGGAAATGTCAACATTCTTCCCTATTATTAAAAAGCTTATGAGAGAAGTTATCGGAATTAGCTGAAGATAGTAAATACGCTCAAAAAGCTTACAGCAAAACGGATGGGTTATTATTTAATCCCAACCGAAAATCTTTGCACGCGCATTTGAGTTGTGGGTATCAGGAACGATTGTATCTGATGCAACTATTATCTCTTCAACAGAAACTTATAATAGCCAACCTGAGTATATTGCTTTTAGCCATATTAAAGAGTTGGTTTTTAGTTTCTTCAATGCTATTTTCCCAAATACAACAATCAGCAATCAATCTATGGTTGCTACATTGAGAAGTCAAAAAGAGACAACTGTTCCTAAAAGCAAAAAGTATGGGAAGAAATTTCCCCTACGAATACTGAGGGAGCAGTTATCCTTATTTCTAAATAAAAAAACCTCAAAAGAGGCAAGGAGGAAAAAAATGAAAGTTATCACATCTAATGGTATTCAGACAGAACTTTTGAAGGGTTTAGAACCCAATCAAGAGTTTACTTTGAAAGAAGCTTTATCAAAAGGTTTCTAGCACAGACAAGAAACATTCTATTCGTGCTAGAATCTATGAGGGCATTGACAAAGGACTCTTTAAGAAGGTGTCTCGTGGTGTCTATAAAATGGTTGACAAGAATGACAATAGTGTTCTTCTTGTCAATGGAGATGGGCGAGACCTATCCATGATTAAAGATGGTAGCATTGATTGCTTGATTACAGATCATCCTTATTCTGATGAAAAAGTCGAACAAAGGGTGGTAATCGGAATTTTTGCAGAATACGAGCTTCCTCTATACTGAAGAAGATTTCAAAGAAAAATTCCGTGTACTGAAGCAAGGTGCTTTCATGGTAGAGTTCTTTGCAGAAGAAAATGAGAATAATTTTTGATTACATTTATCAATGTAAAAAGTTAGCTCAAGCTGTTGGGTTTGAATATTACGCAACAGTTGATTGGCAAAAAGGTTCTTTTGTCTCTAACACTGGACGTAAAGCTAAAAACTCAGAACAGATGGTTTTCTTCACTAAAGGAAAATCTCGTTCTTTAAAACTAGATGCTAAGAAAAAAATTTAGCAAAAAGCTAAAGGAATTGGTATCGACGTTAAAAGATTGGATTCTATGGTGTTGCAAAAAGCTCTTTGAAGATGCTGGAATTGCTATCCAGTATATGAAAAGGTACAGCTAAAATGCTACCTACGGTATTCAATGTTGATAAGACTACTAAAAGCCCAACAAATTCATCAGGCAGAAAAACCAGTAGCTCTTTTTGAAGAGTTGCTGGAGTATATTACTTTGCCAAATGAATTAGTGTTGGATCAGTTTGCTGGATCTTGTAACATTGGTAAAGCTTGTCTGAATAAAGGACGTAATGCTTTATTGATTGAAAAAGACATGGACAACTTCAATGCGACTTCAAAAAGCTCTTGAAGAACATGTCGCTTAAATAAAAATGTAAAAACCTCAAAAAAAGAGGTCAAGGAGGAAAAAAATAAATGAATCATTTAATCAAAGTTTTTGTTTGAATATACAGTTGGATTTTTGCCAACTGCTCGCTCTCATAAAACTCGTGTAGGAAAAAGCGTTCTTTCTTCTGCTTTCCTTTATTGGAAGTTGATGAAAACGAATTCAAAAAGCTTTTCGTAGTTCCTGTTTATGACAGTCGTTATGAAGGTGGAGTAATGGAATACCGTTCTTACAAAGGATGTTTGTATAAACCTATCCTAAATCCTTATAACGAAGATTGCCAGACAGAATGGACGAAAGAAGATTGTATTCGCTATGCGACTCCTATGCCATACCACCATGATTTGTATTTGTCAGATTATGAGGGAAATAGGAGAGGGAGTGTCATTGTAAAAGATGATAAGAATAAAAAGCTTTCTTATCTCTTGAACCAATATATGCACCCTAGAGTTAGAACAATTATGTTCGATGATACTCTTTGGGAAGTTGCTAAAGAACCTCGTTATCGAGTAGCTTTTACAACGGCTTTTGGTTCGTATCACCTTCCTCTCATCATGGTTGATTCTGATGGACCTTTCAACGCAAATCAGTTTGATTTAGCTGTTGATTATGCCTTGAAACAATCAAAAGGTGATGAAAGGGTGACAAGAGAGAAGTTGGAAAAAGAAACATACCGAAAAATTGAGGTGTTAGATGATAAATTTGTGACAGAGTATAAACACAAAGTTGCATTTATGTCTGACAACCCAATTGAATTTGGTATTCTCTTGGCAGAAGAAGCAAAGCTCTCAATAGATGGAGCTTTGTTGTTTAATATGAATATTCTTGATGAAGAATACTTATCTTCACTACTCTTTAAAGATGGAGCATTAACTCCGTTAGGTTCTATTTGTATGGAGCGTAAACGCTTGGAGTTAGTGAAAGATGGTAATTATTTCATCGTACGACACAAAGTTGATTATTTCGACTTTGACTAATTTAAAATAAAAATGAGGAAAAAAACATGAATAAAAACAAGAAAAACTTTAAAAACAGCGTCAACTTTCACTTTCGAAATTTTTGATGAATTTCAAAGAGAACTAAGAATGGGATTTGTTTCCCACGATGCTAAACAGTTAGTGCTTGACACTGCTAGTCAAATTGTAGAAGTTTCGTTGGCAGGAGGAGAAGAAACTTATGAGCTTTATAAAGATAAAACTCTAAGATTTAAAGATGCTCTTGACATTTTCGAGACTCATGGCTTTGTTTTAGCTATTGTTCCAAATTATGTGAGTTTTTGCTGAAAAGAAGGTGCTAAAAAAATGTTGCGTCAACAGAAAAAGATGCGTTCTTTGATGGCTCAAATGAAGGTGTTAAATTGTTGAAGATTTGTTATGGTGATGGGACAAACGTAGCTGTAAGATGCTATGAAGCAACAGATACAGAAATGAGTTCAAAAGAAATTGACATCCCTAATCTTGCTTCAGAAGTGACTTGGCAACAAGTAATCAAGTGATGAAAAATATTCAGGAAAAGCATCAAATTGATTTGTTTTGCTCCTGGATACTTCGATACTTGTTCTTGCTATGCATCTCCTGAAGATTTTTCCGAAGAAGTATTTCTTAAATAAAGAAGATGCTAATGGAAAATCTTTCACTAGAGAAAGATGGCACTAAGATTAAATCTCTTATCATTGCTAATTCTCACAATGCTTCAGGAACTTCTAAGTTGGGGACAAAGAAAAAAATCTTTTCCTTTTGGGACAGTTGAAGATTATCGTGTAGATAGAAAAAAATGATTCATCAATTCATTCGTTCTAATGCTTTTTGAAGATAAAGAGATTGTCGCTGTTTTGGAAGATTTTTGTAAAAGAATTAAAACAAGATCGTAGGAGAAGAAACTTATTCTTTAGAATATCCTGAAGAAGAAGGTTATGCTTTTTGCTATTGTAACTAAACAGTAGGAGGAAAAATGAAAACATTCAAATTTAAAAGCTTATAACCAAGAGTTTGAAGTCTATTTAGCAAAATCTAAATATATGAACAACAACTCTTTGGCGATTCTTGCTATTAACGCTGTGACACATGAAACCTTTTGTAACGTAACTGTCAATATCCCTGGCTGGGCAAAAACAGATATTCTTTTCACTTTAAGCGTCAACAATGGCTCTCAAGAGTTATTTAAGGTTCTTGAAGACGAAGGTATTTATGTTCGGACTGGAGAATGTGTTCCAAGCGGATTCGTAGATTTCCCAATCTGTTGTTTGACAGAGAAGGGAATTGAAGCTTTAGAAGAGCTTAAATAAAAACAGAGGTGGGGAACCGCCTCTTCCTTAAGGAGGAAACAAAAATGAAACTATCAAAAATGTTGTTGATGGAGTTGCAAGACAACAATTCAGCTAAAGGTGGCGTATCCCACGCAGGAGAACGATTGATTGACTTTTTGCTTGAAACCAACAATCTTTATTTAATTGATGAAGAAGGTGGTTTTGATAAAAATCAATTCGTTGTTATCTGAATCAGGGATTGAAGCTATTGACTTCACGAACGCAAAATAAGCAGTCAGAATTAGAAGAAGTGAAATAAGGAGATAAACAATGAAACATTTAATTGCACACAATCCATTCGATTTAATTCGAAATGTAGAAGTTGTAGAATTAGAGTTAAACACCTATTCTGCAAGCAAGATTAAAGAGTTGTTTAGCTCTTATCCATCATCTTCTGGTTCAGGAAAAGCCTTTCTATCATTTGAAAGTGACTACCCCAGATAATATTCGAAAACGCTTGTCAAAAGAAAAAAAGCACAAGAGATTGTTGCTGATATTCGTTTAAGTGACACTATTTTTGGAATGGGATTTGCTTGGCTTGTCTGACTTCGATAAGAAAAAAACTAGAACAGGCTAAACCGCCTTGCCTTGATGCGTGAGGAGTTTTTTTGAAACTCATACCACTCAAGCAACAAGGAAAGAAAGGGAGAAGAATCGTTGTTTAAAAAGATGTTCATATTTCTTTTATGCAACAACGTTTGGATAGCCTTTTATTCCGAGAAGTTGCTAAAATGGAGCGCTATTCATGGTACATCCGTGAAGGGATGGGGATAACCCAACCTTAGATGTAGCATTTCAACGTGACTTTGTGTGGTCGTTAGAACAGAAACAAGCATTAATTATTTCTATTTTTAAACAATCGTCCGATTGGAACTTTTCTATTTTAACGAAAGTGATGTGAATGGAGAAATTGATGATGTGCTTTTATGATGGGAAACAACGTTTTAGTGCTATCAAGAATTTATGCAGGGTGAGTTCCCTGTGATTGTTGATGGTAAAGAATACCATTGGTATGAATTACCATACGTTGACTACCGTAACTTCTTGTCTTATTCTGTGAGTGTTGCTTTAAGTACATTCGATTCAATGGAAGAATTGATTAAATACTACATTGTATTGAATACAAGTGGGCGCATCCATACAGAAGGCGACATTGAAAAAGCGAAGTCACTATTAAAATAAAAATAAGAAAAAAATGAGGAAAAACAAAAATGTATATTAAAAACACTTCAACAATTTAGAGGATTCATCAACTCAGTAGAGTTTGATGACAAAAGGCGCTTTTTGCTCAACAGAATATATTTTTGGAACAAATTGAAGAGAAATTTGGTGATGTCTATAATGATGATTTCATCAAAGACTTGAAGGAAGCTATTGAAACTTACACTATGAAAGTGGACGATTTCTGTCAGTGACTCAAATGGAGCGTGATCTTGCAAGCGCAATCGAAAAAGGCGAAGTCCTTTGATGATATTTTGTTCAAAAAAATATCTTTTCCGATTATCTTAACCATAAGATTATGGATGGAAGCTATTTGAAATAACAAGCGCTCTAAAAGGAGGAAAAAAATAATGAATATTAAAGTTGAAGAATTGGTAAAAAGGCTGTCAAAACTGGCAACAGTGACATTAGCCTTGTTCCCAGTCTGTCTGGAGGATATGAAGTTCATCTTTCTTCACTTAACAAAGGAGAGAGTAGCACGGCTGTTGAAACTTTGTCTCAAGAAGATGGGAGCGACATTTGTCTCTCAAATTGAGAAAAATGAGTGAACTCCCACAAGGTGATATTCGTCACCCTAGAAGTGGTGGATTCACAATCTCAGAACGAGGTTTTTATGCTAATGTTCGAGTTTCAAGCATTTGGACTTTTGGCAGGTGTTGTTTCGATTGCAATGCGGGTCATGAATCACAACTTTAACAAAGTCGCCTTTATCACGGTTTTCAAGGTGATTGGTACAACGACTTGTTGAATGATGTGGATGAAAAAGGTCTACATGTAATTATTGCAGATGAAAAACATCTTGCTAAAGATTTCGCTTATGAAATCTTGAAAGACTACTCAAACTATGGTTCTTCAATCGCTTCGATTGAAGAGTCTGATGGATGAACGAGTTCCTACTGCTTTTTCAAATGCAAGTAAATCCAGCTAAAGGAATGACTTACGAAAATTTGTTTACTTTTAACAATGAATCGTCTTCCTTATGGCTCAACTATCTTCTTTGAGAAGCTGAGACAGAAGAACAAGTGCAGTATATTCATCTTGCTCTTCAAAAAGGTTTTTAATGTTTTGACTACAACAACGGACATTGAAGCTTTGCAAAAAGAATTTTTGGATGTAAGTAAACAGGATAAATTTGATTATCATGGAATTATCTTGTATCCAGAAAAACAAAAGTTCTTTTTCAAAATGAAAAATGCTATTTTTGAAAAAGTGACTGTATAAAAAGAAAAATAAAGAAAACCTCAGTATTGCTGAGGTTTTTGTTTTTAAATATAATTTTTAGCTTTTTGATTGGTACAAGAATTATAGAAGCTCTTCACTTCTTAACGATGGATAAATCTATTTGAAAAATAACACAAAAATGTGGTATAATAAACAAAAAAAGAAGGGGGATCTGAATGGAACTTGACCGTTATTGCAACGATTGTTTGTCTTATTATTCTTATAACGAAGATGAAAATCCTCAAAAATGTCGTTTATGCGGTTCGACAGATACAGAAGATGTCTAGTAAAGAGATAAAAATTTATTATATTTTTTTATATATACATAGCGTTATGTTATAATAAAAAGAAAAAAACAGAAAGATTGATAAAATTTAGAAAGGGAAATTTATGGAAAATATGGAAAAATATTTAACCTTAAATAATTTATTTATTATCACTTTCTTCTCTTTACTGTATATTGTTACTAGTAAAGGGATGGATAGATTAGCTTCGTAAACATAACAATCTAACAAACACCTTCTTAGCAAACGCTCTGAAAGTAATGATTGTGGTTGTTGGAGTTATCACTTTTCTCTCTCAGTACGATAGCTTCAAGGATGTTTTAAGTCTTTACTAACTAATTCAGCTATTTTAGTTGCGGTAGTTGGTTTTACTCTTCAAAATTCAATCAAAAAAACATTATCGCTGGAACACTTCTTTTTATCTGCCGATACATTTAAGGTTGGAGATCGTATTCGGATTCCTAAAGAAGATATATCGGGAGAGATTGAAGAATTAACATTAGGCACGCAAAAAAATTAAGTTAGCAACTAGCGAGAGAGCGATTGTCCCTAACTATTTGTTGAATGATGCTGTCGTTATAAACAACAATCTTTACAACCAAGAGACTTGTTACCCACTTGTTATTCCTGTTCCACTTAGTAGCAATATCCAACGTTCCAAAGAGATTGTAGAGCAAATCATTGATGCTCATCCTGATATTTTTGAAAAAAATAGAGATTCTTCTGTCATTCTTACGAATTATCAACTAACCTCCATTGAGATTCATGCTATGATTTGGACAAAAAAATATTGAAGATAGTTTTTCGAGTGTTAAGTGAATTAAGGATGAATATTGCAACAGAATTAAATAAAGAAAGCGTGAATGAATGAGGAAAAATGCTAAAGAAACACAAAAATTTGCCCTGATGGTTTTTGCCAAATCAAACAAAAATAGACCCAAGTATAACAAAAATTTTATCATGGTTAAAAAGGAACTTAAAAAGTAGATACAGTGGTCAAAAATATCAGTTCAGAGAATCGGCAATATTCACCTTTTTGTTGATTATGATTACGTCGTTAGTGAACCAAAAATTTCTTTTGTGAGCCAAATTAAACCAGAGGTTGCCATTGTGGTACAATCTATGGAACAACTAGAAGAAGTTTATGGAAAAGAAAAATTTGTCTAAGTTATAAATGTTTTTCAAGGTATGTTTTTTTATTTGAAGATTTATGGCATACTAATATTATGAACATAATTGAAAAAGATAGAGATGCAAAAAACATAAAAGGCTCTCTATTTTTGTTTTGTTTAAAAATAAAAAAATAGCCTTTATGGCAGGAGGAAAAAAATATATGTTTGTTAAACTAAACGTTGATGTAAATAGAACAGCTATCGAGAAAACTTTTGATAGCTTAAAGAGTTTAAAAGAGAATGTTTTTTCTCTATGAATATGGCACACACAATACTTGATGTTGTGTTGATGGATGATGGTTTTTGAATGTGAAAAAAATTCGCAAGAGAACTATTCAAAGTAGTTTGGCATGATGAAAAGAGTGATAAAGTTCTTTCTTTGGTCAATTATGACAAGGAAGAAGATTTGCTAATCGGTCTTGCCTACATTTGTCAAAAGTTCGATTGCATGGATGATTTTTACAACGCTATCGAAGATAAAAGATGATCTCGCTTGCTCTGAGTATTACCCTAATGAAGAAGAGTATTTAGAAATTCTTTCAAGCGGCAAAAAACCAGCAGAAATCATTCGAATGACGATTATGGGCGATTACAGATGGACGGATGAATTTGTTCGTCTTGATGGATATGCTAATCTTGAATCGGTGAGAGAATTACCGTTTGATTCTGATTTTTAGTGAATTGTACGCTCGTTACTTTGATGAGAATGAAATCGACGAAGCTACTTGGACAGCGACAATTCGATTTGTTCGTGATGGGGAGTTTCTGGACTTTAAGGAATTTGAAGTACAAGCTCTTTTTTTACGATGATGCTTATGAAGAAGCTAAAGATCAAGCTCTTGAATATATCGAGGGCGAAGGCGAACTTGGTGAAAAATGTTGATTTTACCATTGAATTAACCTTCCAAGGTTAAAAAGGAAAAAAAGGAGGAAAAATATGTTTGTAAGATTGATTTTTAAAAACATCAGAAGATAGTGTAACTATTGAAAAA
>BNJV01001889.1_pt1 | contig 112825 bp, 153 predicted proteins | sample 8540591 | NCBI WGS metagenome assembly BNJV01 (sample SAMD00202457, study PRJDB9452) | human saliva metagenome | host: Homo sapiens
GCCGAGACATCCTCATCATCGAGGACATCATCGACTCGGTCTGACCCTGTCCTGGTTGCTGGGCAACCCTGTCACTCCCGAGTGCGGCCTCAGTGGAGATCGCTGCTCTTTTGCGCAAGCCCGACGCCGCCAAGGTGGAGGTGGACGTCAAGTACGTCGGCTTCGACATTCCTACGGAATTCGTCGTCGGCTACAGCCTGGACTATGACGAGCGGTACCGCAACCTGCCATTCATCGGTACTCTGCGACCCGAGGTCTATGGGGGCTGACTGACGCAGGTCAACCTTGATAAAACCTGAGGCGGGCAGGAGAATCAAGGGCAGGGGCAGTCGAAAACGCCGCTGCCGGGCGGCTGTCAGGAGGCTCGTGACCTGCATCTTGCCTCCCTTTTCCGAGTGGTCGGAGCCGTGTACGTTACGTTACGATAACGAGTGTAGGTCGCCGGCGGATGCCCCATAGCCGGCGGGTGATGTGGAAGGACTGTTGGTGACGGTGAAGAAGGCTGTGCGTCGACGCGCCTCAGGGCTGGTCGGCCTCGCGGGTGCGGTGGTGCTGGCGTCCTCGCTGAGCGCGCCCTCGTGGCTCCGGTGGCCGCTGAGCCCGGCCGCGGGCACCACTTTTAATACGGTTGCTGAGATGGCGCAGGTCGGTGGCGCCACCGGTACCCTCACCACCCTCGGTGATGAGGCGCCGGGTGATGGAGGCGGCCTGACCTACACCGTGGAGAGCACGAGCCCCGCCGGTGCGCTGGGGGCCGTCTCCGTCATGCTGGCGGACGGTCAGTGGGCCGTGCCGCGGGTCTCCCGGTCGCCCCGACCGCGGCCTCGGACGGTGCCGCCGCCAATGATGTGGCGGCTCGGGCTGATCCTTCGCCGACGCCGGAGGGGCCCTGGTCGTGGACCCGTCCCGTCCACGCCGCTGTCGGGCGCGAATGTCCGCGCCGGTGGCTCGGGGCCCTACCCGATCACCTCCTCGGCGCTGGTGGGCATGGTGCTCTCCGGCTGGGACTACTCGCACACCACCTACGTGGCGGACCAGAACAGCCAGGTGGGTTACCGGGCCGACGTCGGGTACGACCTCAGCGGGGCGTGGAAGCCGGACGACCTGGCGGGCTGGTTCAGTTCCCAGGGACGCCTGTGGGTGAACGCGAATGGTGCCATCAACCCCAGGGGACATCGTCTTCTTCTCCAACCCTCTGCCCGCAGGGCGAGGGTGGGAACCGGCTCGGCTCCCGCTCAGTCGACGGTCTTCGGGAACGTCTACGACGTCGGGGTCTACGTGGGGAGAACAAGGTCGTCCGGGCCTCGGCCGGTGGCGTCAGGCGGAGACCCTTGACGCGCAGACGATGGCCGACGTGGCCCTGGTGGCTCGCCCGCAGTGGTCCCGCCCCGAGGGGCGGCAGCCGCCGGATCCGCAGCACGCCGACGGTGGTGCTGGTGGAGGTGCGACGCCGGGGTCGGAGGCCTCGCCGTCGGCCTCGCCTCAGACGGGAGCTCAGCAGACTCCGGCTGCGGGCGCTCCGTCGTCCGCCAATGGCGGCTCGGTGCCGGATGGCTCGAGCGCCGGCTCGCAGATCCTCGAGCGGTACCGGAGGTGACGACCACAACGAGGTTGTGGTGGGTGCCAGCGGCAGTCAGGACAGCAAAGGGCACGCGCCGCTGAGCGGTCCTCGGCGCAGAGCACCCGGGATCGGTGGCTGCCGGTGACCGGTGTGGCGATCGGCGTGCTGTCCGTGGCGGCCATCCTGCAGTCCTGCGGCCTCATCGTCCTGTGCCTGCGCCGCGGCTGAAGCGAGTTGCACGGGTCGGCTCGGACCGCCCGGCCTGGTCGACCGACTTCCCTGCCGCTCGTGAGGGGCGACGAGCGGGTGGCTGCCGAGCTTCTCGGTGCCGCCCGCTTTTCTTTCTGCCCGCTGGCCCGGCTCCTGCGGTATAGGAGTTTTAGCTGTGTGATGTTCGCTGGATTCGTGCGAGGTCACCTCGCACGAATCCATCTGAGATTGATGCCTTGGGTATCGTCGAAAAGGACGGCGCCCGTGGTGAGCGGGGATCGGTTCAGATCGACTCGGACGGCCTGTTCAAAGGGCTGGTGGTCCGGGCTGCCTGCCTGGTGCTGGGGTGTGCTGAGAAATCCTGTTATGGGGGCGACCTCGCAGAGTTGGCAGACATCGTCGTCGCGCACGCACTATAAAGGCCGCGGACTGACCCCTGGGCCTCAGTCCTCGAACCCGAAGGTGCCTCCGCGGGTGAAGAAGGCTGCCAGCTGGCCCGCACGCCGGATCTTCCCGGCCACGCCGGGCGCGAACGTGAGCAACCGCAATGGGACCTTTGCCGTGCGATCGGATAACGTCTGAGGATCAGTATGTTGAAGGGACCTACCGCCGATGAAAGATTCTGGGCGTAAGCCCGGCCGCAAGGACTCGGAGAAGCCGGGCAAGGCCGGAAAGGACGATCGCAGCAAGCGCGACCGCAAGCTCCGCGACTCACTGGGCAACCCGTTCCTGTGGTTTGGTGCCCTTCCTCCTGGTCGTCATCCTCGGCTGGGCCGTCTTCTCCTCGATGTTCGGCTACCGCACCATCGACACCTCCGACGGCCTGGCCCTCCTGCGCGACAAGGCGGACACGATCGAGTCGATCACCGTCATCGACGGCACCCAGCGCGTCGAGCTGGACCTGAGTTCCACCTACGTCCAGCCCAAGAAGAAGGGATCCGAGGCGCGTCCGCTGGGCAAGAAGGTGGAGTTCGCCTTCACCGACGCCCAGGCCGAGCAGGTCGACCGCCTCGTCCAGGCCGCCGCCCCCAGGACGGCTACAACTCCGTGGTGCCCACCACCACCTGGTGGTCCTCACTCATCCAGCTGCTCGTCCCCGCCCTCCTGCTGGGCGGCTTCATGTGGTGGCTGCTGAGCCGCATGGGCGGCGGACGCGGCGGCGCCATGGGCTTCGGCCGCTCCAAGGCGAAGGTCGGCTCCAAGGAGATGCCCGACGTCACCTTCGACGACGTCGCCGGCGAGGACGAGGCCGTCGAGGAGCTCGAGGAGATCCGCGAGTTCCTCTCCGAGCCGGAGAGTTCCGCGCCGTCGGCGCCAAGATCCCCAAGGGTGTCCTCCTCACGGCCCGCCCGGAACCGGTAAGACCCTTCTGGCCAAGGCCGTCGCCGGTGAGGCCGGCGTGCCCTTCTTCTCCATGGCCGCCTCCGAGTTCGTCGAGATGTTCGTCGGCGTCGGAGCCTCGCGCGTGCGCGATCTGTTCGACCAGGCCAGGAGAACGCCCCCGCCATCATCTTCGTCGACGAGATCGATGCCGTCGGCCGTCACCGCGGCTCGGGCACCGGTGGTGGGCACGACGAGCGCGAGCAGACCCTCAACCAGCTCCCTCGTCGAGATGGACGGCTTCGATGCCAACACCAACGTCATCCTCATCGCCGCCACCAACCGCCCCCGACGTCCTGGACCCGGCCCTTCTGCGCCCCGGCCGCTTCGACCGGCAGGTCAGCGTCGAGGCCCCTGACATGGCCGGGCGCGCCGCCATCCTCAGGTCCATGCCAAGGGGCAAGCCCTTGACCGACGACGTCGACCTCGACCTCGTGGCCAAAGCGCACCCCGGCTTCACCGGCGCGGACCTGGCCAACGTCCTCAACGAGGCCGCCCTGCTCACCGCCCGCTCCAACGCCCAGCTCATCGACAACCGGGCCCTGGACGAGGCCATCGACCGCGTCATCGCCGGCCCGCAGAAGCGCACCCGCGTCATGCGCGACCACGAAGCGCGTCACCGCCTACCACGAGGCCGGCCATGCCCTGTGCGCGGCCGCCGGCGCCTCTCCGACCCGGTCACCAGGTGACGATCCTGCCGCGCGGCGCGCCCTGGGGCTACACGCAGGGTCATGCCCCAGGACGACAAGTACTCCACCACCCGCAACGAGCTGCTCGACCAGCTCGTCTACGCCATGGGCGGGCGGGCCGCGGAGAGATCATCTTCCGCGACCCCACCACCGGCGCCTCCAACGACATCGAGAAGGCCACCTCACGGCCCGCAAGATGGTCACCGACTACGGCATGACCAGCGCGGTCGGCGCCGTCAAGCTCGGCACCACCGAGAACGAGACGGTCCTGGGGCTCAACGCCACCAACCGCGACTTCTCCGAGCAGGTCGCCGCCACCGTCGACGCCGAGGTCCGCTCTCTGCTGGACACCGCCCACCGCGAGGCCTGGGAGATCCTCACCCGCAACCGCGCCGTGCTCGACGAGCTGGCTGAGGAGCTCCTCACCCGCGAGACGCTCCTGGAGAAGGACCTCGAGCGGATCTTCGCCGATGTCGTCAAGCAGCCCGAGCGGCCCCTGTGGTGCAGCGACGAGACGCTGCCTGCCGTCGAGGTTTCCCCCGCCACCGTTGCCTCCACCGACGGCGAATCCGAAGCCGGCCACAGTGGGAACGACTTCTGGAACCACCACCAGTGAGCCATCCCGGGCCGGTGGGCCCAGCAGGCGCGAGAGACGAGGCCGACCATGAGCTACGACGACGAGGGCGTGCGCCGTGCGGTGCGTGACCTGCTCGTCGCCATCGGGGAGGACCCCGACCGCGACGGGCTGCGCGACACTCGAGCGCATGGCGCGAGCCTACGCCGAGATGTTCGCCGGCCTCGGGCAGGGACCCGGCTGAGCACGTCGAGAGGGTCTTCGACGTCGGGCACGAGGAGATGGTCCTCGTGCGCGACATCCCCATGTACTCGGTGTGCGAGCACCACCTCCTGCCCTTCCACGGGGCGGCGCACGTGGGCTACATCCCCGGCGCCGACGGCCGAGGTCACCGGCCTGTCCAAGGTGGCGCGCCTCGTGGACGGCTACGCCCGGCGCCCCCAGGTCCAGGAGCGGCTCACCCGGCAGATCGCCGATGCCCTCGTCGAGCGCCTGGAGTGCCGGGGTGTGCTGGTGGTCGTCGAGGCCGAGCACCTGTGCATGTCCATGCGGGGCGTGCGCAAGCCAGCTCCAACACGGTCACCTCCGCCGTGCGCGCATCATGCGCAACGCAGCCACCCGCTCCGAGGCCATGAGCCTGGTCCTGGGCCGGCGGTCCTGAGGGCTCGTAAGATCTCGACACCGGAGAGTGTCGGTGAAATAGTGGTCGAGTGAGTCCCTTGTACAAGAGGCTGCTGGTAGCGGTCGATGCCGGGCTGCTGCTCTACTGGACGGCCGTCTTCCTCAACCTCATTCCCGAGCACCTGCGGTTCAAGGACTACTCCAACCAGGTGATCCAGGCCTGGAACTGGTCCTTCTTCCCACTCGATGTCGCCGCCGCCCTGATTGTCTTCCTCGGTGCCTACCTGACGCGCGTGGGCAGCAGGATCGGTGACCTGGTGCTGACGGTCGGGCTCATGCTGACCTTCTGCGCCGGGTTCATGGCGATCTCCTTCTGGTCCTTCTACCGCGACTTCGACCCACTGTGGTGGGGGCCCAACGCCCTGCTCATGGTCATCCCGGCACTCGCCCTCGGCTCCATGGTCTGCCGGCGGCTCGAGACCGCGGAGAACCACTCGTGACGGTCAAGGACGCGCTGTGCTCGTCGACGTGGGGGAGTGCGTGCCGCCGAAGCGCGCCCGCAGTCCTAACGGCGCACGGCGCGCTGAGGACTGCCTGCGATCGACGAGGTCGTGGCGTGTGCGCGTGGCTGGCGCTCAGTGGCGCCATCATCTCCGAGGTCTCGGCGACGCTCGCTCTACGCCAGGCGTTGTACCAGCCGGGCTTCTACGCCGTCGTCGGGATCGGGTACGCGTTGGCCTTCATCCTTCTATCGTTGACGCTCAAAGCGGGTATGCCGCTCGGCGTCGCATACGGGCTCTGGGGCGCCTTAGGAGTGGCGCTGACCGCCGTGCTGTCGATGATTCTCTTCGGGGAGTCGGTGACGATGCTCGTCGCCGTCGGTATCGCGCTCATCATGTCCGGGGTGCTCCTGGTTGAGATCAGGGGCGCAGCGCGCAGAGGCGCAGCACAAGGACGGTGATGCCTCGCGAGCGGGATCTACCTCTTGGCGGCCATCGCCTCCGAGGTGACTGGAACACTGTCACTCAAGCTCGCCTCCGACGGTAGAGGGCTGCGGTGGTACGGCGTCGTCATAACCGGCTACCTGGCGGCCTTCGCCATGCTCACTGCGACCCTCAAGGCGGGACTGCCGCTCGGCGTCGCCTACGGGATCTGGTCGGCCGGGGGTGGCCGTGACGGCGTTGCCTCAGAGGCTTCTCTTCGGTGAGCCGCTGACCCGCACCATGGTGGCCGGGATCGCGCTCATCATGGCCGGAGTGCTCCTCGTCGAGATCGGCAGTGCGCACTGACGGCGCTGCTGGAGGCGATCACGGGTCAGAGTGTCCAAATCGGTGACAAAGGACCGCCAGCACTCCTTGACCGTCAATATGAATCGCGGAATCGTGCGGTTTTCTTTCGTCAGTGTGCGTCCGTTCCGAGCCTTTGTCACCGATTTGGACACGATCGGCTCGCTCCCGCCGCGGGCGGACTGGCTGGGCGGCCCCTGAGGTACGTGGCGTGGTCAGAAGGCTCTCCTGGTCGGGGAGATTCGACATCGTTGGGTGCAACCCGCGCGTCCGGGGACGGGATTGCAGCCCCCGCACGCGTGACATATCCCCGGCCGGGATCACCTGCACCCGGCCGAGCGGAATGTCCCCGCCGGAAACGGTGACTGCGCCGACGGGCGCGGGCTCAGGGACCGCTTGGAAGGGAACGCTGAGGATCGTGGTCCAGCGGCCCTCGCCCTGGCTGACGCTCAGGCTGCCGCCCAGGGACTCCACCCGGCGCCGGGCCCCCTCCAGGCCCAGACCGAGGAGAAGGCGCCGTACGTCGGCCCGACCGTTCCCGGCGCGCCGATGTCATTGCTCGCCATCGCCTCCGAGGGAGCGCCCGTCGGACTCGATGACCAGACGCGCCCGCCCTGCCGGGGCCGTACTTGGACATGTTCGTCACCAGCTCGCCCAGCACCCGCAGCAGCTGGAGCCGCACGCCCGGCGGGATCATCGGGATCCCGAGCAGTTCCAGGCCCTCCACCTCCAGGCGCGCCCCCCGCTGTCCCAGGGTGGTCGCGGCATCGGCGATGACCGCCTCCAGGGGACGCGGCGCGGAGGTCGCCTCGATATCCAGCCGCTCGCCCCCGCGGATATCGCTCATGGCGCGCAGCGCGTGCCGCATCTGCTCCACCGCTGCGCGCACCGCCGCTGTCATCGCATCGAGCTCGGGTGCCAGTGCCGTGTCCTCGCGGTGTGCGAGCCGGGCCTGCTCGGCCGTCATGACCGTGTGGGTCAGGTCGCGCACCACGGTGTCGTGCAGCTCGGTGACCACCAGGAGGCGCTGACGCTCCATGCTCTCCCGGTAGGTGTACAGGGAGCGTTCGGCCTGGTGCCGTGGGCTGCGGATGAGCTCGGCCAGTGTGATGGCCGCGCCCCCGATAAAACCTTGCCACATCAGCATATCGATCCAGCCCTCGTTCGCCCCACCCCACCGAGCGTCGGCGATCGTGAGCACCAGCGAGAAGACCACCAGACCGTAGGCGGGCATGCGCGAGAAGCCGCGAGCCACGAGGATCGCCGTGCACAGCCAGGGAATGATGCCCGGGGAGATGGAGCGTCGGTCATCATCACGGTGCCGGCCCAGGCCACCGCGCTGCCGAGCAGGGCCCCCGGCCACGGGAAGCGGCTGCACAGCGCCAGCGTCAGGCCCCCGACGATCTCGAAGAGGAGCATGGAGGCGAACAGTGGCCACCTCGCCGTAAGTGAGACGAGGGTGACCATGGTGGCCAAGAAGACGTGCGCCAGGTGCAGCCGCCACGTCGGCCGCCACGTCGTGTACCGCGTGGGCTGCGTCAGGCTCGCCAGAATGCCGGCCACCGTCGCCACCTTCCCCTGAACCGATCCGGATAATATTCTCCCATGACGGTCCCCAACGTTACTGATGGTCCCGCGGCTGCCTCGCAGGTCCTGCGCGTCGCCATCGTCGACGACGACCCCTTCGTCCTGCACGCGCTGCGGGCCTACCTGAGCTCGGACGAGCGCATCGAGGTGGCCAGCACCTTCTCACGCGCCGTCGACGCCCTGGCCTTCCTCCACAAGATCCGCGTGGACGTCCTGCTCACCGACGTGCGCATGCCAGAGATGGACGGCCTGGGCTCCTCACCCGGGTGCGTCAGCAGTGGCCCAGCACCGCCGTCGTGGTGCTCACCTCCTTCGACGACGACGAGGCGATGGTCGCCGCGCTGGCCCAGCACGCCAACGGCTTCCTGCTCAGAGGACGCCTCGCCCGAGGAGATCATCCGCGCCGTCATCGCCGCCAGCGCGGGCGGGAACCACGATCTCCCGGCCGCCACCTCCCAGGCTCGTCACTCGCCACCTGCGGCCCCGCAGACGGCCCAGGCCCCCGATGTCACCGAGGCCGAGCAGGCCGTCCTGACCCTGCTGTGTGATGGCTATTCCAATGCCGAGATCGCCGAGACAGCTCGTCATCGCCGAGTCCACGGTCAAGACTCACGTCTCCCACCTCATGAAGAAGTACGACGTCCCGTCCCGACTCAAGCTCGTCGTCGCCGTCCACAAGACCCAGGGGCCTGAGCCCTCCGACCCCGGGCACTGGAGCAGCCCTCATCACCGGTCTTCTCAGTCCTCGGACAGGGGCCATGACCCGGAGGCACTGAGGGCAGGCCCCGCCCGGCCCGGGCGCAGTGAGGCCAGCAGGCCGACGGCCAGGGTGGCGGCGAAGTGCCGAGTCAGTGCGAGGTGGGGATGTGCATCGTCATACCCTCGGCGGACTCGGCGACCGCGAGTGTGCCGGAGGCTCCCAGCGCCGTTCCGATGAGCAGGCCTGAGCCCCCTCCACGGCCGCCACGAGGATCCCTCGGTGACGATGAGGCGGCGGATCTCCTTGCGCGAGCTGCCGGTGGCGCGCAGGACCCCGATCTCTCGAGCGCTCCAGAACCGAGACGTCCGTGGTGTTGGCCAGCCCGGACAGAGCGATGACCAGGGCGGCCCCCAGAACCAGGCAGACGATGAGGCCACCCTCGCGATCTGTGACGACATCCGCTCGACGCCGGACGGCGCTTCCGCTCACCATGAGCTCCTGACCTCGAACGGCGGTATTGACGGCGTGCTCGGTTGCCGGCGTCATGGTGCTGCCGGTGGAGCGCACCCACATCGTGGTGTTGGTGGGGGCATCGCCGTTGAGGCGCTGCGCCACTGCTGGACTGACCACGGCGCCCCCACCCCTCCCGGACGCGGGCCGTCAGCTCGACGCTGCCGGCGGAGCCGGTCAAGGTCACCTTGGAACCATCCGGGATTCTGTAGATGCCGCCCACGATGAGGGTGCCGTCATCGAGGTCTTCCAGGCCGCTCGTTGTGCGCACAATGGGGTCGATGGCGTCGATATCGATGACATCCACGGTGGTTTCCTCGGTCTGTCCATCAACGGTCTGGGTCAGGTCGAGGGAAGGAACGTAGGTGACGTCCTTGACGCCGTCGACCGCCTTGACCTGCTGTCGTCAGCCGCGCGGTATCGGTCTGCGGCGTGACGCCCGAAGACCCTGGCGTCCACGGGCGAGCTGTGGCCGAGGATGCTCTCGAAGGAGGCGTTCAGGGAGGACAGGCCGACGAAGAGTCCCGAGCCGACCAGCACGCAGACGAAGAGCGTGGCGGCGGCTGCGGCGGACCGTCCCGAGTTGCGGGCCAGGTTCCGCGTGGCCAGGTGCAGCACCGGGAATCGCGTGTCACTACTGACTCTGCCTATGAGGCCGATGGTGACGGTGACCAGCAGTGGAAGACCGAGGGTCGCGCCGAGGACGACGAGGGCGCTTCCACCCGCGGTGATATAGAGGTCGGACGCCTGAATACCGAGGGCGACGACACCGGCGCGCCGATGCGGTCGACGACGACTCCGCTGACGGCCGCCCACCTCCTGGCGCGCCCGGTCTGCCTGACGCTCGCGACCTGCCCGGTGAGCGCCACGAGCGGTGAGATGCGGGTGGCCTTGCGGGCGGGACGCAGGACCGCGACGAGGGTGACCAGCGTGCCCAGGGCGGTGGTGAGGCCAGAGAGCAGGAGAGATGGTGAGCTGGTCCGCCTTGAGGTCCGCGAACCGTCCCGAGGAGACCACGGCGGCGGCGATCCCGCTCCCGGCGGCCGTACCGAGGACGGAACCGACCAGACCGGTGATGAGCCCGGTGCGCAGGACGGCGAGCATCACCTGGCGCCGGGCTCGTGCCGATGCAGCGCATGAGCCCGATCGTTCGGGTCTGGCGCGCCACAAGGGTGCTGAAGGTGGTGGCGATGACGATGATGGCGACCAGTGCACAGACCGGGGCCAGGGTGTTGAGGATGGTCGCCATCATCGTGCCGCCTTGCTGGCTCTGGGCGCGCTGGGAGATGACGGCCTCCCTGTCCTGAACCAAGGCGTGGGGCTGGACGGCGTGAACCGTCTCGCTCCACCTTCGCTGTCGAAAGGCGTCCGTGTCGGTTCCCGGCTTCGCGGTGACGTAGAGCTGGTAGTAGATGGTGTTGGCGCCATCGCCTGGAGCTGGTCGGTGGTGGCGTAGACGGGCTCCGAGTCCCGCCAGCTCGGTGTCGGGCCGGGCGAGACGATGCCGACGACCGTGGGCGCACTGCGCGGGGCGTCGGCGCTTTGTCATCGGCGTCGTCTCGTGGTCAGGGCGGATCGTGTCGCCGACGCTCAGACCTTGCTGCTCGGCGAGTTGCGTGCTGATGGCTACCTCCCCGGTGGCGGTGGGCAGGCGTCCGCTGCTCAGGGTGGTGAACTGGCTGAGGGCCGGAACGTCCTGCGCGCTGACGGAGATGTTGGCGGCAGTGCTGCGCAGCTGCTTGGGCAGGTCGAGGTGAGGACGTCCCAGTGGCGCGCCTCGTACGGAGGCGACGCCGTCGAGCGGAGACCTGGTTGAGGAGGGCATCGTCCAGATCGCCCCCGAGGCATGGCTGCTCCCGGCCCGCTGGACGACGACGCTCGCGTCACCCACGGACAGGCGCGCGCCGGTCTGCACCTGGGTGCGGAAGGAGTTGGAGACGATGAAGGAGAAGGCGATGAGGGCGGTGCTCATGGCCACGGCCACGAGGGCGGCGGCAGTGCGCCGAACGTCGAGCAGTGAGGGCATCAGCGGGCCTCCGTCCGGGGCATCGGGCCGGCAGCCGCCGGACCGACAGCGAACCGGACCGACAGCGGGGAGGGGCCGCGTCGACGTGACGTGCGCCGGGCGCGGCGGCCGATGCGGTGCGACTGCCGGCCGGGCGGCGCACGGTCTCGACCCGGTGATGCGCCCGTCGCGCAGGCGGATGATGCGGTTGGTGGTGGCCGCGGCCTGCTCGTCGTGGGTGACCATGACGACCGTCTGGCCCAGGCGCTCGCACATGTTCGCCAGCGTCGCCAGCAGGAGGCGGCCGAGGCGGTGTCAGGGCGCCGGTGGGCTCGTCGGCGAAGACGACCTCGGGGCGGCCCCACGAGGGCGCGGGCCACGGCCACGCGCTGCTGCTGGCCGCCGGAGAGCTCGTTGGGACGGTGGGACAGGCGGTCAGCGATTCCCAGGGTGGAGATGACGGCGTCGTACCAGTCCTGCTGGGGGCTACGGTGGGCCAGGCGCTGGGGCAGGAGGATGTTCTCCTCGGCGGTCAGGGTGGGCAGCAGGTTGAAGGACTGGAAGATGAAGCCGAGGCGGTCGCGGCGCACGGCGGTGAGCTGCTTGTCCTTCATGCCGGACAGGTCCTGGCCGGCGATGAGGACGTTCCCGGAGGTGAGGGGTGTCAGGCCGGCCATGCGGTGCAGAAGAGTGGACTTTCCCGAGCCGGAGGGGCCCCATGATGGCCACGAACTCGCCGCGTCACCACGAGGGCTCGCCGGGTCCAGGGCGACGACCCGGGCTTCGCCCTCGCCGTAGACCTTGGTCGGGCCGCGGGCCTCGACGACGCGTATCAGGGGCGGCAGCAGGGCTGGCAGCGCCGTCAGCGCTCCCTGGGGACCGGTGCGGGATTGACGAGTGGCGGGCTGCGGCTGGGCGTGGGTGTGTCATCTCATGACCCTTCTCGGTGGCTGAGCTCGTCTGGTGGGCAGAGCCGATCGCTTGAGTCATGCGGTGCCCGGAACTGCCCTGGTGACGTGAAAAAGCCTAGAAACGGCGCCATTGAGCCGGAATGCGTCGAAGGGACGGACTGCGGCCGGCCTCTCCACCTTTGGGTGAGGTTGACCTCTCCAGTCGGTACCGTGGCCGTAGAGCCCATCGGCCCATTCACTTCGACCAGAATTCGCTAGACGACACGGCTCCGCGTCTTCTGTGGATTCTTGGTCGATCTCGGCTCTCCTCGACCCGGACGGATCGTGTCCCGGCTCTCCAGTTTGCGGCGGGCTGAAGATGTTTCGGTCCTCCGCAGCGCCGGACCAACCGTTAGCCTGACCCCTGTGACGATTCTTCCCGCCGCCGCCCCGGCCCCCTGCCGGGGTTCGTGCCTCGCGACCGGACGCTCCTCATGGGCGTCCTCAACGTCACCCCGACTCCTTCTCCGACGGCGGCCGCTGGGCCGCCCCGAGGCCACCGTCGTCGCGCGCCGCGAGCTCATCAACCCAGGGCGCCGACATCATCGACATCGGTGGAGTCCACCCGCCCCGGCGCCCAGAGGGTCGACGTCGACACCGAGATCTCCCGCGTTCTGCCCGGTGGTGCGCGCGCTCGTCGCCGACGGGACCGAGTGAGATGGCGGCCGGCAGCGCGATCATCTCGGTGGACACCATCCACGCCGCCACCGCCGGGGCCGTCATCGAGGCCGGCGCCCACATCATCAACGACGTCTCCGGCGGCCTGGCCGACCCGCCATGCACGGCCTCATCGCCCGCACCGGCGTCGTCTACGTCTGCCAGCACTGGCGCGGCGACCCCGAGACCATGGACCGGCTCACCGACTACCCGGGCGGCGTCGTCGCCGGGGTGGAGGCCGAGCTGCGCGAGCGCCTGGCCGAGCTCGACGCCGCCGGGGTCGACCGCTCCCAGGTGGTCCTGGACCCCGGACTCGGCTTCGCCAAGACCCACGCCCAGTCCTGGGAGCTGCTGGCCGCCACCGCCCGGCTCGTGGAGGACCTGGGGCAGCCCCTCCTGGTCGGCTCCTCCGCAAGCGCTTCCTCGCCCTGGCCGCTGAGGCCGAGGGCCACCCCGTCCAGCGCGACGCCGTCACCGCCGCCACCACCGCCCTGGCCGCCGCCGCAGGCGCCTGGGCCGTCAGAGTCCACGAGGTCCCGGTCAACCGGGCCGCCGTCCGCACCGCCTCCCTCTGGAAGGAACACCAGTGAGCACCACCGTCTCCGCGACCACCGACCGGATCAGCCTCGTCGGCCTGTCCGCCCGTGGCCACCACGGCGTCCTGCCCTTCGAACGAGAGGAGGGCCAGCTCTTCACGGTCGACGTCGTCCTCGACCTGGGGCAGCGGGGCACCGCCGTGGCCGCCGTCACCGACTCGGTGACCGACGCCGTCGACTACTCCCGCGTGGCCAACGGCATCGTGAGCATCATCGAGGGTGAGCCGGTCAACCTCATCGAGTCCCTGGCGGACCGGATCGCTGAGCGGGTCCTGTCCTTCCCCCGCGTCGTGGCCGCCGAGGTCACCGTGCACAAGCCCGAGGCGCCCCTCGACGTCGCCTTCGAGGACGTCTCGGTGACCATCCACCGGGTGGCCGACGCCGCCGCGGGCCACGGAGGGTCTCCCGCCACCAGCCAGGCCGCCTGGGCCGCCCAGGGCGAGGAACCGGTCGCGGTCTCCGCCCAGTCCTTCAGGACGCCCTCGTCCTCGGCCTCGCCCAGTGGCCGCCTCCCTGCCCGCGGTGCCCCGCCTACGAGCCGCCCGCCGCCACTCCCGCAGCGCCTCGCTCTCGAGGGCTCCCCGATCGTCACGGGCGCCTCATTCGCCGCGGATCGCTGCGGCCCGCTGCGTGGCGCCGACGGTGCCGACCTCCGAACCACCCATCACCCCGACGCCCTCGCCCGCCTCACCGCTCGAGGCGCCGGCCCCGCTCCTCCTTCGCCGCCGCCGCGCTCCTCCGTCCCACGCCGATGCCGGCCGAGCCCGATGCCTCCAGCGGGAGCCGGCGCACCGACCGGTCCTGGGCACCGACTGGGTCCACGGAGCTCCCTCCGCCTCGTCCTTCCTCCTCCCTGGGCGCCCGGGTCCTCGGTCGCAGGAACCTCCAGCCTTGGGGTCCTCCGGTGGTTCCCACAGTGCAGCAGCCGATGCCTCCTCGCGGCGGGCCTGCTCGACACCCCCATCGACCAGTGCACCCACTGCGGCCTCCGCCGGGCCGGACCGCCGGCGCCGACGGGTTCGTGAGCCTGGCGGCCGATGCCCTCGGGCGTGGCTCCCGCTGCCTCCCGAGGCGCACGGAGCCCGCCGCCTCCAGCCACGCCGAGGAGGTCGCCCGCTCGAGCGCCTCCGCGCGCGTCCCGACCCAGCCGGACTCCGCCGCGGGACGAGCTCGCCGTCCAGCTGCCCCGCGAGGGGCGCCACGTGGCCTCCTCCGAGGAGGTCGAGGCAACAGGCCGCGCCCGTCGTCGACGCACCCCGTGGACCTCCTGGGCGGGTCCAGGCACAGAGCCGGCTCCTACACGCGCCTCCTAGCAGGACCGGCTGCAGCAGGGGCCTCCTACAGCAGGGCAGTCGCGGCACGACTGAGGCGCAGATTCTGAGCTCCTCGTACGCCTCCTCCGCCTCAGCCGCTCTGAACGGCTTCGGTTCCGATTCTGGGGCCGCTGCCGCGACAGCGTCGCCAGTCTCGGCCGCCCTCGGCCTCAGCAGCCTGTCAGAGCCTGAGCCCAGCCCCTTCGCCGCGCCCGGCGAGTACCCCGGGGCCATGGGCCAGGAGGGAGTGCGCGCACCGTCCTACCCGAGGGACTTCTCCCAGCTCGAGTGACGCCTCGTACGCCGCGCCGGAGACCTCGGCGCCGACGCAGCCCTGGCTTCCCGGGCACCGCTGGGACCGCTCCGCGCAGCGGCTCCCGCTGCTCGGCGTGCCCCGCCGCCCCGACCGACCCGCTCGCTGGGCGGCCCGCCCGCGCCGTCGGCGTCGTCTTCAGCCTGGGAGCCAACGTCGGCGGCGTCGTGGAGTCCCTGCGCACGGCTGTCCAGAGCCTCAAGACCGCCGAAGGCATCGAGGTCACGCAGGTGGCGCCGCTGGCCCGCACCGTCGCCGTCGTCGCCGAGGGCGCCGAGCCCGCAGCCCGACTACCTCAACACGGTGGTCACGGCCGTGACCACCCCTCGCCCGCGTGAGCTGCTCGAGGTCTGCCACCCTGGAGGCCGCCGCCGGGCGCGTGCGCACCGAGCCGTGGGGCGTGCGCACCCTCGACGTCGACCTCATTGAGGTCGAGGGCGTCACCTCCGCCGACCCGGCGCTGTCCCTGCCGCACCCGCGTGCCGTCGAGCGCGCCTTCGTGCTCGTGCCGTGGAGCCAGGCCGATCCTTCGCCGAGCTGGCCGGGCGCTCCGTGTCCGAGCTCGCCGAGAACGCCCCCGACCGCGGCGGCCTGCGGTGGCTGGCCTTCGACTGGCTCGAGTCCGACTCCCTGCCGGACAAGCCCACCGGCCCCTACGTGGAGCCCCCGATGGAACAGGCCGCCGGCGACGCGGGCCGGGAGCTCGTCCACGACGCCACCCGCGACGGGTCCTCCGTGGCCGACGCCGCCTGGCCGTCGACTACGCCAGGCGTCTCCGGCAGCTCGCCCGCCACCGCCGGGCCCGTCCCCTCGGCGCAGCCCTTCGGTGCTCAGGCGCCGGTCGAGCAGGCGCCCTGCCGAGCAGGCTCGCTTCGAGTCCTCCCGACGCCTCGAGCGCCTGGTCCGGCCAGCGCCCCGCAGATCGACTCGCCCTACCGGGCGGCCTCCGCCCCAGGCCGCTGCCCGGCGCGACTGGCTCGCAGGGCTGCCCTACGCCCCCGGCCGCGTTGCCGCCAGCGCCTTCCCCAGTGACCAGCAGGACGTCGGCAGCTACGCGAACTACGCCGCCGGTCAGCAGGAGCAGGCCGCAGCGGCCCGTCAGCAGCAGGATGACACCGAGTGAGGCCTGGAGGTCTCCCGCTGCAGTGGAACGACGTCATCGGTGGTGGCCACCAGGGGACAGGGCCCCGCCAGGATCGTCTGATGCGGCGCACCCGCTGGACCAGCGCTGTCACCTGGTTCATCGCCGCCGCGGTGGCCTCATGGGTGGCCGGCGACCTCCTCCTGCGTCACCTCGGATGGGTCCCGGTCCTCACCCCTTGGGGGGCGGTGACCGCGCTGGTCATCGCCGGCATCGTCCTGGTGTGCGGTCTGGCGGTGCGGCGGCTGCGGGCGCGCGAGCGCACCCTGGATCACGCCCACCGGCGCCGCCACGACGGCCGCCGCCGCCCGAGCCTCCGCCATCGTGGGCGCCGTGCTCGGGGGCGTCCACGCCGGGAGCATCATCCTGGCGTTGGTGACGCCCGCGCTCCCCGGCCATGACCCACCTGGCCTGGACCTCGATCGGCTGCCTCATCGCCTGCCTCGCATGGTGCGTCGTCGGCTTCGTCGTCGAGCAGTGGTGCTCCATCTCCGGTGACGGCGACGACGATGGCTCGACCGGTTCCTCCGGGCGCCCCTGAAGGACCAGGAGCACCCGCATGACCGACCCCTGCCCCGCTCAGCACCGACCCGGCCATCTCGGCCGTTCACGCCGCAGCGCCGCCCGCCCCGGCAGAGCGCCGAGCCGGTCGAGCACCGGCCCGACCCCTTCGCCCCGACGGTGTCGTCTTCCACCCGGTCTCGCCCCGCCTCATCACCGCCCGCCTCCTGGGGAGCCGGCATCGTCAGCGCCGTCCTCGTCATCGGCTTCTGTCATCCCCGGGTGATCGTCGATCCGCAGGTCTTCATCCCGGCGGCGGTCTTCGCCGTCCCTGTTCCTCTGGCAGGCCTGGCTCATCCCGCGCCAGGTGCGGGCCGATGGGGCTACGCCCACTAGCCGACAACCACCTCCTGTGGCGCCACGGCGTCATGTTCCGCTCCATCACCGTCACCCCTTACGGACGCATGCAGTTCGTGGACACCTCGAGGGCCGCTCGCCCGGTGGATGGGCATCGCCGAGGTCAGGCTGCACACGGCCTCGGCCCAGCTACCGACGCCACGATCAACGGGCTGCCGGTGGCGAGGCGGAGAACCTGCGCCAGGTCCTGTCCCAGCGTGGTGAGGGAGAGGATGGCCGGACTGTGAGCCTCCAGATGGGAGAGCAGGCTGGAGGCCGCCCGCAAGGCCAGTGAAGGAGACCGTGGGGAAGGCGGATCGCTTGCCGCCCCCCGGGACCTGCCCCTGCCCGAGAACGTCACCTGGCACCGGGTCAACGTCGTCACGCCGCTGCTGGAGGGCTGGAAGATCGTCACCGGCATCCTCGCCTTCTTCACGGTTCCAGAACCTCGACGACTTCGTTCGCGCCTACCGCTTCATCCCGCAAGCACGGTTTCTCCCTGGGGGACCAGTTCGGCTACTACATCCCGACCGGTCTTATCGCTGCTCCTCCTGTGGGACGGTGTCTCGGTCTGCTCAGCTGGTGGCGGCGCTCCCTACGCGGTGGACGCCGACGGCGTCTACCTGCGCTCGAGCATCCTCAGCCGCAAGCTTCGCACCGCCCGCCTGCCGCGCATCAGTCCGTCGACGTCGTCCACCCCTGCTCGGGCGCATCCTCGGCCTGGGGCAGCTGACCGTGGAGGTCGCCGGTGGTCGGGACTCGCGCGCGTCATCATCGGGTTCCTGAGCACGCGAGCTCCAGGTCCTGCGCGATCGCATCCTCGACCTGGCCGCTGGACGGGCCGAGGTGCCCAGCTTCCACACAGCCGGGGGACGCGGTGAGGGCGGAGCCGACCAGCGAGGCGGCGCCGCGGGTTTTCGGGTGAGGCGTCCGCTGCCGCCGGCGGTCCGCACACACCCCGGGCCGGAACCCGGCTGGGCATCCTCCGGCGCTCCTCGAGCCCATTCGGGCCTCTAACTTTCAGGAGCACCCGCTCTACGAGCGTCGATGCGGGCGTCCCTCATCGGCGCCCTGCTGCGCAGCGTCACCAACGCTACGTCGTTCTGATCCTGCCTGATCGTCTCATCGTGGTCGGCTCGCCACCTGCCGTCACCTGAGCGCCACGCTCCGGCGGCGCGCGCTCAGCGATCGTCTCATCGTTCATCACCACGCGTTCGTCAGGCGTGGTGCTCCCTAGTGTGGATCCCGATTCAACAGCGCCTGAACTTCCAGGCCTCCGCCACCCCAGCGGCATCCGCATGCGATGACGGCCTCACCGCCGAGACCTCCCGGACGCTGCCGCCCGGGCGGTCCACGGCGTCGGCCTCACTCAGCCCGATCCTGTGGCGCGGCAAGGACTGGTGGAAGGTGGATGTCACCGTGGCCGGCCGCGAGGACCGTCCCAGGACGGCCAGAACTCGGGCAGGCCGGCAACATGCTGCTGCCCGTGGGGACGCGCGACACGGCCCTGCGCGCGCTGTGGCTCGTGGTCCCCGACCTGGGCGTGCCCGACCCCGGATGCGCTGCTGCGTCAGGTCCTCACCGGACTGGGACGATGACGGCGTCGGCGACCCGCAGGCGCCGGCCGGCTCGGCCGAGCGCGGATTCGTCCGCGTCAGCCGCCGCGGGCGCGTCTTCCCGACCCGCTGACATGGCGGCGGGCGAGCCGTCGATCCTGACCGATACCTGCGTCATCATCCGCCACGGGCGCTGGCGGCGTCAGGGCGGTCGTCATCCCTACGAGCGCATTCAGTCCCTGGCCCTCAGCGGGGCCGCTGGCCCGCAGGACGAGCGCTGGCCTCCCCTACGGTTTCGACATGGTGGCCCGCGAGGTCCCGCCTCGATCCCCAACCTCTGACGCCGCCGACGCCAAAGGCGCTCGCGGCGCAGATCCAGTCCGGCGGGCGCTGCGCCGCTCCAGCGCCGAGCAGCTCGACCGCTGGCTCGCGCGCGCTGTCACCGCGACGCAGGCCGCCGAGCGCATCAGCGCTCCAGCTGCCCGGGGCGTGTCGCGCAGGCGCCAGGGCCTGCTCGGCGGTCGAGGCGGCCGGCGGCCTCGCAGCGCTCGGTGGCGCGGCGGCCAGCTGCCGATGAGGAGACGACGTCGTCGAGGCACGTGGCCCTCGCCGTCGCGCAGGGATGGAAGTGCCTCCAAGTGGGCGGCCACCGTGCCGGCGTCGCCCCGGGAGACCGGGCCGGTCAGCCCGGCCTCGCCCTCGTGCAGGGCCCGGTCGAGGGCCGCCGCGAGCGAGGGACCGAGCGTGGCTGCACCGTCCTCCACTCGGCCGCAGCCAGCACCCGGACGGCCTGCGTCACCACGGTCAGCAGAGTGGTTGGCGCCGCGCGAGGGCCGCGTGGTAGGCCGGGCGCGCCGACTCCTCCAGAGACGAAGGCTCGCCGCCGAGCTCGACGACGAGCGCCTGCGCGATCGGCAGCACCGCCGCGCGCGCGGTCACGGCCATCGGGCAGCCGACGAGCCGGGCCACATCCGTGGAGAGCCGGAGAAGGTCATCGCCGGGTGGATGGCCAGCGGGATCGCCCCACAGCGCTGGGCGGGGGCCAGGACTCGCGGCGCCGTAGCGGCCCGAGGTATGGGTCACCAGCTGGCCCGGCTGCCAGCGGCCCTAGGTCCGCAGACCCCGGACGAGCGGTTCGAGCGCATCGTCCGGCACTGCCAGCAGACGAGCTCGGCGCGCTCGACGATCTCCTCGACTTCCAGCACCGGCACGCCCGGCAGCAGCATCTCCGCGCGCTCGCGCGAGTCCTCGAGACGCGTGGACGCCGACGCACCTGGTGCTCCACCGCCCGCAGCGCGCGCCCAGACCCGCTCGACGCGCCCCGCGGAGATGATGCGATGCCCAGCCTGCAGCCGGCCGGGCCTGCCACTACGCGCTCCGCTGCCACTGCTGCCGGGACCCGCGCCGCCGAGGTCGCTCATGCCGATGCTCTCATGTCCTGCCGGGCGCTCGGATTAGGCGCGCCCCGCGGGGCGACTGCGCGGGATGCGTGAGCACCGAACCCGCTGCAGACGCCCGCCCACCCCGTTCGGCCTCGCGCTCCCGCTGATGCCGGCGCCGCGGCCGCCTGACCCGCAGCCGCGCCGAGCTCGCCGCCGCCTGGCCGCGCCCGGGGCCCCGCGCGGTCGTCATGACCATGGGCGCCCTCCACGAGGGGCCACTTCGACCTCGTGCGCGAGGCCGCCCGCCGCGTCGGGCAGGTCGGCACCGTCGTGGTGACCATCTTCGTCAACCCTCCAGTTCGCCCCACCGGACCTCGACTCCTACCCGCGCGACCTGGAGGGCGACTCTCACCGGACTGACACAGGACCCTCACCGGCGCCGACGGCGCCTGAGCTGGGACGGCTCGTCGTCTTCGCGCCCACCCCGAGAGTCATCTACCCGGCCGGGCAGCCGGCGGTGCGCATCGACCCGGGCCGCATCGCCACCGTCCTGGAGGGCCGCACCCGCCCCACCCACTTTCGCCGGCGTGTGCCAGGTGGTGCTCACCCTCATGCACCTGACCTCGCCGCGCTGGGCGCTGTTCGGCCATAGGACGCCCAGCAGCTGGCGATCATCGAGGCCATGGTGCGCGACCTCGCCGTCCCGCGTGGAGATCGTGCCGGTCGGCATCCGCCGCGAGAGCGACGGCCTGGCCATGAGCTCGCGCAACGCCTACCTCGGCCCCGAGCAGCGCAGCGAGGCCTGGCCCTCTTCGCGCGCCCTGCGGGCCGGTCGGGACGTCCGCGCGCGCGCGGCAGCCTCGGAACCAGCCCCGACCCGGCCGCGATCCGCCTGGCCGCTCTGGCCTGTCTCGGAGGCATCCGACGGCATCGAGGTCGACTACGTGGCCTCGTCGACCCGGACGGCTTCGAGGACCTGACCGACGCCGGACTCGGTCTGCCGCGCCGCTGACGCGCGTCGAGAGGAGCGTGGGGAGGACTGCCGCCGTGGGCCTGCTGGCCGTGGCCGCCCGCGTGGGACGCCACCCGCCTCATCGACAACCCCTCATCGACCTGCGCCCGTAGGGCAGCCGCGCGGGACGCCTTGCCGCGGGCATGTCGATCCCGCTCACCCTGTGCCGCGCCGTACAGTACACCGGGCTCCCCACCGTCTACGCTGTGCCGCGATGAGCGCCCGCACCCGGACGATGATGACGTCCAAGATCCACCGCGCCACCGTGACCCAGGCCGACCTCGACTACGTCGGCTCGATCACGGTGGACGTCGATTTCCTCTCGAGGCCGCCGACCTGCTGCCCGGCGAGCGTGTGGACATCTGCAACTGCACCAACGGCAACCGCCTGTCCACGTACGTCATCCCCGGCGAGCGCGGCGCCGGGGAGATCTGCGTCAACGGCGCCGCCGCCCACCTGGTCCGGCCCCGGCGGTCGTCATCCTCATCGCCTACTCCCAGATTCCCGACGACGAGGCCCGCACCTACCTGCCCCGCGTCGTCTTCGTCGACGCCGCCAACCGGATCGTGGAGCGGGGCACCGACCCCGGCCAGGTGCCGGCCGACTCCGACGTCGCCCGCCTCCAGGGCCTGCGCCCCTCCGGCATCCCCTGGCCGAGGCCCGCGCCTGAAATCTAATCGACCGGTCATCGGTACCTGCTTCGCGCGCGGGCTCCGGATAGGATCCCGGCCAAGACTGGCCCTACACCGACTGTCCCACCCTGCACGCGTCGCGCACTGACAGCGGAGGATCCGCAGTCGAGTGCGCCCGACCCGTCGCCGAGGCTGACGGCAACGGGACCGACTTCAGCGTCAGCAGAGGGTGATGGCGAGGATCGCGATGGCAACATCCTGCAGATCGGAAAGTTCATACGTACCGCGGATGAGTCCTCGATTTTCCGGAGTAGCGTCCGGACGTTCCAGGCGACGACCTCAGGTTCTGCTACTGTCGACTGCGAGACGTACGAGGATGGTGGCTGGACTCATGGGGAACGGCTCACGACGTGGAGGCGCTGGCGCGCAGATGGGACGGTGATCGTTTGGTTGAGCGGGTGGTGTGGCTGGCCTCGAGCTGGCTCCGCCTGACTTTGAACCAACCTGAATAGAGAGATGGTGCGCAGTCTAACCACTCTGTGGTGCCCGTGCGAGGCGGTGTGCGCCACGCCGGTGTCCGCCTGATGGGCTGTCAAGACCGCCTTCCAGTACAAGCCACGCGCATAGCGTTCCGCCTGCCGCAGCCCTGATGAGGCGGCCATCCGCAATGCTGATGACTGCGGCATGGCGTTTATGTCGGGATGTCCCCACGGAGATGAGCCGATGGGGGCGGGTTTGGCTCGGCAACAACCCCAAATCAAAGAGCGTGGTATGTACGAGGCCCAGTGCACGATCGGGCTGACCGTCTCACGCATCTGAGATGAGTCCCTGTTCGAGGTATCACGGCGGTTGCCGACGAGCTGGGGCCGAGCTGCCCTTGCCGAGGTTCCACGGCTGGAGCCGCGCGCGCGACGGTTCCTTCTGCGGTGGAGCAGAGGAACATCGGGTCCGCAGAACCTCCACGTCGGTAGGACGATCCTGGCTGGCTTGCCGGCGCATCCGGTGCCATGGTGCTACCTGGGACCGGCCTACTCGCGGTTGCTCTCCGGCTCCTCCTTCAGGTCCCGGCTCGGGAGCAATCGACGCACCTCTGCGGCGTTGCCCTGCGTCTGCTTCCGACCCTGGTCAGGAGCGAGGACCCGCCACCACCCGTCTCGCCGGGCACTGAGGTCTCGCGGCGACGCGCTGGTTCCGGGCCCCGACATCGTCGGCGCTGCGGCGCCCAGTGGGGTTAACGAGTTATCCAGCTGCGCCGCGTCGAAGAAGCGTCCCAACCCGATCGGTCGCCACGGGTGACCCAGGATCGCGTATCGTCGGGTCTCGAGGGACGGCCGGGCGCGGGCGCCGTTAGACCCCTCACGTGACAGACGAGAGCACCCCAGCTGACCCGACCGCCACCGACGCTCCTGCCGGCACCCGAGATCGCAGCTAGACGTCGGCGAAGTCCTGAACCTTCGGACGGCCTGGCGGACCGTGCTCCAAGCAGCCCATAGGCCGACCCGGGCCGCGAGCAGTTCGAGGTCCGCGCCGGCAAGCGCGAGCGCCTGCGCGGCGAGGGCTGACCCTACCCGGTCTCCGTAGCCCGTCACCACCACCATCGCCGCCGTGCGCGAGGGCTACTCCCACCTCGAGGCCGGTGACGAGACCGACGACGTCGTCGTGTCGGCCGGGCGCCGTCTTCCTGCGCAACACCGGGTCGCCTGTGCTTCCGTCACCTCCAGGACGCCGGCGCCACCCCTGCAGGCCATGCTTCCCGGCCAAGGCCCCGCCCGTCGAGGGGCACATTCGCGCTCGCGGCCTCATAAGGCCGACGTCGACCGCGACCACCCTTCGTCCACGGCCGCGTCATCTCCTCGCGCCGCGGGGGAGCCGTCCGTCATGGCCGAGCCTGTCCTGCGCGAGGGCGCCGAGGTCGCTTCACGGCGGGGACGACGACGCCGAGGTCCCCGCCTGATGGATCGCCCAAGCGCGCTGCGTCTGCCCAAGACCTGACCAACGAGGCCGGCGAGGCGGTGACGCCTCGGCGGCGCAGCGTGCGCCGTCGTGAGCCTCGACCTGCTCACCCGCCCGCCGCGCGACATGGTGCGCACCTGCGCCGCCGTCGGCGCTCCATCCGCGCGAACTTCTTCCGCCGCGACTACCTGGAGCTGAGCAATCCCTAAAGTTTGCAGGTCATCCACGGCGGGCGGCCGCGCGCCCGTTCATCACCCACATGAACGCCTTCGACATGGATCTCTACCTGCGGCATCGCCACGGAGATCTTACTTCACTTCAAGCGCGCCGTGGTCGGCGGCGTCGACCGCGCGTCTTCGGAGATCAACCGCAACTCTGCGCAACGAGGGCGCCGACCTTCCCAACCCTCGGAGCTCACGGCCCTGGAGGCTACGAGGCCTACTCCGGACTACGACGGCATGGCCGAGCTGACCCGCAACCTCGTCCAGCAGGCGGCGCGCGACGCCTTCTGGCCCGCCTGAGGGCGGGAGGTCGTCACGCGCCGACGGCACCGAGTACTGACCCGTCGGGCGAGTGACAAGATCGACCTCACACCTGCGTCTCCGAGGCGCGGCGAGGAGATCACGGTGAGACCCCGCGCGAGCGGTTGTCGCCCACGCCAGAGAGGATCGGCCTGGAGATCGACGACGCGCGCCGTGGCCGGCAAGGTCGTCGAGTGACATCTTCGAAGAGCCTCGTCGGCAACAAGCCGTGGGCGCCCACCGTTCAGTGACTTCCTCGAGGACACCTCGCCGCTGACCCGCTACCACCGTGCAGCAAGCCGGGACTGACCGAGAAGTGGGACTCTACGTGCGCGGCTTCGAGACCGCCACCGCCTACCCGAGCTGGCGATCTGTGGTCCAGCGCGAGCGCTTCGAGGCCCAGGCGCTCGCGGCCGCCAAGGGCGCGACCCTGAGGCCATGCGGTGCCGACGAGGGACTTCCCGTGGCCATGCGAGCAGCTGCGCCGTCGGGCGGCATGCATGGGCATCGACGCCTCCTGCGATGGTGCTCACCGGCCAGGGATCCGCGAGACCATCACCTCGGGTCAAGCGGAGCTGAGCCGTACTCGCGCGCGGCGGCCATAGCGTCGGCCGGTCATCGCCGCCTTCGGGCAGGTGTGACGGCTGGCGCTTTGTCGTCCGCTGTCGGATCTCAAGCTGGGTGCTTGAGTGGTGAGGCTAGTGCCATGAGTGTCGCGTTTGAGAACTCCCAAAACGAGCTGTTCGCACCATGGTAGTCGGTGCATGCTGCCCCGACTTCACCGTGGCGAACCATCGCTGCTACGCGGAGGAGATCGACCCTCGATCTCACTCGGAGCTCGCTCAAGACCCCGACGCTACGCGCGGCGCTCCTGCTGGCAGGAGCAGACATGGCGCGTTGCGGCGATTCGGCGCCAACGCCTCGGTCAAGCCGACCTCCTGGACGCGCTTAACTCGCTCTCCACCACGCCGTCGGCGGCCAGAGAGACATCCTGTACCAGCCCTTCAGTCCGATCGCGACCACGCGGCGCAGCCGTCCCGTTTCTCCATCGGTTTCACCCACGAGAAACGAGCTACAGCCACAGCGAGGTTTGCGCCATCGCTGTGCATCCGCGTGAGGAGCTCTGGGCCGCGGGCAGCGCTGGCGCAAGGTTCGTGCGCACCCAGGGCGCGGATGCGTAAGCCCACGGTCGAGGCCGCACCACCAGCGTCGCTACGACCGAGCGCACGGATCACGACGCCTGCGCGACCTCTTCGCGCTGTGGCTCTGTGGCACGAGCATCGCCACGCCTGCGCGTTGATCGCGCGCAGCCTGCGAACCATGCGCTTCTATCCACCACAGCGATGCGAGCGCAGCCTCGCGTCTCGCGGTGGGTGATGCGCCGGCTTGCACGGAGCCCCTCGAGCAGTGGACTCGCATCGGTGAACGTGCCATCGCTCAGCTGCCGATCTTGGCATCGTCTGCGGAGCTCGAGGAGCAGGAGGTCCCGGGAGGTGCTTGAGCTTCTGCGTCGGCTCGTGGAGCGAAGACGAGGAGGCTGAGGTACCTCGCCGAGGTGCTCAAGGAGCTCCAGCGTCACCTTGTCCTCCGCACCGCGGTGCGGACGGCGAGGAGTACTGTACGACCATCGGCCAGGAGAGCCAGGGCACTCTCACCTGGCTGGCGACGGTCGGTCCCGCCATCGATGCGCCGTGCGACTGGCCAGGTGCTGTGTGCATCGACGAGCTCGACGCGAGCCTCCACCCCACGCCGACCGCCACATTGGTGGACATGTTCAAGGACCTGACCAACACCCGGGTGCCCAGATCGTCTCACAACCATGACACGGCGCTCCGACACCCTCCCGTCCAGCTCCTGGCGCGGCGAGGTGGCGATGGAGAAGTCACCTCCGGCGCCAGCGATGCCTTCCGCCTCGCAGACTTCTCCAACCGCAAGCACGTAACAAGCAGCGCTACTCGCCGGTGCCTTCGGTGCTATCCCTCGCAGACACTCCAGCCCGCCGGTACCTCTCAACGCCGGCGGAGGCGAAGTGAGATGACACCACCGAGAAGGAAACGGCGCAGCTAACGAGCCGAACGGCGCACCGTTCCTCCTCGTGACCAATGGGCGGGTCACCGAGAACGCCCACCTGCAGCAGCTGTGCCGACGTGTGGACCGCGACAGAGTCTCAGCCAGTGAAGGTCATCAACGGTGACCCGCTCACCGTCGTCAAGGAGCCCAGCGGACCTCGGTCAGATCTCAGCGACTACAGTGGAGGTGGACGTCGTCGACCACGATGGCCGGGAACGCCGCGACTTTCAAGGAATGCCGGAAATTGAGCAGCAGGCAGACCGTTGTCCACGGCATCGTCTCCGTGCCCCTGCTTCGAGGTCTGGCTCAACGCCCCACTACGCTCATGTGAAGAACCACCGGAACCAGGCGGACGCTCAGGCTGCACTATCTGGAGCTGACAGGGGCTCAGCAAGAAGAACGCCAAGACGCTCCCTGATGACTTCCCTGGGATGAGGGCCGCAAGCTGTAGCCAGATGCCATCTGCCGACGGACAACTCGAGCTCGGTACCCAGGGTGCTTGCCCGTCGACAACGATGCCCCATCCGCTCCGCGGTCCGGACTCTCGGCGCTGACGAGTTCTAAAACCCGGTAGTCCTCGAGGCGGCGCTGGGCGGACTCGGAGCTCGGCGCGCAGGTAGGCGTTCTCCGCTGGAGCTGGGCGATGTACTGGTCTCGCCGGGCGATCGCCTCGGCGTAATGCGGGTCGCCCGTCGCCCCGGCGGTTCCCGGAGCGGTCCCGCCCCGGTGGCGTAGCCGCATCCCCATACGCCCCGGCTGCTGATCCGTACGCGCTCGCACCCGCTCCATAGGCGCCACTGTTCAGTCGTGCCTCCATGGCTTTGGCGTAGTCCACGACCGTGTCCAGGAAAGCGTCGACATCCGGCTGCTCGTACCCCTCTCGGAACTTGGATGTCTTGAACCGAATGCTCCTGACGTCCTGGGAGGTCAGAAGTATCTCCGACTCCTGGTGAGAGCCGGAAGTCGCTCCCGGTCCCGCACCAAGGCGCTCCTCAAGTCCCCGCAACGTGGTGGTCACTTCGTCGAGGAACTCGTCGACCTCGTCCTGAACGTATCCCTCACGGAGCCTCGTGCTATCGAACTTCACGTTGAGGACGTCATCGGATGTCAGTAGCGTCATACTTGCCTGCTCCTTGTAATCGGTTTCTGTCCGTGGTCCTGGTCCTCGACCCGCAGTCCCAGGTGTTCTGCTAAGAGCGGCGCGAGCTCGGTGAGCTGCTCGCCGCCGATGGTCGCCCCGGCTAGTGATCCGACGCCGCTGACCACCCCTCATCTCCAGCCCCCCGCAGGTCGACGTCGCTCAGGCTCCCGCCGCGCAGCCGCGCAGCGTGCCCACCCGGCACTCCTCGAAACGGACCCGCTGGGCCTCGATGCCGCTCAGGGTCCAGCTCGTCGATCCTGGTGCCCCGGATGAGGACGTCGCGCAGGCCGGTCCCGGCGAGGTTGGCGAAGCTGAGGCGACAGTCCTCAATGAGGACGGACTCGACGTCGGCGTCGTAGAACTCCCAGGCGCCGATCCGCGAACCGGTGAGCTCCACCGTGCGCCACGTCGGAGCGCGGGCTGTGAAGGTAGGTGGAGTTCAGACGTTCCAGGCGACAGTCGACCAGCCGTGCCGCGGTCAGGTCGGTGTCGTCGGCGAAGATCGCCGAGAACCGGCAGTTCAGCAGGCTGATCGCCGACAGGCCCGCGCCGCTGAGGTCCGCCTCGGCCAGTTCCAGGTCCTCGACCATCTCGCCGGCGGCCAGCTCGTCCGCCTCGCCGTCGCGCAGGCGGCTGAGATCCGGTGCTGGAGACCGGCGGCCTCGGAGAGCCGCGGGGAGGAGCCTGCGGCCGTGTCGGTCCGTCCTGCGGTCATGGTCCTGTTCTATCGCAGATCGGCTCCGGGCACCGGGGTTGTTCTCCCCGGTGCCCGGCTGTGAAGGAGGGACTCGTGTCCAAATCGGTGACAGGGGAGCTCAGAGGCCATCACTCCGCCAAAAGAAACCGCGGAATCATGCGGTTTTCTTTTCCGCAACTGAGCCCGGTCAAGGCCTTTGTCACCGATTTGGACACTACCGGCCGTTGCCACTCGAATCGGACGGTGGTGCTGGCCAGCATGCGGCGGCCGTAGCGGGCACTGACCAGGGTCGCCACCGCTACCAGTACCAGACACGTCCCCAGCACCAGCGCAGTAGCCGCCGTCCGGCCAGCTGATATGGCGGCCCGAGACCCCGCCGACCAGAGACCACGCGGTCAACCATCCCAGGCCGATGCTCGACCAGAGCCGTCGCCGCCGGCAGCACCGTCTCGTAGGAGACCATGGAGCGCAGTGTCGCCGGCGGCATGCCGACCAGTCGCAGCAGGCCGAGGACCCGCTTGCGGCCCCAGGAGCGCCGCCACCGTCGAGACCCCGAGCGACACCGTGGAGATGCCCGCGGCGATGAGGATGCCGATGTATCCGAGACGGGCGAACTGGTTCTCCATGGCGCTGGCCTGATGCTCTGGATCGAGCTGGGCGAGGAGGGGAGGCGCCCAGCTCGAGATTGGAGGTGGCCAGGGCGGTACGGGCCCGCCTCGACGGCTCCCGGGGCTGGCTGGGTCGGTGCCCACGAGGAGAATGGGCGCGCCCTGCTCACGGGCGGTCGCCGATCCTCGGCGCCGACCGGTGACGGCGAGGCGGCCGTGTTCTCCATACAGCCACCGGTACTGATGCTCACCGCGCCGTCAGGCGATTCCACGTGCGGCGCCCTGAGGGTCTCCGCCTTGTCGGCCCTCGAGGATGACCTCGACCCTCCTGCCCTGGAGTCTCCCACCGATCCGTCCCACCGCGACCGTCGTCACCCCGGGGACGGCGGCGAGCCGGTCGACGGCGCTCTCCAGGGTGCCCTCGTCGCTGACCGCGGGGACGGCCTCAAGCGTCGAGGGGACAAGTGACCGTTGCCTGAGTGATGTCGCAGGGTGCCCGCGGCGATCTGTGATGGCGACGGCGAAGACCGTCATGGCGTAGACGGCGATAACAACGCCCGCCACTCGCTCGGAAGACCGCCCGAGGGTGCCGGGCGATGCGATTGAAGCCGATCACCTGTGCCGCCGATCGGGCCAGCGCCCGACCGCCTCGCGCCACCCACCAGGTCAGGACCGGTCCTGCCCACAGCAGCCCCAGCATCGCGCACAGGAAGGAGATGGGCGGTAGGTAGATGGTCAGTGCGGACTCTGGCGGGCCACCGCTGGGGTGCTGACCAGCCCCGCCATCCCCGAGGATCACGGGCGCCAGCGAGATGAGACTGGGGCCGGCGCTCGCTACGCTCCCGGGACCCGCCCAGAGGGCCGACATCGGCCCGTCGCGTGCGCCACCAGGCCACGGTTGCCGCCCCGCCGTCGTGACGGCGACGGCGAGGACCGCGTTGACCGGTGAGCGCAGCAGATCGGAGTAGTAGAAGCGGCTCGACCCCAGTGAGATCTGCGCGGCCACGGGAATCATGACCAGGTAGAGCGCCACACCCGCCAGGGCGCCGACGAAAGTGGTGGCCCCGATCTCCAGGGCCGCGGTGCGGGCCACCTGCTGGGGCGTGGCCCCGATGAGGCGCAGCGTGGCGAAGCGCTCGGCCCGCTGCGCCGCCCCCAGGTCGGTGACGATCCCGATGAGCAGCAGCGCGGGCACGAGCACCGCAATGGCGCCGATGAGCATCGCGATCCGATACGCCTCGTTCTCGTAGGGGATGCCCTGGAACGAGGTGACCACCTGGGGAGGGATGTAGGACTGAGAGGAGGCCACGGTTCCCCAGATCCGTCCTGACGACGGCCACGAGCGAGTCCGGGCCCTCGACGGCGTCGGGGCCAGGACGCCTACCCGCTTGTTGTAGCGGTCGCCGAGCTGGTCGGCGGGAAGGGAGGCGATGCGCTTGGCCAGAGCCGGCGACGCCAGGTACTCGCCCTGCTTCGGTACGACGTCGGAGCCCGGGATCCTCACCGAGGTGGTGCCCGACTCCGGCAGGGCCACCTGCAGGACCGTGATCGGCTCGGGCCCGACCGTGTCGAGGTTGCTGGCGACGGCCAGCTCGCTGTCCTTCAGAACGTGGTCGGGCTGGAGGTCCGTGTGGCTCGACTGCTGGGAAACGCCGGGAAGGGAGGGCCGTGGACGCCCAGCTGGAGCGCGCAGGCTGCGCTCGGGGAAGGCCTGGGCGGCGGCCAGCAGCATGAGGAACAGCGCCACCCCACCATGACGCCGGCGACGATCCCAGCCAGGCGGCGCCGGGCGGAGCGGTCGTTGGCGACGAGCAGCCTGGTCAGGGCGATGCGGCTCATGACCGGCTCCCGGTGGCGGCGTGCCTGGGCGCGCTCGGCCGGAACCGGCCTGCGTGGTCGCTGGTGCCCGAGCGACGGCCGTCGCGCACGGTGACCCTCCCGGTCGGCGTAGGCGGCGATGCGCGCGTCGTGGGTGATGATGACCAGGCTGGCGCCGCGGAGCGTGCACCGAGGCCAGCAGCACCTCCATGGTCCGCTCGGCGGCCAGGGAGTCCAGGGAGCCGGTGGGCTCGTCGGCGAAGAGGATGCGCGGACTGGTCACCAGCGCCCGTGCGACGTGCGGCCCGCTGCGCCTGCCCGCCCGAGAGCTGGGTGGGGCGCTTGTTCAGGTGCTCGCTCAGGCCCAGCTCGACCCAGGGCCTCGCGGGGCCCTGGGCCAGCGCCTTCCTGCGCGGGGCGCCGGCCAGGGAGCAGGGGGATGGTGACGTTGTCCAGGGCGGAGAGGTCCGGCAGGAGCTGGCCGAACTGGAAGATGAAGCCGAACTCGTTCAGACGCAGGCGGCTGCGGGCGGCCTCGTCCAGCACCGCGATGTTCACAGCGATGTCTTCAGCGACGTCCGTCGCGCCGCCTCAGGCGACTTGCCTCCGTGGTAGCCGACGCTTCCGGCGTCGGGCACGAGGACCCCGGCCATGACGTGCAGGAGCGTTGACTTGCCTGAGCCCGACGGGCCGGTCACGGCCAGGACCTCACCGGCCAGGAGATCCAGGTCGACGCCGCGCAGCGCGTGGGTCCGCCCGAAGCTCATCTCCAGGCCGCGGGCGCGCATGATGACCTCGCCCGGCGGCGCCCTCGCCCCTGTCCAGGGAGCGGCTCGGCGCCGGCGGATGCGTGGGCGGTGGTGCCGATAGGTGGCTCGCGAGCGCACTCTCCGTCCGCAGCTCGCCCAGGCGGGCCGCGGTGGTCTCCATCCAGCGCAGGTCGGCCTCGATGTGGAACAGGGCGTGGTCGGCCAGCAGCACCGTGCGCAGGTCGCCGTCCTGCTTGAGACGGGTCAGCTGGCGCATGCGCGCCATGTGCTCGGCGCGCTGGAGGTCGAGGGAGACGGTCGGCGTCGTCGTCGAGCATGAGGGCGATGATGGTCTTTGGCGAAGATGTCGGCCTGGACGTCGCCGGCGGGAGCGACGGGGTCAGCAGCCACTGCTCGACGGTCTCGCGGCCGGCATCGGTGACCTCGTAGCGCTTGCGCTCGGGGCCGGCGCCCGCCTCGGCCTCGACCTGGGTGATGAGCCCGTCGCGCACCAGGCGGGCGAGCGTGGCGTAGACCTGCCCGTAGGCCAGCGGTCTTGGAGCGGCGAACCAGTGGTCCCAGGAGCGCTTGAGGTCGTAGTCCGTGACCCGGTCCGGCGCTGAGCAGGCCGAGGAGAGTGAGTCTGGATTCCATGCTCACGACTATGCGCTGAGTGTATACGCGCGACATACTCCGTGAGAGTGCCGGACGCGAGTGTGTCGACGTCCTGCTGTTGGGCTTGAGCTGGTGCGATGATTAAAACGACAGGTCAGTCCAGGTTTGAGTCGACGCATCCCCTTTTTAGGTTAGGTTTGACCTTTGTATGTGACGTGGGGAGAGTGATGCCGATCCGGGGTCCTCAGGGCGTCTCGCCCGTTCTCAGAGATGTGCGGAGTGAGTGCTCGCGTGGTCGCACGCCGTCGGCCGTCCCTCCTGGCCGCCGCCATGCTGCTGGCCCTTCAGCGTCCTGGCCTCCCTGTTCGTCGGCTCTCCAGGATCCCCGCCGACCAGGTCGCCCACTGCTGCTCCACCCGGACGCCTCCAGCGTCTCCTACAACATCAACGTCCTGCGCGCTACAGCGCACCATCATCGGCGTGCTGGTGGGTGCGGCCCTGGCGGTGTGCCGGCGCCGTCATGCAGGCCGTCACCTGCAACCCCTGGCCGAGCCACAGCTGCTCGGCGTCAACGCTGGCGCCTCCTGGGCATCGTGCTGGGCACCGCAGCGCTCGGCGCGTGCTCCGGTCCCCGGCCAGCTCGCTTCCTGGCGGCCGGCGGCGCCCTGACTCGCCACCGCGCTCGTCCAGGTCATCGGCATGATCGGCGGTCTCGACCTCCTCGCCGGTGCGCGCTGGTCCTCATCGGCGTTGCCTTCTCGGCCTTCGCCGGGCGCGTCATCCGCGGCGTCGTGCTGGCGATGCCGAACCCGCTCCCTGCACCTTCATCGACTGGGAGGTCGGCTCCCTGACCCGCGCCGACATCCCCTTGCCGATGACGCTCCTCGTGGTCCTGGGAACCGGCGCGGCCCTCCTCCTGGCCGGCGCCCTGGACAATATCGCCCCTGGCGACGACGTCGCCGCCGCCCTGGGCACCTGGGTCGGCCTCGTGCGGGGCTCTGAGCCTGGCGGTCATCACGCTCCTGTGCGCCACTCGCCACCACGGCCGCCGGCCCATCGGGTTCGTCAGCGCCTGCGGCCCCGCTGACGGCCTCCTGGCTCATGGGACCCACCGGGGTGGATCGTGGCGCTGTGCGCGCTGGGCGTCCTGTCGTCGTCCCGCTGCCGACGTGCTGGGGCGCGTCCTGGCCCGCCCGGCGAGATGCAGGTCGGTCTGCTGACGGCCTCGTGGGCTCCGCCTCGTCCTGCTGCTCATGGTCCTGCGGATGAAGGACCAGGCCTCATGAGGGGAGATCAGACTGAACCGTGCCGCCGCTGCGGTGCGTCCTCCCGCCGCTGCCGGCCCGCGCCGTCGTCTCCACGTGGGGACCGACGCCGGACGCTCATGGATCGTCGTCGGCCGTTGGTCCGGCTCATCAGCCCTCGACACGTCGCTCATCGGCCTCATGCTGCTGGCGCTCAGCCTCGCGGTGGCTGTCGCCGCCCCACGCCTGGGGAAAGTCTCACCGTCTCCACCCAGGAGGTCATCGACGCGCTCCAGGGCGAGGGCGCAGGATCGTCCAGGTCGTCGTCGTCACGTGGAAAGCTGCCCCGGATCCTGCTGGGGCTCGTGGCGGGCCCTGGCCCCGCGTGGCTGCCGTCTCCAGACCATCACCCGCAACCCCTGGGTCACCTGACCTCATCGGCTTTTGCAGCACGGGCGCGCAGACGGGATCCTGGTCAGCGTCCCTGCTCCTGCCCGGCATCCATGCCGTCCGCCTCCCTGGCCTCCTTCATCGGCGGCGCCGCCGTGGGGCGGTGACCTACCTCGTCTCCCCTGCGCGGCGGACTCACCGGGCTGCGCTTCATCCTCGTGGGGATCGCCATCAGCTCCATGCTCGTCTCCGTCAACCGCTGGCTCCTGCGTGCGGGTCGACGACGACGAGGCCCCGCGCCTCAGGCCATCACCGGCACGCTCGGCGCCCGGTGGCTCGGCGGTCGCTCCGACCTGCCTGGCCATCGCAGCGGGTCCCTGTCCTGACGCTGGCCTCCCGGCACCTGCGGGTCCTGTCGCTGGGGAGCAGGTGGCCACCATCCTGGGCAGCCCCACCCGCCGTGCTCAGCGCTGTCCCATCCTGCTGGGCACCGTGCTGGTGGCCGTGGTGACGATGGCGGCCGGCCCCATCGGCTTCGTGGCCCTCGTGGCGCCCCATCCCGGCCCGTTCCTCACCGGCTCCCCTGCAGCCCCCGCTGCTGGTATCCGGCCTGACCAGGGAGCCTCTGCTGGCGGGCGCTGACCTGCTCAGCCAGCTGCTGCTGAGTCGATGCCCGTGAGCGTGGTGACCAACGCCGTCGGCGGCCTCTACCTCAGTGGTGGCGCTGACCGTGGCGGCGCACGGAAGGAGATCCCGTGTGACCGACCTAGCCCTCCACCGAGCCGGAGCACCGGCACTGGACCGGCCGCCTCCGGGGCTCGGCTGACCGCACTGGGAGACGACCATCGCCTACGAGCGCCACGTGGTCTCCCGTGACCTCGACGTCGACATCCCGGCCGGTGTCTTCACCGCCATCGTCGGGGCCCAACGCCTGCGGGAAGTCCACGCTGCTGCGCGCCCTGGCCCTGCCTGCACCAGCCCGCGAGGGCGGTTCCTCCTCGACGGCGCCGACATCGCTCCGCCTGGGTACCAAGGGAGGTGGCCCGCAGGGTCGGCCTGCTGCCCCAGAGCGCCGTCGTGCCCGCGGCATGCTGGTGCGCGACTCATGGCCCTGCGGTCGCTTTCCCCACCAGGGCCTGTTCCGCCAGTGGTCGCAGAGAGGACCGGGCGGCCGTTGAGGAGGCCATGGAGATGGTGGGGCGTCACCGACTGGCCGCCCGCCCCGTCGATGAGCTCCAGCGGTGGCCAGCGTCAGCGCGTGTGGATCGCCCTGGCCCTGGCCCAGGGCACCGAGACGATCCTCCTGGACGAGCCCACCACCTTCCTCGACCTGGCCCACCAGGTCGACATCCCTCCAGCTGCTGCCGCCGTCTCAACGCCGACGGACGCACGGTGGTGGCCGTCCCTGCACGACCTCAACCAGGGCCGCGCGCTGCGCTGGAGCACATGATCGTCATGCACGACGGCCGGGTCCGCGTCACCGGCTCCCCGCGCAGGATCCTCACCGAGGACCTCATCGAGGAGGTCTTCGGACTGGCGGCCGTCATCGCTCCCGACCCGGTCGCAGGCACCCCCATGGTGGTGCCCCGTCACCTGGGCGCGGTCACGCCGGCCGGCACCGCCCCTGCTACGGCCCCCGCCGCTCGCGCCGGCTCTGCCGGGTCCGGCACCACAGCCTTCTGCCGAGCCCGCCTCGGCGAGGCATCAGCCCGACTGCTCGCTCCCAGCAGGACGGATAAGAAAGGAACACAGATAGATGAACGCATCCTCGCGGCGTGCCAGCCGCCTGAGGCAGGGCATCCTCGCCGTGGCAGCCATGGTGCTGAGCACCGGCCTGGTGGCCTGCGGCTCCTCCGGCTCGACCTCCACCTCATCCGCCTCCGGCTCCGCAGGGGCTTCCGGGCAGCTGGCCTCCGTGCCGCTCGGCCGGGCCTCCGCCACCTCGGCCGGAGCCTCCGCCGAGGCCACCTGGCCGGTCACCATCAAGGGGGACGACGGCGTCGACGTCGAGACTCAAGGCCGAGCCCAAGAGCATCGTGTCCACCTCGGTGACGCTGACCGGATCGCTTCTGGCCATCGACGCCCCGGTGGTCGCCTCGACGCCGGCCAAGAAGAAGGACGAGAAGACCGACGACAACGGCTTCTTCACCCAGTGGTCCAAGCAGGCCACCGACAAGGGCGTCAAAGGCCATCGACGGCACCGAGGACAACCTCGCCCAGACGGTCGCCGGCGACAACCCCGACCTCATCATCGTCGCCAAGACAGGGCAGGGACTCGGCCGTCAAGGTGCGTCGAGAGCCTGCGCCAGCTCGAGGTTCCCGTCCTTGTCATCGACCACGGATCGCACTCCTGGCAGGACGTCACCAAGACCCTGGGCCAGGCCACCGGCCGCCAGGCCAAGGCCGACCCGTCGTCAGGACTACACCACCAGGGCGGAGAAGGCCAGGGTGCCATCGCCGTCCCGCAGGGGGCGACGTCAGTCTTCACGGTCCCCGGGGACGGCACCAAAGGGCGTAACGCCTTACCGAGGAGGCCTCGCAGGTCCAGCCTCCTCAGGACCTGGGCTTCACCATCGCCACCGTCCCCGACAACGTCAAGGGCGACCAGTCCATGGGTGACCGCAAGGACATCGTCCAGCTCCGCCCGGAGAACGTCAGGCAGGACTGACCTGGTGAGAACTGGGTGGTCATCGTCATCCGACGAGACGGCGAAGAACGCCGTCACCAGCAACAGAGACCTTCAGCTCGGCGGCCCCGGTGACCGGGAGGCAGGGTGCAGTACATGCCGCCGCCCTCATCTTTCGGCTGGACTACTACTCGGCCTCGAGATGCTCGATGCCGTCCAGAAGGCCCACGGCCTCCTGATCCAGCCCGATCTCGATCACAGACAGAGCGTGCCCCGGGCCGCCCGCCTGGGGCACGCTGTTCTGAGGTCCTCCAGGGTTGAGCGATCCTGAGTGCTCAACCGCGTTTCCAGGCGCGGATCCTCGTGCGGAAGGGAGGCGAAGGGCTGCCACCGTGTTGATATGCACCCACTTGGCCACCGGCCAGGCCGACGGTGTCGAGGAGGCCCACGCCCGCTGCCCGGAGGTGAAGAGCTCGTCCCGGCTCAGCGATGCCACGAGGGCGACGACGCCGTCGACCCTCTCCCGGAAGGCCTCCCGAAGCTGAGGCGGCGAGGCGTCGCTCCACTGCTCGTAGAAGGTGCTGTAGAGATCGCCGAGGCCGGTTCCACCGGTAGCCGGGTGCGGGCGTGACCACCTCGCGCCCCGCCGGCGGCAGCCAGAGGCTCGCGGTCGTCGGGTGGGCGTCGCGTTCGTGCCCTCCACCCTACGAACCCCGAGGGCTGCCCTACGGGCTCGCGGCGGCCAGCCGTGCCTAGTCCTGGGAGGTGACCCCGACGTCGGCCATCTTCCGCTCCGTCCAGGGGCGACGACGAACAGGACGATGGCCACGGCGACCGTCACGACGCCCAGGCCGTAGTAGTAGGTGGAGTTCGCGACGTTCTCCGTCCTGGAGATGATGAAGCCGGCGAGCCCTCTGGCCGGTGGCCGTCGTCAGCAGCCACAGGCTCATCGTCTGGGAGGCGAAGCTCTTGGGCGCCAGCGCCGACGTCGTGGACAGTCCCACCGGGGACAGGAAGAGCTCGGCGACGGTCTGGATGATGAAGACCACGGCCAGGAACCACCAGGGGGACAGCTTCGCGCCGCCGGTCCAGGTCTGGAAGCCGTAGCCCAGGATGAAGGCCGACGTGCCGATGGTGAGCACCGAGATCGCGAACTTCATGATGGTGGAGGGGAACTTGCCTGCCCGCCGGGTGAAAAGCCAGCCGATGAACGGGGGCCAGGATGACGATCGTGGCCGGGTTGATGGACTGGTAGGTCTCCGGGTGAGGACCCATCCGATCAGCGGGATATGACCGTCGGTGTAGTCCCTGGCGAAGGTGGCCATCTTGCCGGCGGCCTGCTCGGAGATCATGAAGAACAGGACCGCGCCGATCCACAGGGGGATGTAGGCGCGCAGGTGGGAGCGCTCGCGGGCCGTGACCTTGGGCGAGCGGAACATGAGTGCGAAGTAGCCCAACGCCGCACCGGCAGGAATGATGAGCATGGTGGTGGAGATGGCGTCCAGCAGGCTTCCGGTCAGAGTGCTGAGGACCGCGACAAAGTGCGGCCGTCCCCGCCACGGTCAGCACCGATACGAGCACGAACCTCGTGCGCTCCTCGGGGCGGATGGGGTTGGGGACGGTGAAGGCGAAGGCCGAGAGCTTGTGGCGGCCGTAGACGAAGGCGATCAGGGCCACCCCCATGCCGACGGCGGCCGAGGAGAAGCCCGGCGTGGTAGCCGTAGCGCTCGCGCAGCCAGCCGGTCACCAGGGGAGGCGAGCGATCCGACGTTGACCGACATGTAGAACAGCTGGAAGCCGGCATCGCGCCGTGGGTCATCGTCGTCGTAGAGACCCCCGACGATCGTGGACAGGTTCGGCTTGATGAAGCCGGTGCCCACGGCTACCAGGATGATACCGAGCCAGGAGGTGGCCACCACGGGGATGGACAGGCAGATGTGCCCGGCCATGATGACTACCCCGCCGTAGAGGGTGGACAGCCACGGCCCGATGACGCGGTCGGCGAAGATCCCTCCGGGGATGGCCAGCAGGTAGACGGCGGCGCTGTAGGAGGCCAGGATGACCTGGCCGGAGTTGGCGCTCAGGCCGAGGCCGCCATTCGCCGCGGTGTCGGTGATGAAGTACAGCAGGATGGCGCGCATGCCGTAGTAGGAGAAGCGCTCCCACATCTCCACGTTGAGCATCCAGGGCAGGCCCCGGGGGTGGCCGAACAGTCCGCGGTCGTCCTTCGACGGCGTCATGCGCAGGGTGGCGGGCCGCCAGCGGCTGGTGATCATCCGGCCGCTGGCGAGATCGTCCTCGACGGGAGTCGGGGTCGTTGACATGAGACTCTCCTTCCTGTGGTCGGGTGAGGGATGCAACCCGGACCATCGGTGTCCGGTACGAACCACAGGTACCCGTGCACTTTACTCCGACCGTTCGGTCGGTTGTGGGGAGAATGCGAGGAGAATCAGGCAGGTGATTCCCGCCGAGGCGAGTGGGGCCACTCGGCGAGACGCTGGTCGGCCGCGGCTCACTCGGCGGTGGCCGTCTCGACGTCGGCCATCTGCCGTTGCGTCCACGGGGCGACGGCGAACAGCACCAGGGCCATGAGCAGTGTGGCCGCGCCCAGACCGTAGTAGTAGGTGGCGTCGGAGAGGTGCTCGGTCTGGGCGATGACGAATCCGGCGACGCCCTGGCCGGTGGCGACGCTGAGCCACCACAGCCCCATCGCCTGGGAGGCGAAGCTCCTGGGGGCCAGGGCGGTCGTCGTGGCCAGGCCGACCGGGGTCAGGAAGAGCTCGGCGACGGTCTGGATGACGTAGACCAGCGCCAGGAACCACCAGGGGGACAGGTGCTGTCCGCCCGGCCAGATCTGGAATCCGTAACCCAGCATGAGTGCCGAGAGCCCCACGATGAGCACCGCGATGACGAACTTCATGATGGTGGAGGGGAACCTGCCCGCCCGCCGGGTGAACAGCATGCCGATCAGCGGGGCCAGGAGCACGATCGCCGCGGGGTTGACCGACTGATAGGCCTCCGCGGTGGTCGACCAGCCGAAGAAGGGCAGCCGCAGGTCCGTGTTGGACTCGGCGAAGGTGGCCATCTTGCCGGCGGCCTGCTCGGTGATCATGAAGAACAGGACCGCGCCGATCCACAGGGGGATGTAGGCGCGCAGGTGGGTGCGCTCGGGGACGGTGACCTTCGGGGAGCGGAACATGACCACGAAGTAGGCCACGGCCGTACCGACCGGGACGAGGAGGCCCGCCGTGGCGACGGTGGTGACCAGGTTGCCGGTGAGCACCTGGAGGACGGCAACGACGACGCCGATGGCGACCAGGACCCCGAGGGATCCCAGAAGCAGCCGTCTGCGCTCCTCGGGGCGGATGGGGTTGGGGACGGTGAAGGCGAAGGCCGAGAGCTTGTGGCGGCCGTAGACGAAGGCCCCCAGGGCGAAGGCCATGCCGACGGCGGCCGAGGAGAAGCCGGCGTGGTAGCCGTAGTGCTCGCGCAGCCAGCCGGTCAGCAGGGGAGAGGCGAAGGCACCGACGTTGATGGACATGTAGAACAGCTGGAAGCCCGCGTCGCGGCGGATGTCATCGTCGTCGTAGAGGCCGCCGACGATGGTCGTCAGGTTCGGCTTGATGAAGCCGGTTCCCACGGCGACCAGCACGATCCCCGTCCAGGAGGTCACTGTGGTGGGGATGGTCAGGCAGATGTGCCCGGCCATGATGACCACGCCGCCGTAGAGGGTGGACAGCCACGGCCCGATGACGCGGTCGGCGAAGATGCCCCCGGGGATGGCCAGCAGGTAGACGGCCATCCCGTAGAGCGCGATGACGACCTGTCCGCTGGTATCGCTCAGGCCCAGGCCCCCAGTGGGTCATCGTGTCGGTGATGAAGTACAGCAGGATGGCGCGCATGCCGTAGTAGGAGAAGCGTTCCCACATCTCCACGTTGAGCATCCAGGGCAGTCCGCGGGGGTGGCCGAACAGCCCCCGGTCCTCCCTCGACGGCGTGGTGCGCAGGCTGCGAGGCCGCCACCGGCTGGAGATGAGGCGACCGGGCCCGGGCGAGGTCCCTCCTCGAGGTCGTCGACCGTCGTCGCGGGGCCTGACGTCGGGCTCGGATACTGGGTCTGACGTGGACTGTGCCATGGCGCTGTCCCTTCCTCAGGGCGGTGGTCGTTCGGGGCCGACCACAGGGGTGATCCAGGGGCGCTGCGGTCTCGTCTCGCACAGGAGGCCCAGACCCTGTCGCCGAGAGAGATGTGATTCTTCCCGGACCATAGCGCCTGGTCTGTTTCCGGCATGCCTCCGGTTCTCGTCAGGACGCCGGTGGCCCCGGAGAGGACCACTGGGGTCGTCCTCCCGCCACCGGGTGCCGCAAGGGAGCGGCCGTGAGGGATTCCTCCGACGAGCGGAGGGTGCCGGGACCGGTGGGGCTGTGCGGCCCGGGCTCAGCGGGTGAGGGCGTCGGCCGCGGCCCTTGACCTGCGGGCGCACCGGGGCCAGGCGGGTCAGCTGGGTGACGTGGCGCGGCTCGAGCTCGTCCAGGCTGGAGACGCCCAGGAGCTTCATGGTGCGGATGACCTCGTCGGAGAGGATCTCGATCATGCGGTCCACGCCCTCGCGGCCGCCGGCCATGAGGCCGTAGAGGTAGGGCGCGACCCACGAGTCCGAACTTGGCGCCCAGGGCGACAGCAGCCACGACGTCGGCGCCGTTCATGATGCCGGTGTCCACCATGATCGTGGCGTCCTGCCGACCTCCCGGACCACCTCGGGCGGGAGGCGGAAGGGGACGGGGCGCGGTCGAGCTGGCGCCCGCCGTGGTTGGACAGCAGGACGCCGTCGACGCCCAGGTCGATGAGGCGCTTGGAGTCCTCGACGGTCTGCACGCCCTTGATGACGATCTTGCCGGGCCACATGGAGCGGATGACCTGAGGTCGTCGTCGCTGATGGTGGGATCCATGGCGGAGTCGAGCAGCTCGCCCACGGTGCCGCCGGTGGACTTCAGGGAGGCGAACTCCAGCTTGGGCGTGGTCAGGAAGTCGAACCACCACCACGGGCGGGGGATCGCGTTGAGGACGGTGCCGGCCGTGATCTGGGGCGGGATGGAGAAGCCGTTGCGCTTGTCGCGCAGGCGGGCCCCGGCCACGGGGGTGTCGACGGTGAACATGAGGGTGTCGAAGCCGGCAGCGGCGGCGCGCTCGACCAGTCCCGTAGGAGATCTCGCGCTGACGCATGACGTAGAGCTGGAACCAGTTGCGTCCGTGGGGGTTGGCGGCCTTGACGTCCTCGATGGAGGTGGTGCCCAGGGTGGACAGGGTGAAGGGGATGCCTGCGGCGCCCGCGGCCCCGGCCCCGGCGACCTCGCCCTCGGTCTGCATGAGGCGGGTGAAGCCGGTGGGCGCGATGCCGAAGGGCATGGAGGAGCGAGCCGCCCAGGATCTCGCAGGATGTGTCGACGTCGATGGCCGGGTGGAGGATGTCGGGTGGAACTCGATGTCGCGGAAGGCCTGGCGGGCACGGCGCAGCGAGACCTCGCCCTCGGCGGCGCCATCGGTGTAGTCGAAGGCCGCGGCCGGGGTGCGCCGCTTGGCGATCTTGCGCAGGTCCCAGGTGGTCAGCGCGGCGTCGAGGCGTCGACGCCTGGGATTGAGCTCGGGCGTCTTGAAGTGCAGCAGCTCGAAAGATCTCGCTCGGGTTGGGAAGCTGGCGCTGACCACAGGAACCCTCATCAGTGAGTCGGATTCTGGATGCTCCGCGGCGCGGAGTGCCCGTGAGCAGCCGGCCTCCATGGCCCAGCCCTGAGGCCCACGAGACCACCTCATGCTATGGGACAAAGGTCACCAAAGCAAGGTAAGCCTTTAGCAATCTATGCGTGGTGGGGGAGTGGTGTGAGAGGGTGGAATCTATGCAGGATCTCGCGGAATTTTGCGGGGCACCACTTGCCGGTGCGGTGGTAGTCTCGCTCGGCGGCGGGGGACGATCCGCGCGGTCGGGTACGGCCGCTAAGCCGCTCGGGGCCGGCCAGGCTGCGCAGACGCGCCCGCGCGCCGTTGCGGCGCAGGGCGTCCAGCGCCCTCGACGAAGGTCCGTCGGAAGCGCTCGTCGGTCGCCAGGTCGCCGAAGACCCTCGTGGGAGATGAAGGCGGTCCGTGGCCGGCCCTCTGCGCGCCGCCAGCAGCAGCTCATCGGCCACGCGTCGTCGATGACGATCTCGTCGCCGTTCTCACCGACCCCTCATCGCCCAGCGCCCATGCGGCCACCATCGCCGTCCCCAGGCGGATCGGCCCCCCGGCGGTCAGGTTGTCGCGCACCGTGCCCAGAACGAACTTCGGCATCCGGCTGAGGCTCCCTGTGCCAGGCGGAAGAGCGTGTCCGCGATCGCCTCGTTGGTGAAGCGCTCGAAGAGCGTGTCCACGTAGTCGTCCCAGGTCGATCCCCGGCACCGAGCGCAGTGGCGCGGGCCTCCCGCTCGAGGTAGGCCCGCACCCATGAGGAGATGTCCTCGTCGGCCGCCGCCCCGTGCGCGTACTCCATCCTCAGCAGCCGCCCCCAGTGGGCCAGCCCCGGTGGAGGCGTTGAGCAGGCGCAGCTCATGAGCTCGTAGGGCGACGTCGTCGACCATCTGCACCCCGATCTCCTCCAGCGGGGGCCGCCCGGCGGGGAAGTCGTCCTCGAGCACCCACTGGCTGAAGGGTTCGCAGACCACCGGCCAGGCATCCTCAACGCCGAGTCCGCGCCGAAGCTCGGCGATATCCGTCTGCGTGGTCTGCGGGTGATCCGATCGACCATGCAGTTGGGGAAGGCGACGTCTGCCGTCGATCCAGTCGGCCAGCTCCGGGTCACCATCGCGGCCTGGGAGACGACCGTCGTGCGCGCCACCTTCCCGTTGCCGGGCAGGTTGTCACAGCTCAGACCGTGAACGGCACGGTTCCCGCTTCCCGACGGCGCCGCAGCGCCTCGACGATGTAGCCGAAGGCCGTCGTCGGCTCACCCGGGTGCTCGGCGTCGTGGACGGCGCCGGGACTGAAGGTGTGGAACTCGCCCGTGGTGTCGTCGACGTTGTAGCCGCCCTCGGTGATCGTCAACGAGACGATCCGGCGGACGGTGCGCTCAGGAGGGACAGGACGGCCTCAGGGTCGTCGGGGCGAAGAGGTAGTCGTGGATCGAGCCGATGACCGCCGGTCGCGCAGCCCGCCGGGTGCTGCAGGATGAGGGTAGAGGTGGTCCTGACCTGCCAGTGCGTCGCGCATCCGCGTGTCCTCGGGCAGCAGCCCGATGCCGCAGATCCCGCAGTCCAGGCAGGCGTCCTCCGGGCGGCGCCTCCCGGCGCGTCTGCGCATGAGACTGTCGAGGCAGGCGGCCTCGTGGGCGCGGTGAAAGCCGCCCACGCCGATGTGGACGATCCCGGTGGACATGGCGGAGCGGTCATAGTCGGGTGCCAGGGGTGACTCTGCCAGCGAGATACTCAAGACGATGTCCTTTCCGCGCTACCACCACTCACCCCCAGTCAACCCCGGCTCCATGGAAAACGCAGTGCACATGCCCCGGGCATGCCTCACCGGCCCGGTCTGCACCGCTCTCCCACCCGCCGGAATCCTTGCGGGAGCGGATAGAACGCGTCGCCCGATCGGGGTGCGATCGGGCGACGCGATCCGGCTGTGCTGATGAACCCTCAGTGGCGACGACGACGCGCAGCAGTATGCGCGGCCGTGCACGCCGTCGACGCGCACGAGCTCGATGTCGCTGGTGGCTGAGCCGCCGGCGATCCACGTCATCGGGCGCGTGGGTGCTCGCCCAGGACGTCGACGGCCTGCGGACCGTCGGCATGATCGACTCGCGCTCCAGGACCACGACGTGCTTGTCCGGCACCAGGGAGATGGCTCGGCGGCCCTGGTCCGGCTCGCCGTCGAGGACGATCGTCCCCGAGATCGACACGCCCACACGCGAGCAGGTCACCACGGCGTCGATCTCATTGAGGTCGAGGGTGGCGATGGCCTTCCGGCGGGAGTCCTCCACCACGGTACGCGCCGTTGCGGGCCGCCGCCTCCTTGTAGGCCTCAGGCAGTCCATCGAGACGACGACGGTGCGCGCCTCGCCGAGCAGCTCGTCAATGGCGTCCAGGATCGCCGCGTCCTTGGGGGCGACGATGACCTCGGCCGAGTAGTCCTCGAGCTCTCGATCATCTCGTCGACCACGGGCTTGGAGCCGGGGGATTCTCCCCGGAGCGGATGAAGTGTGCGGATCGGCCCCACCGGCCGGGTCTGGGGACCGCGAGATCGCGTCGCGGGCGCGGGCCAGGATCGCGGACTTCGCATCCATCACAGCCCTCCTGCTGGTCGAGCGCGGTCGGGGCCTCGGAGGTCTCGAGGCGATCGGCTCAGGGTTGGCGATGGCCGAGCGCGTCCAGCGCGGCCGGGGTCGGCTTCGCCGTCGGCGCTCGCGCTCTCCGGGACCGGCCTGCCGGGAGGCGGGGGCGGATCGGCCGGGAAGCCGTCTGCGTAGCCGTGGTCGGGTCCCCTGGAGTCGGCGGTCTGGCCCAGGGGGGTCTCGCCGCTCGGGTGGAGTGCGCGCCACCACTGGCGGAAGGTCTCCCGAGGGGCCACCGGCAGGTCGGTGCGCCCCGGTCCACAGGGAGGCGGGAAGGGCAGGGCACCGATCTTGCCCTCCTGCCGCCCAGCAGCGCCGAGGCCTTGACCGTCTGCGAGGCGGCCTCCCCACAGCGAGCTCTTCGACATCACCGCCGAGACGTTCACGGCCACGTCCCATACAGTCCGGCACCATGCGGCGCTTGACGTCCACGGAGCGGGCCCGCAGGTGGACGAGGATCGTGGGGATGTCGATCTTGACCGGGCACACTCACCGCAGGCCCCTGCACAGGAGGAGGCGAAGGGCAGGGTGTGGACCGGGTCGTCGTCGGCCAGCCCCTGAGTGAGCTGGGGCGTGATGATCGAGCCGATCGGGCCGGGGTAGACCGAGCCGTAGGCGTGCCCACCGGTGTGCTGGTAGACGGGGCAGATGTTCATGCACGACCCGCAGCGGATGCAGGCCAGCGCCTGGCGGCCCACCGGGTCTGGCCAGGGTCTTGGTGCGCCTGTTGTCCATGAGCACCAGGTGGAACTCCTGGGGCCGTCGCCCCTCGGTGACACCTGTCCACATGGAGGTGGGGTTCATGCGCTCACCGGTGGCCGAGCGCGGCAGGAGCTGGGAGAAGATCTCCACGTCCTGGAACCGGGGCACCAGCTTCGATGCCCATGAGGGTGATGAGCGTGTCCGGCAGGGTCAGGCACATGCGCCCGTTGCCCTCGGACTCGTAGATCGAGACCGTGCCGGTCTCGGCCACGCCCATGTTCGTTCCGGAGACGGCCACCGAGGCGTGCAGGAACTTGTTGCGCAGGTGCGAGCGGGCTGCGGCCGTCAGCTCCTGCGGGTCGTCGGAGAGTCCGCCGGGGCGTCGTCCATGCGGTCCAGGAAGATGCCGCGCACCTGAGCGGTTGCGGTGGATGGCGGGCACCACGATGTGCGAGGGCATGTCGTCGGCGAGCTGGACGATCATCTCGGCCAGGTCCGTCTCGTGGGCGGTGATGCCCCGGTCGGCCAGGTACTCGCTGAGGTTCGTCTCCTGGGTGGCCATCGACTTGACCTTGACGACGTCGTCGACGCCCTTGGAGGCGATGATGCCGGTGATGATGCGGTTGGCCTCGGCGGCGTCGCGCGCCCAGTGGACGATCCCGCCGCGCGCCGTCACATTGGCCCTCGAACTGCTCCAGCAGCTCGGGCAGGCGCGAGGCGACCTCGAACTTGACGGCCTCGGCGGCGTTGCGCAGGTCCTCCCAGTCGGGCATCTCGGCGACGCGGTCGGCGCGCTTGGAGCGGATGGTGCGCGTGGCGTGGCCCAGGTTGCGGCGCATCTGGGTGTTGGCCAGCGTCCTGTGCGCGCCCTCGGGGAAGGTGTGCCCCCAGCGCAGCGTGTCCTCGGCCGCTCGACGTCGGTGCGCCAGCCGCCCGTGGGGCATGCCCAGGAAATACCCGGTGTCATCGCGCCACCGCCCTGTGCGTGCTGAGCCGCCGGTGTGCTGGACGTGCTTGGGGCGAAGGAGATGTTGCCTCGAAGGGCGCGTCCTTGGTGGAGGCCAGGATCTCGGCCAGGTGCATGATGCGCACCCCGGAGTTGACGCGGGACAGGCCGCCGCCGATGTGCATGAGGCAGGAGTAGTCGCCGGCGCACAGGACCTCGGCGCGCGTGGACATCACGTTGCTCATCTTGTCGGCGAGCATCGCGGTGGAGGTCTCGGAGTTCTTCATGGAGAAGGTGCCGCCGAAGCCGCAGCAGACCTCGGCGTCGGGCAGGTCGATGAGGGTGAGGGCCTCGACGGCCTTGAGGAGGCGGGGGCGGTCGGCGACCTTGGCGATCCGCAGCGAGTGGCAGGTGGGGTGGTAGGTGACCGTGTGCGGGAAGTAGGCGCCCACGTCCTCGGTGCCCAGGACATCGATGAGCAGCTCGGTGAGGTCGTAGGTGTGAGCGGCGATCTGCTCTGACCCGCTTGGCCAGGGCCGTGTCGCCCACGTGCTCGGCCACGAGGCCCCTGCTCGTGGCGGGCGGCGCCCGGTGCAGGAGCCCGAGGGATGACGATGGCGTCCCACTCGCCGTCGAGGACGGGGAGAAGGTGTCCGACGTGGTTGCGGGTGATCTTGGCGGCCCGCTTGAAGTAGCCGGTGCTGGCGTGCATCTGGCCGCAGCAGACCCTGTCCCTCGGGGAAGCAGACCCGTGGCCGAGCCGCTCCAGGATGGTGACGGTTGCCTGCGCTGCCTGCGGGAACATGGTGTCCGCAAGACAGGTGGCGAAAAAGGGCGATTCGCACGATATGCCTCCACGACGTCGTAGCTGAGACTGTCACGAGGACCGCCTCGAACTGCCTGTGCGGGGCGGGACCTGTTGCGGCCTCGGTCTGTGTCTCAGGCTACGGGCCGACGATGGGGTCATCTGACGACGTCGGTCTCCTGGCCGGTCGGTCTCTGTTCTTCGGAGTGGGTTTTCCGGTGAGATGGTGCAGATCTGTGTGCATCGAGGGTGGGTTGATCAGGGGGTGTTTGCGGCGTGTGGGAGGTAAGTCCTAGACGCGGATTGCGTCATGCATCACTGCCCTTATCCGTGGCGGGTCTCGGGAGGCTCCCGGCCGGGAGCGCGACCACCGCCGTCGAGGACGTACTTTTTGTCTGCGAGAACGCACCTTCATGACGAGGACTGCGTCTGCCGGCGGGATGCGGGTGTCGGGGCGTGGTCGTCGGTGAGAGAACGCAGTTCTCGGTTGAGAAATACGTCCCCGATTGGTGCAGCTAACCCAGTAGACCCAGGGCGCCTGCGCTGCGCCCGGCGAGGTGGAGACCGAGGATCGCTGCGATCCACAGGAGGGTGACCTTGGCCTCGTACTCCAGCCTGGGGGCGATTCTTGCCAGCTTGGGTAGAAAGCGCTGCCCCAGCGTATCGGCCAGGATGAGCAGGACGAGGGCGGGGGTGATCATGGCCAGGCAGTACAGGATCAAGGTGACGATCCGTACCGGCCAAGCCTCTGGTGAGGAGGCGATGATCCCGGTCGCCGCGATGTAGGGAACCATGGTGGCGGCTTCGGCGAGTGAGGCTCCCAGTCCCAGAACGACCATCGCCCTGGCCGAGGCGGGAGTGGGCCGGCTTCCCAGAGAGTCTGTTCCGGGTTCGGGCTTGGCCGGGTCAGGGCTGAGGATGCCGAAACCCGCCAGCACCACACCGATGACGAGGGTCGCCCACTGTGCCGTCCCGGTTCGGGCCAGGCGTGCCGCGGTGGAGCTGATGAGGTCGAAGCCGGCCACCAGGGCGATCCCTGAGGCCGAGATACACCAGGCACACGGTGGCTCAGGTAGATGGCCATCGGCCTGCGGTCCACGCGATGGCTGCGCACGACGAGCGCGATCGGATGGCCAGTGTGCCCAGGCTGGTGGAGTCCAGCAGGGCGAGTCCCTGCGAGTGGCGACGTGTTCCATGGGGTGCCTCGCTCGTTGACCGACTGTTGTCGTACGACCGATGACGATTCTCATACGATCGTACTGGGGATAGTCTGGTGAGGCAACCGCTATTGAGCGCCTGAGGAGTCGGTGGAAGTAACGATGGTGGAGGGCGCCCTGCGAAGGCACGGAGACGGGCAAACCACGGAGGGCAGCGTCATGGACCAGGAAACGGACCAGCGATCGGTCCTCAATACCCTGATGTCACCGGCGGTGAGCATGACCGCTGACGCCACCATCGCGATCATCGCCGAGGAGGGCTTCGACCGGGTCAGTGTTCGCAGTGTGGCCGCCCGGCTCGGCGTCGCCCCGGGCACCGTTCAGTACCGCTCGCCGAGCCGGCGAACTTTGCTGACCGACGCCCTCGTCCGCTCCGTCCAGCGCCAGGCCGGCCGTGTGCTCTCTCATGAGGTCGACCCCGCACAGCCGGAGACCCTGGTGAGGGCTCTTGCCGAGCTTCTGCCGACCGGGGCCGTGCAGCGCGAGGACGCGGCTGCCTGTCGCCTTCGGAGCCGCCGCATCCACCAGGCCCCTGGCTGGCCGATCCCTACTGGGAGGCGCTCCAGATCATGCGTACCTGGGTCGAGGGCATTCTGACGGACGCTCGGAAGGCCGGTCGTATGCGCGTGGACCTGTCACCCGCCGAGGGAGCGCGCCTGGTGACCGCCGTCGTCAACGGGCTGACCTCGACCTGCTCAACGCCCCGCCAACGGAGTCCGACGAGGTGATCGGCCAGCTGCGCTCGGGGCTGGGCCTGATCCTGCGAGGCCTGTGAGACCCGCGGAACCTATGACGGCGTCGTCGGCCGTGAGCGCCAGGTTCAGCTGGAGGGCCAGGCCCCGACCTCGAGCTGTCCGTGGCTGTTGCTGCCGGTGGCGACGACGCCGCCGTCGGTGCGGAGCCCCACGGTGTGCTGCGCCCGCCGCGATGGCCACGATGTCGCGCCATCGGCCCACTCGCACTGACCGGCCTCCGACCTGCCTACTGCGACGACGGTCCCATCGGCCCTGAGTCCGACGCTGTGGTGGCTGCCCGCCGCCACGGCGATAATGTCGGTCCAGTGCTCGATTCCGGCCCAGAACTCCGGACGTCCGGTCGCGCGAACTGCGCCGTTCTCCAGCAGGCCAATGGTGTGAGATAGCCCGCCGACACGCACGCATCCGATGCCGTCGTGCACCTCGCACTGGCCCGCGGCGTTGCTGCCCACCGCGCAGACGCTGCCGTCTGCCGGAACGGCCACCGTGTGCCAGTCGCCGCAGCTGATCCCCGGTGTCTCGCGCCAGCGGTCGACCTGCCGCTGCCCTCGGTGTCGCGACCGGTGGTCACCAGCGTCCCGTCGCCCCGCAGTCCTGCGGAATCATCCATCCCGCGGCACGGCGATGACACCATGCCAGTCCTGGACATTGCACTGACCCTGCGCGTTCCATCCGGCATGCCAGAACTGTTCCGTCGCTGCGGAGTCCCAGTGTGTGAGAGCGCCCGCGTTGCCGGCCGCGTGGACATTGCCGGCCGCCACTGGCGACCACGTCCCGCCACTGCGAGACTCGGCACCTCCGGCGGAATCTGCTCCGACGGCGACCACCGGCCGTTGGGGAGGCATCGGACGGTGTGCTGGCGTCCAGCCGCCAGGGGAGCAAGAGTCATCGCGGGCCTCCTTCGCGCCCATCCCAGCAGAATCTCGTCGCTTTGGCCAGTGAAGCCGCCGTCGAACGTACTCTTTGCCGCGAGGACTGCGTTTGCCGTCAGAATGCTGGTGTCGGGCGCAGTCGTTTGTAGGAGGTCGCAGTTCTCGATCGAGAGGTACGTTCTCGATCCGACGTCGGAGCCTCGAGTACGCGTCTGCGCCCCCGGAGCCGCGAAGGATCCGGGGGCGCAGTGCGCGGTAACGGGCGTGGGTGGTCGGCGGCCTCAGACGCCCAGCCCCACCTGGGAGGCCAGGAGCACGAGCGTGCCCAGCACCACCAGCAGCCCGGATGGGAGCAGGGCGCCGCCTTCTTGAGGATCTCGGCATCCGTGCCGGGGGCGTCCACCGCCGTCGAGGCGATGGCCAGGTTCTGCGGGGAGACGATCTTGCCCAGCCCGCCGCCGATCGTGTTGGCGGCCAGCAGGATCCTCGGTCGAGCCCTGGCCCCCTGGGCGGCGGTGGCCTGCAGGTTGGCGAACAGGGCGCCCGCGCTCGTCGCCGAGCCGGCCACGGCGGTGCCCACCCAGCCCAGGGCCGGGGAGAGGAAGGCGTAGGCGGCGCCCGTGGCCGCCAGGGCCGCACCGATCGCGGAGGTCTGCCCGGAGAAGTTCATGACGTAGGCCAGGCTAGCGACGGCGGCGATCGTCAGGATCGCCATGCGCAGCGTGTAGCAGGTCTGGCCAGCGTGGCGAAGCTCCCTTGCCCACGCCTCATCTCGAACTTGCCCGGCACCGAGCGCGCCGCGTAGACGAAGGTGACGATGATGGCGGTCAGGAAGATCCAGGTGCCCGGCTGGACAGGGTCTGAAGCGTGTAGATGGCGCTCTCGGAGGCTCTCGCCCTTGAGCGTTCAGGAGCTGGCCGCACACGCCGGGCCACTTCACGGGCAGGTACGGGTGGCCTTGAAGGCCTTGTCAAGATTGACGCCCAGGGTCCACAGCTTGGTCGCGGCGATGATGACCACCACCAGGATGTATGGCAGCAGGGGCCAGGATGACGCGCTCGCGGTCGGGGGTGTCGTCGGCGGCCACCTGGGAGCGGTACTCGTCAGGGGTCTTGGGGTCCCACACCAGCAGGAAGATGTAGGAGGCGGCCAGTCCCAGCAGGGAGGCCAGCACGGCGGTGAGCTCGTAGGAGATCGAGGGGTGAAGAAGTGACCCACCCCGGTGGCCAGCCCCGCCACGATCGCCAGCGGCCACAGCTGCTCTGACGCCGCGCGCGCCGTCGAGGATGAACAGCAGCAGGAGCGGGATGAAGGCGCAGAACACCCAGGTCAGGTGCCCCATGGCGGTGGCGACCGTGACCGGGTCCCTGGCCGCCGAGCTTGCCGGCCGTCGTGGTGGGATGGCCATGGCGCCGAAGCCCACGTTGATGGCGTTGCCGACCATGCGACGACGACGGCCGCCTTGAGCTTGGCAGGCCCAGGGTCGCCACCATGGCGGCGGCGATCGCCACCGGTGCGCCGGGAAGCCGGCCAGCCCCTCGAGCAGGCCGCAGAAGGAGAAGGCCACGATGAGGGCCTGGGCGCGCATGTCGCCCTTGCCGATCACGCTGAACACAGCCCTTCAGGTCCTTGGAGCGACCCGAGACGTCAGTGAGGTTGTAGAGCCACACGGCCGCGATGATGATGTAGACGATCGGGACGAATCCCAGGGCCATGCCCCTGGGTGGCGCTTCATGACCGTCATGCCCACCGGCATGTGGAACAGGGCTGATCGCGGTGATGGCCGCGATCACCAGGGAGATGATGGCGCACCAGTGGGTGGCCACCTTGAACACGCCCATGAGGACGAAGAACACCACCAGCGGCAGCAGACCCACCGCGGCGGTGAGGTAGACGTTGCCTCCACGGCGGTGGTCGACGGCGGTGAAGGCGGCGGGCAGGCCCGCCAAGGCTGACCGGACGGCTGGCGTCATGGCTACTCCACTGTGAGTACTGATGAGGTCGGCCAGGTCGCGGACGGTGCCGGGCTGGGCAGCCGCGGTGCTGCGTCCTGGGTACTAAGGCCTAACGATCATGCCACGGAGATGGCGAGCTCGTGCACCATGCGGCGCGTAGGGTCACCGTTTTTCGCGCAGGTCCAGGGAGAAAGTGAGGGAGTGCTCAGTCCTGGCGACGGCGCGGTGCGGCGTCTGCCGCGATATTGCGGCTCGGTCCGTGCGCTAAATCTCCGGCAGCCTCGACCGGTCCGCGTCAGGCGTCTGCGGGCCGGCCGAGGTACCAGACGGGCCGAGTTGAGGATGAAGGCGGACTCGGAGACGACGTGCACGAGAGCCGCGGCCACGGGGCCCCAGCAGCCCCAGCCCGGCGGCGATCATGCCGACGACGTCGACCACGACCGTGCCCACGAAGTTCACCATGATGATGCGCTGGGCCCTGCGCGCCACCCGCACGGTCTCGACCAGGTCGGCCGGGGCGGAGCCCACGAGCACCACGTCCCCGGCCTCGCGGGCCACGTCCGTTCCGGTGCCCATGGCGACGCCGACGTCGGCCGCGCTCAGGGCCGGGGCGTCGTTGACGCCATCGCCCACCATGGCCACGCACTTTCCCGCCCGCCGCAGCGAATCGATGACCTTCTCCTTGTCGGTGGGCAGGAGCCCGGCGCGCACCTGCTCCTCCGCCATGCCGAGTACGCTGGGCCACATGCCTCGCTGAGGCGGGCGAGTCGCCGGTGAGCATGAGGACCTCCAGGCCCATGTCGCTCAGGTCGCGCACGGCGGTGGCCGCCCCCTGGCGCAGCCGGTCGGCCAGGGCGATGGTGCCCAGGAGCCGGCCGTCGGCCCGGACCTCGACCACGGAGGTGGCTGCCGGCGCCTCGGGTCGGACTCGAAGTCGGAGGCGGTGGATGAGACAGGTCGGTAGCGTCGCCGCAGCGTCGGTAGCGTCGTGGGTGTCGTCGGCAGCGGACCTGGTGCGGGCCCGGTCCCGACCCTCCTGATCCTCACGGCGTCCCACCGTGATCCGGCGCCCGTCGACGCGGGCGCTCACGCCGGCGCCGGGGAGTAGGCGACGTCGTCGGGCACCGGCACCGTCAGATCACGTACGGCGGCCTCGGTGTGGATGGCCCCGCCGATCGGGTGCTCGAGTTCCACCCGCCGCGGCCGCCAGGGCCAGGATCTCGGCCTCGCCCGCGCCGGGCTGCGCAACGGACTCCACCGGGGTCACGGACACGACCCGGGGTGCGCCCACGGTGAGGGTCCCGGTCTTGTCCAGCACCACCGTGCCCACCGCGGAGAGCTGCTCCAGGTGGGTGCCGTCCTTGACGAAGGCCCCGCAGCGGGCAGCGCGGGCGATCGCGGCCAGAACCGCCAGAGGCGTGCCCGCAGCCACCCCGCAGGCCCCGGCCACGATGATGACCGAGATCGTGGCGCGCACGTCCCGGGTCGTCAGGAAGGTGATGAGGGCCGCCGCCAGCGCCAGGTAGACGATGCGGGCTGCCAGGCGGTCGGCCAGACGCTGGACCGGTGCGCGCGAGGACTGGGCATAGCGCACCGCCGCGACGATCCGCCCGTAGGAGGAGTCCTCACCGACCCGTTCGACCTCGAGCTCGAGGGCGCCGCGCGTGATCGACCCGGCCGGGACCCGGTCTCCCGGGCCCGACCTGGACGGCAGCGCCTCCCCGGTGATCCGGGACTGGTCGACGTCGGCCCGCCCGGTGCGCACGACGCCGTCGACCGGCACCCGCCCCCGGGGCTCAGGGCGATGACCCTGCCCCGGGCGCACCTCGTCCAGGGGGACCTCGGATACCTCGTCAGTGTGCGGCCCGGTCACCACCCGTGCGGTCTGCGGCAAAAAGGACATGAGGTCGGTCAGGCGTCGCGGCCCCGGTCCATCGACAGGTCCTCGAGGACCTCGGCGCACAGGGCGAAGACGGTCACGGCCAGAGCCGTCACCCACTCACCGATCGCTGCCGCCGCGACGATGGCCAGGAGCATCGACAGCTCCATGCTCATGCGCCCGCTCGCGCAGGTCTCCGACCGCCTCGACGACGAGCGGCCAGCAGCCCACCAGCAGGGCCGCGGCCCCGACGGCGCCCACCGCCCAACCGGGCGTGCCGGTGGCCCCTGCGACCCAGGCGCCCAGGACCGCCAGACCCACCACCGCGATGCGCAGGATGTCGGACCGCTCGATCCGGTCGATGAGCCGCTCTCCCTGCGCCGCCTCGGCGGAGCCGCCGGGACCGGAGAGGTCGTCGGGCTCATCGACGGGCAGTGCCGGCGTCGAGGCCGACGGGGCCGAGGCGGGCGAGTACGTGGGCGGTGGGCGGATGAGCCGTCATGCAGGGACCTCGCAAGGGGACGGGAAGGGCCCCACGGAGCAGGCCGGGGAGCGCCACCCAGGAATCTACCGATCCGTCAAGGGTGCAACAGTGTATGTGAGGACTAGTGTGCAGGACGGCGCCGTCGGCGGATCCGTGGAGGAGACGGGGTCCGCCGGCGGCGCCAGGGCACTTATGTGCTGCTCGGGCGGCTGCAGATGCTGCCACCGCCCGAGCGCTGCTGGACGTTACGCGGTCATATCACGTGTTACCGACCACGTCCTCGTCGACCCAGTCCAGGGTGCGCTGGACGGCCTTGTTCCAGTTGCGGAAGAGCCGCTCGCGCTCGGCCTCGTCCATGGCCGGCTCCCAGCGCTTGTCCTCGGCCCAGTTGTCGATGACGTCCTGGGTCCCGGACCGAAGCCCACCGCGATGCCGGCGGCGTAGGCCGCCCCCAGCGCCGTGGTCTCGGCGACCTTCGGGCGCACGACGGGCACGCCCACCTGGTCGGCCTGAACCGCATGAGCAGCTCGTCGCGGGTCATGCCGCCGTCGACCTTGAGCTCGGTCAGGGCCGCTCCCGTGGATCCCGAGGCCGCAGCGTCCCGGTTCATGGCCTCGAGGACCTCGCGGGTCTGCAGGCGGTGGACTCCTCCACGGCCCGGGCGATGTGGGCCTTGTTGACGTATCGGGTCAGGCCCACCAGGGCGCCGCGGGCGTCAGGGCGCCAGTGCGGGGCGAACAGCCCGGAGAAGGCCGGCACGAAGTAGGCCCCGCCGTTGTCCTCGACGCTGGCGGCCAGGGGCCCTCGATGTCCTTGGAGTCGGCGATGATGCCCAGGTTGTCTCGCAGCCACTGCACCAGCGAGCCGGCCACGGCGATCGAGCCCTCCAGGGCGTAGACGGCCGGCTCGTCCCCGATCTGGTAGCACACGGTGGTCAGCAGCCCGTTCTCACTGCGCACCGGGGTGGTGCCCGTGTTCATGAGCATGAAGCAGCCGGTGCCGTAGGTGTTCTTGGCCTGGCCCTTCTCGAAACAGGCCTGCCCGAAGGTGGCCGCCTGCTGGTCGCCCAGGATGCCGCTGATGGGGGTGTCCACCAGCAGGCCGTTCTTGCGGCCGTAGCCGAAGACGCCCGAGGAGGGCCGGATCTCGGGGAGCATGGACACGGGGATGCCCATGTCCGCGCAGATCTCCGGGTTCCAGTCCAGGGTGTCGATGTTCGCGAGCATCGTGCGCGAGGCGTTGGTGACGTCGGTGGCGTGCACACCGCCGTTGACCCCGCCGGTGAGGTTCCACAGCGTCCAGGTGTCCATGGTGCCCATGAGGAGGTCGCCGGCCCTCGGCGCGCTCGCGGGCCCCTCGACGTTCTCCAGGATCCAGGCCACCTTTGGGGCCGGCGAAGTAGGTGGCCAGTCCCCAGGCCGACGCGGTCCTCAGACTTGTTCGGGCCGTCATCACCGGCCAGGCGGTCGCAGATCTTCTGGGTGCGGGTGTCCTGCCAGACGATGACGTTGTAGACGGGCTCGCCGGTGTTCTTGTCCCACACGACGGCGCTCTCGCGCTGGTTGGTGATGCCCACCGAGGCGATCTCGTGGCGGTTGATCTGCGCCTTGGCGAGTACCCCGCCGACGACGGAGCGGACGTTGTCCCAGATCTCGTTCGCGTTGTGCTCGACCCAGCCGGCGCGCGGGAAGATCTGCTCGTGCTCCTTCTGGTCGACGGCGACGATCTCTCCGTCGTGGTTGAACAGGATGGCGCGTGAGGAGGTCGTACCCTGGTCGATGGCCAGGACGTACTTCTTCTCATCGCTGTCGGCTGTGCTGTTGAGGCTCAAGGAAATGTCCTTTCACTGCGTTGTGAGGGGCTGTGACTGTGTGTGAGGGGAGCTGCCGGACTCAGAACAGTCCGGCGATGTGGGGGACGATGAGTCCCTGCGGCGACGGCGCTGATGATCGGGCCGACGACCGGGACCCAGGAGTAGGCCCAGTCCGAGCCGCCCTTACCCGGGATGGGCAGGATGGCGTGGGCGATGCGCGGGCCCAGGTCACGGGCCGGGTTGATGGCGTAGCCGGTGGGGCCGCCCAGGCTCAGGCCGATGACGACGATGACCAGGGCCACGGCCAGCGGGCCCGAGCCCGGAGGGGGTCTTGCCCGAGGCGATGATCCAGGCCAGCAGGACGAAGGTGCCCACGGCCTCGGTCACGACGTTCCATCCGTAGGAGCGCACCGCCGGGCCGGTGGCGAACACGCCGAGCTTGGCGGCGGCGTCGGCCTTCTGGTCGAACTGCTTCTTGTAGGTCAGCCACACGGCGGTGGCGCCCAGGATGGCGCCCACCATCTGGGCGGCGAAGTAGACCAGGATGTTGGTCGCCGAGGCGGGGATCCCTCGGCCAGGTCCCGTCCGGCGACCGCCAGGCCGATGGTGACGGCCGGGTTGAGGTGAGCGCCGGTCTTGTAGGCGGCGTAGACGCCCACGAACACCGCCAGGCCCCAGGCCATGGTGATGACGATCCAGCCGCCGTCCTTGGCCTTGGAGGTGGGCAGGCGACACCGGCGACGACGCCGCAGCCCAGAAGGATGAGAAGGAAGGTCCCCGAAGGGCCTCCGAGGCGAAGATCTGGGTCAGGGGCTCGCAGACATTGCGGCTCTCTTTCTGCACGACGTTGTGCGGGTTCGACGTCACCGGCGATGGTCCGGATTCTCGATGGGTGATGGTGGTCGACGGTGCCCGCCGCCGCCGGAATCGGCGGGCAGCACGGGTAGTCGCGGCCGAGCGGCACCCGGGCGCGGTCCGCTCGGCCCGGCAGGAGCCCAGATCGGCTCGGTGATGTGCGCCACCGCGGCGGCGTCGGTCAGCTCGGCCTCGGCCGCGGCGATCTGGGCCACGCGCTGGGCGTAGGCCTTCTGCGCGGCGACGTCCTCCTCCGACCAGTCCCAGCAGCGGCGCCATGATCGCCAGGATCTCGTCGGCGGCGGCCAGGCCCCGGTCGCGGCGCGAGAGGTCCAGGCGCACCCGGCGCAGCAGGACGTCGTCGAGGCCTCGGCGCCCTCGTGGGTGACGGCCCAGGCGACCCTCGGCGCGCAGGTAGGTGGGGGCCTCCGCCAGCGGCTCGCCCAGGCGCGCCTCGGGATCGCCGGCGTTGTCGATGGAGGCCAGCAGGGCCGGGGTCTCGTCGCCGTAGCGGTCCAGCAGGTGGGTGACCCGCTCCAGGGTCCAGCCGCGCTCACCGGCGATCCGCCCGGCCCGCTTGGCCAGGGCGTGGTAGCCGGCCGCGCCCACCAGGGGCAGCTCCTGCGTGACGCAGGGGTGGGCGTGGGACAGGGCCTCGCCCAGGGCGTGGTCGACGGCGTCGGAGGCCGCGACCCGGTAGGTGGTCAGCTTGCCGCCGGCGATGGCGGTCAGCCCCGGGGCGATCCCGGGTGACCGTGTGCTCGCGGGAGACCTTCGTGGAGGCGGCCTCCGCGCCCGGCTTGAGCTTGGGCTGGAGCAGGGGACGCAGGCCCGCGTAGACGCCGATGATGTCGTCGCGGGTGATGGGCCGCGACAGCACGGAGTTGGCGTGCTCGAGGATGTAGTCGACGTCGGCGGCGGTGGCCACGGGCTTGGAGACGTCCAGGTCCCAGGGGGTGTCGGTGGTGCCGATGACCCAGTACTCGGGCCAGGGGATGATGAACAGGACGGACTTCTCGGTGCGCAGGAAGACGCCCGGTCTCGGCGTCGATGGCCTCCTTGGGGACCACGATGGATGCCCTTGAGGCCAGGGACCTTCAGACCGCCGGCGTCGGTGGCCAGGTCCTGGACGTCCTCGGTCCACACGCCGGCGGCGTTGATGGTGCGCTTGGCGCGGATCTCGTGGGCGGTGCCGGTGGCCAGGTCGGTGACGCGGGCGCCGTGGACGTGGCCGCGCTCGTCGGTGATGAAGCCGGTGACCTGGTGCGGTTGGCGGCCAGCGCCCCCAGGCCGACGCGGCGGTGCGCACCAGGTCGATGACCAGGCGGGCGTCGTCGACCCGGGCGTCGAAGAAGCGGATGGAGCCGGCCAGGCCGCTGGTGTCCAGCGAGGGGCGCGAGGGCGGAGGTGCCCTTGCGGCCCAGGTGGCGCTGGATCGGCACGGTCTTGCGGCCGCGGGCGCCGGCCAGGGCCAGGGCGTCGTGCATGCCCACGCCGACGGCGGAGTAGGAGCGCCTCGTAGTGGTGCTTGAGCGGCCACAGGAAGGGCTGGGCCCTGACCAGGTGCGGCGCGGTGGTGCTCAGCAGGCGGCCGCGCTCGGTGAGGGCCTCGTGCACGAGGGCGAAGTTGAGCTGGAGAGGTAGCGCAGGCCGCCGTGGACGAGCTTGGAGGACCACGAGGAGGTGCCTGAGGCCCAGTCGCCCATCTCCACGATGCCGGTGCGCAGGCCGCGGGCCGCGGCGTCCAGGGCGATGCCGGCGCCCGGTGACGCCTCCGCCGACGACGAGGACGTCCAGGCCCTCGGCTGAGGACATCTCTCCAGGGCGCGCTTGCGCTGGGCGGCGTTGAGCGCGGTGTCGGGTGGGGGCGGGTAGGAGGGGCGCGGGGCCCGGGACCGGAGCTGCGGGCGGAGGTCTTCTGGAGGAGGGCTTGCGGGTGGAGGTCATGGCTCCTGGCCCCTACGTGTCGAGGTCGAAACTGATGAGGTCTGTGCGGGGCCGGTCGGCGTGCTGACCGTGGGGCTGCCGGACGGAGGTGCAGAGCTCCTCGGCTTCCGTGCCGAGCGATGCGCCCGCTGCGTTGCGTCGCGCTCGCACGGCCCGTCTGTGGTGCCGGACACCACTCGTCCGCTGCGTGTGGGAGAATGCGCAATGCATGCACGAACGTGCAGACGGCTTTGGAGGTATCCACAAGAATGTCCGCTTTCAGCTGCGGACAGTCCCTCCTCGCCGGGACATCTGATGTCGTCGCGGGAGGATCACTGCCTCTCTGCGGCGCTGTGGGAACGGCCCGTCGTCGACGGGAGGAGAAGGAGGATGACGTGACTGGCAGAACTGCTTCGATGCGCCGGGCGGCGCGGCTGAGCGCCGCCGACCCCGGTGGCCTCCCGTGCGCCTACGAGGCGGCCTCCATGTACCATCGTCCAGGGCGAGACGATGGAGGTGATCGCCCACCACCTGGGAGTGTCGCGCTCCACCGTCCCCCGGCTCCCGGCGCGTGCCCGCCAGGAGGGCGTCGTGCGGGTCAGCCTCGTCCAGCCCTGGCGGCGCTGGCTCCCTGGAGGGGCGGATGGCGCAGGTTCGGGGTCCGCACGCATATCGTCCCGGTGCGCGAGGGCACCACGGAGATCCACTCGCCTCCAGCAGGTCGCCGCCGTCGCCGCCGCGCGCATGGTCGACTCATCGAGGCCCCTGGGCCGAGCAGGGCGGGCAGCGGCGCCCGTGCGCCGGGACCGGGCCGGCTCCCGAGGGCGAGACACCGTGGGACGCGGCCGGGGGCCGGCCCAGGGACGGCGGTGCAGGAGGCGTCGTCGTCGGCGTCGCCTGGGGCACCACCATGTCCGGAGGTCAGCGCCGCCCCTGCCCTCGCGCCCTCGTGCCGGGGACTGACCGTCGTCCAGCTCAACGGCGCCTCGATCCCAGTGCGCGAGGGGCCCAGCGCCGGTGAGGTGCCTCTCCCCGGATGCGCATGTCGCTGGGAGCTCGCACGATCTCCTTCCCGGTGCCGGCCTTCGACCACGCGGCCACCCGCGAGGCCATGGTCGGAGCGCTCGGTCGAAACGGGTCCCTGTCGGTGGCGCGCGCGCGAGCCTGGCCGTCTTCGGCGTCGGCGCCCTCGACGCCCCTCAACGGGGCCCTGCCCTCCCAGGTCTATCGAGGGCGGCCACCTCACCGCCCGGGACCAGGCCGTCCTGCGCCGCCAGAACGTGGTGGGGGACGTGCACCGTCCCGTTGCGCTCCGACGGCTCCCGGCGTGACGTCACCCTCAACGCCCGGGCCACGGGGCCCGACTCCCCGCCCAGCTCGCGGGCATTCCGCGCCGCCTGTGCGGCCGCAGGGACCGGGGAAGCGCCCGCGCCCTGCTGGTCTGCGCTGCGCGCCCGACCGCCACCGATCTCATCGTCGACGACGCCACCGCCCGCGCCGTCCCTGGAGCTCGCCGAGGCCCGAGGCCAGGCGGGAGGCGGTTCTCGATGAGCCGTGAACGTGGCAGGATGTGGGCCCGGATCGCGCTGCGGTCTGCTTACGGCCCCGACATCGCCGGTGTAGCGCCGGCTCGCGGGCCGAGAGACCAGAACTGGAGCCCCTACTGAATACGGACACGTGACGATGAGCAGCACTGCTGTCATGACAGATGAACATCTGACCGCCGGCCGGGCGACGCACCGGGCCGAGGTCTACGGGGTTGACGGCTCGCACCGCATTCTGCGGCCGGCGCGCCCGGCGGACGTGCGCGCCATCGCAGAGCTGGTGCGCCCCTACGCCGAGCGCCGCGTCCTGGTCTCCAAGGACCTCATCTCCTACTTCGAGGACATCCAGGAGTTCATCGTCGCCGAGGAGATCCCCGGCGTCGTCGAGCGTGGTGGGGAGATGACGGAGAGAGTGCTCGGCCGCGCCCAGGATCGTGGGCTGTGGGGCGCTGCACGTCATGTGGGACGACCTCGCCGAGGTGCGTACCCTGGCCGTCCACCCCGACGCCGTGGGGACCGGTCTCGGCTCGGCCATTCTGCGCGAGCTCATTGCGCAGGCCCGGGAGATGGGGACTCAAAGCGGGTGTTCTGCCTGACCTTCGAGGAGCCCCTTCTTCGGCCTCCACGGTTTCGAGCCGATCGAGGGCACCCCGGTGGGCGCGGACGTCTTCTCCGAGATGCTGTGCTCTCACGACGACGGCCTGGCCGCGTTCCTCGACCTGGCCCGGGTCAAGCCCAACACCCTGGGCAACGCCCGCATGCTCCCTGCACCCTGTGAGTCGAGCAGGCTGAGCCGGGTCGCGCGAGCGCGGGTCGCGGTGCGGCTTTCGGGCTGCATGATCGGGCGCGATCCTTCCGGACAAGCAACCGACAACCGTGTGACAGCCATGCGACAACCGTGGAGGAGCACCCATGATCCGCAACGTTCACGAACGCGTCATCAACGCCCCGCTCGAGCCCCTGGGCGTCCTGCTCGACGGGCTCGGGCAGAAGGATGATCGTCTCTGGCCCTCGCGGTACTGGCCGCCGATGGTCCGGACCGGCCTCGCGCTGGGAGCCGATCGGAGGGCATGACGAGCCATCTACTACTACGTGAGCGAGTACGAGCCCGGCCGGCGGGTGCGGTTCACCTCCGTCCCGCGCACGGGGGATCATCGGTGCCCACGAGCTGAGTCTCGACGCCCTGGACGAGAAGCGCACGCGCATCCGCCACGTCCTCATCGGCCGTACCCGTGGCGCCATGCTGCTCGCGTTCCCGGCCGCGGTCGAGCCTCTGCACGATCGCCGTCAGTCGAGGACCCTTCGACAACGCCGAACGCGAGACCACGGGCACGGTCGTCCGTCCCGCGACGTGGTCCCCGCGGGTGCAGGGTGCTGCGCCGCCTCACCGTGGCAGGTAGCCGTCGAGCGCACACGTGCAGGGACGATGGGGAGTTCTGCCCTGGGCTGCTCAGGCCGCGTCGGTAGCCTGACGAGGTCTCGTCGTATCCCGTACATCCGAAGAAACCCTGAGGAAAGTGCTCATGAGCCAGCCACCGGTCAACGGTCCCACAGTCAGCCTGTCAACCTGGTCAGTCCAGCCCAGTACGGCGGTACGCCCAGCACGGGCTGCACGGTCACCCTGCCCCATCAGGCTCAGTACGGGCCAGACGAGTCGCCGGTTCTCGGCCCAGTACGGTCAGCGCCGGCGGCCCGAGCGGGTCAGCCGGCCTCGCTGCGGGCGGTCCCGCAGCCGCGTCCTTCGGCCCCGCAGCCCGAGTCACCAGCCCTCCCAGCTCGGCCCCGATCCCCAGTCGAGCAGGACAGGCTGGTCCTCAAGCCCACGGCGACGACCGCCAGCCGCATCCAGTTCCTCGTGGGCGGCGGCTTTTGGGCTGGTGTGCCCTGGCTGCGGCGGTCTGGAACCTCATCCACCTGGTGATGCAACGATCACTGCGTTCGTCATCCTGCTGCTGCTCGGGTGTTCCTGCCGCTCGGCGTCCTGCTCCTCATGTCGGTGCGCACGGCGCTCGACGCCACCGGCATCCACGTCGAGCCGGCGGCAGGGGCCGCGACATCCCCTGGCCCCGGTCGCGCACGGGTCTGTTCGTCAAGGTCTCCGGTGCGCCGGCGGCTCTGAGTGCCGCCGCCGGCAGGCTCCAGATCCGTCACGCCGAGGCTGCACGTCGTCGACAACCCGACGGCAAGGCCATCGCCCTGGCCGGTCTGACCTGGTCCGGTATCAGCGGCGAGGCGCTGAGAGCAAGGGCGCCGCCGAGCTGGACCGCATCTGGGAGTGGGCCGTCGCGCGCGGATACACCCAGGAGACGGGTGAGTACGTCGAGCTGAACGGCGTCCTCGGGCATCCAGCAGGGACTCGGAGCGTCAGAGCGCCGTCAGGGCCTGGGGCGCTTCTGACGAAGGTGTTGTCCATGACGTCTCGGCTCGGGCTGTCAGTGCGGTGGACCTGGACAACGCCGGTGCGGTGCTGAGTGGGCATGAGGCCTCGACCCGTGTGTACACATGCGACCGTGCGCCGTCAGCTCGCTCATCTGGATGCTCGAAGCCGCGTGACCGCACGGTGTCCCGCGGCGGCTGCCCAGTCCCGCCCTCGCCGCTACGGTGTGACGGACAAGCCGGCGCTGCCCGTGCACATCGTGCCCGCGGTCGCACTCGTGACGCCGCGCGTCGATCCGGGTTGAGCCCCTCGGCGCAGGACGTCATGGCCTGGTATGACGCCCACGCCCGCGACCCGCCGTGGCGCTGTCCCCGGATACGACGCCCGTGGGAGGTCCTCGTCTCGGGAGGTCATGAGCCAGCAGACCCCGGTGGCCCGCGTCGTCCCCGCCTGGCAGGAGTGGATGCGGCGCTGGCCCGGCCCTCACCGAGCTCGCCCAGGCCCCCACCGCCGAGGTGCTGCGGGTCTGGGGGCGCCTGGGCTACCCTGCGCCGGGCCCTGCTGGCTCATCGAGTGCGCCCGCAGCGTCGTCGAGCAGCACGGCGGCGTCCTGCCCGATGACCTCGACGCCCTCCTGGCCCCGCCCGGGTGGGGGAGTACACGGCCGCGCGGTCCTGGCCTCGCTCACGGCCGGCGCGCCCCTCGTGCTGGACACGAATGTCAGGCGGGTCCTGGCCCGCGCTGTCGGAGGCCAGGCCCTGCCCCGCCCCAGCCCTCAACCGGGCCGAGCGCGAGCGGGCACTGAACCCTGCTGCCCGACGACGACGCCACCGCCGCCCACTGGGTCGGTGTGCCGTCATGGAGCTCGGCGCCCTGGTGCACCGCCCGCGAACCGGACTGCGGCGCCTGCCCGTGGCGGGCGAGCTGCGCCCGGCTGGCCGCCGCCGTCCCTGCGGACATCCATGCCGGCCGACGTCGCACCCAGCCCGGCACGGCACCGACCGCCAGGCCCGCGGGCTGGTCATGGCCCGCCTGCGGAGGCCGCCGACGGGCAGTCCGTCGACGCCGGTGAGCCTCGTGGCCTGCGCCACCAGGGCGGGTGTGCGATCCTCCGGCGGTGCTCCCCCGATCCCCGATCAGCCCGGTGCGCGCCCCGGCCACGCTCCTGGCCGACGGGCTCATCGCCACCGACGACGACGGCGCCCCCTACCGGCTCCCCGTAACCGCACGCTCCCTCCCCCGCCGGAGCCGGGGACGCACGTGGGGACCGTATCGAACCCGTGGCCGGCGGGCGTGAACCGCTGCGACTGCGACGAAGGTCTCAGGCCCGGCGCGCCGGGCGGGCGCTCACGGGCCCGGGGCCTCGGCGCCGGTAGAGTCGTGACCATGGCCAAAGGACGCGGACGCAACCATGGGGAAAGCGCAGGACGACGAGGCTCGGCCTGTCGTGGCGCGGCTCTCATCGGGCCGCCCCGTCTCGGCTCCCAGTCCCGGCCCCAGCCCGGCGGTGGCGGGCGGCGGCCGGCGAGTCCGGGCAGCCGGCCAGTCCTCCCGGCGAGGGCGCCCAGCTCCCAGGCCAAGGGGCGAGGGGGCGCGCTCAGGCGCCAAGTCGACCGACATCCCCTGCACTCGGGGCAGACGGGCAGACGCCGGCGGGCACTGGGCAAGTCGGCCCAGGCCGGCAAAGAAGCGCAGGTGCCCCGGTCAGGGCAGCAGCGCCTGAGAGCTCCCAGGGCGTCGAGGCCTCCCGGCGGCGCGTCACGGCAGGCTGCCCGGGAACCGCCCGCTCCGCCCGGACGAGCTCGACTCAGGCCGCTCGCTCCGATCGTCGTCGAAAACGGCTGGGGCAAGGGCATCCAGTGGGCCCACATCGGCGGCGGGCGACTCACCGGCGCCCCCTGACTCGATCCCGCAGAGGCCCGACCAGCCCCGCAGCGGGCGCCTGCGCAAGCCGATCCCGCCCAGCCCCGCTACGGTCTGCGCCGTGCCCTGGTCCTGGGCGGAGTCCTGCTGCTCCTCCTGCTGCTCATCGTGACCGTCGTTGTCGGTCTACCTCTGCGTCGCAGCACCATCCGCAGCCCAGGATGAGGAGCGCGCCGCCGCTCAGGTGCACACCGTCTACCCGCACGCCGGGAGCCTGTGACCCTCGGCCCTGTCGAACACGGTGCAGGGGCCGGAGTCCGTCGCGTCGGCGCTCGGGGCGACCTTCTCCATCTCCCTGGTCAACAAAGGCTCGGCGCCCCGTCTGCTCGACGCCGGCAGCCAGGCCGTGGGGTGCGGGTCTCCCTCGGGCTCAGCAGGTGTGGGACCGTCACGTGTCCCGTGGGCCAGACCCGAGCGGCCCGCTCTTCTGCCTGTGGGCAAGGGCCGCTGACGTCAGCGTGACGTGGAACGGGAACGCGGCCACCTCCGGACTGCGCGCGGCCGCCACCGCCGCGCCGGCCTCGTCCACGTGCGACGGGACGCGAGCGGGTGGCCATGACCAGGGCCGCCTCGACCGATCCCGAGTGCCACCGGCGCCTCCTCTGCGAGTCGCCTCGGCCGGCCAGGCGCAGACCGCGCCCGGCAGCGCCGCGGGGGCGGGACCTACCGCTTTCCGCTTCGTCATGGGGGCAAGGACTCGACTGAGGACCGGGTCTTCGTCGTCGAGCTGATGGCCGTGCTGCGGTCGGCAGGCCCGGGGGCTGCCGGGCGTCGGAGCTCAGCGGGACTGGAGGGCTCAGGAGTAGCGCTCGACGACGGAGATCTCCGCCAGCCGCGACAGCCCGTCGCGCAGGGTCCGAGCCCGCTGCGCGCCCGACGCCCTCGACGGCCCTCGAGCTCCCTCGATGGTGGCGCCGAGGACCCCCTGCAGGGACCCCCACTGCTCGACGACGGCGCGCGCCGTCACCACGGGCAGCGCGGGATCTGGACAGGATCCGCAGGCCGCGCGGGGAGACCCTGAGCGTCCAGGTCCTGACCGTCGATGCCGCCCAGGCCCATGGAGCGCGCCACCATCGCCAGGTCCAGGAGGGCGGGGAGCCCACCCACTTCAGGCGCGCATCCACGGTGGCGGTGTCCAGGCCCTCGGGCAGGTAGTCCTCCAGGAGGAAGCCGTGCTCGGCGAGCAGGCCCCGGGTGAGCTCCTCGACCTGGAGGGCCAGAAGGCGCCCGTCGGTGCCCGAGCTCCAGGACGTAGGGAGTCGATGTCGTCGGAGATACGACGAACCATCTCCATGAGCTGGAGCACTGAGGTGACGTCACGCGTACGGTGACGAGGTCCTCGATCTCCAGGGAGTCCAGGCCGGCGGAGGTCTGATCGAGGCGGGCCTTGTAGCGCCTCAGGGCGGACAGGGCCTGGCTGGCGCTGGCCAGGATCGACTGCTGGGCTCCAGGACGTGGCGCTTGCCGTCGACGTACAGGGAGATGATCCGCATCGACTGGCTCACGGAGATGACCGGCAGCGGTCTGGCGGGCCACACGCTCGGCGGTGCGGTGACGCATGCCCGTCTCCGAGGTCTGGATCGAGGCGCTGGGCAGCAGCTGGACGTTGGCGCGCCGGATCCGGGCGGTGTCCATGTCGACGACGACGCTGCCGTCCATCTTGGCCAGCTGCGACGGCGGGCCGCGGAGAGCTCGACGTCGAGGTGGGAAGCCGCCCTGAGGAGATGGCTCCACGACCGGGTCGAAGCCCAGCACGATGATCGCCCCGGTACGTCCGCGCAGGATCCGCTCCAGGCCGTCACGAAGGACGGTGCCGGAGCGACGAGCGCAAGCGTCTCGCGCAGCTGGCCAGCGGCCTCGATCATCATCTCCTGATCTCGCGGTGTCCGTGGGACTCGCACGGTGAGTGCTCGCCGGGGCGGCGACCGTGCTCGAGACCTTCTGGCTTCACGGCATCTGGTTGAGCGCGCACCCCGGTGCTCACGGCCCCATGGTATCGGCAGGCGGGCCGACCTCTCGGAGAGGGCCTTTCCCACACTGGACCAGCTCGGTCTGTTGGCTGCGCGCATGGCTGACGTCCGTCGACGCGCTCATCCCCGGTCCTGCGCCGCGCCCTGTGCATGCGCTGTCAGCCGAGGCAGCGCCGCCCCCATGGCCTCACCCACGTGCGCGACCGGCAGGACCTGCATCCCGGCGACCTCGCGCAGCTCGGCCGAGCCCGCCAGCGGCACGATCGCCCGGTCGAAGCCGAGACGGGAGGCCTCCGCCAGGCGCCGCTGGATGCCGACGGTGGCACGCACCTCACCGGTGAGCCCCACCTCGCCGAAGGCCACGAGTCCGGCGGGTGTGGGCAGGTTGCGCGCGGCCGAGACCACAGAGATGGCCACCGCCAGGTCCGTGGCCGGCTCGACGGCGCGCGCCCCGCCCACGGTGGAGACGTAGACGTCCGCGCTGGAGGTGTCCACCCGCAGCCCGGGCGCTGAGAACCGCCAGCGCCATGGCTGTGCGCGAGTGGTCCACCCCGGAGGTGGTGCGCCGCGGCGAGCCGGCGTTGGTGGGGCCACGAGCGCCTGGATCTCCACCGGCATGGGCCGGCGCCCCTCGAGGGTGACGGTGGCGCAGGTTCCCGGCACCTCGGAGCGGGCGGCGGACAGGAACAGGCCCGAGGGGTCCGCCAGCCCCACGATGCCCCGCTCGCCCAGGTCGAAGCAGCCGACCTCATCGGTGGGGACCGTAGCGGTTCTTGACGGCCCGCAGCAGCCGCAGGCGGGCGTGGCGGTCGCCCTCGAACTGGGCGACGACGTCGACCAGGTGCTCCAGGACCCGGGGTCCCGGCGATCCCGCCGTCCTGGTCACGTGCCCCACGAGCAGCACTGGGATACTGCGCTCCTTGGCCACCGCGATGAGTGCGCCGGCCACGGCCCGGACCTGGGTGACGCCTCCGGCACTGCCCTCGACCTGCGCCGAGGCGATGGTCTGAACCGAGTCCACCACCAGCAGGGAGGGGCCCGGCTGCCTCCACGCGTCCCCAGCAGGGCCCCGAGCTCGGTCTCCGCGGCCAGGAGCAGCCCCGGATCCAGGGCGTCGATGCGCTCGGGCCCGCAGCCGCACCTGCGAGGCCGACTCTCCCCGGTGACGTAGAGGACCGGCCCGTCCCCGCGCTCGCGTGCCACGGCGGCGGCCTTCGCGGCGACGTCGAGCAGCAGCGTGACTTGCCCGACGCCGGGCTCGCCGGCCAGCAGCACGACGGCGCCCGGCACGATCCCGCCGCCCAGGACCCGGTCCAGCTCGCCCACCCCCGGTGGGGGGCCCTGGCCTCTGGTGGCGCTGACCTCCCCGATGGGAGCGGGCGGCCACCGTCGGTCGCACGGCGCTGGCGCGCCAGGCAGCTGCCGACGGCCCCCACCCGAGGTGCCGCGGACCTGGACCTCCTCGAGGGTGTCCCCACTCGCGGCATCTCCCGGCACTGGCCCATCCACTTGGGGCTGGACCAGCCGCACTCGGTGCAGTGGTAGGAGACCTTAGGCGCCTTGGGGGCTCTTCGATGCGGGCATGACGGGAGCGTATCAGGGCCCCACCGACATCTATTCGGGCATCTGCTCGAGCGCCCTCCGGGCCTCAGTAGCCGACCGGGCCGGTCTGCCCCGGCTGCCCTCCTGGTCATGGGGCTGCGTGGTTCTGGGAGCCTGACCGGTGGGGACCCTGTCCGTGACTGCGGCTGCTGGGGCTGGCCGTGAGCCCTGCTGTGCAGGGCCACACCCGATGGGGCTGGTACTGCGGGGCCACGTAACCGGGCACCCAGGTGGGGAGACTTGCTTGGCCAGGGCTCATGTCGGCCGAACCTGCCGACCGCCAGGAGCACCGACAACGGAAGAATGAAGACCAGGTAGGGGATGCACCCCCTCCCTCGGCGTTCGTGATGATCCCGATGAAGATCGCGATATCGATGACGACGCCGATCACGACCATGATGGTCATGATGAGGGTAGTAGTAGCGCGTGCGCAGGGGCTGATCCTCACCGGAGTCGTTGCTGTCAGGGATCTGGGGGCGTTCGGGCGGGTTGCTGTGCGCTCGCGAGAGACGGCCTTTCTGTGTCTCGGGGATTGGTGTCGCAGTGCGCCGCGGCGCGACCGGACCCAGCGTGCCCAAAATCTTCCGGCACGTCACCTGTCCAGTATGGGGAGTAGTATCCCCGTGACATATTATACTGAGCCGGTCGTTCTTCAGGGTAGCCCTGCCCCACGGATTGTCGTATGGCTACGAAGAACTGCCCGGCTCGGTGGTGATGGGGACGGGAGTCAGCCGCGGGTGCGGGCCAGGGCCTGGCGGGCGCGCTGGGCGACGTTGTCGGCGGTGAAGCCGTACTCCTCGAACAGGGCGGTGCCGGCGGCCGAGGTGCCGTAGTGGTCCAGGGAGACGATCTCGCCGGCGTCACCGACGATCTCGCGCCAGCCCATGGGCGATGCCGGCCTCGACGGCGACCTTGGCGGTACCGGGCCGGCAGCACCTGGTCCCGGTGAGGCGGCGTCCTGCTGGGCGAACCACTCAGGCAGGGGCGGAGACCACCCGGGTGGGCGTGCCCTGCCCTGGAGGATGTCGCGGCCGCCACGGCCACGCCGACCTCCGGAGCCAGTGGCGATCAGGACCACCTCGGGTCGGTCTGGCCGCCGCCTGTGCTCGGTGGCCTCGGCCAGGACGTAGGCGCCGCGGCGCACGCCCTCGGCGCGCGGCGGTGGCGGAGGCATTCACGGTGAGGTTCTGACGCGACAGGGCGATGCCGGCTGGCTGGTCCGGAGCGGGCCAGGATCTCGGCCCAGGCCGCGGCGGTCTCGTTGACGTCCCGGGCGCACCACGGCCAGGCCCGGGATGGCGCGCAGCGCCGCCAGGTGCTCGACGGGCTGGTGGGTGGGGCCGTCCTCACCCACGCCGATGGAGTCGTGGGACCACACGAAGATCGAGCCGATGCCGCGAGCGCCGCCAGGCTGCACGGCCGGGCGCATGTGAGTCGGAGAACACCATGAAGGTGCCTCCGTAGGGGCGGGTGAGCCCGTCCAGGGCGATGCCGTTGAGGATCGATCCCATGGCGTGCTCGCGCACCGAAGTGGATGGTGCGCCCGAAGGCCCGTCACCGTCGGCCTGCGCCAGGGCAGTGGGAAGGAAGCGAGGGCTCGCCGGCCATACTCGTGTTGTTCGAGCCGGTGCCAGGTCCGACGACCCTGCCCACAGCTCGAGGCACCACGTCTGCCAACGCGGAGAGCACCTTGCCCGACGCCGCACGGGTGGCCAGGACTGGCCGACCTCCCAGGTCGGCAGGGCGGCCTGAGGCCCTCGGGAAGGCGGTGGGCCTAGAAGTCGCTCCAGCAGCGTGGCGCCGTCGGGGTTGGCCTGCTGCCATGCCGTGAAGCGCCTGTCCCAGACCGCTCGAGGCGGCCCGGGTGCTCTCGGCGGCCTGCTTCCGGGCGTGGGCGACGACGTCGTCGGGCAGGATGAAGCCTGCTCGGGATCCAGGCCCAGGGCCCTGCTTGAGCCCGGCGACCTCCTCGGTCCCCGAGCTTGGCGCCGTGGGAGGACCCTGGCCCTGCTTGGTCGGCGAGGGCCAGGCGATGATCGTGCAGACGGATCAGCGACGGCCGCTCGGTCTCGGCGCGGGCCGCCACGATGGCCTCGTGCAGCGCCTGGAGGTCCTCCGCGTAGCCGTCGGGGCCGGTGCGCCAGTCGACGTCGAGCACCTGCCACCCGTAGGCCTCGAAGCGTGCCGAGGGGTCCTCGGTGAAGGCGATGTCCGTGTTGCCCCTCGATGGAGATGTCGTTGTCGTCGTAGATGGCGATGAGGTTGCCCAGCTGCTGGGTACCGGCCAGGGAGGCGGCCTCTGAGGTCACGCCCTCCCTGCATGCAGCCGTCGCCCAGGATCGTGTAGACGAAGTGGTCGAAGACCGACTCGCCCAGCGGTGCCGGCGTCCGAAGCAGCCCGTGCTCGCGGCGCGCCGCCATGGCCAGGCCCACCGCGTTGGCGAAGCCCGCCCCAGCGGTCCGGTGGGTCGTCTCCACCCCGGGAACCTCACCGAGCTCGGGGTGGCCCGGCAGGCCGGCCGGGGAGCGGAAGGCCGTGAAGCCACTCAGATCGATGTCGTAGCCGGCCAGGAACAGCTGGATGTACTGCACCAGTGAGGCGTGCCCGATGGACAGGACGAACCGGTCGCGCCCCAGCCAGCCCGGGTCCGTCGGGTCGTGGACCATCTCACGCTGGTAGAGCAGCCACGCCACCCCCGCCAGGAAATTGGCGTACCGGGTGGCCCGACCCGGCCTTCTCCACGGCGTCGGCGGCCAGCGCCTTGGAAACCGCGATGGCCTGACGGTCAAGATCGGTGAGCAGCAGCCAGCGCTCATAACTGGGAGGACCCTTGTGCATGAGGGTGCATATTGCTCACGGCCGCGAGCACCGTGCTGGCGCACCTGCGGTCGGGCATCACGGCTGATCCTTCCCGCTTCTGTAGAGCCGGGCAAGTACACGGATGAACGCGCGTCGTTCATTCCAACTGCCCCGCGTGCCTCCCTCAGACGCCTCCAGGAGGGCACGGGCGGTGCTCTCGTCGGTGACGAGGGCGGACAGGCAGCTCCACAAAGTGGCTCGCAGGGCATCGACCTGTCCCGGCCCGCCGCCACGCCGATGACCAGGGGATCCCTGAGCCGGGAGGATCCAGGCACAGGGTGCGATCGCACAGGGCCGTGCGCACGTGGTTTCCTCGGCGTCCAGGTGGTGTCCGCAGACGGGCGATGACGTTCTTGTGGCGGCACTCGCGCATGACGGCGGTGTCATCCAGCGGCGCAGGGGCGGGCTGCTCGTCGTCTCTCGACAGCGCCGACGCCGGTGAGCGCCACGTCGCTGCGGGCGGCCAGCTCCAGCGTCGTGGCCACCCGCCCTCGCTGCGCACCGCGCGGGCGTTTTCAGGGGTCGAAGACGAGGGGGACCGGCAGTGAATGGTAGTGGCCGCCCAGTCGCAGGGCCAGGTTACGACAGATGTCCGGGCCGTCCTCGGAGATGGAAGGACTCCCCGCCGAGCCCAGCATCGCCACCGCCGTCGACTCCGGGCCAGACGCGCTCGGGCAGGTGATGGACGACGGCGCCCCACGGCTCGGCCGTTGGACACGGACGATGACGCTCGCCCGCAGTGCTCCAGGAGCAGATCGCCGCACACCTGGGCGACCTCGGCGCCCGCCGTGTGAGCGCCGTCGGCGCGGGTCCTCGGCGACCAGCGCCTCCTGAGCCCGAAGGTCTGTGTCAGCTGCCTCCAGGGCCATGAGTCGCTCAATGGGTGGGACACGGTGACGACGATGACGACAGCCGGCGGCCTCGGAGAGCATGCGCGAAACCGTGGGGCGCGAGTAGCCCATCTTGCTGGCGATCGTCGCCTGGTCAAGGTCCTCGTCCCGAGCAGAGGTGGGCCACCTCCAGCACAGCGAGCCCGCTCCCGAGTCAGATGTGCACGCGTGCGTTCATGCGTCCAATCGTGATTATCGTATCTCGTGGTCTGACAATGATCTTCGGATACGGAGTGTCGGTTGTGCCGTCAATCTGAACATTTGTTCACTGACTCGCCTTCGACGTCGATCCTCCTTCGTAGCGTGACGGATATGGGCGGGCACGGCCCGGCGGCATCTTGCTGCGCGCTGCCGAAAGCCCCGCCAGCACGTGACCGAAATCCGTCTGAGGAGAAGAACCATGGAATCGTCCGCACCATCCACGGCGACGTCGACCCCGCAGAGCCCGGAGTCGTCAATGCCCACGACCACCTCATTCGCGTCGGCGCGGAGAGGTCTATATCGACCCCGACCACCTCTCATCGACGAGGACAAGGCGGTCAGGAGGCCACCTCCTCGTTGAGGCCTCCAAGCGCGCAGCGGCGCCACCATTGTCGACATGTGCCCGGCTTCGTCGGGACGCGGCGTACTTACGCTGCGCGATGTCGTCGACCGCGTCCCGGACCTGCAGGAACATCCAGGCCACCGGCTTCCACCAGCAGAAGCGTCTACCTGGAGTGGCGCCAGTCCTGGTCACCAGTCACGGTCTGCCGATCGCCGACCTGCTCATCGTCGACGTCGTCGAGGGCGTCGATGCTAACGACTACATGGGGCCCGCTCGTCAAGCGCACTGACATCCGGGCTGGCTGCATCAAGGGCCACCGCCACGGCAGGATCACCGACTGGAGGTCAAGACCGGCCAGGCCGTGGCCATCGCCTCAAGGAGACCGGTGCGCCCATCGCACCCACGTCACTGCCGGCACCTGCGGCCCCGAGCAGGCCCATTTCCTCATCGAGCAGGGCGTCGCCCCGGAGAAGATCGCCATCGGTCATCATCCAGCGCAACTGGGACCCGTGGGTCCACGAACAGATCGTCGCCACCGGCGCCTACGTCGAGCTCGACGGCACCAACCGCATCAAGTACGTGCCCGACCAACGCCCGGGTCGACCTCGATCAAGACCCTGGGGCCAAGGGCTGCGGCAGCAGATCCTCTGGGCACCGACTCGGGCAAGGCCTCCTACCAGAAGGCCTACGGGTCGGTCTCCGGCATCGACTACGACCCGGGCTGTCTTCGCCCCCGCCTCTCAAGGACGAGGGTGTCGACCCCGCCTACGTCCAGGACCTCCTGGTGGGCAACGCCGCCACCTTCTTCGCCTTCGAGCCCCTGGCCGGTTGAGAGGAGGAGCCATCACCATGACCCGGCAGCCGCCAACCCCCAGGCTCCAGATCGCCCTGGCCACGTTCGATCTGCCCAGCGCGCTCGGTCCGCTTCAACAGGCCGCACTATGTCGACGTCATCGAGTGCGGCACCATCCTCGTCCTGTGCGAGGGTTTTTCACGCCGTGCGCGCCATCCGGCCCTCTTCCCGGACAAGCAGTCCTCGCCGACGTGCGTATCGCCGAGGCCGGTTCCAAGATCGCCCGCCTGGCCTCGAGGTCGGGCGACTCGTCCCCTGCGTGGCCGGCGCCTCCATGTCCACGATCCACCAGGTTCGCCAGGTGGCCGACGAGCTCGGCGGCGAGGTCCAGGTCGAGGCTGGCGACGAGGTTCGACGCCGAACGCCCGCGCCTGGCGCCAGGCCCGGTGTCGAGCACGTTATCGTCAAGCGCTCCCGCGACCGGGAGGGCTCCGTGACCCTGTCCTGGAAGAGCGGAGGATGGACCGGATCGATGAGCTGGCGGCTGGCGGTTCACTGTCACCATTACCGGCGGCCTGAGCCCCGCGACCCTGCCCGCTCGCTGGACGTGACGGTCATCGTCATCGCCGGCCGGGCGATCGTCGCCGCGAGGAGCTGCCCGCGCGGCCGCCGGGCTGCGGCCACCCTGGAGGAGGTGTGGCGGCACCGCAGCAGCGAGACCGCACGGGCGGCGCCGCGACGAGCTCGACGGCCGGCATCAGTCTGGGCATCTACGAGAAGGCTCCGCAGCGGGCCGCTGGCGGTCTCCGAGCCGGGTGATGGCGAGGCCTGGAGGTCTTCCTCGACCAGGTTCCTCGCGCCGGCTTCTCCTTCCTCGACCTGTCCATCGACGAGTCCCCCGAGCGGGAGGCTCGTCTGAACGGGGACGCCGGGCAGTGCCGCACCGTGCGCCGGTCTGCCGAGGCGACGGCACCGTCATCGGCGGGATCTGCCTGTCCGTGCACCGTCGGATCGGGCCCGGATCGGCCGACCCGGCCGTGCGCCGGCGCGCCCGCGAGGTGATGGCCCGGGGCCTGCAGGTCTGCCACGACCTGCGTCCCCGGTCATCCAGCTCGCCGGTTACTACTGCTACTACGAGGATCCCGAACTCGACGCCGAGTACTGTATGCCAGTTTCCCGGCCGACGCCGTCCCGCTGGCCGCGCGCGCTGGGCGTCGTCATGGGGATCGAGAACGTCGATGGCGACGACGTCACCTCTGACCATGGCGATGGAGTTCGTCGACGCCGTCGACTCGCCTCATCAGCTCTCATCCTGACCTGGGCAATATCGCCGAGCAGGGACTCGACCCCGGGAGTCGAGCTCGCCGCCGGGCGCGGCCACATGGTGGCGATGCACGCCGGGACGTGCGCCCCGGTGAGCCGCGTCGCGGAGATGGGCGCCGGCGTCGTCGACTGGGACCGTTCTCGAGCTCCCTGGCCGCCCAGGGCTGGAGCGGCCGCCTCATGATCGAGATGTGAATGACGACGTTCCGGACTCCTGAGCCGCTGCGCCGTTGCCCGCACCTTCATCGAGGAGCGGGCCGCCTCGGCGGGCATGCCATCGTGGCGCCGTAGGGACGCTCCCAACGATCGGATCCCATCGTCTCCCTGCCGTTTCACCACCCTACCGGACCGTGCGACCGCACCCGAACCACCACCGAACCACGAGCGGCACCGCAGCCGCTGCAGAGGAGAATCGACAATGAGGTACGACCTGACAACCATTGGCGAGGGACAGATCCGGCTGACCTGCGAGCGCGGGGACCGCTGGCCACCGCCCGGTCTGCGCATGACCGCCGCCGGCTCCGAGGTCAACGTCGCTGGCTCTCGTCCGAGCTCGGCCGCCCACCGCCTGGACCACCAAGCTGCCCCTGCGGTGAGCTGGCCGACCGCATCGCGCTGGAGTACTCCGCCGTCGGTGTGACATGAGCCACGTCGTCATGACCGACGAGGGGCGCGTCGCCCTCACTTCTCGGAACCGGGCGAGTTCCCCGCTGCCGGGCAGCATCACGACCGCGAGTACACGCCCTTCCGCAGCATCGTCCCCTGAGGAGTTTCGGACTGGGACGCCCCTGCTCGACACCCGCCTGGTCTTCCTCTACCGGGATCACCGCGGCCCTGATCCCCGAGACCGCCCGGGTGGTGCGCTACGTCGCCGACGCCGCTCGGGACCGTGCTGACGTCGCCCTCGACGTCAACTTCCGCTCCCTGCTGTGGACGGCGAGCAGGCCCGGGCGGTCCTGGAGCCGATCGCCAGGAGCGCTCGATCCTGTTTCTGCTCGCGCATCGACGCCGGTATCGTCTTCGGCGTCCCAGGCCAGGGGAGCGGACGTGCCGCAACCTGCGCGAGGAGATCGGGGCCCCCACGGTCGTGTCCACCGACGGGCGCGCCGGACCTACCTGTCCACCGCGCCGAGGGCGAGCGCGTCTACGAGATCAAGTCCGTCCTCGTCGACCGCCCGGGGCGGAGCGACTCCTTCGTGGCCGGCACCCTGCACGGCTGGCTCGACGGCGACGTGAGCCGCGGCATCGAGATCGGCACATGCGTCGCCTCCTGGCCCTGACCCACCACGGAGACCTCACCCACGTGCGCCCCGCCGAACTGCTCCAGGACGCAGGGCTCTGACATCGTCCGCTGACCGGCCGCGTACCGACTCCACCGTAGATTGGACCGCATATGAGTACCGCATCGGGACGCGCGGCACCGGGAGCTGCCGCCATGAGCGCCCTCGAACAGATCGACTCCGGCCCCCTGACGGGCCACCAGCGAAGCATCATCGGACTGGCGATCGTCGCCAACGTCTCGGAGTTCTTCGACATACTCCTCATCGGCTTCGCCGTCGTCCAGCTCCAGAAGGAGTGGAGCCCGCGGCTTTCGAGACCGGCGTCATCCTGGCATGCTCCGGGTTGGGGACGGTCCTCGGATCGGTCATGTAGCGGGCCGCCGACCGGATGGGCCGACGACGCACCTTCTTCTGGTGCGTCCCTGCTCGTCACCATCTTCACCCTGGCCTCGGTGTTCACCCCCACCGGCTGGTGGATGATGCTCGCCCTCCTGCGGGTGCTGGTCGGCGTGGGCGTCGGGCCCTCAATATCGTCTCCATTCCTTTACGTCCAGGAGTTCGTCCCCACCAGGCAGCGCGGTCTGCTGGCCGGGCTCGGCTCGGTGTTCATCCCCTGAGGGCTCTTCCTGGGCTCCCTGGGACAGCGCGCCATGCACGACAACTGGCGCGGTCTCATCGCCCTGGGTGCCATTCCGATCCTGCTGCTGGCCTGGACCAGGATCGTTCCCGGAGTCGCCCCGCTTCCTGCTCTCTCCAGGGCCGCGAGCGCGAGGCCCGCGAGGTCCATCGCCTGGGCCCTGGAGCTGAGCCCCGACGCCGTGGGCGCCCTGCCTCCGGTTGAGACCGAGCAGCGCATCGCCTACTCCGAGCTGTTCCGCAAGCATCTCAGGCCCCTGCTCATCGTCTCGATCGGCTCCTTCTGCTTCATCCTGGGATCCTTCACCGTGCAGTCCTGGGGACAGACGCTCCTGGAGGTCGGGCTTCGACGACATCAGCGCCGACACCTGGGCACGCTCTTCATGGGGGTCTCCCTGGTGGATCTCCTCGGCCGACTGGCCTCGGCCTGGCTCGCCGACCGGATCGGGCGGCGCTGGACGATGTTCTCCTTCGGTCTCATCGGCGCCCTGGGCGCGGTCATCGTGGCCTTCTCCGCCCACTGGGAGACCTCCTGGATCATCTTCTTCACCGGCATCTGCGTCACCATGGGCTTCGGCGACGGCGCCTTCGGGATCCCTCAACGCCTTCGGCGGTGAGCAGTTCTCAATGACGCCCGGGGCACGGACTCGGACTGGGCTACGGCATCGGCGCGATCGCCAAGATCGTCGGCCCGCTGCTCATGGGGGCGATGATCGGCTCGGACAAATCCTCAAGGAGCTGGCACACCCGCTGGCGGCCGTCTTCCCGGCCTTCCTCTTCTTCGCGGCCATGCTGGTCCTGGGCGGTTTCATCTACATGCTGGCCCGGGAGACCAAGGGCGAGGTCCTCGAGGACATCTGAGCCGTCCAGCTGTGCCCCGTAAAGGTATCCGCAGTGACTCGGTGCGGGTCCTGGGCGTCGACGCCTGCCAGGTTGTTGCGGTTGGCAACAGGACCAGGACTCGCCAGGCGGCGGCCGGGTAGAAGTCTGATCTCGTTGCAGAAGCGTAGGGTGTCACCGTCACCATCTCGCTGGGATTGCTGGTCTTGGAATCCTGGATCACCTTGCCGGTGTTCAGGTCGACCAGGCGCAGACGGCCACCGTTGAGGGTGAGGTAAAGGACGGACCTGTAGATCGCAGCACTCCTGTGGTCTCCTTCTCAGTCGACTTCCGGGAGAGGACTGCGGTTGCGGAGCCGTTCCTGCGGACCTGGATGTAGTCGCTCTTTCTGATCATGACGCCGTTGCTCGCGCTCACGGTCGCCTGCTTGTGCCCCACGTGGTCGTCCGGCATCTCCTCGAGCTCGACCCTGCTCGCCGGTGGCGAGGTTGATGATCTCGCTCGGAGCCGGGGCGATCGCTCGTGCGGCTGCCGACGGCGTAGAGGTAGCCCTGGTGAACGATCCAGGCATTCGTGTTCTCCAGGGGTGGGTGACTGCCATCGGCGAGGGTGACGACGGCCGTCTGGGTCCTGCTCGTCGTCACTGAGCAGGGGCCACCCGCCTCGCCGCCATCCACCGCGCCGAGTTCTGGGACGTCGTCGAGGCAGAGGTCGAGCTGCACGGAGAGGTCGGCCGCAGACAGCTTCAGGGGCTCGGTGCGGGATGCTGCTCGTGACCAGCAGGCTGGCGCCGTCGGAGGTCAGCGAGATCGAGAGCCCGGCGCGGTAGGTCGCCTCCTTCGCCTTGAGGGCGAGCCTCCCCGAGCAACGTGCTGGCAACGATGCTGCGGTCGGCCAGACGGATCTTGAGCAGGCTCATCCGCCCGCGGTTCTCGGGAGGCCGGCCGGTCCTGACGACCTCGGTGCCGGTGATGAGATAGGCGAACTCGTCGTCGCACACGCCGGCGCTGATGAACTGCTCGGTGACGAGCGTGCGGACTGGGGGCGACGCGGTTCTCCTCGATAACGCCAGTGATCGGAGGCGGGGTCATCTGCTCGATGCGGTACCCGTGCTCGGAGTCGTCGGGGACGATCGCGTAGTTCGTCGGCCGTGAGGTCCACGATGATGGGGCGGTCGCCGGACAGGGTGGTGTTCTCGATGTCGCCCATGTCGTAGGCGATGAGGAAAGGAGCCGTGGGCGGCCACGATCGTCGCGTTGGTGGGCCACGGCCGATTCTTGTTCTCCTCGATGCGCGTGGGCCACACCGGCTCGGCGCCGAAGGCGGTCGGGATGGCGGTGGCCTTCGGGAGCGGACAGTGACGCGTGAAGGAGCGTGGTTGACTGTGGGGCCCACGCGCGTGCGATGCGCCGCTTGATACTGGCGCAGCCGCTCAAAGGACACGGCACCGGCGCCCAGTGGTGGTGCCGAGCGCGGCGATGAGGAAGGCGCGACGTCGCATGTTGACCTGCCCGTTGCTGTGTCTGGATGGGTCTGGAAGATTGTTGGGGACATGTTACGGGCCGGGCACAGAAATCCTGTACCCGGCCGCGTCAGGAGTCGCCGTTTTGCCTATCGGCAGCTTGACTCTCAGCCCTCCTGGTGATCGACGACGTCGACCGGGGTATTGCCCTCTTCCCGTCGAGGAACTGGAGCCCGGCAGAGCGGGTGCCCACCATGTCGGTCAGGCCGGTGCCCACGAGGCTGCGCAGGATGACATCGAGCTGCTCGACGTTGCTGGCCACGGCCTTGGGCAGGGCGGAGGCGCCCTCGGTGGAGATGATCGACAGGTCGCGCACGCTGGCCAGCGGCTCGCTCAGGGCCCGGGCGATCTCGGGGCCTTGTCCAGCAGCATCTGGCGGGTGGCGGCCTCGCCGTACTTGGCCAGGGCGTCGGCCTTGTCACTCATGGCGCTTGGCCTCGGCCTCACCGGCGGCGCGGATCGTGTCGGCCTCGGCCTGACCACGGGCCCGCGATCGCGTCGGCCTCGGCGCGGGCCCGAGGCGGCGGTCGCCTTGGCCTCGGCCTCGGCGCGCGCCACGGTGGCCTGGGCCTGGGCCCTCAGCGTCCAGGCGGGTCGCGCTCGGCGTCGGCCTGGGCGCGCAGCAGCGCCTCGGTCTTGCCTGGGCCTCCTGCTCGCGCTGGTAGCGGGCGGCGTCAGCGGGCTTGCGGACCGTGGAGTCGAGCTCGCGCTCGGTCAGGGCGGCCTGGCCTCGGCGGCCTCCTGTCCGATGATGGCGATCTCGCGCTCCTTGGCGGCGCGGGCGATCGGGCCGGCGGAGTCGGCGTCGGCCTGGGCCTTGTCCGTCTCGGCCTTGAGCTGGGCCTGACGCAGGGACAGGTCGCGCTCGCGCTCGGCGATCTGCTGACGCGAGGTGACCTCGGCGTCGCGGGCCTCGCGCTCGGCGTTGGCCCGAGCGATGCGGGCGTCGCTTCTCAACGCGCTGCTGCTCGGGCACCCCTAGGGACTCGATGTAGCCGCCTGCGTCGGTGATCTCGGAGACCTGGAGCATGTCGATCTCCAGGCCCATGTTGGCCATGATGCTCTTGGCGTCGTCGAAGACGTTGCGCTGGAGGCGTCGCGGTCGGAGATGAGATCGGTGACCGTCATGTGGCCCGATGATCGAGCGCAGGGGAGCCGATGAGAGCCTCACGGGCGGGTCGGCGATGGCCTGGTCCGTGTTGGGCTTGCCCAGGAAGCGCTGGCGGCGCGCACCTGCTCGTCGGAGTCACCCACCTTGACGGCGGCGACGGCGGCGACGTTGACGTTGATCTTGTTCTCGTCCTCGGCGGTGACCTTGAAATCCGATCGTGGTCTGGGTGAAGGGCAGGGTACTGGATGGTCTGGATGACCGGCAGGACGAAGTCGCGTCCCACCGGGGTGGATGATCTTGACCGTGCCCCCGGTTCGAGCCGGAGATCAGGCCGGTGGGAGGTTGGAGGGACGACGACGATCCGGCTGAACAGGTGAGGCGACTACCAGCAGCGCGATGATGACGATGATGACGATGGCGCCGATGAGCATTGCGTCCATGCGGTGTTCGCTTTCTTTATCGGGAGCTGGGGAAAGATGAAGGGATGGCGGCGGAGGGCGGAGGCCGTGGAAGGGCGGATCCGAGGCGGTGGCGAGCCGGGTGGGCGGGGGCAGGGGCGGAGGGCCGCGTCGCTGCCTGGCGCTCAGCTGTCGACCTGCCCCCACGGAGTGATGGTGAGGGTGGAGTCGACGGCGTCGAGCACCCAGGCGCTCTGGCCCGAGCGCAACGGCTCCTCCGAGCGGGCCGGCAGTGTGAGCTGGTTGCCGCGGGTGATGGCACGGACCTCGCCGCTGCCGTCCTTCCACCACAGGACGGTGACCTTCTCGCCGACGAGCTCAGCGGCGGTGGGTGGAGCCGCGTCCAGCGGCATGGTCCGTCTCAGACGGTTCCACAGCCAGCGTGTCACCGCGCCCGAGGCGATCCCCAGCGCTGCCGGGACTCCCCACACCATCGCCACTGGAACGTGCGTGGCGGTGGAACCGGATCGCCGTCATCACCATGCCGATCGCACCGAACACGGCTACCGGCAGAGCCAGAACCGGCACCAACCCGTCGGGGAGGAACGCGTCCAGCACCCCGTCGAGCACGACACCGGTCAGGGCGTGACGCAGCCGATGATCGCGCACCAGGCGAAGACGCTCACGTGCCGGCTCCCTTCTGCGGAAGCCGGGTGGCTTCACCCGGATTCTGTCACGGTGGACGGGGTCGGGGCCCCGGATGGGATGGGGAGAACGACCCGGTGGCCGGATAGGTTGGTTCAGGCGCCGCGAGCCTGGGGGATCTCAGTGGAGTCCTGCAAGGACGGGGGAGTGAAGGACCAGGCCTCGGACGCCAGGTGCGCTCGCCGACGTCGTTGCAGCTGTTGCCGAAGGACCCGTTGTGACGGTGACGGTCTGCTGGGTGTCGGGTCGGCTGCGTGGGTGGATCCGGCTCGAGCGGCCGTACGTGCCGGGACGGCAGGTGCCAGTGAGATCCGACGGCGCTGGTGGGGACGGCACCGGCTGCGGCACGGCGGAGCCCCTGATCGGCCGGCTGGGGGACGTTGAGGCCGGGAGGACCCGATGAGGCGGGGAGGGGACCACCGGCGTGGCGGTGCTTGTGCGGATGGTTCCGTCGCGCCCGGGGCGGGACGATGCCGTAGCCACCGGTCCCTGCCGCGGCGGTGAGCGGTGCGGACGCGGCAGGGGCTGGCGGGCTGCGAACCTGCCTGAGGCCCCGTCGGTACCGTGACCGTCTGGGCGGCGACTGCCGTGGCCTTCACCGGAGAGGCGGCTGGGGCCTGGACGCTGAGCTCGCGCGAGTGCGGGTGGATCGCGGCTGCGTCGGTGCGGGCTGTGCCGGGGCGGCTGCGGAGGGCACGCCTGTTGCGATCGGTGCGCTCGGCTCAGCCGCACGGCTCCTGGTCAGCGCCTCGGGGAAGGCCGGAGCGAGACGGGCTCTGTCTCCTCGGTGTTGGCCGACGTTGTCGAGGTCCCGGCTGGAGCGGCCGACGCCGTTGAAGGGCCGTTGCTGCGACTGCTCCCTCGGACGGCATCGAGGCCGGTCGTCGAGGGTGGCGCGGCTGTGGCGGTCCTCGACGAGGCGAGCTCGGTCCCGGGGACGGCGGCCGCCTCAGTGGACGGAGCGGTCTGGGGGCCCTGACTGCGGCGACGTCGGGAGATGCGACTGGGTGTCGGGTCCTCGAAGACGGGACGCTGAGGCCCTGGTTCCCGAGGCTCGTTGGGCTCGCAGGATGTGGCTGCGCCGGGTTCGGTGCGAGGGGCGGCCGTGGCCCGCTGGCCCGCAACGGCCTGTTCCCAGGTTCCCGCGGACGTGGCAGCCGGTGATCCGGTGGGTGCAGCGGTCGGTGCTGCGCCGGTGGCTGTGGTGGCGCGCGAGCCTCGACGTCCTGGGCTGAGCGGAGCCACACGACGTCGGAGAGTCAGGGCAGCCCGGTGCCGGCCGTCGTTGCTCCTCCGGCCGTCTCTGTCGTTGTCCGTGGCGTTGCCTCTGCTGCTGGAGCACTCTGCTCAACCGTCTCGGCGACCCTCGCCGAGGCCTCTGGCGTCACCCGGCTCGGAGCACGCCGCGAGCGCCGTCGGGGCTGGGGGCGGAGGCGCCGCGCAGGAGGCGCGGAAGGTGCGGACCGTGCAGGGGTGGTCGGCCCGACGGCCCCAGTCGAGCCGAAGGGGCCCAAGCGGTCGGCGGGCTTGATGAGGTGGTCGAGGTCGTAATGGGTGGGGTCCTGTCCGGCGTTTCGCAGCACTTTGTCCTCCAGGGGCTGAGCAGTGCCAGCCGGAAGGCCGGGTCGACGCAGCGGGCGTTGACCGCTCCCCAGATCTGGTCGGCGGTCAGGGACTCCTCGGAGGATCCCAGGTCGTTGCGGATCGCGGTGACCAGGTCGGACTCCAGGCGTGCGTAGGCCATGGCGTAGGCGCTGGGCCAGGGGGCCTCGGGCTGCTGAGTACGCAGCAGGGCGAAGTTGCGCAGCGCCCGCAGTACCTCGTCCGAGCCGCCCACGAGCGCCCCCACCCGCAGCCGGTCCAGCGCCTCGTTCTTCATGGTTCCCGTGCCTTCGGGGCCCAGGAGGTGCTTGGAGTCCTCGACGACCTCCCTCAGAAAGACGCGGTAGGCGGCGACACTGTCCGGCGTCGTGCGTTCCTTGGTCATGGAGCGCAATCGCTCGGCGGCGTGACGCGCCGCCAGGCGGGCCGAGCTCGCCTCCGACTGGACCTCGTTGATCCGCGAGATGCTGGCCCGGGAGAGTCCGTGAGGGGCCTCCTTGAGGCCAGGTCCGCGTGCGCCGTCGAGCGCCGCGCGGCGAAAGACGGCAGCGACTGCGACCAGGATGGCCACACCGGCTGCGATGGTGGCCACGATGGCGACAACGGACAGGTCCATGTCTCTATCCTGCCTGGAACCGCCGTGAGGATGCCCCAGAAAAAGGACCTCCCCAGATAGTCCCCAGAATTTCTATGGGTGACGTCCAGGCGGGGTGGTGGTCGCGCTCACGATCGGGTGCCGTCGTGCCTGTCGACGCGGCCCTGGGTGCGCATCCGTGCCGTCCGGGCCACCGTGACCTGCACCGATGTGCACAGGCCTTTTTCCCTGGGACCTCTGGCGGTACGCGCAGACCCGCGGCGCGGTAGCGTCAGGCCCATGAAGAAACTCATCAACTCCGTTGACAGCGTGGTCACGGACGCCCTGCGGGCGCATGGCCGCCGCCCACCCCCACGAGGCTCGACGTCGACCTCGACCAGACATCGTCTACCGCCACCAGCGCAAGGAGAAGGGCAAGGTCGCCATCATCTCCGGCGGCGGCAGCGGGCACGAGCCCCTCCACGGTGGATTCGTGGGCACCGGCATGCTCGACGCAGCCTGTGCCGGCGAGATCTTCACCTCCCCGGTCCCCGACCAGATGGTCGCCGCCACCACCGCCGTCGACCGCGGCGCCGGCGTCCTGCACATCGTCAAGAACTACACCGGCGACGTCATGAACTTCGAGATGGCGGCCGAGATCGTCGACGCCGACTCCGGCATCCAGGTCGCCAGCGTCGTCACCAATGACGACGTCGCCGTCGAGGACTCCCTCTACACCGCCGGACGGCGCGGCGTGGGCGTGACCGTCATGGTGGAGAAGATCGCGGGCGCCGCCGCGGAGGAGGGGCGCCCGCTGGACGAGGTCGCCGGCATCGCCGCGCGCGTCAACGCCGCCGGTCGCTCCATGGGCATGGCGCTGACCTCCTGCACCGTCCCGGCCAACGGCAAGCCCTCCTTCGACCTTCCGGCCGACGAGATGGAGATCGGCATCGGCATCCACGGAGAGCCCGGCCGTCACCGTGAGAAGGTCACCTCCGCGGCCGAGGTCGCCGAGCGCCTCGTCACCCCGATCCTGGCCGAGCTGACCGAGCTGGAGCCCGCCGGTGCTGATGAGGGCGTCATCGCCATGGTGAACGGCATGGGCGCCACTCCGCTGCTCGAGCTCTACCTCATGTACGGCGAGATCGCCCGCCTCCTTCAGGGTGCCGGGATCACGGTGGCGCGTAACCTCGTGGGTAACTACATCACCAGCCTTGATATGGCCGGCTGCTCCCTGACCCTGGTGCGCGTCGACGCCGAGCTGCTACGTCTGTGGGACGCCCCCGTGCACACCCCCGGCCTGCGCTGGGGCATGTGAGGGTCTGGCACTAATCGCGTCGCCCGCGGTTCTCGCGGGCGGCCCGGAGAAAGCTGAAGGAGGAGCAAGATGACGGCGGACGAGGGATCCGCCCGGCAGACGCTGAGTGTGGCCGACCTGGAGGCCTGGGTGCGTCGCAGCGCCGAGCTCATCAGTGAGCACGCCGAGGAGCTCACCGAGCTGGACGCCGCCATTGGTGACGCCGACCATGGCACCAATATGAAGCGCGGCCTGGCCGCTGCGGTTGACGCGGTGGGGGCCGGCGGCTTCACCGCCGCCGACGCACTGCTCAAGAAGGTCGGCACGACCCTGGTCTCCACCGTCGGGGGAGCCGCGGGGCCTCTGTGCGGAACCTTCTTCCTGCGCACCGGCGGCGCCCCTGTCGGGGCAGGACGGCATCGACGCGCGAGCGCTCGCGGCCGGGCTGGAGGCCGGGATCGGTGGCATCGCCGCGCGTGGGCGCGCCACCACGGGGAGAAGACCATGCTCGACGCCTGGAGCCCGGCCCTGGAGGCGCTGCGCACCCATCCCGATGATCTCGCCGCAGGTGTTGCGGCCGCTGCGCGGGCCGCCGCCGAGGGCGCGACGCCACCAAGCCCATGGTCGCCACCAAGGGGCGGGCCTCCCTACCTGGGGAGCGCTCGGCCGGCCACATCGACCCCGGTGCCGCCTCCACCGCCCTTCTTCTCGCGGCCCTCGACGACGTCGTGGCCGCAAGGACGATGTGAGCCCCGTGAGTCCCGCAGTCTCCTCCGATCCTGTGCCGCTTCCTCAGCCCGGGCGGTCGAGCGTCGCCTCGGTGAGTGTCGGCATCGTCCTGGTCTCCCACTCCCGTGCTCTGGCCGAGGCCGCCCTCGACCTGGCGCGCCGGCTCATCGTGGCCGTCGACGTCCCCGTTGAGCTCGCAGCCGGGCTGGCTGACGGGGAGCTGGGTACCGATGCCGGCCTGATCGTCTCCGTCGTCGAGCCGCTCGCCGACCGTTGTGACGGCGTCCTGATGCTGGCGGACCTGGGCAGCGGCATCATGAGTGCCGAGATGGCTCTCGAGATGCTGGAGCCGGCCGTGGCCGAGCGGGTCCGGCTCTCCGCAGCGCCCTTCGTCGAGGGGTTGCTCGGTGCCTACGGCGCCGCCGGGATCGGCAAGGACCTCGCGGCTGTGGCTGCTGAGGCCGACAGCGCCGCCGAGGCCAAAGCGCTCCAGGTCTCCGCCTTCTGAGGGCCTTCCGGGGGCCTTGTGAGACTCGCGCCGCTCAGGCGCGGTTGGCGAAGCGCTCCAGGAGGGCGGCGTCCCCGCCGACGACCAGCACGTCCTCGGCGGAGACCAGCGTGTCCGGGGTGGCGTACTCAAAGGGCTCGCCCGGGCTGCATGAGACCGAAGACGGTCACCCCGTAGCGCGAGCGCACCTTGGACTGGCCGATGGTGAATCCGTGCAGCTCCGTGGGCGGGCGCATCTTGACGATGGTGAAGCCGCCCTTCTCCATCTCGATGTAGTCGAGCATGCGGCCCGAGACCAGGTGGGCGGCGCTGACCGGCGTCGAACTCGGGGTAGACCACGTGGTGGGCGCCGATGCGTCGCAGGATGCGTCCGTGGGCGCGGGAGATGGCCTTGGCCCAGATCTGGGGCGTCTCCAGGTCCACGAGGTTGCCGGTGATGAGGACGGAGGCCTCCAGGGAGGTCGCCACCCCCACGACCGCCGTGCCGAACTCGGTGGCGCCCAGCTGCTCCAGGGCCTCCACGTCCCGTGGCGTCGGCCTCCACCAGCGGGATGCGGCCGGTCCACTGGCGCACGATCGCAGGATTGGCCTCCACGGCCAGCACCTCGCGCCCCGAGCCGGTCCAGGGTGGCGGCAACAGCGGAGCCGAAGCGTCCCAGCCCGATGACAAGCGTGGAGTCGGTGCGCGAGGGTGGGCGGGCATGAGGTCTCCTGAGGTCGGCCGTCGGACGGTGACTCCTACGCTACCGCGTGCGACGACGGCGGACGCTCAGGGCGATCCCGCAGGCCACCAGGGCCGCCCCGGCCCCGGCCAGGATCCAGGCCATCATCGTGAATCCGCCGGCGTATGCCTCGATCTGGGCCCGATCGACGAGCTGGGCCCTGAGGGCCCTCGATGATCTGCTTGCCCGCGGGCGACTGCGGCAGGGCCTGGGCCCGCATCATCGCCTCCATGGCGGCCGCCCTGACCTCCTCGAGGTGCTCGGCCACGTGGTCCTCGGCGTGCTGGGTGGCGTAGGAGGTCATGAGCGCGACCCCGAAGGACCCGCCGATCTGCTGGGCGGCGCTCAGGATCGCCGAGGCCAGTCCGGTCCGCTTGGCATCCACTCCGCGAGTGCCGGAGTTGAAGGTGACTGGCATTGTCAGTCCCAGGCCCATCCCGAAGGCGATGAGGCCGGGCAGCGCCACCTGCGAGTAGGGAGGACTGCGTCGTCATACGCGAGAAGATGAGGAAGGATCCCGTCAATACCGCCAGCCCCAGCGGCAGGGTGCCGCGCGCCCCGAGCCTGGGCACGATGACGCGCCCGGCCGGGATCGCGGTGGCGATCAGGGCGAGGACCATCGGAAGGAAGACGACTCCGCTCTTGAAGGGCGAGTAGCCGAAGTGGTTCTGCATGTAGTAGGTCAGGTAGATGATCGCCCCCATCTGGCCGGCGCCGGCGATGAACTGCGTGGCGTAGGAGGCCGCCCGCACCGGTAGTGCCATCATCGACAGGGCAGCACCGGACGATTCGCGAAGCGCTCGCGGACCACGAACAGCACCGCGGCGATGCCGCAGAGTGCCAGCCAGCTGACGGTCGACGTCGAGGTCCAGGAGGTCTGCTGGGCCCGGTCGAGCCCGTAGACGGCGCTGAAGCAGGCCCCGCATCCCAGGACCAGGCCGGTCAGGTCGTCAGTGATGCGTGAGCCGCGGTCGCGCTGGTCGGCCGGCGGCAGGCTGCGCTGCCCGATGAGAAGAGCGGCAGCGGCCAGGAGGATGTTGATGTAGAGCGCCCAGCGCCAGCTGAGCCAGTCGGTCAGGGCTCCGCCGACCAGCAGCCCGACGGCCGCTCCCCAGACCGCCAGTGGCGCCGAAGATCGCGAAGACACGTTCGCGCTCGGTGCGCTCGGTGAAGGTCACATTGAGCAGCGACTGGGAGGTGGGGGCCAGCAGGGCGCCGAAGCAGCCCTGGGCCACGCGGGCCACCAGCAGGATGGGGAAGGAGGTCGCCATCCCGGCTGCGAGGCTGGCGACCCCGAAGCCGATCAGTCCCACCTGGTAGGAGCGGCGGATGCCCACCACGGCGCAGAGCCTTCCCCGAAGAGCACCAGACCACCGAAGGCCAGGCTGTAGCCGGTGACCGTCCACGGGCTCTGGGACACGGTCATTCCCAGGTCGTCCTGCATCCGAGGCAGGGCGATGGCGATGATCGTCAGGTCCAGGACGATCATCAGCTGGGTGAGGACGGCGCTGACCATGACCGCGCGGCGGCCCGGCCGCCGCGCGGTCATGACGGTCGTCTCCTCCTGTGTCTCCTGTGCCGACTCGGTCCGTTCCTTGAGGCGGATGCCACTGAGGATGTCACTGCAAGCCTCCACATCAAAACAATCGTTTTCGTTTGCGCTTGGGAGTCTAGGAGGTGCGTGACGACCAGTCAACAACGATCGTTTCGATTTGAGCTGTTCTGAGTCGCTTATCCTGAGTTCATGCCGCGAGTGACCGCCGCTCACCGAGAGCGCCAAAGAGCCCGAATCCTGCAGGCCGCCGAGAGTGCTTCGCCCGCAGCGGCTTCCAGGCCACCTCTATGGACGAGGTCATTGCCGCAGCCGGGATGTCGTCGTCGACCGTGTACCGCTACTTCCCCGGAGGGCAAGCGCTCTCTCATGCGCGAGGTCCTGGCTCGGCGGATGGGGCCGCTCGTCGAGCGGATCAAGCAGCTCGCCGAGTCCGAGGTGCTGCCCGACTTCGAGCAGGGATTCATCGAGGCGCTCGTCCTGCTCAACTACGAGCGCGACGACATCGAGCAGCACGCCGGCGAGGCCGCCTCCACCTCGCGGCGGGCATCCGCTCGGCGAGGTGAGGTCCGCAAGGATGCTGACGACGTCGGACTGAGCGCCTGGGCGCCACTGGCCTATCACGCCTGGGGCGAGCTGACTCGTGATCCCGAGATGCGCGTCATGGTCCAGGAGAACTACCACGACATCCGCAGCGGACTCATCCGCCTGTGCCGCAACGGGCAGAGGGTTGGAACGATCTCCGCTCGCTTGAACCCCGAGCAGCTGGCCTCCCTGATCCAGAGTGTGTCCTTCGGTCTGATCGTCGAGCAGCTCATCACCGGCCGCGCGGATGTGGATAGTGCGGCCGCGACCCTCGGACACCTGCTCGCCCCGGACGGGCCAGAACCCGAGGCGAGCTGATCGTTCCCGCTGGTGTCTGCGGGCTGCTGGGTGAGCGAGTATGGAATCGGCCGGCAGGCGCTAGCCGATCATCGGGCTGGCCTCGGGCATCCGGATGACGCGGCGCCGCTCGCGCAGTGCCAGGGGCGCTGGCCGCCGTCATCGTGCCCACGCGGCCGACGAACATGAGCGCCACGATGACGTACTTGGCGCTTGCGGGAAGAGTCGGAGTGATTCCCGTGGACAGGCCCACGGTCGCGAACGCGCTGATGACTTCGAAGAGGATCCGGTCCAGGGACAGGTTGGTCATCTGCAGGAGCAGGAGCGTGGCGAACCCGATGACGCTGGCGCCGATGAAGGCCACCGCCACGCTCAGGCGCACGGTCGAGGGCGTGATGCGCCGCCCGAAGGCCTCGATGTCCTGGTCACCGCGAGCCTCGGCGAGGATCGCCAGAAGCAGGACGGCGAAGGTGGAGACCTTGATGCCGCCGGCCGTCGAGGCCGAGCCGCCGCCGACGAACATGAGGGCGTCCTGGAGGAACCAGGTGGCCTCGTGCGTATGCTCAGGGCGGGATCGTGGACAGCCCCGAGGACCGGGCGTTGACGCCGTTGATCAGGGCGGTCGTGATCTTGCCACCCGTGGGCAGTGCTCCGTAGGGTGAGCGGGTTGTTCCCACTCGAAGGTGGCGATGGCGAGGGTTGAGGCGCCGGTGAGGGCCAGGTAGGGTCGTCAGGGTCAGCTTCGTGTGCAGGCTCCATGTCCGGGGCCTGCGTCGTCGGCCCATGATGTCCAGGATCACGGGGAAGCCGACGGCGCCCATGAAGGTCCCCAGGATGATCGGCAGGCCGATCCACCAGTCGGTGGCGTGAGGCGCCCAGGCCCTCGGGCATGATGACGAAGCCGGCATTGTTGAAGATCGACAGTGCCATGAAGGCCGCGTACCACAGGGAGTGCCCCACATCGAGGCCATGGCCCAGGAAGCGGGGCAGCAGCATGAGCGTGAGGAGGAGCTCGCAGCCGGTGGCCGTGTAGATGACGGCGCGAAGGAGGCGGCCCACCTCGCCCAGGCGCGACTGGTTCTCCGAGGCGGCCAGCATCCGCTGAGTCAGTCCCACGTGGCGTGATACCGCCAGGGACAGCAGTGATGCCAGGGTCATGACCCCCAGACCGCCCACGGCGGCGGCCAGGATGATGACGACGTGCCCGAAGGCGGACCAGTAGGTGGCTGTGTCCACGGTGCTCAGGCCCGTGACGCACGCCGCTGAGGTGGCGGTGAACAGGGCGTCGAGGAAGTCGGCTTGCTTCCCGCTCTCCGTGGCGATCGGAAGGCTGAGCAGGAGCGTGACCACCATGATGATGGCGGCGAAGACGATAACCGCCAGTCGGGCCGGGTAGAACCTCGCCGCCCGTGCGATCTGGCTGAGCGGCTCGAAGTGCCTGAGCAGGCGACGCAGCCCGGTGGGCTCTGTGCCCTGGAAGCGGGGGCCGGACGGGTGGCTCAACGGTGTCGTCGACGCCGCCTGCCCCGGCCGGGTGCTTCTTGTGCCGCTTCCAGGACGGCCGACAACGCCCACGAGCGGGGCGTGCCAGTGAGCCTGGCGTCGCCTGGCGGCGTGCGGGCCGTGCCCGGATCCGCTGCGGGATCCGCGGCCGGCCGGCTCCCTGGGCGCTGTCTGTCTGGGGCACGGTCGCCATTGTGGTCCCTGTTGGGGCGGCTTCGTCACGTTCTGCGGCGTGGGGGGTCGGCGTGTTCTGGGATGCATCCGGGCTGCCGGTGGTGGTCGCCGGAACGGTTCTCCGGGTGCGATAACTGCGGTTGCGGCAGCGACAATTGGTGTCCCAGTGTGAAATGCGACGCGTGTGGCGATTGGGGGGCCAGGAATTCCTGTGCGATGGCTGGTGCGGGGATATATTGGCGGTGTTCCTGCCCCTGACAGGGGCCACCCGCGACGAACGGACCTCAAGCTCATGGCACCGGGCCTTCCCACATCCCCCAGCGCCTCCGGCGCCCCCTCGTTCCTCACCGTGGCCGAGGTGGCGGCGATGCTGCGCGTGTCCAAGATGACTGTCTATCGGATGGTGCACTCCGGTGATCTGCCCGCGATGCAGGTTGGGCGCTCCTTCCGTGTTCCAGAGCGCGCTGTTCACGAGTACCTGGCTGCCGGGCTGGGTGACTGGGGCCACGACGCGTCGGAGGCATCGGGGTCCTAGGACCCGCTAGACTCAGGCGGTCACCTGCGTGGTCGGCCGCTGAGCCTCACGCGCCGACCAACTGCCCCATGGCATCAACCCTCGCCGGCCCGCCTCGGCCCGCAGGGAGGGTCTGCGGGCACTACGAAGCGAACTGCGAGGAGATCTCATGGGATCCGTCATCAAGAAGCGCCGCAAGCGCATGGCCAGAAGAAGCACCGCAAGCTGCTTCGCAAGACGCGTCACCAGCGTCGCAACAAGAAGTGAGGCGAGCGGCCTGTCCGCGCCTCGGGGCTCCGTGCACACCGCTGGTGTGAGCGGGGCCCTGCTTGTCTCTCAAGAGGAACTGACCAGGAAGAGCGGAGACCTCCGTTGACCACCGCCCCAGAAGACCGCACCCCCATCGATCCGTCGGCTGCACCGCGGGCTGCGACGTCGACCGAGCCGTCGATCGATCCGCGCCTGGCGGAGGGTGACTGCACCGTCCCGCTGAGTGCCGACGTCGACCCCTCGGCCTGGCCCGAACCCGTCCAGGCCCTGGCGCACGCGCCCGGCACCGGCACGCGGCCCACCCGCCCTGGCCGAGCTGACCACCCTGCGCGTGGGCGGCCCGGTGAGCAGCTACGTCGAGGCCACCACCCAGAGCGATCTGACCGAGGCGATCCGCGAGGCCGACGCCGCCGGCACGCCCGTCCTCGTCATCGGTGGCGGCTCCAACATCATGGCCTCCGACGCCGGATTCGATGGGCTCGTCATCCGCGATACCCGCGCTGAGGTCTCACTCGTCTCCGACTCGGTGTGCGGCGGTGTCGAGGTCACGGCCACCGCCGGTACCACCTGGGACGACCTGGTGCGTGAGGCCATCGCCAGCCAGTGGGCCGGGTTCGCGCCCCTGTCCGGGATCCCCGGTACGGTCGGTGCCGCCCCTGTGCAGAACATCGGGGGCCTCACGGCGCCGAGGTCGCCGAGCTCATCGCCAGCGTGCGCGCCTGGGACCGTCTGCGCAACCGGGTGGTGTGGCTGGCCCTGGGCGAGCTGGGGCTGGCGTATCGCGACTCCCGCCTCAAGCGGTCCCTCACCGACGCCGAGGTCGGCGGTGGGCGCCTGTGGGGGCCGACTGGGCGCTGGGTGGTTCTCGACGCCACCTTCGCCGTGAGGCAGGGCTCCCTGTCCTCTCGCGTCGCCTACTCCCAGCTGGCCGGTGCGCTCGGTGTCGAGCTGGGCGAACGCGTGCCCGAGCGCGAGCTGCGCGAGGCGGTTCTCGAGCTGCGCCGCTCCAAGGGGATGGTTCTGGACGCTTCCGACCACGACACCTGGTCTGCCGGTTCCTTCTTCACCAACCCGATCCTGACCGAGGATCAGGCGGGGAGCCTGCCCGAGGACGCCCCTCGTTTCCCGGTCACCGACCACTCCCAGGTGGTGCTCGGTACCAAGGAGGCCCCTGTGATCGAGGGCCTGGTCAGAGACCAGTGCGGCCTGGCTCATCGACCACGCCGGCTTCACCAGGGCTTCACCGTGGAGCCGGGTGCGTCGGCCGGGCTGTCCACCAAGCACGTGCTGGCCCTGACCAACCGGGGTGGTGCTTCCGGGGCGGACCTGGCCCGCCTGCGCGATGAGATCGTGGCGGGCGTGCGCGAGCGCTACGGCGTCACCCTCGTGCCCGAGCCCGTCCAGGTCGGTTTCTAGGCTCCCTGCTCGGGAAGCGCATGAGACTCAGGGGCGTCAGCCCTCGCGGCTGCCGTTGCTCCCCGTTTCCGGTCTCCGGTCGGGCGTTGCCAGCCAGGCATCCACCTCGGCCAGCCAGGCCCGTTTGGTGCTCGGTGAGGCCAGGGATGCGCGGATCGACCCGCGGGCCAGTTCGGCCAGCTCGGCGTCGTCGCAGCCCAGGGTCCGAGCGATCTCGTACTGGTTGACGAGTCGGGACTGGAAGAGCAACGGGTCGTCAGCACTCAGGGCGATCTGCGCGCCGTGACTCATGAGCGTGCGCAGGGGACGTCGTCGGGGCTGCGGTAGACGCCCAGACTCACGTTGGAGGCGGGGCAGACCTCCAGACTGATGCCCGCGGCGATGATCGCGTCCAGCAGCGCGGGGTCCTCACCGGCGCGCACCCGTGGCCCCAGACGCGTGGGGCCGAGTGCGGAGACGACCTCGCGCAGGTGGTCGGGTCCCAGGAGCTCTCCGCCGTGCGGCATGGAGGCCAGGCCGACCCGTCGGGCGATGGCGAAGGCCCGCTCCCACGAAGCGGTCCGTCCGGCGCGCTCGTCGTTGGACAGGCCGAGCCGACAACCTCGCCGGGCTGGTCCCCGGCGTAGCGCACCGCCAGGCGTGCGAGGGTGCGCGCGTCCAGGGGGTGGCGCATCCGGGAGGCCGCTACGATGACGGCCACTTCCACACCGGTCAGGGGTCGTGGCCTGCTTGGCGGCGTCGAGGATGATCTCCAGGGCCGGGGTGATCCCTCCGACGAAGGGGGCGTAGCTGGTTGGGTCGACCTGGATCTCCAGGCGTCGTGACCCCTCGGCGGCGTCGTCGAGCGCGGCCTCCAGAACGATGCGGCGCATGACCTCCTCGGTGCGCACCAGGGGCCCGGGCGGTGTCATAGGCGCGTTGGAAGCGGAACCAGCCGCGCCGGTCTGCGGGCACGCGCAGGGGGTCTCCGTCCAGGAAGCTGGAGGGCAGGCGGGTGCGCGAGGAGGAGGCCAGCTCGATGAGGGGTGTCCAGGCGCATCGATCCCGTGAAGTGCAGGTGCAGGTGCGCCTTGGGGAGGGTGGCGAGGTCGCGCATGGGTGGATTCTTCCACGCGTCCGACGATGACTTCGTCCGCGACGCCCCTGCGCGAGGCCGGAGGTGCTCTGGTGTCATGATCGGCGACTTCTCCGGGTGGTGCTGAGCGCCCTGTGATGGGAGGAGCGCCGGGACCTGCGCGGACGAGTGCGGAGGATGTGGTGAGAGGCCTTCACTCCGACCCTAAAAGTCGCCCGGAGTGACATCCGGGTGAATGCCGAGGTGGTGCGTGACCGGGGAGATGATCCTGACCGTGTCACGATCCAGGACCTGGTTGCTGGTGAGGCGAATGGGTATGTGTCCCTGCGCCAGGGCCGCCTGATCACGCAGGTGATCACGGTGCCAGTCCGAAGGCGAGTGATACGCATAGCCATCCGTTTCGACGAGCAAAGCCGGCGAGGCTGCTGGGGTGAGGATATGAGTGCCGTTCGCAGGGCCAGGAACGATCGCCTCCGGATTTTCGGCTGAGTACCAGGTCCACCTCTCCGATCCCGTTGACGCTGACTGCTGCGACGGGATGGTAACCGGCTCGCTTCAGGTCGTGGCGGGCAATCGTCTCCAGCAGGGAACGGGCCGTCGGTTGGGCTTGGGCGAGAAGAGATCTCAAAGGTTTATTTCGAGGGCCTTGTAGTGCGGATGCCAACTGACTGCGTGTCGTGTAGCCGATGCGCAGCGCCGCATCGAGCGAGATGAGTGCGTCGAGCTCGTCAGCACAGCGCATGTAGCAGATGAGAGCCTGCTCTACCTCTGCCACTGGTGGCTCGGTGTCCTTGGGGATCAACAGTCCTCTGACGCGGTGGACCACCGTCCGACCGATGGCGTTGGGAACGCGGCTGCGCTGCGCCGGGATGGCGACGTGGAGAATGCCGGGCGATTCCCTGAGCGGAATGCCGTAGTGCTTCAGCGCGTGCCCGCAGGTCATGACGCCTCCCAGCCGGCGGCAGGTGATGACAAAAGAGTCTCAGCCGATGGCAGGGCCACGACATGATCTGGGGTGGGATGTCAGTACCTTCTCAGACAGCATGCGCGCCATCGTTCTGCGCTCGGATCGCGTGAGGTGCAATGAGGAGAGCCGGGCTGCGCCGTGCCTGGCCAGTAGTCGAGCGCGCAGGTCATCCCGGCGGCCGTCGTCAAACATAGCTAAATGATGGTTAAAACTATCAAAAACAACAGTCGCGGATTGATGCTGTGGATAACTTCGGATCCTTTGGGGCATCGACAGTGCCTTCTGTGTCATGATCGGCGACTTTTCCGGGTGGTACTGAGCGTCCCGTGACAGGAGGGAGCGCCGGGACCTGCGCGGATGAGTGCGGAGGATGTGGTGAGAGGCCTTCACCCGACCTGAAAAGTCGCCCGGAGTGACAGATTCGTCGATCGAACCGGAATCCGTCTTCGATAGTTCCCGCGATTCGTCTCACCGAGCAGAGTGGGGCCGGTAGCTCCGCTGTTGCCGAACACCAGGGGGCGATTTAGCGGCGAACCATCAGGTGCGTGGGGCAGACTAACTCTCATGAACCACTCGTCGGCGTCCCAGGAGCCCGAGGAGGTGGCCCTGCTGACGGGGCCGCGCGCCGCGTCCGTGCTCTCCGCCGCCCTCGCCCCGGCCGGCCAGCGCCTGGCCAGCTGGGAGGTCCACTCGGTCCATCACCGTCCCGGAGCGGGCGTGTCCGTGGGGCTACACGGCGGTTGTTGTCGCGCCCAACGGGCGATCCACCACTGAGTACCTGTGCGCACGACAGCGCGCCTGTCCAACCCTGCACGCCCCGGGCCTGACCCGGTGGCTCCCACCGGCGGGACGGCCCCGCGGTCCACGTGTGGCGGCACCCGGCCGACCCGGAGCTTCCGGGACTGGTGGTCGCTTGCACGCCCTCGCTGCTTTCGGCCCGGATCGGCACTCAGGTCAAGGCCACGATGGTCGCCTACCGGCCCACGCGTCGAGCCGTCGTGCGCGCCACCTTCCCGGATGAGACCACCGCCTACGCCAGGTCCTGCGTCCGGGCCAGGCACCCTCTTTCGCTCAGCGCCACCGCTTGCTGACCGCCTCCGGCGTGCCCGCGCCCGAGGTCCCTGCGCGAGGACCCCGATGGCTCGGTCCTGCTGTCCACCGGCGGGGCGTGGCACTGTCCGGACTGCTGTCCCAGGGCATGAGCGTCTCACGCAGCGAGCGTGTCTTCCGTGGGCTCATCTCCCTGCTGGACGCTCTGCCGGCCAGCGCCATGCAGCTGCCCGCGCACGCCGCCTGGTCCGAGCGGGCCCGCCACTACGCGCACGCCGCTGCCACGGTCCTGCCCGAGCACGCGGCTCGGGCCCGGGCCGTGGCCGAGGGGAATCGAGCAGCTCATGGCCACCTCCGACGCCGGCCGACCGGTCCCGGTGCACGGCGACTTCTATGAGGCGAACGTCCTCATGGAGGGTGAGGCCGTCACCAGCCTGCTCGATGTCGACTCCTGGGGCCCGGCTATCGCGTTGACGACTTGGCCTGTCTGCTGGGGCACGTGAGCGTCCTGGACCACCTGGCGCCCGCCTCCTGCCAAGCTGCGCCCCATCCTGGAGACCTGGACCCGCATGGCCGAGCAGCAGGTGGACCCGAGTCTCGTTGCGGGCCCGGTGTGCCGGCGTCGTCCTGTCCCTCGTGGCCGGTGCCCGCCGTGAGGACGGCGGCCCGTGGCGCCCCGACGCCGAGGGGCGCCTGGCCCGCGCCGAGACCTGGTTGGCACAAGGCCGTGAGATCAGGCCCGCCGCGGGGCCCACTGACAATCCCGCAATCCTGCCGGGTGCCCGGCTCGAGGCCATCAGAAGCGGATGTGCGACTCCCTGGAGATGGTGAATCCTCGTCCGGTGATCGTGTTCCAGCAGGTCATACCCCTGGTCTGCGAGGTGCACGCGTAGTCGGAGAAGGTCGTGGTCTGCTCGTACTGGAGTGTGTGGAAGGTGTCCCCCGGCTTTCCCAGGTACTCCTCTCCGCAGCGGACCTCGGTTCGGTTGGCGAGCACCACGATGGAGAACTCCCGGTCGGAGCAGTCCTGCATCCCGGAGGAGGCATAGGTCCGCTCCAGGATCGAGCAGCCGACTCCTTCGTCTATAGAGGACGCAGGAGATGTTCTTCGAAGGGGTTTCCACGTACTGGTAGGAGTAGGTCTTGGCTGATGCGGGAAGAGTCGGGCCGCTGGAGGGTACCGACGCCGCTTCGCTCTCGGTGGTGGCCTCGGTGGACGACTGAGCTGCCTGGTCCGCCGCTGTTCCCTCGGTCGGGGTCGGTGCGGCGCTGACGGACTGGACGGCGTCGGCCTTCGTCTCCGAAGGCTGGCGCCGGTTCGCCAACAGCATGCCGCCGAGGACTCCGGCCGCAGCGACCACCAGGATCAGAACGACGACCAGTGCGGTCATCAGCCTGGCATGGGAGCTGGAACGAGGCGCAGGAGGGTCGAGGGGCGGTGCCGGTGCCGCCGAGGCTGCTAGGGCGGTGCCGGACGCGGGCGTCGCTGCGGGGAGTGCCATGGTCGCTGGAGCCGGCGCGCGTCCCTCGAGCTGACGCCGTCACCGACGCCGCCGACAGGGGCTCCCAGCACCATCGTCTGAGGAGCAGTCTCCACGGGGATCGCGGCGTACGGCGAGATGCTGCTGTAGTCCGCGGTTGAGGCCGAGGGAGTGCTGCTGTCTCAGCCGTTCTGAGCCCTCCCGATCCGGATGCGGTTCCCGCACTCATCGGAGACGCAGGGGATACCTGAGGCAGGTCGCCCGAGCCCATCTGGAGAATCTGCTCGCGGAGCACCGCGGGGACAGCGGGATTAGCGGCGACGATGGGGCGCAGGTCGGGAAAGGCTCTGGCGAGGTACTCCAGCACCTCGGGCTCTGTACTGGGATCAGTGGCACGACGTTCATCGTCGGACGTGTGAGCAGAGCACAAATTGAATGATAAATCCCGCGAGGACCTGGAAGCCCTGCCCGCAACCACATTGATATCAAACACCGAGCCGGGCATGTTTCGCGGTGCCCCCCAGAAAAATCTGTCGGTCTCGGCGAAACATGCCCGGCTCGGGATGAGGATATGGGGCCTCTTCTACTCGACCTCGGCCAGGAGCTTCTGGATCCGTCCCACGCCCTCGGCCAGGGTCGTCGTCGCCCAGCGCGTAGGGACAGCCGCACGAAGCCGGAGGGCCCGAAGGCCTCACCGGGAACGACGGCGACCTCGGCGTGCTCGAGGATGAGCGCGGCCAGCGTGGCCGAGCTGTCGATCTCGGTGCCGCGCAGCGTGCGCCCGAGCAGTCCTTCGATGCTGGGATAGGCGTAGAAGGCTCCGCGCGGAACGGGCACGGTCAGCCCTCGATCTGCGAGAGCATCTCTACCATGGTGCGCCGGCGCCGGTCGAATGCGGTGCGCATCTGCTTGACGGCGGTCAGGTCGCCGCTGACGGCCGCCAGCGCCGCGCGCTGGGAGACGTTGGCGACGTTCGAGCTCAGGTGCGACTGGAAGTTGGTGGCCGCCTTGATGACATCGCTCGGCCCGATCATCCAGCCCACGCGCCATCCGGTCATGGCGTAGGTCTTGGCCACGCCGTTGAGGACGATGGTCTGATCGGCCAGCTCGGGAACCAGCTTGACGACGTGAGCGGTCTGGGCGCCGTCATAGAGGAGGTGCTCGTAGATCTCATCGGTGATGACCCAGATGCCGTGCTCAAGGGCCCACTGGCCGATGGCGGTCAGCTCCTCGGGAGAATAGACCGAGCCGGTCGGGTTCGACGGAGAGCACAGCAGCAGCACCTTGGTGCGCTCGTGCGAGCGGCCTCGAGCTGGTCGACGCTGACCTTGTAGTCCTGGTCCGCGCCGGCGAAGACCTCCACTGCTGTGCCACCGGCCAGGGTGATGGCCTCGGGGTAGGTGGTCCAGAAGGGCGCGGGCAGAAGGACCTCGTCACCGGGGTCGACCAGGGCGGCGAAGGCCTGGAAGACGGCCTGCTTGCCGCCGTTGGTCACCAGGATGTCGTCGGGGGAGACCTCGTAGCCGGAGTCGCGCAGCGTCTTGGCGGCGATGGCCTCGCGCAGGACCGGCAGGCCCTTGGCGGGGGAGTACTTGTGGTTGGCCGGGTCCTTCGCGGCGGCGACGGCGGCCTCGACGATGTAGTCGGGGGTGGGGAAGTCAGGTTCTCCGGCGCCGAAGCCGATGACCGGGCGGCCGGCGGCCTTGAGGGCCTTGGCCTTGGCGTCAACGGCCAGGGTGGCGGACGGGGCGATGGCGGACAGTCGGGCGGAAACACGGTGTGTGGGTGCAGGTGTCACGCGGCTATGGTCCCACGAGCTGCGAAACCTGCACGTGAAAACGCGCCCGCTGGCAGCTCCGTCCGTCCGTACGTCATGTCGTCTGTGGTGCCTTCGGGGGCGGCGTGGCGCACCCCACGGCTCGCAGTTACCGCAAACGTCTGCTCGTGTGGCAGACTAGAGCACCGCTGAAGGGCAGTGGCGCAATTGGTAGCGCACCGGTCTCCAAAACCGGCGGTTGTGGGTTCGAGTCCCGCCTGCCCTGCTGAGAACGGCGGATCTGTCGGGAGATCCCGTCGGTTTCGTCTTCTCCCCGCTGTGCGGGAACTGGCCTAACCGTCGACCCTGAGGACCCAGATTCATGAGCGAGGCGCACGCGCCGCGGCAGGCAAGCCGGACAGGAAGCGCGGCTTCTTCGGGCGCATCGCCCTGTTCATCCGGCAGGTCATTGACGAGCTGCGCAAGGTTGTCTGGCCCACCATGAACGAGCTGTGGACGTACTTCACGGTGGTCGTCGTCTTCATCGTCGCCATCATGGCCTTCACCGGGGTGCTGGACTTCGCCTTCAACAAAGCCGTCATGTGGCTCTTCGCCTGATCCTCGGCCTCGGCGGCCGCGCCCTCGTCGGGCGGGCGGCCCGGCCCACTCCCTGACCTCGTCTCTCACTGTCGCTGCCCTTCGCGCAGCCCGTTGCCACCTCTCGTCTCACGCCATTGGAAAGCAGGTACACCATGTCTGAGGACGTCTCCTCGCAGACCACCCCCGACGACGCCGAGGTCCTCACCTCGGCTCGCCGCCGACGACGTGGAGGCTGTTGAGACTGACGAGGCCGTCCGAGACCGTCGTCCCGGAGGCCGACGACGCCGTCGAGGCTGCTGAGCCGGCCGAGCCGGTCGAGGAGGCCCCTGTCGTCGACCCGCTGGCCGAGATTCCGCCGTCAGATGTCGGCCCTGCCGGGGCAGTGGTACGTGCTGCACACCTACTCCGGCTACGAGCGCCGCGTGACCACCGACATCATGGCCCGCGCCGAGAACTTCGAGGTCGAGGACTACATCTTCGACGCCACCGTTCCCCATGGAGACGGTCATCGAGATCAAGAACGGCAACAAGAAGAAGGAAGTCTCCCGGGTGCGCATCCCCGGCTACGTGTTCGTGCGCATGGACCTGGACGACCCGGAGACCTCGGACAGGTGTGGCGCACCATCAAGGACACCCCGGCCGTCACCGGCTTCGTGGGGAGACCGCTACAACCCGGTGCCGCTGACCTTCGAGGAGGCCGTCGCCCAGCTCGGCCCCACGCCCGAGGAGATCGCCGCCAAGGAGGCCGCGGCCGCCGAGGCCACCGCGCCCGAGTCCGGCTCCGGCACCCAGATCGCCACCGGTGGTCAGGTCTTCGAGGTCGCCTTCGAGGTCGGCGAGTCGGTCATCGTCACCGACGGCCCCTTCGAGTCCCTGCCGGCCACGATCTCGAGATCCACCCCGAGACCCAGAAGCTCCAGGTACTCATCTCCCTGTTCGGCCGCGACACTCGGCCGAGCTCTCCTTCACCCAGGTCGCCAAGATCTAAGGCCGACTCGAGGAGAGGCTTCCGTCATCCGCCGTGGCCCGACGAGCGTCCTGCGCCGTCGGGCCATCGGTCTCCCGGACCGCTGAACCCGGCGGTGTCAGGGGAGCCGCGTATCACAGGCTGTTGTCCTGTGATACCGCGCACCGGGCGCCCTGTGCAGCTCCGCAGAGGGCTACGATGAGCGCTTGTGCGTGCGCATGCACCACGGCTGCACGGCAGGCGTGCAGCACATCCGGACAAGTAAGAAGGACCCATTCCTATGGCCCCTAAGAAGAAGGTCGCCGGGCTGATCAAGCTCCAGATCCAGGCCGGCCAGGCCAACCCCTGCCCGCCGATCGGCCCCGCCCTGGGTGCCCACGGCGTCAACATCATGGAGTTCTGCAGGCGTACAACGCGGCGACCGAGTCGCAGCGCGGCAACGTCATCCCCGTGGAGATCACCGTCTACGAGGACCGCTCCTTCACCTTCATCACCAAGACCCCGCCGGCAGCCGAGCTCATCAAGAAGGCCGCGGGCGTCCCAAAGGATCCGCCACCCCCACACCGTGAAGGTGGCCTCCTGACCCAGGCTCAGGTGCGTGAGATCGCCGAGTCCAAGATGCCCGACCTCAACGCCAACGACGTCGAGGCCGCCGCCAAGATCATCGCCGGCACCGCCCGCTCCATGGGCATCACCGTCGAGGCCTGAGGCACTCGCCGGCCCGCCGGCCTCTCAACTCAACCCCCATACGAAACCGTGGAAGGGCCTCGCGCGGCCCGAACACCACGACTGCAAGGAGAAGCAGATGACCAAGCGCTCCAAGGCCTACCGCGCCGCGGCTGAGAAGATCCAGTCCGGAGTCCTCTACACCCCGGCCGAGGCCATTCACCTGGCCAAGTCCACCTCCATCACCAAGTTCGACGCCACCGTGGATGTCGTCTTCCGTCTGGGAGTCGACCCCCGTAAGGCGGACCAGATGGTCCGCGGCACCGTGTCCCTGCCGCACGGTACCGGTAAGACCGCCCGCGTCGTCGTCTTCGCCCAGGGCGAGCGGGCCGAGCAGGCCCTCGCCGCCGGCGCGGACGAGGTCGGTGGCGACGAGCTCATCGAGAAGGTCGCCAAGGGCTACACGGACTTCGACGCCGCCGTGGCCACCCCGACCTCATGGGCAAGGTCGGCCGCCTGGGCCGTGTTCTGGGCCCCCGCGGCCTCATGCCCAACCCCGCACCGGCACCGTGACGATGGACGTGGCCAAGGCCGTCTCCGACATCAAGGGCGGCCGTATCGAGTTCCGCGTGGACCGCGCCTCCAACCTCCACTTCATCATCGGCAAGGCCTCCTTCTCCGAGGAGCAGCTGACGGAGAACTTCCAGGCCGCCCTGAGGAGGTCCTGCGCCTCAAGCCCTCGACCTCGAAGGGCCGCTACATCCTCAAGGCCACCATGACCACCACCATGGGCCCCGGCATCCCGATGGACGTCACCAAGGCCTGAGGCTCTTTTCTTCACGACGGCGTCGGCCGCCTCCTCGTGGGGAGGCGGCCGACGCCGTTCTTTGTCTTGCTCCGCCTGGGGTGTACGGGGGAGTCCCCGGGACTGCACCGGGGACTACACGAGCCCTCCACAGGGGCAACTGCCCATGGTCCGGGGTGCCCGTGCTGACTACGGTGAAGGTGTCGGTGGAGCACCGGATGGGGGAGGGAGTGGAGAAGCCGGTCGTCCCCGTCCTTGTCTCTCCCTCTCGCAAGGACGGGGACGACCTCTCCGCCCGCGGTGGGTCCGGATGCGCCTCAGCTGTTCTTGATGGGGATGTCGGTGAGGCGGTAGGCGGTGCCTTTGGGTGAGTACTTTGCCTTCGGGGTGGTCGAGGGTGATGGTGTCGCCGCCGGGGTCGGGCCAGATGGTGCAGATGGTGGTGGTGCCGGTCTTGAGGTGGTCGGAGACGTTGAGCTCGGTCAGGGGAGGTGGTGCTCGGCGTCGGCGTCGAGGTAGTCGGCGGGGAAGATGCGCTCGCCTCCGGCGATGAGGGTCAGGCCGTCGCTGGCGTTGAAGGATGGTAGGGCGCTGCCGTCCTCGTCGCGCTGGTTGGCCAGGACTGTCTGCGGGGTCTTCGAGCAGCGGGTGGAGCGGTGCGCCGGTGGAGCCGTCTTCTGACGGTGCAGGTGACGGTGCCCAGGAGGTAGCCGCCGGTGCGGGTGACGTGGTCGAGGGTGATGGTGACCTCTCCGCTGGTGCTCGGTGCCTTTTGGAGGTGAGGGTGACGCCCTCGGGGCCCCTTGGCGACGGGGCCCTGTGGGTCCGGCAGCTTACCGCCGCCGTTGCTGGGGGTGGCGGTGGTGCTGCTGTCCTTGGGGGAGGTGCCGCCGGTGGGGGTCAGGGTGATCTCGACTCTTCGGTTGGCGGCTCGGGCCTCGTCGGTGGTGTCCTTGATCTTGGCTGGCTCGCCCTTGCCGGACACGCTGGTCTTCCACTTGTCCAGGCTGGTGAGCTGCTGGAGCTTGGTTTTGACGGCGTTGGCGCGTTTCTCGGAGAGGGTCTGGTTGTAGGCGTCGTCCTGGATGTCGTCGGTGTGGCCCACGATGGTGAGTGTGCCGCCGTCGGGGTGCTGCTTGAGCTGGCTCGGCGACGGTCTGGAGCTGGGTGTCGGCGGCGGGGGTGAGGTCGGCGGAGTCGGAGGCGAAGGTGACGTCGACTGCTGAGGGTGACGGTGATGTCCTTGCCGCCGGCCTGGGTGCTGGTGGAGTCGTCCAGGGCGCGGGTGTAGCGCTCGATGGCGACGGGGTCGGCGAGCTCGGTGGCGGCGGGTGGGAACTGGTCGAGTCCCGGCTTTGGGCGGTGCTCAGGTTGACCTTGGCCTTCTTGGCGGCGTCGGCCTCCAGGACCGAGACGGTGGTGAAGCCGGCCATGGGGACCATGACGGTCACGGTGTCGGTGTCGACCTTGCCGAAGGACAGGTAGGAGGTGATGTTCTCGCCGGGGGTGAGGCCCAGCATTCCGCCGCTGCCGTCGGTGGCGCTCCACACGCGCCCGGAGCTCCAGGTCGAGGAGCTTGACCAGGGAGGCACCGGCGCCGGGCCGATAGATGGACGGGGCCCCTAAGTAGCTTGAGAAGATGACCTTGTTGCCGTTGTCGCTGAAGGGATGGGCGTTGACGGCGTCGATGGAGGCGTCGTCCTTGGCGCGGGTCAGCCTCAGGGCGATGACCGAGGTCTTCTCGTCCTGGCGGATGACGGGGAGACCTCCACGGTCACGTTGTGGCCCATGATGTGGGCGTCGAGCTTCTGCCAGTCGGTGCTACCTGCCTTGGCGCCGGCGCCGGCCGAGGCCGATCCTCCGGCCGTGGCTGAGGAACCCGATGGTGAGGCGGATCCACCTTTGTCCTTCGACACCCCCGGAAGGTCGCAGCCCGCCAGCACCGGCAACCCGATCCCAACCAGGGCTGAGAGGGCCACAAAAGACCGACGAGACGGCACTGGAGGAACACGAGAGAACGGGAGAATGCAGAGGTCACAGGAACTCCTTAGATGAGGCCGCCGGAATTTATCAACGACAGAGCGTAATCATAACGTAATCGTCCCTAGCAATGGGGGCTCCCCGTGTACTACCCATCGCTCCACGGGGAGTCCCCAGGTGCTCTGGATAGTCCCATGGGGACCCAGGATATCCGTGTACTACGTTCTCTCCCCGTGGGAGCCTCCCATTTCTCGGATGAGGAATGCCGCTTAGAGTTTTTGCATTCCTCAGGTCGAGGTGGCCTGATCAGTAGCAATGGAGGTTCCCATCATGATGACTGCTTTCTCAGCGAGTTCTGGCCGCTGTGAGCGCCATCGGTCTGGCGGCGACCCTGGCGTCCTGCGATCTGGGAGGTGGCTCGGAGCTCAGAAGGACTCAGCGTCGACGTCGACGTCGGCATCGGCGCCGAAAGTCGGCGCAGGCCGGGGCGAGTGGCAATGGCGGTCAACGGTGCGGCCATTGAGTCGCATACCACCAGCATTGACAGCAAGCCCTGCAACCGTCTCCCTGAACTCCGTCTCCGGTGCAGGGAACGACGGTCACCGTCATGTTCTCCGTGACGAATGATGACAAGAAACAAATGACATGTGATCGTCACTCGATTACTCGGATGGAGATGACTCGATTCCTCAGCCCAGCGGAAAGGCGAGCCCGGGAGGGAAGTACGAACAACGTCGACGGCCTGACGCTCATTGAGCCGTCCTCCTCGAAACATCTATCGAGTCTCCTACGACTCCCAAGGCGGCTGCCTGTGCTCCAGCGACCTCAACGAGTTCGTCAAACCGGTCAGACGATCGCGCTCCAGGCGACCTTCACCGGTGTTCCCGGCGGACGCGAAGAGCGTCAGCGTCACCATTCCCGAATGGCGGAACCTTCAGTAACGTGGCGGTGGCACGATGAAGCGGCGAACTCTTTTGCGTCATGGACGATGGGGCAGGGGCTGTCGACATCGGCCTGAGGGCGCGTGCCGCGGCGGCTGTCGCGTGTGAGCGCTATGGCCTGGTCGATTGCGGCTGGGAGCTGTCGCGTTGCCCTGCTGAGCCCCATGCGGGCCGCCCGGTGGCGGCTCCGAGCGAAGAACGCTACAGCCGGATCCGACGCCGATCGTCAAGCAGCCGGGAAAGCGCCGGTCCGGGCAATCCCCGGGTGGTTCAGACCGTGGACCGCCGTGTGTCACCCCGGTGTCGCGTTCGAGCAGCTCGGACAGCGCGGTCACCTACTCCTCGGACGGGCAGACCACGGTGGCCTCACTGTCCGGTGACGTCACCTTCGACGTCGACTCGGCCGCGCTGACCGACCGCGCCAAGCAGGTGCTCGACGAGATCGTCAAGCGCTGGAACGGCAAGCCGCCGGCCACGGTCACCGTGGTGGGGCATACGGACTCCGTTGCCGACGACGCTCACAACCAGACGCTCTCCGAGCAGCGGGCGAAGGCGGTCGCGGACTACCTGACCTCAAGGTCCCGTCCCTGAATGTCCAGTCCTCCGGCAAGGGGAGAGCGAGCCCTGTGGCCTCCGAGACCAATGCGGACGGCAGTGTCAATGAGGCCGGCAAGGCAGCCAACCGCCACGTCGACGTGCGCTGGGGTGAGGTGCTCACGTCATTCTGAGCCGGGATACGGCGCAGGATGACGGTAATCAGGGTCGGACTCGTGCGTGCTGATAGAGGAATGACTGTCAGTGGCAGGAAAGGAGAACAGTGATGTGGAAGAAATAATGCAGATCAAGGACGGTGACTGGGCGTCATTCCGGATCTGAGGTGCGGTGGTGCTTCGATAGAAGGTCTGCGCTCGGGCTGGGGCTTTTGGTCGCGCTGAGCGGATCGCTGAGCGCGTGCTCAGGAGTTGGGAGCGCGCCGCGACGGACGTTTACCTCAGATCATTCAGCAACGCCATCGGAGGCGAGGGTCCCCGAAGGCGACAGCGTCGCCAACGGCTCCGGGTGGCGACCGGCATCCGAGCTCTCAGTTACTCCCGACCTGCCATCGAGGGGTAATCACAGACCGCCCCCTCCGGTAGGAGCCTGTCGATGTATGGGATGACGTTGACCGTACCGGAGATGGTGGTGAGTGGGGAGCAAGTGAACGACCAGGGCTTCCGGTGACCACGGTCCAGCTCGGCGGCACCCAGGACCTGCTCCCCAACTTCGTGGTCACCTACCTCAAGGAGGCGGGAAGACTCTCGACGACGAAACTCATCGTCAAGAGGTGTTTCTTCTGGGGCCGGGGCGCGAGGACACCTACGTGATGAGGACACCGGAAACGTGGATGCTGGGCACGAAGGAGGTTCCCGCCTGCCTCGTGACCTGGACTCATCGAGGGAAAGGCAGTGACGGTGGAACCGTTGAGCGTGATAACGCTGCTCTGTGGATTACCAATGACGTTGGAGGATACTGGAGAATCATCGCCCACGCCCCGATAGGGTGAGCTGACGGAGACCGGCCCGACGTGGTGGGCGATGCCCAGCGCCAAGGTGGAGCAGGCGATGCTGGACGTCGTGGGGAAAGCCCTTTGCGGGGCGACTCTCGGTCGGTGACCGAGTCGGGGCGTGACTCCGCGGAGACTGTGCTGTTCGCATCGTCCCGCGGGGTCACGCCACTGCGAGCATCCATGTCAACCAGCCCCCAGTGACAGGTAGGGGCCGAAGGCAATGAGTGTCTTGCGGCCCCGCCAGGCGACTGATCATCAGTGCGATGGCGACGAGTCCCGCCGATGAAGAATCCGAGGATGATGCTCATCGCGGCGTAGGTCCCGCCGAAGTATCCGAGCCACAGTCCCAAGAACCGCACACAGCTTCGCATCACCCAGTCCCATGCCCGAACTGGGGAGCAGCGCCATGGCCCGACAATGACGCCAGCACTCACTGCGCACAGAACGGACCGAGGTGCCGCAGCCCGCTTCGGACAAGGGCGTCCCCTGTGACCACGTTGAGCAGGACGAGAGTCACGGTTGCCGCACCGGTCCACAGAGCGGCCGGACCGAGAATGCGGTTGGGGAGGCGGTGACACACGGCGTCGACACTGCATGCCGCGCCGAGCAGCGCCACGAGGGGAAGTGCAACGATCACCTCGCCCCACGCGCCCTGCCAGCATTCCCCGCATGAGCGTCACCCCACAAGAATGGTGGTCAGAACGCCCCTGCGAGGTGGGCGTCAGCAGCCACTGGACACGGAATGTGCCCGGCTCGGCGGTGGTGCCGCCGGGTGAGGACCCCTCGGTCCGTGCCTCAGCCCGCTCCAGGTCGGACACGTACCGCCGGGCGAAGGCCGAGACCGGGTAGGCAACGACTGCGATGGCTGCACAGCCAACGGCGATGGCGACCAGGAGTGCGGGGACATTCACCCGCCACACTTTCGCACGTCGCCACGTTCGAGGTAGGGGAGTGGGCATATCGCCTGTACCTCTCGTGTCCTCCAGTGAGTCTTCGGCAATGGACGTCGGGGTGCCCCTCGCCTTTCCTCGCACCTCTGCCACGTGTCGAGTACCACGTCCGCGCCCCGGTGTCCTCCCTGGTGCCCTCCTGCGGCGAACGGGTAGCCTGGCCGACGGTGCCCGCAGACGGGTCACCGCATCTCCATTCCGTTCCCAGCGACGTCGGCTTCGTCCAGGCCTCATGCCTGCTCGGTTCAGTTCGGCATCGTGACGCGGGTCTGCCGCGGCGGGAACCGACGGGCCCCTGACTGCGGGGCTCCGGACGTCGTCATCGGGTTCACCCCGATCCCGGCGGGCCGGCCCTCTCCGCGGTGGCGTGCGCCGTCGAGCCACCGATGGGGGAGCGGTCCGGCACGCAGGCAGCAGCCAGATACAGACTCACGTCCCCATGGAGAATCAGTAGTGCCTACTATTCAGCAGCTGGTCCGCAAGGGCCGCTCGACGAAGCGCTCCGCGTCCAAGACGCCGGCGCTCAAGGCCAGTCCGCAGCGCCGTGGCGTGTGCACCCGCGTGTACACCACGACCCCCAAGAAGCCGAACTCCGCCCTCCGTAAGGTCGCCCGTGTGCGCCTGTCCACCGGTATCGAGGTCACGGCCTACATCCCCGGTGAGGGCCACAACCTCCAGAGCACTCCATCGTGCTCGTGCGCGGTGGTCGTGTGAAGGACCTTCCCGGTGTCCGCTACCATCGTGCGCGGCGCCCTCGACACCCAGGGTGTCAAGGGCCGCCAGCAGGGCACACGTTCCAAGTACGGCGCCAAGAAGGAGAAGAAGTATGCCTCGTAAGGGTCCCTGCACCCAAGCGCCCGCTCGTCGTCGACCCCGTCTACGGCTCGCCGGTCGTCACCCAGCTCGTCAACCGCGTCCCTGCTGGACGGCAAGAAGTCCACCGCCGAGCGCATCGTCTACGGCGCTCTCGAGGGCGTCCGCCCAAGACGGACCAGGACCCGGTCTCCGTCCTCAGCGCGCGTGGACAACATCCGCCCCGCGCTGGAGGTCCGCTCCCGTCGCGTCGGTGGTGCCACCCTACCAGGTGCCCGTCGAGGTCCGCCCCGGCCGCGCCACCACCCTGGCGCTGCGCTGGCTCGTGGACTTCTCCCGTCAGCGCCGCGAGAACACCATGACCGAGCGTCTCATGAACGAGATCCTCGACGCCTCCAACGGCCTGGGCGCCGCGGTCAAGCGCCGCGAGGACATGCACCGCATGGCCGAGTCCAACAAGGCCTTCGCCCACTACCGCTGGTAGCGCCGGTAGCAGCTCCGTACCCCACACGAACGAAGGACACCACCAGTGGCACTTGACGTGCTGACAGACCCTCACCAAGGTCCGCAACATCGGCATCATGGCCCACATCGATGCCGGTAAGACCACCGTGACAGAGCGTATCCTGTTCTACACGGGCATCAACTACAAGATCGGCGAGACGCACGACGGCGCCTCGACGATGGACTGGATGGAGCAGGAGCAGGAGCGCGGTATCACCATCACCTCCGCGGCCACCACCTGCTTCTGGAAGAACAACCAGATCAACATCATCGACACCCCCGGCCACGTGGACTTCACGGTCGAGGTCGAGCGCTCCCTGCGCGTGCTCGACGGCGCCGTCGCGGTCTTCGACGGCAAGGAGGGCGTGGAGCCGCAGTCCGAGACGGTGGGCGCCAGGCGGACAAGTACAACGTCGCGCATCTGCTACATCAACAAGATGGACAAAGCTGGGCGCGGACTTCGACTTCTCCGTCCAGACCATCCGCGACCGCCTCCACGCCACCCCGATCGTCCTCAACTTCCTGATCGGCGCCGAGAACGAGTTCTCCGGCCTCGTCGACGTCCTGGAGATGCGGGCCATCCGCTTCCCCGAGAAGGATGCCGACGGCAAGGACACCCGCGGCTCCATCGTCGAGTACGAGGAGATCCCCTCCGAGCTCGTCGCCAAGGCCGAGGAGCTGCGCGGCCAGCTGGATCAGAGACGGTCGCCGAGGCCGACGACACCCCTTATGGAGAAGTACCTCGAGGGCGGGGAGCTCAGCGTCGCCGAGCTCAAGGCCGGTATCCGCTAAGCTCACCGTGGCCGGTGAGGCCTTCCCGGTCCTGGCCGGGTCCGCCTTCAAGAACAAGCGGCATCCAGCCCGTGCTCGACGCCGTCCTGGACTACCTGCCCTCCCCGCTCGACGTCCCCCGACGTCGAGGGCCACGCCGTTGGCGATGAGGAGGAGGTGCTCACCCGTCCGGCCGATGAGAAGGCTCCCTTCGCCGCCCTGGCCTCCAAGGTGGCCACCCACCCCTTCTACGGCAAGCTCTGTCTACGTGCGCGTCTACTCCGGCAAGGTCTCCAGGGCGACATGGTCCTCAACGCCACCATAGGGCAGAAGGAGCGCATCGGGAAGCTCTTCCAGATGCACTCCAACAAGGAGAACCCGCGGAGGAGGCCCAGCCGGCCACATCTACGCCTCATCGGCCTCAAGGACGTCACCACCGGTGACTACCCTGTGCGCCAGGACTCTCGATCATCCTGGAGTCCATGACCTTCCCGGACCCGGTCATCCACGTGGCCATCGAGCCCAAGACCAAGGGCGACCAGGAGAAGCTGAGCGTGGCCATCCAGAAGCTCCGAGGAGGACCCCACCTTCACCGTCTCCCTCGACGAGGGAGACCGGCCAGACCGTCATCGGCGGTATGGGCGAGCTCCACCCTGGACGTGTTCGTGGACCGCATGCGCCGCGAGTTCAGGTCGAGGCCAACGTGGGCGCCCCGCAGGTCGCCTACCGTGAGACCATCCGCAGAAGGTGGACAAGGTCGAGTACACCCACAGAAGCAGACGGGTGGTTCCGGCCAGTTCGCCAAGGTGCAGATGAGCTTCGAGCCTCGTCGGCCGACGAGGTCGCCGAGACCGCCGACGGCAGAAGGCGCACTACGAGTTCGCCAACGCCGTCACCGGTGGCCGCGTGCCCCGCGAGTACATCCCCAGCGTGGACGCCGGGGTGCAGGACGCCATGCTCACCGGTGTCCTGGCCGGCTACCGATGGTGGACATCAAGGCCACCCCTCATCGACGGCGCCTACCACGAGGTCGACTCCTCCGAGATGGCCTTCAAGATCGCCGGCTCCATGGCGTTCAAGGAGGGTGCCAGAAGGCCTCGCCGGTCCTTCTCGAGCCCGTCATGGCCCGTCGAGGTCCGTACTCCCGAGGAGTACATGGGCGACGTCATCGGTGACCTCAACTCCCGTCGCGGCATGATCGCCTCGATGGAGGACGCCGTCGGCGTCAAGGTCATCCGCGCCAACGTCCCTCTGTCGGAGATGTTCGGCTACGTCGGTGACCTGCGCTCCAAGACGCAGGGACGTGCCGTCTCACTCCATGACCTTCGACTCTACGCCGGAGGTTCCCAAGAACGTCGCCGACGAGATCATCGCCAGGTCAGGGGCGCCTGACGCCCACCCACCGGGGCCCGCTCCGGCTGCGCGCACTCGCAGCGGGCCCCGGCCCGATCGTCCCACCGGGGCGGTCGGGACCCACTTCAGTAAGATTTCCAACATCCACCGGTAGAGACTCTCGACGCCCGGACGGCTACCATGTGTGCTGGTCGAATCCGACGAAGAGAACTACCCGAGTCCCAGGAGGACACCAGTGGCCAAGGCCAAGTTCGAGCGGACCAAGCCGCACGTCAACATCGGAACGATCGGTCACGTCGACCACGGTAAGACGACGCTGACCGCTGCGATCTCCAAGGTTCTGCGACATGGTACCGAGCTGGAACCCTTCACCCCCTTCGACGAGATCGACAAGGCTCCCGAGGAGCGTCAGCGCGGTATCACCATCAACATCGCGCACGTCGAGTACGAGACTGACAAGCGCCACTACGCGCACGTCGACGCCCCCGGTCACGCCGACTACATCAAGAACATGATCACCGGTGCCGCCCAGATGGATGGCGCGATCCTCGTGGTCGCCGCCACCGACGGCCCGATAGCCCGAGACCCGCGACGCGTCCTGCTCGCCCGCCAGATGGGCGTCCCGCCCTCCTCGTGGCCCTCAACAAGTCCGACATGGTGGACGACGAGGAGCTCCTCGACCTGGTTGAGATGGAGGTGCGCGAGCTGCTGTCCTCCCCAGGACTACGACGGCGACGAGGGCTCCCGTCATCCGCGTCTCCGCTCTCAAGGCCCTCGAGGGCGACGCCGAGTGGGCCGGCAAGATCAAGAGCTCATGGACGCGGTGGATGACTTCATCCCCACTCCCCGAGGCGTGACATGGACAAGCGCTTCCTCATGCCCATCGAGGACGTCTTCACCATCACCGGTCGCGGCACCGTCGTCACCGGTCGTGTGGAGCGCGGCAAGCTCCCGATCAACTCCGAGGTCGAGATCCTCGGTATCCGCGAGCCCAGAAGACCACGGTCACCGGTATCGAGATGTTCCACAAGCAGATGGACGAGGCCTGGGCCGGCGAGAACTGCAGTCTGCTCCTGCGCGGCACCCGTCGCGGGGACGTCGAGCGCGGTCAGGTCATCTGCAAGCCAGCTCCATCACCCGCACACCGAGTTCGAGGCCACGTCTACATCCTCACCAGGGACGAGGGCGGCGCCATAACCCCTTCTACTGAACTACCGTCCGCAGTTCTACTTCCGGACCACGGACGTCACCGGTGTCATCACCCTGCCCTGAGGGCACCGAGATGGTCATGCCCGGTGACACCACCGAGATGAGCGTCCAGCTCATCCAGCCCATCGCCATGGAGGAGGGCCTCGGCTTCGCCATCCGTGAGGGTGGCCGCACCGTCGGCTCCGGCCGCGTCACCAAGGTCATCAGTGACCCACTCGACGCCTCCGCGTAGCAGCAGACCTCCCGGTCAGGCAGCTGCTCTCGACCGGGGAGGTCTTTGTACCCTGAACCTGATGGCTGATGCCCTACCGATGGCACGAATAGTAGTAATAGTGACATCAATATTACGTGGGTGTGATGGTGCCGCCATACAAAAGGCATCAGCAATGCAGTAACAAACGATTTCAGATCTATTACCGTCACTGTTTTTGGTTGTGTGGGCTGGTTTATCGGCGTTGCCCAGGTGTGGGTGTCAACGTCTAGTGAACGGGCGGTTGCAACGTTATTCCGTTAACGCCGTCGGACGAGACGAGGACGTTTCGCTGGAGAACACGCTCCCGATTTAGCCCTGCCATGCGTCTGCCCTCCCCGGCGGCGCACGAGTGAAAATCCCAACCCATGAAGTACAACGCCAGCACGCTGGGGCGTCGGGCTGCAGCCGCAGCCGGTGTCCTCACCCTGGCCGTGCTTGGTCTGGCCCCCATGGCTCAGGCCGAGAACGCCAACCACGGAGACATCAACACCGAGGCGTTAGGGCTCC
>BNJV01000281.1_pt1 | contig 112771 bp, 155 predicted proteins | sample 8540591 | NCBI WGS metagenome assembly BNJV01 (sample SAMD00202457, study PRJDB9452) | human saliva metagenome | host: Homo sapiens
AAAACAACCTTCACTTCTTTCCCATAAAACGCAACCCCAATCTTCAAAATATTCCTTATCCCTCTTGCCTTCAATCTCGTATCATATTTCTTCTCATCAATCTGTTTCAACGCCTTCTGTGCTCTCTCTTCCATCCCCTTTTTCGTCTTCGATATTTTAAATTCCATAAGATAAGCCTTCTCATTACTTTTTATCGGTATCATTGCAAGGTCATATCTTCCATATCCACTTTCATCATTTGAAATAATTTCATATTTTCCCATCAAAAATCCAACAAGCCCTATCATAAACACTTGATAAATCTTTTCCATTTCCTTATCCAAGTCAAAATGGCTCAGCATATTTATCATTATTTCTCCCAATGTCTTCTCAAATTTCTTAATATCTCCATTTTCAAGCGCTTTTATCAAAACGTTAGTTTTTACTTCTGTTCCAAAAAATCTGTTTAAAAACATATTACCAAAATATTTCCGTATTTCTTTATTTGGAATTCTCAAGTTATAAACATCTGTATATTCTGAAGTTATATCTATTTCTTTTTGTTTTTTTCATCTTTTGTTAAGTACCCACTATATAAAAAGTAATTGCCATATTTCATCATCATTATTTAAAAGACTTTTTATCGTAGTTCCATCTGAAATATTTTTTTCAATGCTTTCCCCATCAGTAAACCGTTTTTAAATCATCATAAACACTTTCTCCAGCATAATCAATCATATTTTTCTAAAAACGTATTTCCCGAAACGTTTGCCCAATATGCTTTAATTTCTTTTTTTCTTACATAATTTACAATAGACCAAGGATTGTACACTTTACTTTCTCCAAAAAAATATACCCGTTATACCATTCTCTAACTTCTTCAATTTTGTATTTCATATCAAAATACTCAAGCATTTCAATCACTTCATTTTCAAGAAGTCCAAAATATTCTGAATAATCCTTACTTAAAATTGTATTTACATAAAGATTATTTAAACCAGAGAACATTCCTTCTTTTTATAACCCTTGTTATCCCTGTTAAAAACACCATATTTCAAGGAATTATTAGTCTTTAATACTGAACTGTAAAATGTTTGAAAAAAAGTTCATTGTTTCATTGTAATATCCTTTATCAAAAGCATTTATTATTGGAGCATCATATTCATCTATTAAAATTATGACTTTTTTCTCCATAATATTTATTTAAGTAATTTGACAAATCTAGGGTGAAGTTTTAAAAACTTTGTTTGCTATCTCTCATTTCCCAAATTTTATCAAATTGTCTTTTTTTCAACAATATTTAATTTTTTTCTCACAAATTCATATTTATTAAAAATTTTTATACATTGTTTTTTAGATTTTTCAAAACATTTCTCCCAAGTATCTCCCTTTAAATCCTTCAGTGAAATGAAAATTACAGGATATTTTTCCTTGCTCACTCATATATTCACTATTATATATTTTCAAATTTTTCAAAAAGTTTTTCTATTTTTCCTCTTTATTTTTTTGACATCAAAAAAAGTATCTAATCATTGACATATTCAATGTTTTTCCAAATCTACGTGGTCTTGTAAAAAAAGTGTTACAGGAGCTCTGTTTATCAATAATTCTTCTATTAACATCGTTTTTATCTACATAATAATAATCTTCATTTATTATTCTTTCAAAATCTTCAATCCCCCACAGGAACAGCTTTTTGTTCTCATAAAATCATGCCCTCTTTTATTTTTCTTTGAATTTCAATATATTAATTATACCACAACTTGATATTTAAAAATAAAAGCTATTTAAACGCTCTTTTGTACTTTTTAGTTTTTTTATTTCAAAAATCTCTTGTCTGACTTTTTTTAAGAGCGGACTTTTATGATCATAAAGTATATTCGATATTTGTTATGTTAACAATGTTATAAAAAAATAGTGAACATTGAGACTAGAATACCAATAAAAAAATAATTTTATCTGCATTTAATAACTACCATTACTCATAATTTCACTAAATTTCCATAAAATTTTTCCATTAAAAAAATATTACTCCTGTATACCCTCTAAAAATTTTATTCTTTAAAATAACTTTACTTAAAAAGAAAAAAGGGGTATAATTATTTTTGTAGGGAGTTTTATAAAATAAAAATAATTGTTTGATATGTGCATAAAATTATTGTTAAGTAATATGAATTAAGGGGTTGTTTATGAGGCTTGAGGTTATAAGGAGGTAAAAAAATGGGAAAGGTTAAATTAACGGATACGATTTTAAGAGATGCTCATCAATCTCTAATGGCTACTAGGATGTCGACGGCGGAAATGCTACCGATTGTTGAAAAATTGGATAAAGTTGGATTTGAGGCATTGGAAGTGTGGGGAGGGGCAACTTTTGATGCATCAATTAGATTTTTGAAGGAAGATCCTTGGGAAAGATTGAGAGAAATTAAAAAGAGGGCAAAAAATACGAAATTGCAAATGCTTTTAAGAGGACAAAATTTATTGGGATATCGTCATTATGCAGATGATATTGTTGATAAATTTGTGCAAAAATCAGTAGAGAACGGAATTGATGTGATAAGAATTTTTGATGCGTTAAATGATGTCAGAAATATTAGACAGGCTTGTGAAAGTACTAAAAAATATGGGGCTCATGCTCAATTGGCGATTTGTTATACAATTAGTCCAGTTCATACGATTGAGTATTATAAAAATTTGGCGAAGGAAATGGAAGAATTTGGGGCTGATTCAATTGCGATTAAAGATATGTCGGGAATTTTGTTGCCGTATAGGGCTTATGAATTAGTGAAAGAATTGAAAAAAACTGTAAAAGTTCCGATTGAAATTCATACGCATACGACTGCTGGATTGGGGGAAATGACTTGTATTAAGGCGATTGAAGCTGGGGTTGATATTGTGGATACTGCGATGTCTCCATTTTCGAGTGGGACTTCACAACCTGCGACTGAATCATTGGTAAGAACTTTGCAAGGGACAGAATTTGATACTGGATTGGATTTAGAACTTTTGAAGGAAATTGCTGAGTACTTTAAGCCTATTAGAAAAAAACATTTGGAATGTGGAGATTTAAATCCACAAGCGTTGTTTACAGAGCCTAATATTGTGGAATATCAGTTGCCAGGTGGAATGCTTTCAAATATGTTATCGCAATTGAAGGCACAAAAAGCTGAGAATAAATATGAAGATGTGTTAAGGGAAATTCCGAAAGTTAGGGCTGATTTGGGATATCCACCATTAGTAACACCATTGAGCCAAATGGTTGGGACACAATCTGTGTTCAATGTTTTGACAGGAAGTCGTTACAAGATGATTCCTAAAGAAATTAAGGATTATGTAAAAGGATTCTATGGAAAATCGCCTGTTCCAATTTCTGATGAGATGAAAAAAATAATTATTGGAGATGATGAGATTTTTAATGGAAGACCAGCTGACTTGATTGAAAATGAGTATGACAAAATTAAACAAGAGATTGGGGACTTGGCTAAGTCAGATGAAGATGTATTGATGTATGCGATGTTTCCACAAGTTGCTAAAACTTACTTGGAAAATCGGGATAAGCCTGAAAAAATTGAAAAAGAGAAAAAAATAGAAGAGCAAGTTATTAATGTTATTTTTTAAAAATTATTAATTGAAAGGAGAAAAAATGAATATAATGTATGGGAATAATCATGTTGGATTTGGTGATGCAATATTTATTTCGATTGTAAGTATGGCAATTGTATTTTTTTAGTTTTGATTCTTATTTCGTTCTTATTATCATTGCTAAAATTCATTCCAACTGAAAAAAAAACTGTTTCTAAAGAAAATAAAAAAAGACTGTAGTAACTCCTTCAGTAAGTCAAACAGAAAAAAACAAGTTAAAAAGATTAGTGCTGAAGATATTAAAGATGACAGAATGTTAGCTGCTGTTGCAGTGGCAGTTATGGAAGCTGCTGGAAATACTCCAAATGCTTATATTCGAGTAAAATCTATAAAGGAATTAAATTAATAAACAATTATGAAAGGATGTTAGGATTATGATAAAAAAATATAAAAATAAAAAAATTGGGGGAAAAAAAGTGTATGAAGTAGAGGTTGAGGCTGTTTCAGAAAAAGAAGGAAAAATTGAAGTGAATAAACCTGTTCAAACTAAAGAAAATTCTTCTGTTGCTTCGTCATCTTCAGCTGGTGGAGAAGTGGTAACAGCACCATTGCAAGGTCTTGTTCTTAGCGTTGAAGTGACTGTTGGACAAAAAGTAAAGGCTGGGGAAAACTTAGTAATTATTGAAGCAATGAAAATGGAAAATCCAATTGTTGCTCCTAAAGATGGAATTATTCAAAGTATCAATGTTGCGAAAGGGGATACTGTAGAAACAGGAAATGCTTTGGTTACTATTGAATAAAAACCAGCTAAAAATGAAAGGAGATCGAATATGAATTTATTAAATACTCTTTACGGTACTACAGGATTATCAATGTTGACTTTTCAACAAACTATTATGATTATCGTAGCGTTATTATTATTATATTTGGCAATAAAAAGGGAATACGAGCCTTATTTGTTGCTACCGATAGCTTTTGGAATGCTTTTAGCTAATTTGCCTGGTGTTCCAAATGAAGGAATTATGGAAAAAGGTGGGTTGTTGTATTATTTGTATCAAGGTGTAAAATTGGGGATTTATCCGCCATTGATATTTTTAGCGATTGGAGCGAGTACGGATTTTGGACCATTAATCGCTAATCCAAAAAGTTTGTTGCTGGGAGCAGCCGCACAATTGGGGATATTTACAGCATTTATTGGTGCAATTTTATTAGGATTTACTGGAAAAGAAGCCGCTTCTATTGGAATAATTGGAGGAGCAGATGGACCAACAGCAATTTACACGACTTCAAAATTGGCACCACACATGCTAGGACCAATAGCTGTAGCAGCTTACTCATATATGGCTTTGGTACCTGTAATTCAGCCACCGATTATTAAATTATTGACAACGAAAAAAGAAAGACAAATAAAAATGATTCAATTAAGGGAAGTAAGTAAAAAAGAGAAAATAATATTTCCAATCGTTGTAACAATTTTGGTAATTTTATTGGTTCCATCAGCAGCTTCATTAATCGGAATGTTGATGCTTGGTAATTTAATCAAAGAATCTGAAGTTGTACCAAATTTAGTTGATCATGCGAGAGGTGCGATGTTGTATATCATAACAATTGTTTTGGGAACTACTGTTGGAGCAACCGCTAATGCACAAACATTTTTAAATGTGAAAACATTGGGAATTATTGCTTTGGGATTATTTGCATTTGCGATGGGAACTGTTGGAGGTGTATTATTTGGAAAAATAATGTGCAAATTCAGTGGTGGAAAAATTAATCCGATGATTGGAGCAGCAGGGGTTTCAGCCGTTCCGATGGCAGCTAGAGTTGTTCAAAAAGTTGGACAAGAAGAAAATCCAAGCAACTTCCTATTAATGCACGCAATGGGACCAAATGTAGCTGGTGTAATTGGTTCGGCAGTGGCAGCTGGAGCGTTGTTAATTATTTTTAAATAAATTTTAGTATAAAAAATTCGATAAAGCTAAATTAAATCACATTTTTTAGATTATCGAATTTTTTTAATTATTAAATATTGAATGAATTAAGTTCTACTACTATTATATATATCACATAAAAAAATTTAACTATCTAAGAATTACAATCTCTGGATATGGTACCATATTTAAAACTTTATTACTCAATTATTCAAAAAAATTTATTAATTTCACTAATCGTATATTCCAAATTATTCGAAGTAGTCAAATCAACAATACTTGTCCCAATTATTACACCATCAGCAAATTGACGCATTCTTTTTACATCATTATTATTTTTTATTCCAAATCCTAATGATACTGGTAAATTTGTTTGAGTTCGTATATTTTCAATAAATTTCTCAAGTCTTGGCAAATCAACTTGTTTTGATCCTGTAACTCCAAGTGACCCAATCGCATAAACAAATCCGCTTCCATGAGATGAAATTTTTGAAATTCTATCTTGAGAAGTCACGCTCACTAATGGAATTAAATCTATACTATTTTCTTTTGCCTTTTCATATAGATCTTTTGATTCCTCATACGGCAAATCTGGAATAATCAATCCTTGAATATTGCTTTCTGTACATTTTTTCAAGAAATTATCAATTCCATAAGAAAAAATCAAATTGTAATAAACCAAAAATACAAGTGGTTTTGAAACTTTATCCTTCACTTCTGTCAACAATTCAAAAACTGTATCTGTCGTAACTCCAGCTTGAGATGCCTTAAAAGAAGCCTCTGAAATTAATTTTCCATCTGCTAACGGATCTGAATACGGAATTCCGATTTCCAAAATATCAATGCTTGTCTTATCTAAATTAGAAAGAAAATTTTTCGTAAAATCTACACTCGGATACCCTGCAACAACATACCCAATGTTTGTTTTCTCATTATTTTGCTTTTTTCTTTCAAATACACTTTTTATACTATTCATGAACATTTTCTCCCTTCAATACTGAAAATACTGTGTGCATATCTTTATCTCCACGTCCAGAAACATTTACAATTATTGTTTCCCTCTTATCTTTTGAAAGTGTAGGACACAATTTTTCTAAATACGCCAAAGCATGTGCACTTTCAATAGCTGGAATGATTCCCTCTTTTCTCGTAACAAGAATCAACGCTTGCATTGCCTCATCATCTGTAATTGGTGCATAAATTGCTCTATTTATATCATGCAAATATGAATGTTCAGGCCCAATCCCTGGATAATCAAGTCCAGCTGAAATCGAGTGAACTGGTAAAATTTGTCCATATTTATTTTGCAACACATAAGTTTTCATTCCATGAATAATACCTTCACTACCAAGCGTTAATGTAGCCGCATGCATATCCGTATCAATTCCAAGCCCTCCAGCTTCAACACCGTACAATTTCGTAGTTTCATCATCTAAAAATCCACTAAAAATCCCAATCGCATTACTTCCACCACCAACACAAGCAATAACATGATCAGCATGTTTCCCTAAATCTTCAATTTGATGTCTAGCCTCTTTCCCAATAATCGACTGAAAATCCCTAACAATCGTAGGATAAGGATGTGGTCCAACAACAGAACCAATCACATAAAATACAGTTTCAATTTCTGCAACCCAAGCCTGAATTGCCGCAGTAGTCGCCTCTTTCAACGTTTTAAGCCCATCTTCAACCGAAACAACTTTCGCTCCCAAAAGCTCCATTCTAAACACATTCAATTTTTGTCTTTCAATGTCAACTGCTCCCATATAAACATCACATTCAAGCCCAAGAAGTGCCGCAGCTGTAGCAGTCGCAACCCCATGTTGTCCAGCCCCAGTTTCAGCGATAACTTTCTTTTTCCCCATTTTTTTCGCAAGTAAAACTTGTCCCAACGCATTATTAATTTTATGTGCTCCAGTATGGTTCAAATCCTCTCTTTTCAAGTAAATATCCTGATTATAATGATCGCTCAAATTTTTTGCATAATAAAGCGGTGTCTCTCTCCCAACATAATTTTTCAACAAGTACTCAAAATTCTCATGAAATTCCTTATCATATTTCAATTCTTCATACGCCTTTTCCAACTCAAATAACGCAGTCATCACAGTTTCGGGAACATATTGCCCTCCAAATTCTCCGAAATAAGATTTTTTATTTCCCATATTTATCTCCTTCTATTTTTCTAACTTTTATCTTTCTAACAAATTTCTTCCAAAATTATTAAATAAATCAAAATTAATTTTTCCATTTCCAAATAAAATTCCAACATATTGAAAATTTCACTTATATTTTTCGTCAAACTTTCTCAAACCTCTCAAATTCTCAATTTTTTTAAAAATCAATCTTAATCTCTCTCTTCTATAAATTTCCTTTTTCCTTAGCGTCCAATTTTAAAAATTTTCTTCAAAAAAATCTAAATTGTTTTTACATAAAGATTTTTTTAATATCATTCAATAATCCTTTTTTTCTTCGACTTTTTCTCAGCTATTTTTCTCAAATTTCTCATCAATTTCAGAAACGTCAATTTTTCTCATTTTTCAGCCGATCTAAAAAAATGCTCTCAATGCTCTCTTTTCATATTGCGAAAATAACATTAAAACCTCTTCAACTAAATTTTTTTCTCTTCTTTATTCAAAAATATCTCCACCTATCAAATTTATAATTTCCTCTACTAACCCCTTATTCTTCCTATCTTCAACCTCAACTCTACTATTCACATCCAAAATTGTCGGAGAATATTCCAATGCATTAGCAATATTCTCTTTAGAAAGTCCACCAGCAAGAATAAATTTTTGACCTTTCAAGTCTTTCAAAATATTCCAATCAAATGTAATTCCATTTCCACCCCTATTTTCACCTTTTGCATCAAACAACGGATACTCAATACATCCCAAATAATCCTCAATATTTGGCAATTCATCCTTCGCTAAAAAAACTTTCCAAATGTTAATTTTTCTATCACTATTCATTTTATCAAATTTTTTAGATAATTCCAAACAATATTCAGGCGTTTCGCTCCCATGCAATTGAACACAATTAATACCAGTTTTCGCAACAATTTCTAAAATATTTTCAACACTCTCATTCACAAAAACTCCAACTGTTTTTTTCCCAGCCTTATGAGCAATCTCAGTAATTTCCCTAGCCAACTCCACACTTACCTGTCTCGGACTTTTCGCAAAAATACACCCAAAATAATCAATATCCAAACTTTTCAACTCTTCTATTTCTTCAATCGAACGAATCCCACAAACCTTTAACTTAATAACTTTTCCTTCCAACTTTTTCCTCTCTAAAAATTTAAATTTATTAATATACAATTTTTCACTTTTAATAATTTCTACCTTTTTATCAAAATTATAACTTCCTAAAGAAGACCTTTCATAAGCGCTTCCCCAATCAAAAGACCGTCAACCCCAATACTTTTTGCATACTCCAAATCCTCTTTCGTAAGAAATCCACTTTCGCCAACAAGAACCAGTTTTTCCTTCATTTCATCTGGAATTTTATCCATCAGCTTTTTCGTAGTCTTAATATCCACCTCAAAAGTATTCAAATTTCTATTATTAACTCCCAAAATTTCTAAATCAGGTATTTTTAACGCTCTCTCAAGTTCAACCTCATCATGAACCTCAACCAAAACATCAAGCTCCAAATCATGTGCCAATTTATGCAACTCACACAAAGTCTTGTCATCTAACATTCTCACAATAAGAAGTATCGCCGAAGCCCCCAAAAACTTAGCATGAGCCACCTGAAACGGAGTATAAATAAAATCCTTTCTCAAAATCGGTATTTCTGGAAATTTCTCTCTTACAATTTTTATAAAATCATTCTCCCCTTTAAAATATTCCTTTTCTGTCAATATCGAAAAAGCCGCAACCCCTTTATCCACATAACTTTGTGTCTGTTTTAACAAATCAAAATCATCATTCGCAATTTTTCCCTTCGATGGAGAAGCCCTTTTAATTTCTCCAATAATCCGTACTCCATCCCGTTTCAATGCCTCTTTCAACGACGGCTGTTTAAAAGATTTTAATTCTTCTTCAAGCTGTGTATTTCTTTTTATTTTTATTTTTTCTAAAATATCCATATTTCTCCTTTCGATTTTAAATGTATGGTAATGCATTCAAAACATCATTTATCATTAAGCCAACATAAATACTGAATATTGTTATATTTACTAGAAAAAAATTACTAATTTGAATCTATTTTTTTGATTTTTTTCTTTTTTTCTTCATCTTCAATTTTATTTATTTTTTTCAATTTCATTGAACTTAAATACATTAGTATTATTTTTAAGAAAAAGATAAATTAGAGGAATATTTTTGAAAAAAATATTACCAAATAAATTATTTAAAAGATAGATTAATAATATAGTAAACCCAAATGGAATAAAACAGATAAATATAGCTAACAATACTATTTCAGGTACTATAAAATATCTTAAACATTTTTTTCTTTATATAAAGTTTTTTTATCATCATCTAAATCCTACTTCCAAAAAATTATCTCACATAATTTTTCGTAAAACTCATAAACTTTCCCGCTCTCAATCGCTTCCAAAATCATTTCTTTCGCCTTCGCAGGATGGTCCACTACATTCGCAGTATAAAGTCCGAACATCGCATTTAACACAACTATATCAAATTTTGCAGATTTTTCTTCACCTTTTAATATTCTTTTTAAAATTTCAGCATTTTCTTCTGCTGTTCCACCTTCGATTTCAGAATGAAAAGCTCTTTTAAATCCGAAACTTTCAGGAGAAATTGTATATTCAAGAATTTGATCGCCTTTTACTTCGATAATTTTTGTATCATCGCAAATTGTGATTTCATCAAGTCCATCATTTCCACGAACAACTAACGCATGTTCTCTTCCCAATAATTGCAATGTTTCAGCATACAATCTGTGAACAGGTTCATGATAAAGTCCAACTAACTGATATTTTAATTTTTTGTTAGGATGTAACAAAGGTCCTAAAACATTGAAAACAGTTCTTATTCCAAGTTGCTGACGAACTTCTCTAACTTCTCCAACTAATTTATGGAAAAATGGTGCATGGAAAAATGCCAAATGTTTTTTCTCAAGTTTATCTAATTGAGCCAACAATGATTTTTCCAAAGGAACTCCCAATTTATCTAAAACATCACTACTTCCACTTTTACTTGAAACCGCACGATTTCCATGTTTTGCAACAGTTACTCCCATCGCTCCCAGAATAAATGCGACAGCCGTAGAGATATTTATAGTCTTAAATCCATCTCCACCAGTCCCGCAAACATCTATCATATCCGACTCATCTTCAAACGTCGTACTATAAGCCAAAAATATATTTTTAACAAAAGCCGTAAGCGACTCTGGATAAAGACTTTTTTCTGAAATTAAAACTAATAATGCTCCAAGCTGAATAATATTATAATTTTTTTACTATCAATAATCGCACAAATTTCCTTAAAATCACTATCAGTCAACGCAATATTATCTTGCAATTTTTTTAAATATTTTTTTCAAATTTTTCGTTTTTTCTCCTTCTCTTTATTTTTCAATCGTTTTTCTTATTAGTCGACACCACAAAATTCTTAATTATTTTTTTACCATATTCTGTAAAAAACGACTCTGGATGAAATTGAATTCCATAAATATCCTTTGTTTTATGTTCCAAAGCCATAATTATTCCGTCATCTGACTTTGCACTAATCTCTAATTCTTCTGGCAAATTATCCTCATTAACATAAAGCGAGTGATAACGCATCACACTAAATTTTTTCGGCAATTCTTTAAATAACAATGAATCTTCCTTATTCACAATAATTTCAGAAGTTTTTCCATGTAAAGGAACCTCCAACTGTTTTATCTCTCCACCAAACGCATATCCAATCGCCTGATGTCCCAAACAAATACCCAAAATAGGCGTATCATCAATATTTTTCAATATCTCCAAACAAATTTCGCTATCTTTTGGATGTTTCGGTCCTGGTGACAAAATAATTTTACTCGGATTCAATTTTTTTATTTCTTCCAAAGTAATTTTATCATTACGAACTGTTTTTACTTGCTCATCAGTCATTTCCTTCAAATATTGTTCTACATTAAATACAAACGAATCATAATTATCTATCAATAAAATCATATTTTTTTCTCCTATCTACTTCCATAAATAAATTTTCTATTTATAAATTTCATCTTTTTTTATAAATTCAAATCTAATATTTTAGATTTTTTTCAAATGAATAAACCAATTTTTCTCTTAAATACCTTTAATGAATTACAATTTCTTAGCATTTCTCTCAAAAACTCCCACTACAGAAGCTCTCTTATGACAAATTTCATTATACTCTCTCTCCTTCACAGAATCGTAAACAATTCCAGCACCTGATTGAATGAATACCTTTTGTGCGTCAGAGCCATCTTCTTTTGCCTCAAAAAATGCCGTTCTAATAACAATCGCTATTTGCAAATCTCCATTAAATCTAATAAATCCAATTCCGCCACCATAAACATTTCTCTTAAATTCTTCTAATTCTGCAATAATCTCCATCGCACGAATTTTTGGCGAACCACTCAAAGTCCCAGCAGGAAATGCTGATGATAAAATATCAAAAATCGTTACATCCGAACGTTTCTTCCCAAAAACCTCAGAAACAATGTGCATAACATGTTGATAATGCTTAATGTGCATCAAGTTTTTCACAATAACTGTACCCTTTTCTGAAAATTTTCCAACATCATTTCTTGCTAAATCAACTAACATTCTGTGTTCAGAGCATTCTTTCGGATCATTCAACAAATCGTTTGCCAAAAATTCATCTTCATTTGCATCTTTCCCACGGGGTCGTGTTCCTGCAATTGGTGCAATGTAGATTGTATCAGAAAAGACATCAACTAATATTTCAGGACTAGACCCTACAACATCTCCATATTTTGTCGGAAAATGGAACATATATGGCGATGGATTCGCTTCAGACAAATATTTATAAAATTCCAACGAATCCATATTAGTTTCCAATTTCAACTGCTCACTCAAAACAACTTGAAATATATCCCCAGATTTTATATACTCCTTCGCCTTCTCAACAATTTTATAAAAATGTTCTTTTTCCTTATCTAAATCTGTTTTTATCGTATAATAAGTATCTTTATTATCATTTTTTTCTATTTTCTCAACTTCATCCTTCAAAATCGAATAATATTTTTCTTTATCCCCATAAAATGAATATTCCTTGCTAATCTTGGAATAATGCAAGTAAGCCTTCGCATTAGCAAATAAAAATGCAGGAAATTTAAATTGTGATTTTTCAATCTCATCAATTTTCTCAAAATAATGTATCGTTTCATACGCAAAAGTCCCAAAAAGCCCTGCAAATGGTGCAATCGACTTCTGCGATTTATAAAATTGCTCCAAAGATTTGTAATTATGTTCGTAAGAATCGACATACTCACAATCAATTCCAATTATCACTTGAAGAGTATCTTCTGCCAAATACGAATTTTTGTAATGCTCTCTTATACGAGAATAGTAGTAAATAGGGTCTTTTTAGTAACATATAATTTCCTCCTGATTTTTCTTTCTAATTTTTTTATTTCTATTTAATTCTGTTTCTATAATTTTATATTTATATTTGTACTTATAAATATTATAACATAATTTTTTTATTTTTCTTTTAAAACAAAAAAATCCTCTATCACTTTCGCCAAGTAACAGAGAATTTAATCGAGAAAAAGCATTGATAACTCACCAATGCTTCATACAATCTATCAATTATTATTTATCTAATTTTTATATAGAATAACTATAACTAAATTCTAAATTGCTGGTGAAAAAAATATTAAATTGTTTATATGCTTCCCACCATAACCAAGTCGCTTTTTTTCATTATAATCACTCTCCATTTTTTTAATTTCTTTTTCTTTACAAAAAAAGAGTATACCTCACTTTTATACATTTGTAAAAATATAAGGTTTTTAATAGGAGATATAATTATTATTTATGATAAAAAGATATATTTAATTATATATTTAATTTATTTTTTTCTATTTAAAAAAATTTCTAGAACTATCTCTATCTATAAAATTTTTTTCTAAATTTTTATTAAAATATAAACCTTTATAGAATTTTTATTACACTAATTTTTGATAAAATAAAACCTCATTATTCATAAAATGTATATGATTCATCATCAAAAACCATCTTTTTTTAGAAAAATGTTTTTTTATATTTTTTTGTAGTGTTTTTTTAAAGGGAATTGCTGGTAATTCTAAAAAAATTCTTTGTAAAGTTTATTCAGATCTGAAATAAATTTCTTATCTTTTTGTTTTTTTATTCTCGTTTCGTGATTGTATCTAAAACCTGAATCTGTACAATTTAATGAGCCTAAATAAGCGATTTTTATTGTCGATAATATAAATTTTACTATGTAGTGGATATCCTTTTTTTAAAATATGTAAGTTTAAATTTTTTTCTTATTGAGTATTCAAAATCTATTTCACTAGTTTTTTTCAATAAAAAAAATATTTATGATAATCAAAAAAACACTACTAAAAAAATATTTGAGAATTTATTGTAATATTTTTTTATAAACGAAAAAAATTAAATTCAAAAAGATAATAAAATATTTATTAATAATAAAGTGATTGTAGCGAAAATAAATGTTAAAAACAATTTTTGAAACATTTGAACGATAACTTCCGAGTGAAGAAAATTTCGGATTTTTTTGGAAATAACTTCTTTTTAAAAGTGGATAAATACGAAAATGATCTTTCGTCACAATGCTCACTTTTTACATTTTTATCTAATAATTTAATGATTTCTTGTGCAGTCATATTTCCACTTAAAAAAATGGAGAAATTATAGTAACTGATTTTTTTAGCATTTTTTTAAAACTCTCTTTTATACTCGCTCCAGCACCTTTTTCCAATAAAAAAACATCACACGACACATTGTTATTAAATTTATTTTTCCATTACAACCTCCTTCTTTTTTGATTTTTTTAAATTTTTTTATTTTTCAGTTAATATTTTTCAAAATAATTCTCAGTTTTTTTATCATTAATTTTTGATATTTCAATAGAAAGTTATTAAGTACTCTATTACTAAAAAAATATTTACCGCTGTATCATTTTTGAAATAGCACAAAATAATAAGTAATCAACGAAATTCCAACACCTACTATCGCCTCTCCAATCATTAATCCATTAGAAACTAATAAACATTTTTCAGAAAATTTTTGAGGAAACTCTTGAAGCTACAAAATTTAAAAATTCCACCTAAGAATACTGTTAAAGTCATATAAAATGGAACGTATATTCCAATTCCGAAAGTTAAAGCTGATACATTAAAAAAGTATAAAACAAAACCTATCAAAGCTCCTAACCAAAAAATTTGAATAAATGGAATTCCATCAATAAATGAAGTTATAAAAGAGGCTTGTAACGCCATTAAATCCGCATTATTATGTGGTCCAATATTTTTGTAAACATCAAATAAAATGAAAAAAATAAATTTGTTACTACAAATGAACCTATTGCTGCTCCTATTAATTCTCCAAAAAAACTGTTTTTGAAGGTGCTATTTTTTTGTTTGGCTTCCCAATTTTAAATTATTTAAAATATTTCCACATAAACCACAAGCAACTGCGACAAAACACGCTAAACAAAAAGTCATTAATGTTGTTATTCTAGTTGAAAAAAAACTGCATTTTCCATTCAATTCCATTTAACAATTTATTAAAAAAAGTAATTGTTAAAATTGTTATTACTGCATAAATTTCTAGAAAATTTAATCCTGTTTTACCAACAGTATATCCTGAAATTATAATACATAAAATACAAATTATCACAACTATAAACGACAAGAAAACTGGCAGCTTGTAAATCCAGCTAATTCCAAATATCCCAATCCCAGCAAAAAAATAGCTATTTTTCCAAAAATAAATTTGAAGATTTTTCTATACTCCTCCTCATATTTTTGAAAAAAATAATTTCACAATTACTGCAATTCCAAAACCAACAATAATTCCCATTCCAAAATTATTTTTTTCATAATATCAAAATTTTTCAAATTTTTTTATTAAAAGCAAATGGTTGAAAAAAACAAAAATAGATTAATGCTCCACCTAAAAAAACCACACGAATGTTTTTTTGCAATTCCTAAAAATATAGCCAATTCCTAATAATAATGGCGATACATAAAAATTTAAAAATCCCTTTTTTAAATGAATATATTGTCGGTAAAATCGTTTTTTTACCACGCATAAAAACTAAAATCTCGCAAAATCGCAATAACCGTACTTAACAACGCTCCAAATCCAACATAAGTCATATCTTCACTATTCTCACCTGAATTTATAACATTAAATGTTGCCTCTCCAATTGGAAATTCAAGCTCTTCATTTTCCAATAATTTCTGTTTAAAAATAAATGAAAAAATACAACCTAAAATCGAACCAAACAAAACCGTTACCCAAAGTTGCATTCTATCAATATTCTCAAGTTTTCCACCTAAAATTAAATATCCTGGCATTGTAAAAGCAACTCCACCAGCTACCATTGCTCCAGCACTCATAATCGTATGAACAATACTAACCTCTCTACCATTGACTTTTTTAAAAAAAACTAATGTTGAAGTTGAAATTAATGCTACCATTACTGACGCCCACGGCAACGCACCAAATTTTAATACTGTATAAAATGAACTAGATGATACGATAACTGCCCCTATAATTCCAATTATAATCGACAAAAGCGTAAAACTGGAACTCGTTTTAAAATTTTTCTTTGATTTCATTTTTGAATTTATCTTTTTTGCCATCAAATCTCCTTTCTAAAAACTCCCTACTTTACAAAAGAAACGAGCATTCTCTGCTCGTCCCCAAAAATAACATCCTATTTATTTTTTTTCATATTTAATAATTTGTTATGCTCTTCAACAACTTCATTAAACTCGCTCAATACATTTTCTGGAGTTCCTTCCTCTGTTTGTGCAAAGAAGCTATCACTTACTGAAGAATGTGACGCCTTATCTTTTTTTCTCGATTCTAATGATAAATTTATTTACAATATCTCTAAATCTATTTGCTTTTTTTGATTGAAAATAATAAAGTCGTCTGTTGAATTATAACCTTCTTTTTTTAGCTTGTTTTTTCATTTTTTTAGAACTTCTCTCTAATTTTTTTCTAGCGATTTCTCAATTTTTATCTCTCAATGGTTTAAATTTGTTAACATTTCCTCTAGTAAAAATCACTAGCATCTAATCCTTGTTTATGAATTTCATCCAAGAACGCTTCTCCGTTTTTCAATAAATAAAAAAATCTATTGTAAGTAATATGCTCTTTCTTCTTGTCAAATTCCTTTGCTATCTCTTTTTTTACCTCTTTAGATTTTTTTATCAAAAAGTTCTTTGTATGGTCTTTCTACTTGTTTAAATTTTTCAGTAACAGCCAACAATCTAGTATGATATTCCTGTGCCTTTACAAAATTATCTACTTTGTAACCTTTTTGAACATAATACGTTTTCATTTCATTTACAATCGGTAACATAGTTTCTAAAGTAGGAATCATTGCAATTGCCTTTTTTATCCAATTCGCTTTTTTTCTCTTTAGAATCCTTAATTGATTTTAACTTATCAATCAATGCCTGATCCACTCCAATATTTACTTCAATATCATCAGCATCAATTTTTCTAAATTCTCTTTCCATTCCAGCATCTTCAAAATAATAAAAGCAATCCTTTATCTATATTTAAAAATTCTGTTATATATTTTAATATGCTCACTATAATTTTTCTTTTTGTTTTTTTCCAAAAAAATGTTTGTTTTTTTCTGTTCACCTCTTTTTTTCAAGGCTATCATCACCTTTTTTTACCACAAAAAGCAACAATTATTAACATTCCTATTATCAACAATCCTATCTTTTTTTCATTAAAAGTTATACTCCTCCTATCTTTTTTTATTTAACAATTATAATTATATTAGCTTTTTTTCCTTTAAAGTCAAACAAAAAAAGAAAAATTTTTTTCAATTTTTCTTTTTTTAATTTTATTAAAATTTGAAAAATTATTCAATTATTGCTGAAATTACTATCGATAAAATTGGATTTACTTTAAATTTTTGTCAAAATTGCTATAAATATTACCAACAAAACTGATTTGTAATTAAAAAAATATCTCCAATATGTTTTGAAATATTATATTTTTTTCTAAAGTGAATAACGATCCTTTTGCAACACTTATCCCAGCAGTTACTATCAATCCAATGGATGCTGGACGCAAACCATAAAATATATCTGCCACTAAAATAGAATCTTTAAATCTATTTAATGCATGAGAAATCATAATAATTATTATAACTGAAGGAATTACTAAAGCTACTGGTGCAATCAATGCTCCCCAAAGTCCTGCTATAGTATATCCAACAGAAGTCGCCATATTAATTCCCATTGGACCTGGTGTTGATTGTGAAATGGCTATCATATCTGACACATCTCCAGCTGTAAACCAGCCTGTCTTTTGACCCATATGATACAAAAATGGCAACGTTGCAAGTCCTCCTCCAACTGAAAACAAGCCAACTTTACTGAATTCAAATGACAAATGCAACAATTTCATTAATTCATTTCCCATTATTTTGTACCTCCACTTCCTAATTTATGTTCTTTTCCAGTTTTTCTAACAAAATTTTTAATTATAACTCCTGTTACACCAGCCAAAACTACTAGCAAAGTTGGATCTAAAATATTTGTAACCGATAAAATAATCACTAAAATAAAAATAGTCAAGCATATTTTATCTGGCAAAGATTTTTTGGCCATCATTACAATTGCTTCAAATACTTGTACACAAACACAGGCCCTTATACCATTAAACGCATATTTCACAACTTTTAAATCTGAAAAATTCTTCAAAAATATCGCTATCAAAGTTATAATTATTATCGGCGGAACAATCATTCCCAAAGTTGCAGCTATCGAACCAACAAGCCCTTTCACTTTATGGCCTACAAATGTAGAAGTATTTACAGCTATAACTCCTGGTGTTACTTGCCCAATCGCATAGTAATCCATAATTTCATCCTCTGTCGCCCATCCATTTTTCTCAACAACCTCTCTTTTAATCATCGGCAACATCGCATAACCTCCACCAAATGTGAAAAGTCCCATTTTAGCAAAGGTTACAAATAATTTAATTAAATCTCCCATTTATCTTCCCTTCTATTTCCAAACATCTCTTAATTTCTATTATAAAAAGATTTCTGTTAAATTTCCTTAAATAATATAAATTATTTACTTTTATCGACTATCACTTTTAGCGAATGCCAACTCAATGTAGCACATTTCACTCTAGCAGGCATTTTTGCAACATATTCTAGCAATACAGCATCTCCCAATTTTTTCATTTCTTCCGAAGTCAATTTTTCTTTATCCTCACTAATATCCATCATTTTGAAAAATAGATTAACCTTTTCTTCAGCCTCTTTCATCGTTTTACCTTTTATCAAATCAATTAGCATTGCCATCGAAGCCGTTGAAATCGCACATCCAGTTCCGATAAACGCAGCATCCTCGATAACATTATCCTCATTAACCTTTACTTCTAATGTCAAGTCATCTCCACAATTTGGATTATGACCCCTTTCCACATAAGTTGGATTTTCCATTTCTCTATTCAAATCCTTTTTACCACTATATTCTAAAATTGTCTGCTGGTAAATTTTTTCTAAATTCACTTTTTCGTACTCCTTTCTTAAAACATCAAATTTCTCAATCTATTAATTTTCCGATTCATCTTTCGATAAAAAAATCTCTCCAACTTTTTTTAGTCCTTCAATTAATTTATCAACATCTTTCTCATCATTATAAATACTAAAACTTACACGACAACAAGATGGTACATCTAAATAACTCATCAAAGGCTGAGCACAATGATGACCCGATCTTATCGCAACATCATACGAATCAAGGATAAATGAAACATCATGCGAGTGAACACCTTTCACATTAAACGCAATAACTCCTGTTTTTTCAACATTTTCATCAGAATAAGTCTCGATAAATCCTAATTTGTTCATCTCTTTCATCGCTTTTTCATACAATCTAGCCTCAACTTCATTAATTTTCTCATAACCTATTTCTTCTAAAAAATTAATCGCCTCTTGAAGTCCAACTGCTCCACCAACATTTTGCGTTCCACCCTCAAATTTATTAGGCAACTGTGCGAATGTCGAATCTTGCTCTGTCACAAATTCTATCATATCTCCACCATACAAAAATGGCGACATTTTATTCAAAATCTCCTCTTTTCCATACATCACTCCAATTCCCATCGGTGCAAAAATTTTATGCCCTGAAAACACAAGAAAATCAGCATCAAGCTCTTGAACATCATGTTTGAAATGAAGTACTGATTGAGCCGCATCAACTACAACCAAAGCATTCCACTTATGTGCAATCTCAATAATTTCTTTTATAGGCTGAATAACTCCTGTCACATTCACAACTGCTGAAACCGCAACAATCTTCGTTTTATCTGACATCTTATACTTAAAATCATTCAAATCAAATTGATCATTATCATCCAAATAAACATATTTCAATTTCGCCTTTTTCTTCTTCGCAATGAACTGCCAAGGTACAATATTCGCATGATGGTTTGAAATTCCAAGAATAATTTCATCACCTTCATTTATATAGTCTAATCCATATGAATAAGCAATCAAATTAATCGATTCAGTCGTACTTTTTGTAAAAATAATTTCTTCAGTCTTTTTCGCATTTATAAATTTTTGCACAGTTTTTCTCGCATCAGTCAAAAGCTCTTCCGCTTTTATTGATAACGCATGTGAACCTCTCCCAGGATTCCCATTATCATTCTCATAATATTCAACCACTTTATCAAGCACTACTTTTGGCTTTTGAGCAGTAGCAGCTGTATCTAAATAATGACTCTCAATATTACTAAATATTGGAAATTTCTTTTTATAGTCCATATTTCCTTCCTTTCTTAAAATTATTTCTCTTCTCTTTTTAATTTTTTTGTAAAAATTTTTTTCAATTGCATTTTTTTATTTATTGTTTATAGTAAAACTGCTTTAAAAACTATGACTATTTTTACTCAACTATTAAATTTACACAATTTTTAAATAGTTTTGAATACTTTGATTGATAATATTTCTATTTAAAAATATCATTGTAATTTTTTTAAATTTATATTTTTTTAAAAGAAAACTTTTATTATAAATTTACCCACTTGTACCATACTATCATAGCACTAAGTGGGTATCGTTTGCAAATCTTTTTTTCTTAAATCTTACTAATGTCTATATTCTACTTTCCAATTCTTCTAAAAGATGATTTCTAATAGCTTCATCATTGATATTTTCAAAAATCGGTCTAAATGATGATTCTACAATTAATTTTTTAGCTCTACCTTCTGAAAGCCCTCTACTCATCAAATAAAATAATTGTGCTTCATCTACTTTTCCTATCGAAGCATAATGTTCTCCAATTACATCGTCTTCTTTACAGAATAAAGTTGGAATTGCATGAACTCTTACATTTTTATCAAGCAAAATCGCAAATTCTCCCTCTCTTCCTTCAGATTTTGATGCACCTCTTTCAAAGTACATATTTCCTCTAAATACTTTCATAGCAGTATCTTTTACCGCTCCTTTTCCATGAATTTCTCCGATTGTTCTTCTACCTTTAAACACAACAGAATATTCTAAATCCAATTTTCTATCAGCATCTGCCAAATATCCTGGTAAAATATAAGTTTCTGCCGAATCTTCCAATAAATATGTTTTATGGCTAATTCCATTTATTTTTGCACCCAACTCAATGCTCGAATAAGTCACTTTTCCTTGACCCAATGTTTCAATTTTTGATGATTCAAAATTTGAACTATTAGTATTCAATGTTTGAATTTTCACCAAATTTACTTCTGAGTTTTGACCTGCAAATACTCTAATAACTCCATTACGGTAAGCTGCTTCCTCATCTCCTGAAGTATAAGTTAAAATAATTGTCACTTTCGCAAAATCTTCAACTTCAATTACATTGTAATCTACTAAAAAAATTATTTTTCTTTATTAGTCGTATAAGTGATATAAACAGGCTCTTTTTACATCAGTTTTTTTCTATTTACTTTTACAAATTTCCCTTCATTGTAAAAAAAGCAAAAATTTTTGTAATTTGAAAAAAATTCTCCTAAACCATATTCATTTTCACTCTCTAATCTTTTTCAAATCTTCCAAAAGAATTTTTTTATATCTTTTACTTCTAACCCTTGTTGTTTATCATTTCTCAATGTAGTATTATTAAAATCCTTATATTCTGCTGGTTCTTCATATTTATAGTCCACTCTTTTCCAAGCTGGTTTCTCAAGTGCAGAATATTTTTTAAAAATTTCTAATCTATATTCACTATTCTCAAGATTTTTTAAACTTGTTTCGTTTAACATCTTTTTTTCTCCTTCATCGTCGTTATCTTTCTTATCCAATTGTTCCTTCTAATTCCAATTCAATCAATTTATTCAATTCTACTGCATACTCAAGCGGTAATTCTTTTGAAATTGGCTCAACAAATCCTCTTACAATCATCGCTTTAGCCTCATCCTCACTGATTCCTCTTGACATCAAATAAAATATCGCTTCATCACTAATTCTTCCAATTTTTGCTTCATGTCCTATATCTACGCTATCATTTTTAATATCAATTATTGGTATAGTGTCTGATCTCGATTGATTATCCAACATTAATGACTCACATTCAACTGTTGATTTACAATTGTGTGCATTTTTTTCAACTTTAAGAAGTCCTCTATAAAATGCAGTTCCTCCATTTTTAGAAATTGATTTTGAATGAACTGTTGACGTAGTATACGGTGCAGCATGAATAATTTTACATCCTGTATCCAAAAATTGACCTGAAGCTGCAAAAGTAACTCCTGTAAACTCACATCTTGCACGTTCCCCATTTAAAATTGTCATTGGATAAAGCATCGATACCTTCGATCCAAATGAACCTGATACCCATTCCATAACTCCGCCTTCTTCTACAAGTGCTCTTTTCGTATTCAAATTATACATATTTCTCGACCAGTTTTCAATTGTAGAATATCTAAGTCTAGCACCTTTTCTCACGAATAATTCAACCGCTCCAGCATGTAATGCATTTTTTTGATATTTTGGTGCTGAACAACCTTCAATAAAGTGTAAATCTGCTCCTTCATCAACAATTATCAACGTATGCTCAAATTGTCCAGCTTCTGGTGCATTCAATCTAAAATACGATTGCAATGGCATACTTACTTTAACACCTTTCGGCACATAAATAAATGATCCTCCTGACCAAACAGCTCCATGTAATGCTGCAAATTTATGATCATTAACAGTTATCAATGACATAAAATATTCTTTTAAAATATCTTCATGTTCTTTTATTGCTGTTTCGATATCAGTATAAATTACTCCTTGCTCAGTCAATTCCTTATGAATGCTATGATAAACCACTTCTGAATCATATTGCGCTCCAACTCCTGCAAGCGATTGTTTTTCAGCCTCAGGAATTCCCAATCTATCAAAAGTATCTCTAATATAACTTGGCACATCATCCCAATTTTCATTCATCGGTTCTGAATCCGGCTCCAAGTAATGAACTATATCATTAACATCCAAATCAGATAAATCAGGTCCCCAACTTGTCATCGGTTTAGAATTATACACTTCCAACGCTTTCAATCTAAACTCCAACATCCATTCAGGTTCATTTTTTCTCTCTGAAATCTTTCTAATAATTTCAGGTGTTACTCCTTTTTGTGTTTTAAATCTCGGTTGAACATCGTCTTTTATATCGTAAACTCCTCTTTCGATGTCCTCAACATATGTCTTTTTTCTATCTTCCATTTATGTAAACCACCTTTATTTTTTTATCAGGATTATAATCCTAATTCCTCTTTCATTTTTCCATATCCATTTTGTTCTATTTCTTCAACTAATTCTTTTCTACCAGTTTTAACAATTTTTTTCCATTCATTAAAATATGAACAAAATCTGGTTTCAAGTAATCCAACACTTTGTCATAGTGAGTAATAATTAATAATGCTGTATCGTCAGTTTTTAATTTTTGTACACCTTCAAATACGATTTTTGTCGCATCTATATCCAATCCAGAATCTGTTTCATCTAAAATTGCTAATTTTGGTTCTAAAACTGCCATTTGTAAAATTTCATTTTTCTTTTTTTCTCCACCAGAAAATCCAACATTTAAATGTCTGTCAGCATATTCAGGATTAATATGTAATTTTTCCATTTTTTCAACTAATTCATTATGAAATTGCATAATATATTGTTTTTCTCCAGTCACAGCCTCTTTTGCTGTTCTTAAAAAGTCTTCCACTGTCAATCCTGGAATTTCTTCTGGATATTGGAATGACAAGAAAATCCCTCTTTTTGCTCTTTCATCCACTCCCAAATCATTAATTTTTTCTCCATCAAATATAATGTCTCCACCAATCAATTCATGCTTAGGATGACCTACTAAAATACTTGCTAATGTCGATTTCCCTGCACCATTTGGTCCCATAATAACATGAACCTCACCTTTATTTATCGTTAAATCTAATCCTTTTAAAATTTCTTTTCCTTCTACTTCTGATTTAACTCCCTTTAAATCTAATAAACTCATTTTTTTACCTCCAAAATTATTCAAACACTATTAATTTAAAATTTTTTTATTTTTTTACTATATCTACTATTGTACATAAAAAAATTGTAATAAAGTCAATTATGAAAATATTATATCTTAAAAATTATTTTTATTCTCTAACTATTTTTTTATTAACAAATATCTTCTTTTTATTATAGCATATATATTTTTATATATGTATATAAAATTAATGAATTTTTTTCAAAAAGCATTTTTATATAGTATAATTTATTATAGTAAATTTTTTTATAATTAAAAAAATAAGAATAATTAATATATCTTTGGGGAATATATTTTTATATCATCGTAAAAAAATTTATTATTATATATTTTTTTGTGCTGTTTATGTATGAAAGGATGACCTGGTTTTTCTTAATACTAGGTCTTTTTTTATGCCTTTTATATTTCCCAATTTTTTTCAAATAACAAATAAATTAAAATGAAAAGGAGAGCTGATAAAAAAATGAAAATAAAAAAAATATTTTTTTGAACAAAAAAAGAACGTGTTGTTTCTTTTTGAAATTTTTTTCCACCAAATAAAAAAATTTCTCGGAAGAAAAAAATTAAAAAGCTGTAACAGCTGAATTAGTTAATCTAAACCCTGATTTTTATTAGTGTTACTTACGGTGCTGGTGGTAAAAACTAAAGGTGGTACAATTGAAATGGCTTCATATAAAAAAATATTTTTGAATACTGAAGTTTTAGCTCATCTTACTTGTGTCGGAGTAAAAAAAGCGAAATTGAAAAATTTCATGAAAGAAGTTAAAGAAAATAATATTCAAAAATATTTTTAGCTTTAAGAGGTGATGTACCAAAAGGTGAAACTGAAGAAATCTATGATAGAGGTGATTTTTAAATACGCTTCTGAATTGATTCAAGAATTAAAATCAAATTCTGATATTTCAATCGGAGCTGCATTTTATCCTGAAACTCATTACCAAAATAATGATTTAGTTGACTTGTTTCATTTAAAAAATAAAGTTGAAAAAGGTGCTGATTTCTTAGTTTCTCAACTATTTTTTGATAACGAAAGATTTTTCTCATTCAGAGAACAAGCTGAAAAATTAGATATAAACGTTCCTTTAGTGGCAGGAATTATGCCAATAACAAATGCTGCACAAATTAAAAAGAATTGTAGAATTGTCAAAATGTTCTGTTCCTAAAAAATTAGAACGTATTCTTGAAAAATATGGAGATAATCCTGAATCTATGCAAAAAGCTGGTGTCCTTTACGCAACTGACCAAATTATCGAATTATTTGCAAATGATGTAAAAGGTATCCACTTATACACAATGAATAAAGTTGAAGCTGCAAGAGATATTATGAATAATATTTTTTTGCTGAGATAAATATACTCAAAACTATTTAAAAATTAAACTATTTAAAAATTATGTAAATTTAAAAATTGAGTCAAATAGTCATAGTTTTTTTGAGTTTAGTTTTTAAAAGTAGTTTTACTATAAAATAATAATATAAAACTGGAACTAATTTATAAATTGAAAATAATCTTACTAAATATGAGAATTATAATTTGTGTAAACTAAATAAAGTATCTAGAATTTTTTTGTAAACTAATAGATAAATCTAGTAAATTCAGTACTTTTTTTATTCTATTTACAACAAAAATTTTACACTCTCAAACAGGATGATAAAATTACTATCCTGTACCATATATTATATTTTTGAGTTTACACAAAATTCTGGACACACTCTCTCACAATTTTATTATTCAGTATTTTTTTATTTCCTTTATAACTGTTCCAGTTTTTTTCTTTTTCTAATTCAAATCCAAACTATCACTATATCAATAAAATTCTATTTACAATACTTCCTAGCCATTTCCCTATCATCAAAATGTTTCTTTTCTTTCCCAATTATTTGATAAGTCTCATGACCTTTTTCCAGCAATTAATAAACTATCACCTTTTTGATAAAAACATTTTTCAATCGCATATTTTATAGCTTCTTCTCTATCTTCAATAATCATATATTTATCTTTTGAAAAATTAATTTCTGTTAATCCTTCTTCAATTTGATTCAAAATATCAGTCGGATTTTCAGTTCGTGGATTATCTGATGTTAAAATTATAAAATCACTAAATTTAGCAGCAGCTTTTGCCATTTTAGGTCTCTTATCGTGATCTCTGTCTCCACCTGCTCCAAATACTGTAATTACTCTATTTTCCGTAATATCCTTCAACGTTTCCCCAACATTTAACAACCCGTCATCAGTATGAGCAAAGTCAACTACAATTCTAGCACCCAAATTATTTTTTATCGTTTCAAATCTTCCAGGAACAGACGACATATGTTTCAATTTCTCAACAATAAATTCAACATCAATTCCCAATGAAACAATCGAAGCCACACATCCCAACACATTATACAAGTTATATTCTCCAACCAAATTAATATCTAAGACTTCCTCTATTCCTTTTGCAACAATTTTAATTTTCATTCCATCATTTGTATACTCGATAATTTCTCCATAAAAATCAGCATTCTTATCTTTAATACTTACTGACAAATACTTGCTATTATCTTCATCATAAATAATTTTTCCATGCTCATCATCAATATTAACAACACCCAAAGCACCTTTTCTCAACATTTTAAAAATCTTTTTCTTCGCCCTAAAATAGTTTTCCATTGTTTTATGAAAATCCAAATGATCCTGTGTTAAATTTGTAAATATTGCCGAATCGAATTCCAACATATCTACACGCCCAATTTCCAAAGCATGTGAACTAACTTCCATTATAAAATATTCTGCTCCTTTTTTCACACTTTCATCAATCAATTTTATTAATTCCAATGATTCCGGTGTCGTATTTACAGTTGGAAACTCTTCATCCAAAATCCTATTTCCAGTTGTCCCTATTCTAGAAGTTTTCTCTAAAATATTTTCTAAAATATAACTTGATGTTGTCTTACCATTTGTCCCTGTAATTCCAATAATTTTTATCTTATTTTGCGGATAATCATAATAATTTGAAGCAATAACTCCTAATTTTTTCCTTACATTTTTCCACAAAAAAATAAACGTAACATTTTTCATAATCTTCGTAATCCTCAACATTAACTTTCTTTTCCACAATAACCATTTTGGCACCACTGTCAATCGCCTTCTGAATAAAATTATGTCCATCCACAACACTCCCCATCATTGCAACAAACACAAAATTTTCTTTAATTTTTCGAGAATCAAATTCAATCCCCTCTATCTCAAATTTTTTTCCTCTATGCAATTCTTCATATGCGATATTCTCAAATATTTTTATACATTTTTTTAAATCCTTTTCTCTTTCAATCTTAAAGCATCCTGTCTTTAAATTATTTAATATTTGTCGTTTCAAACTTTTTATTTCATAATTGTAAATTTTTCAAATCAATTCTTACTACTATTGTCATTGTATCACATATGAATTTACATTTCAATTTAATAGAGTTTTTTTCTCCTAATATTTTTTTCTGATATTTGTCCAATTCTATATTCTAATTCCTCAAAATCAATAATTTTTCGCTTGTCTGTGAAACTCTTTCACCTCATAAAATAATATAACAACTGGCACAGCAAATAAACTCAACTGCCCCACTGCTTTAGGAACTTCAGATGCTTCCAAATTATAACTAATAAAATTATTCTCTTCTAATATTTTTTTCAATTTTTAAGAATATCCACATGACAAATATTACAATTTTTCATTGAAACATATAACATAAATTGTTTTTTTCTTCTTTTTATTATTTTTTTGTAATTCATCATAACTTTTTAATTTTTTTCATAATTTTTTTCTCCATTTCAAAAATTTAATAATTTTTTTCCTTATAAATAAAAAAACATATATTATTTATGAATAACTCATAAAATAACTATATGCTAATTTTAAAAATTATAATTACTTTTTTTCTGATATTTTAATTTTAAATGGTGCCCAGACGCGGAATCGAACCACGGACACAGGGATTTTCAGTCCCTTGCTCTACCGACTGAGCTATCTGGGCATAATGGCGGAAGTGACGAGACTCGAACTCGCGACATCTTGCGTGACAGGCAAGCACTCTAACCAACTGAGCTACACCTCCAAAAAAATGGTGGTCACAACTGGGCTCGAACCAGTGACCCCCTGCTTGTAAGGCAGGTGCTCTCCCAACTGAGCTATGCGACCATTTAATTTCTTACTACTCAATTAGTATATCATATTTTTAAAAAAATTTTGCAACACTTTTTTTATTTTTTTGTTAAATTTTACTATAAATCTTTAGAATATAGATTTTTAACTGGCATTTCCCTTCATAAGTTCAAATATTTCATTTTCAAAAAAATTTATTTAAATAACTTCACTCTGTTAATTTTTTTCATTAAAACTTATAATTTTTTTCAAAAAAATAGCACAAAACATCTTGTAATGACACTCAAAATATTTTTGTGCTAATATATTTAAAAATTTAATTCAATCTTGGGAACATAAAAAAATTCCATAAACAGGACCTGCATGAGATCCAATTACAGCACCAACTTGTCTGTTTAAGATCAATGGATTTATTTTTGAATTATTTTCTAATTCTGAATAAATCTTTACGATGCTATCCAATTCGCTTGGATTTCCTCCCCAACCAGTTGCTACTATTAAACTTTGTTTTTTAGCTTCTTTTTCAACATATTTTTCAATATATTTTTGTGCATTTCTTTCACCTAAAACTTTTTTCTCAACTGCAATTTCTCCTTGATTAATTGTCAATACAGGTTTTAAGTGTATTGCTCCAGCAATTGCTGAACCAGCTTTTCCAATTCTTCCACCTTTTTCCAAGTATTTTAAATCAGGCACTATCATTAATAATTTACCTTTTGTTCTAAAATTATTGATCCAGTTTAAAATTTGTCCAAATCCTTCTTTTTTAACAGCTTTTTGTGCAGCTCCTAATACTAAAACTCCTTGAAGTAGCGAAATACCCATGCTATCAACTAATTCAATATCATCTTCTCTATTTGTCAATGATTTTTCCTACTTTTGCAGCTTGAATAGTTCCACTTAATTTAGCAGATGGATGTATCGAAATTATTTTTTTGTAACCTTTCTCAAATAATTTATTGTACACATTTAAGAAATCTTGTGGTGATGGTTGAGATGTTTTTTTATAACTAAATCATCTTTTAACATTGTTTGCCAAAAATTCATTTTTTTAGTGATTTCTACTCCATCTTTATATAATTCACCTTTCAAATCAATTCTCAATGGAACAATTTTTTTATAGGTAATCCTTCTAAATCTTCTTTTTTTCCAAATCAGCTGTAGAGTCAGTAACTATCGCAATTTCAGGCATATTTTTCATCTTTATTTTTCAAGATAAATATAGTAATAATAATTATCTTGATTTCCATTGATGAATGTTGTTTTTACTTGTGATAACGCATTTTTTATTGTTTCTTTCGCTTTTTCATCTTTATCTAAACCTTCAACAATAGTGGCTACAACTGTATTTTTCAGTCACTAATTCTGCCAACATATTTTTCAACTAAATTATTTAACGATGAATTTGAATATTTTTATTTTTTTCCATTTACTAAACCGATAAAATCATCTTTTTTAATGCTCAACTCATCTATTTTTGTATCTCTTACAGCTTTTGTAATTTCGATAGAATAATTTCTTTTTGAAGAACTTAGAATTTCTTCTATACCTTCTTCTTTATTTTTTTAACACAAAATATCCGTCTAACATAGTTCTTGTTTCTTGAACAATTACATTTTTTTACCAGTTATTTTTTTCAGCTGCTAATTTTTGCTGTTGTAATAACATTTTTTTATTATTTGGTAATACAAAAAAATATTTTTTTAGTTGCTTTATCAATAGCGTTCATTATTTCTTGAACACTTGGATTTTTTTACTTTGTCCACCTAAAATTACTACATCTGCACCTTTTTTTCAAAAATTCATCTTTCAAATTTTTCTGTATCAGCTAAAATAACGTAAGCATTTTTTTAGTTTTATTAACTTTATCGTTCACAAAAATTTTTAGCTTCATCTTTTTCACTGAAAATTTGTAAATTATCGTGTTGCAATTTCATATTTTTCAACTTTCATTTTTTTCAAGCGGTCCATATTCAAGTGCTATTTCAAAAGCCTTTCCAGGATGGTTTGTATGAATATGTGTTTTTGAATTTTTTTGAAGTTTGTGCAAAAAAACTGCCGAATCTCCTAATTCTAATACTCTTCTTTTTATATTCATCTGTATCAAAATCTCCATTTAAAATTATAAATTCTGTACAATATTGGTAAGTTATTTTATCTGGATCGTGATCAATATTTGCTATTGTTTTGTCAAATTCATTTTCTTTTACTTGTGATTTTTGCAATTCAACCAATAAATTCAACTCTGTTGTCACTTTGTAAAATCCTTCAAATAGGAAAAATATTCCTTTTCCTCCAGCATCTACAACCCCAGCTTCTTTCAATTTTGGTAATAATTCTGGTGTTTCTTCTACTGCTTTTTCTCCAGCATTAACAAGTTCTTTTAAGAAAGCTACCAAATCATCCATCTTTTCAGCACATTCTACAGCTTTTTCAGAAATTTTTCTAATTACTGTAAGAATTGTCCCTTCGATTGGTTCACTAACTGCATTATAAGCTGTTTCTTTTGCACTTACTAATGCTTTGGCAACATCAGCAGGTAATAATTTTGTTTTTTCTCCAATTCCTCTTAAAAATCCTGTTACTATTTGTGACAAAATTGTTCCAGAATTTCCTCTAGCTCCCATTAACACAGCTTCTTCTACTACATCAATTAATTCTTCCATTGATATTTTCTCATCTGCATGTTTTTCCAATTCTGTTATCATTGAATTCATTGTCATTGACATATTGCTTCCTGTATCCCCATCCGGAACTGGATATACATTCAAATCATTCAATAATTCCTCATGTTTTATAACCCATTTTCCTCCACCAATAAGCATTATTTTTAATCTCTTGGCGTCTAAATATTTTATTGCCATTTTTCCTCCTAAATAACGAATATATTATATTATTTTTATATTATTAAAAAAAGTTTCTAATTTCCCATCTTTTTTTCATTATAAATTCTACAAAATCTCTTACTGCACCTTCTCCACCATTTTTGGTTGAAATAAATTCTGCTATTTTTAAAACTTCCTCTGCTGCATCTTTGGGAGCACCTGATAATCCGACATTTTTCATTATTCTCAAATCATTATAATCATCACCAATGTACGCAATTTCTTCTGCACTCAATTTTTCTTTCTGCATTATTTCATTTAAAATAATCACCTTATCAGCCACATTTTGATACAAATATTTAATTTTCAATTCTTCAGCTCGATTTTTTACCAATTGTGAAACTTTTCCAGTAATTATCCCAAATTCAATACCAACCTTCTGTGCATTAACAATTGTGTAACCATCCTTAACATTGAATTTCTTTATATCTTCACCATTATTTCCACGATAAATCCCACCATCAGTTAATGTCCCATCAACATCTAGCAAAACTAATTTTATCATATTCTCTCCTTAAAACCAAAACTTTATTTGGATATTTTTAGATTTTTTTGTATTATTTTTAATATAATTATATCATAATATATAACGATTATTCAAATTTATTTTTTTGTAAATTTCTTTATATTGCTACAAAATTTTACTCAATTTTTTTATTCATTATTTATAAAAAAAATATTGTATAATAAAAATAGAATGAAATTATTTTTTTATTTTTGTCACAAAAAAAGACATTTTTTTGTTTTATTATATTATGAAATAAAAATAAATTGAAAAAAATAATTATAATATATCTTAAATTTGGAGGGAAAATATGAAAATAAATAAAAAAATTATTGCTATGAGTGCTTTATTCTCTTTAGCTGTAAGTTGTTCTAATCCAGCTAATGATAGTGCTAATGCATCAAAAAATAATGATAATCAAAAAATGCAAGTTGAAGCTTCGCCAAAAGAATTGAAAAAATATACGCAAAATGCTGCTGACATTCAAGGTGCATTTGTTCAAGTTCATAAAAATACGAAGGATTCAATTGTAAATATTAGAACAAAAAAAACTGTGAAAGTGAATACTTATAATCCACTAGAAGAATTGTTATTTGGAACTTCAGGAAATCGTCAAGAAACTAGAGAATCTGGTGCTTTGGGATCTGGATTTGTTGTATCTGAAAATGGATATGTTGTTACAAATAATCACGTTATTGACGGTGCTGATGAAATTTTTGTAAAATTTTCTGATGGAAAAGAATACAAAACAAAACTTGTAGGGACATCACCTGAAGTTGATATTGCTGTATTAAAAATTGAATCGAATGAAAAATTCAAACCACTTGAATTTGCTGATTCTGATAATGTACAAATTGGTCAATGGTCGATTGCATTTGGAAATCCAATGGGATTGAATGATTCGATGACTGTTGGGGTAGTTAGTGCTGCAGGAAGAAGTTCTTTAGGAATTGAGCAAATTGAAAACTTTATTCAAACAGATGCTGCGATAAATCAAGGAAATAGTGGTGGACCATTAATTGATATTAACGGTAAAGTTATTGGTGTTAATACTGCAATTTTATCTCAAAGTGGTGGAAGTGTGGGACTTGGATTTGCAATTCCTTCTAATTTAGTTGTAGCTGTAAAAGATTCTTTAATTTCTACTGGTAAATTTGAAAAACCTTACCTTGGAGCTTATTTAGGAAACTTGGACTCTGAAGTTGTAAAAGCATTAAAATTAAAATCTTCAAATGGAGTTCTTATTGCAAAAGTTACACCAAATGGTCCTGCTGCTCAAGCTGGATTACAAGCAAATGATGTTATTACAGCTGTTAATGGAAAATCAATCATTTCTGGTGGTTCTTTCATAGGAGAACTTGCTGCTAAAAAAGCTGGAGATAAAGTTCAATTGACTATTGTTAGAAATGGAAAAGAAATGAATGTAACTGCTACTTTAGGAAAAACACCACAACAACAAATAATTCAACAACAACAGTTGCAACAGCAACAACAACAGCAAGAACAACAACAAATTTATCCTAATTTTGGAAGATAAAATCTGTAAAGCTAAACTCAAAAACTATGACTATTTTACTCAACTCTTAAATTGACATAATTTTTAATAGTTTAATTTTAAATAGTTTTTGAGTATAATAAACTTATGAAATATTTGAAAATAATTGTGTAAATAAAAAAATGTGAATCTAATCCAAAAACGGTTTCAAATTCACATTTTTTTATACATTTCTCATTTAAACTTTATTTTACACTAATTTTTTAACAACTTCTAAAGCTGCATCATAATTAGGTTCTTGTCCTACTTCTGGAACATACTCTACATATCTGATAATTCCTTCTTTATCCACAATAATTGTTCCTCTAGTCAATAATCTTAGTTCCTTGATTACAAATCCATATTTTAATCCAAAATCTAAATCTCTGTGATCTGACGCTGTCAATGCATTTTTGATACCTTTATCCGCACAATATCTTCCCAACGCAAATGGTAAATCAACAGAAATTGTCAATAATTGAACATCGTCACTAAAATTCGCTGCTTCTTGATTGAATCTCGAAAGTTGTAATGCACAAACACCTGTATCAACTGAAGGGAATACTGTAATTACAACTACTTTCCCAGCATAATCACTTAATTTTACTTCTCTTAAATCACTTGCCAACACTGTAAAATCTCTTGCTTTTTCTCCAACTTTTACTTCTTCTCCAACAATTGTTACTGGATTTCCTTTAAAAGTCACTTTATCTTTTATTTCTCTCATTATTAATTCCTCCTATATTTTCATATACAAACATTCTATCACTGTTATTTTATTACATTTTTTTGTAACAATGTCAATCTTTATATTTAAATTTAAAAGGAATTTAAAAAAAATTATTTCAATTTCCAAGTAGCTGGTGCAAATAATATTAACATAGGGAATATTTCCAATCTTCCTGCCAACATTCCAAAACTCAATACAACTTTTGAAACATTATTTAAATCAGCAAAACTATATGCAGGACCAACTTTTCCTAATCCAGGACCAATATTATTAAATGTTGCTGCAACTGCACTGAAAGCTGTCATAAAATCTCCTAATGAAAATGATACAATTAACAACATTGTTGTAAATAAAATCATGTAAACTACGAAATATACAGCTACGTTTTTTTGCATTTTTGCACTAAGTGGTTTGTCTTCATATTTTACTGTTATCACTCTATTTGGACTTATCATTTGTCTAATTTCTGCAACATACATTTTTACCATCATTATAACTCTTGAAATTTTTAATCCTCCAGCTGTCGAACCAGCACATGCTCCAAAGAACATTATTAATAGCAAAATCACTTGTGAGAACAATGGCCATTTCCCAAAATCTGCTGTTGAATATCCAGTTGTCGTTATTATTGATGAAACTGTAAATAACACATCTCTTATACATTGCCAAATTGATTGATATTTTGAAGCAATATTCATTACGATTAACGCAATACTTACGAACACTATTAACAAATAGTATTTTAATTCCTCATTTTTTATAACATCTTTCACTTTTCCAATTAAAATAAAATAATAAATATTAAAGTTTACTCCGAACACTAACATTCCGATTGCTAAAACCATTTCGATATAAGCGCTGTGATATGGCAAAATACTTCCATTTCTTACACCAAAACCACCTGTCCCAGCTGTCCCAAATGCCAATAACGAAGACTCAAATAAATCAAGACCTCCAAACATTAACAAAACAATTACCACAATTGTTATTACGATATAAATGTAATAAAGTACTCTTGCCGTAGACGATAATTTTGATACTAGCTTACCAAATGTAGGCCCTGGAACTTCGGCTTTCATAATATGAACCGAACTTGAAGAATATTTTGGAAAAACTGCTAATGCTAAAACTAGCACTCCCATTCCCCCTACAAAGTGAGTAAAACTATGCCAAAACAAATTAGAATGACTCAATACATTCAAATCAGGAATTATACTCGAACCTGTAGTCGTGAATCCACTTACAACCTCAAAAAAAGCATCTATAAACGACGGTATTTCTTTTGTAATAACAAACGGTAATGCTCCAAAAATAGACATCAAAATCCACGACAACGATACTATTACAAAACCTTCTCTCCCTCGAATAAAATTATCTTTTGGAAGCCTTATAGAAAGAACATTTCCTAATATTAATAATAACGCTATTACTCCAAAAATACGCTCCTTTATGAAGAAAATTTTCTTTGTAAATAAAAGAGATTATTAGTGGTAAAATCATTAAATACGCCTCTAAAATCATTATTTTTCCCGTTATAAAGGCTATCATTTTTTTATTCATTTTTTTCTCCTACGTTTTTCTAATTTTTATATAATATCATCAAATACTTCTGTTGCTTTTTTTGGTCGTTACTACCATGACTCTATCATTTTCTAAAATGACATCATTTCCACCTGGATAAATAATCTCATTTCCTCTAGAAATACAAGCTATCATGTAATTTGATTTTTATATTTAAGTCTCTCAAAGGAATATTCAACGCCTTACTATTACCATTTATTTCAAAAAAATAATAACCTCTACTTTATTATCACACATTCTATAAAGCGTGTTCATCTTTGATCCTCTTGTATTAGACTTAGAACGAACTACTCTAACAATTATATCTGTAATAATTTTTTTAGGAACAACTGTTGAAGTTAAATTCTGATTTTTCTAAAATTGGTAATAACAAGGTATTATTCATTTTTTTGTGATAACCTTAGCATCTGTAACTGTATCTGCAAACATTGATATTATAATATTTTCTTCATCTTTATCAGTCAAAGTTACAACCGAATCATAATTTTTTTAATTCCTTCGCTTAATAAAAAAATTCTTGATCTGTTTCTTTTCCAAGAATAACTTCTGCTTTTTGGATATTTCTCACTTAATTTAACAGTTCGTTTTTCACTTTCTTCAACAACTTTTACTTGTACATTATTTTTTTAATTAATTTTTTTCTACCAAATAGTGTGAAAGCATTCCACCACCGATAATCATTGAAGAATTTATATAACGATTTCTATATCCTAATCTATTATAAAATTTAGAAACAGCCTCTATAGTTCCAATTACCGAAATAGAATCTCCCAATTCTAATTTTATTTCTCCATTTGGAATGAAAATTTTACTTCCTCTCTGAATAATACAAATTAAAACTCTTTCTTCTTGCTTAAATTCTATATCTTTTATTTTCACACCTAAAAGTTTACTTCCTTCATTGATTCCCAAAGTTATGATATTCGCTTTTCCCATGAAAAACTCTTCAACTCCTAAAGCATTTGGAAACTTCAATTTATTTACAATACTTCTAGCAGCTTCTTGCTCAGGATTCAACATTCTTGAAATTCCTAATTCATCTCTAACAAATTTCATATCTGTACTGTATTCAGGATTTCTGACTCTTGCCATTGTATACTTTACACCTAATTTTCTTGCGATAATACAAGAAATAATGTTTATTTCATCAGCCTCTGTTACTGCAATAAAAATATCAGCATGATCTGTATTCGCTTCCAATAAATTCTCATACGAAGCACCATTTCCTACTAATCCTGTAATATCATGATTTTCAACTAATCTATTCAGAACTTCCTCTTTTTGCTCAATCAGTACAATGTCGTGTCCTTCTTCAGACAATTCCTTACAAATTGCTTCTCCTACGACACCAGCACCTACTACAACTATTTGCATTTTTACCTCTTTTCTATCTTATTTATTAATCTTTAATTAATTATTTTTTTATAAAATTTAAAATCTTTTTATGTCAAAAGGCACAATTTATCCATTCTAACACAAAAGATTTTTTTACTTTTTTTATTTATTTTTCTTCTTTTTTTACTTGTTGTTTTTCCCTGTTGTTGGTACAGGAAGTTGTAATTTTTCTTAAATTACTTTCGTAAACTTGTTTGTTTGTTTTAAATTCTTCATTAACCTTCTGTAACATTTCCAATATTTGACTATCGTTTCCTGGGTTAATTTGTTTCATAAATTCCCTCTTGGCAACAAAAGTATCTATTGCTTTTTGAGTTTGTTTAGCATTTACAAGTGTAACAATTAACAACGCATATGTGTTATTCAAATACACATTTTTATTTTGAACATATTCTGGAATTCCATTCAAATTTCCAGTTTCATAAATAGATGCCAATTTTTCCAAATAAGGTACTGCTTGCGCATATTGTCCTCTTTCAATTAAAATATTAGCACCTAAACTATATCCGTCTGGATATTCAGGTAAATTATTCACCATTTTAGCTACAGTATTTGCATACCCTTGAGCATTATTAGCACCTCTATACGCTATTAATAAATTTTTGGTAAATTGATGTATTTTTGATTAAAAATATTTCAATGATTCTTCCAAAATATTAGCTGCTTCTTGGAATTTTTTTGATTAATATACAAAACTCCTAAATCATTGTATGCGTATATATTTTTTTCATCTTCTTTTTATCGCCTTTTTTTATAAAGTTTTTTTCTTTTTCTACTTCTTGTTTAGAATTTGTAGCTTTTTTTCATAACTTGAAATTGAAGATTTTTTTAATTCCAGCATTTTGCATTTGTTGTTTCAAAACATCCATATATTGTTGGTTTTGATTGCTTTGTGCATTTACTGTTGTATTTGTTTTACTTGCTTTGGCTGGTTTTTTTGGTTGTGCTGCATTAACCGCTAAAGTTGTAGCCAAAAAAATAAAAAAAACTGATAATATCTTTTTTTCATAAATTCTTTCGCATAAAATTTTAATATTCTATGCTCTCCTTTCAAATTTTTTTCTAATTTTTCTTCGCTACATTTTACCATATTTTTCCAAAAAAATTATGTATCTTTTTTTGGATTTTTTTAGTCTGATTCATTCAAATATTTTGCCACATCTTTTGCATAATAGGTAATAATCGCATTTGCTCCAGCTCTTTTGAAAGCATACATTTGTTCCATAACAATTGCTTTTTCATCAATCCATCCTTTCAAGGCGGCAGCTTTTGTCATCGAATATTCTCCAGAAACACTGTAAGCTATCACTGGCACATTAAAATTATTGCTCACTTTTTGCATAACATCTAAATAAGACAAGGCTGGTTTTACAATTATAAAATCTGCTCCTTGCTTCAAATCTTCTCTAACTTCATCAATCGCATCTTTTGAATATCTAAAATCCATTTGATAAGTTTTTCTATTCCCAAATTTTGGCGCAGAATCTGCTGCATCTCTAAAAGGCCCATAAAATGCTGATGAATATTTAACCGCATAAGACATCAATGCCACGTTGTGAAAACCATTTTTTTCAAGAACTTGAGAAATTTTTTGAATTCTTCCATCCATCATATCAGATGGTGCAATTACATCTACTCCCGCTTTTGCATATGATAACGCTATCTTTCCTAAAACTTCCAACGTTTCATCATTTTTCACATAACCATTTTCATCTAAAATTCCACAATGCCCATGACTCGTGTATTCACAACAACAAACATCTCCAATAATCAAAAAATTGGGATAATTTTTTTTAATATATCGAATTGCATTTTGAATAACTCCATCTTCTTTGTAACTTTCAGTTGCACATTCATCCTTATGCTTAGGTATCCCAAACAATAAAATTGAATTTATTCCCAATTCCACCAATACGTCCAATTCTTCATCAATTCTATCCAACGAATATCTAAAAATTCCAGGCATTGATTCAATTTCATTCTTAATATTTTCTCCCTCTTCCACAAAAATCGGATAAATCAAATCTTCCTTTGACACATAAACATCTTTCACTAAATTTCGCATAACCGCACTAGTTCTCAATTTTCTATGTCTTTTATACATCTTCAATCACCTTTTCCAAAAAAATTATTTTCCTAAGTTTTCTACTTCATCTAAAACCTTTTGAACTCTACTTTTCATCGCTCTTGATCTTCTACAACTAACACCATTCGTAGAAACCGCTATTTGAAACTCATCATTTTTCACAATTCCACCAAACATCGCATTCATCTTCGTTTTAGATGAAACATTATTTACCAAAATATTTTTTCTAATACAAATTTCCGCTATCAATTCATTTAAATCAACATTATCAGTCGCTGCAACTACAAGCGCATAATTTTTCAACTAATTTTTTTCGATTTTTTTCACTATCAGCTTCTACATTTTCTAAAATAATTTTTCACATTTTTCAAATTTTTGAAATTTCTTCATTCTTAATTTCCTTCGAATAAACTGTTATTTTTGGACCATATTCCGCCAATTTTTTAATTTTTTTGTGAGCCACTTTCCCAGCTCCTATAACTAACACTTCTCTTCCTTCTAAATCAATAAACACTGGAAAAAAACATTCCTACCTCCTAATTTTTTTCAATCCTATTTTTTTACTATATCCAATCTATAATTTTTATAAAATTCAAAACTACATCAAAACACGATTCACATACTCAAAATACGCAAATCCATCAGAAGTAATGTGCAATTTCGATATCGACCCATTATCAATCTTAAATTTCCAATATCCATCCAACGAGTCAAACAAATAGTAACTCAACAAACTTTGAATCACACCCGCATGAGCCACAACTAAAATTTTTTCTCCTTTATTTTCCTCAGCAATTTTAGATAATTTATCTGACACCCGAAAATATAAGTCTTCAACACTTTCTGAACCTTCAAATCTCAATTTTTTCCAATTATTCTTCAAATTTTCAACAAATCCTGGAAATTCTTCTTTAGCCTCTTCAAAAGTCTTCCCTTCCAAAACACCAAAATTCATTTCCCGTAAATCTTCAGTCAAAATTTTCTCAACTTCTTCATCAATTTCTAGCAATTTCATGCTTTCTACACATCTCTTCAAATCACTCGAATAGACTTTCGATATATTCTTCTCCAATTTATGCAAAAGTTTTTTTGTATTTTTTAATTGACTAATCCCTGTTTCATTTAATTTCGGATCCAAATGACCGAAATACAACCTTTGTTTATTAAAATCTGTCTGTCCATGTCTCACGAAAATAATTTCCGTGCTTTTTTCGTATATTTCACTCATTCTCTTCCCTTTCTTCAAATTTTGAAATTTCTTCATTCAGATTTCCACTCTAATTTATTCTCGAAAATACCTTTTACTTTCAATATGTTATCACTATTCACTTTCAAAGTCAAAGAAAAAATTCTCTCATTTTTATTTCAATATAACACCTGCCATTAATACAACTAAATTCACCAATTCAAGTGAAGCTCCCATTGTATCACCAGTTATCCCATCAATTTTCTTTCTAACATTTCTCCTAAAAAACAAAATAAATAAGATTGCAATTACTGTAATAACTATGCCTTTCACACCTTTTACAAGCACTGCTAAAATTGTTGCTAAAATTATTGAAAAAATCGCTTCTTTTAGTCCATTTTCATCAATTATTCCATTACTCATTCCTGTTTTTCGAGCATACTCTCCCAATCCAGCATTCATCGAAGTTGACAATCTTGCCAAAATCGGATAAATTATCAAATATCTCCCATCAATCGCCAAAATTTCCGAAATCAACAATATTTTCGCAATAAAATATAAAATCAACACAACAGCACCATTTGTCCCAACTCGTGAATCCTTCATTATTTCAAGCATTTTATCCTTTGTTGCATAACTAAATAACGCATCAAAAGTATCCGCCAACCCATCCAAATGAATAATCCCAACAACAAGAATTTCTACAAGAATTATTAACAAAGCCACTATCTGTCGCTGTAACGGTTCCATACCAACTAACTTACAAAAAATGATACTTGCACCAAACAATATCAAACCAACGATTAATCCTAATAATGGAAAAAATTTTATTGATTTTCCTAATTTCTCATTGCTGTACTCTGTCTTTATAAATACTGGTATCCGCGTCATAAATTATATTAAAATCAAAAATTGTTCTATTATTTTTCCACATATTTTCCTAACAATCTAAAATTATTAGCTCTCCTCTCTAATTTTTTTCTAAAAATATTATTTTTTTAACATTCTCTAACTTCTCTGAAAATCTCACTATTTCTCGCTTTTTCCTCACATCTTTTCTCAGAAAAAAATATTCCCCTCTATTTTTCTAACATATCTAAATATTTCAGATTGCTTTCATAATATTTTTTCGCCTCTTCCAACTCTAACAACTTGTAATTTCCTTCATTTTTGATTCCTTTTTCTATAAAATCTACTGTTATTCTATTTTTCTTAACTCCCTCAATCTCCGTATCTTCAAACAATTCCCTCTCTTCCTCCAAAATTACCAAATCTTCAAATTCTTTTTTATCTTTCTCTTTTTCAACTTTTTCCAACCGATAGATTTCCTTATCGCCAGGATACGACATTTTCTCCCTATCTCCAGAGATTTTCATAACATTTTCATCATTTATTTTCGACATTTTATACACTGTTGTTAACATTTTAGGTGGCATTGCAAAAATATCTCCCACTCCAAAACTATCAACCTCCGCTCCATTTTCAAACAATTTCTCGATTTTCTTATCATCCAATCCACTTGTCAAAATAATATGTGCCTTTTCAAAACCATTTTCCTTCAAAATTTTTCTACACGCCTTCGAAGTTTCCGCTAAATCACCAGAATCAATTCTTATCCCATAAATTCCACCATAATTATCGTCAATTCCATTATTCTTAAACACTTTCACCGCATTTTTTATTCCAATTTTCAACGTATCATACGTATCAATTAACATAATCAATGATCGTTTTTTTTCTTTGTGAACTTTTATAAACGATTCAAATGCCTCGTATTCAGAATTTCTAGTCACTCCAAAACTCTGAATGTACGAATGTGTCATTGTTCCAATACTTTTTAAATTGTAATAATATTCTCCCATTAAATTTGAATGAGCCACATTTCCAGTAACATACGTTGCTTTCACAGCCGACATTGCCGCCTCAAATCCTTGTATTCTTCGTGTTCCAAAAAATACAACTCCTCGACCTCTCGCTACCCGAACAACTCGTGAAGAAATACTTGCAATCTGCATCTGATAATTTAATATATTTAAAATTGGTGTTTCTAAAATTTTTGTTTGAATAATTGGAGCTGTTATCGTTAAAATCGGTTCATTTGAAAAAACAATCTCTCCATCTCGCAACCCTTTTATACTTCCTGTAAATTTCATATTCACCAAGTATTCTATCAATCCTTCATTCTCCAGCAATTCTTTCAAATACTCTTTTTTCGTTTCGTAATCCGTTTCATTTAAAATATCAATTAATTCCAAAACTTCTTTTATCCCATAAACCACAACATAATCATTTCTTTTCTCAGTCCGTACAAATACATCAAATGTTGCAACTTGATTTTTCAAATCCATTTTCAAAAATAAATTTCAGCTTCCGTATATTGATATCTATCTGAATTTAAAAACTTATAAAATTTATCCTTTTTTCATAATATTCCCTTTCTACCTCTTCCTATTTTTGCTATCTTTTTTTATTATTTTTATTTAAAATTATCAATCTCAAAATCTTATTCTAAATAATCTTTACTGCTCTATAATTATAACTCATAATTTCTTCAAAAAAATTTTTATTTATTCCTTGACATTTTTTTCGAAAAGTAGTATAATAATTTTTGTAATGGTTACAAAAAGTAAAAATAATTATAATAACTTTGTAACAGTTACAGTTTGAAATAAATATAAAATTGAAAGAGGATGATAATTATGAGTAAAAATAGAACAAAAAGTATTGAAGCATTAAATCTTTATTTAGCAAATTTAAACGTACTTTATAGAAAGGTTCAAAACTACCACTGGAATTTAATTGGAAAAGATTTCTTTGAAATTCACGTTAAATTAGAAGAATATTACACAGAAATTAATACACAAATTGATGATGTTGCTGAAAACATTTTAGCAATTGGTGGAAGACCTTTAGGAACTATGAAAGATTACTTAAATGTTGCTTCAATTAAAGAAGCTAAAAAAATGAAGATATTACTTCTACTGAAGCATTAACTGAAGTAAGAAATGGATTTGAAACTATGTTAGACTTAGCTGTTGCATTCAAAGAAGCTGCAGATTCTGAAGATAACTACGGTACTTCTGCATTAGCTGACGAATACATTTCAAGTTTCGAAAAACATTTATGGATGTTAAATTCTTTCTTAGCAACTGAATCAGTTTCAGCAAAAGCTAAAAAAAGAAGCTAAATAATTATACAAAATTTAATATTAAAAAAAAGCTACAATAGTGTTTGCAAAAGGCTATCTTACGAAAAAAATAAGATAGCCTTTTTTTCTTAATCAATTTTATTCCTAATATTTTTCTAAAAATTCCTTCGTTTTTCCCATACAAAACATATTTAACATTCTTTAATTCACTAATTTTTTTCGCATTCAAAGCACACATTATCATTTTGCATTCCATTTTCCAACTATTTACAATTTCAATTGCTTCTTCAATCGAATAATTTTCAATAATTTCTAACATCGTTCCAGAAATTCCTACTCCTTTTGCTCCTAAAATTAACGCTTTGATGATATCTAAAGGATTCCTAACACCGCCACTTGCGATAATTTCTACTTTTTCAGTAAACTCTTGAATATCCAAAAGACTCGCCAATGTCGTTTGTCCCCAATCATTCAAATAAGTAAAACGATTCCCATTCCGACGATTTTCGATGTACGCAAAACTTGTACCACCTCGACCACTAATATCAAAAGTCTTTATCCCTAATTCAATACCTTTTTTTATCGTATCAGAAGTCATTCCAAATCCAACTTCCTTCAAAACAAGTGGTGTATTCTTTATTTTTTTTACAAATTCTTTCAAATTATTTTCCCACTCATTAAAATTTCGACTTCCTTCTGGCATCAACAATTCCTGCATCAGATTCACATGTATCTGCAAAAATAACGGTTTCAAATCTTCAATTGCCTTCTGACCAGCCGTGTAATTTTTATCAATTCCAATATTTGTAGCCAATTTAATATGCTCATTTTCCTCTTTTATTATTTTGTAAGAATTATCATCTGGATTTTTCAAAGCTGCACTATACGAACCTGTAACAAACAGAAGACCACATTTATCAGCTATCTTTGCCAATTTTTGATTAATTGATTTTGCCCTCTCACTTCCACCTGTCATCGCATTAATAAAAAATGGAACTTCAAAATAATTATTTGCAAAACTTGTAGAAATATCAATTTCATCTAAATTGTACTTCGGTATCGACTGATGAATCAGCTCCATATCATCAAAACTATTTTCACTTTTTTCCTGCTCTAACGCATAATTTATATGGTCATCTTTTCTATTCTGTATCATAAATTTCCACCTTTTATATTTTATATTTCCCTTCTCATAACTCACTTTTATACAACAATTCTATCCCAACTGATTTCCATCTTTCTACCAAAATCTCGCTATCTTTCTTTGAAAAAGAAATCGCAATCCCACAATCTCCTCCACCAGAGCCACTACTTTTTGCACAAACATCAAGATTTTCTGTCGCTTCAACCAATTCAACTAATTCCTCACTATAAATTTCTTCCTTCAATTTTTTTAATTCATTCCCATTTTCCAAAATTTTTTTCTTTATTTCCATTTTATTACCATTTTTTTCATAGCCAATTTCAAATTTTTGAACAATTTTTTTCTACTTTTTTTAAAAAAATCTTGAGTTATTGAACTTTTCACTAAATCTATCATATCCTTCGAAATAGACGTTTTTTTAGTCCAACCAACCAAAAATTCATAATTACCAGAACATTTTAACTCTTCAATCTCATATCCCCAATCTAACTCCAAAACCTCCTCCAAATTTTTTTCTCGAATTTCCTTCTGGATTTTCTCCCTATCAAACGATTTATACGCAACCAAGTTCCCATAAGCAATACAAGCAATATCCCCCATAGAGCCATTATCCCCTCGTTTTAGCAAAACATAAGACGACAATTTAAACATCGTATCCTTTGATGCCAAATCTTCAAGCAACTCGCTTCTTTGCCCTTTAAATTCCGCTTCTGCAACCAATTTTCTAGAATACAGCTCAAACATCGCTTTTACAACCAAAACAGTCACACTTCCACTCGAACCAATCCCATATTTTTTCCCATCTTTTTCCATTTTCCCAGTAATTCTCAATTTAAACGGCTTTGTATCAATCTCTTTATTCTCCAAATATTCATTTACAACAACCATCGTTTCCTGAATCAACGAATAATTTTTATCATACTCCAACGAAACTGAATAATCAAACATATCAGAAAAAAATTTCATATTTTTTTAAAATCACTTTTCTCTTTATTTTTTTATCTGCATCTTCTATTTTTTTCATCATTTCTATCTTCACTTTCTCCAAGAAAACTTATCTCAGCATTCATAAAAAAATATCAATATTTTTTTAATTATCGCACTTTTGTCCAGGCGTCAAAACCGAATATTCTCCAGCAATATATAGCTTTCCACCAGTTTTTTTACATTTATTTTTTTCTCGCATTTTTTTCCTCACTATTTCTCTTCCAAAACTTCCATCTCAAAAACATCAATTTATAAAATAAACAAAACCTCTCATAATCAAATATTTTTCTAATTTTTTACACTTTCAAAAAATCCCAATTATCCAAGTTCCACAACTCTAGAAGCTATCACCCTATATTTTTTTTCAAAAATTTCCTTCAATCTATCCAAATCCTTCTCCAAACACAAAACTTTCACATTAGGCCCTGCATCCATTGTAAAATAACATTTTTCACCATTTTCTCGTAATTTTCTCACAAAATTCATTGCTTCATGCGATTTGTCAGACAAATATGAAAATGAAGGTGTCGCTGTAAGTGGTGTTTCATGCATTCTCAAGGCATTCTCTTCTGTTAATTTCCCAACTTTCTCAAAATCATTTTCTGCCAAATATTTTTTCATTTCAATAAAATCAATTTCTGACTGTTTTACCCAATTTTCAAAAGTTTTTGACGTTTTTGTACAAATTTCCATCCCTTTTCTGCTTGAAATTACCTTTTTTGCATCATTTAAAACTAGCATTATCATTCCAAATTTCAAGTCTGTTTTCACTTTGTAAACTTCTCCAGTATCTTTATCCCACGCAGTTACTGGTCCAAAAAAACTTCTACAAGAAGACCCTGAAGCAAATTTAGAAATTTGTGCCAATTCATTTCGACTTAAATTTTTTTCAAATAGTTCATTACATGCCATTATTGCTGCCGAAAGTCCACTTGAGCTAGAAGACAATCCTGCTTCAGTCGGCATACTATTCGTAGTATCAATTTTCACTCTCTCACTTCTATCTCCTCTAAATAAATCAATAACTTTCCCAATTTTCTGTCTTTGCTCCCTATCTTGCAACTCTCCATTAATATAAATCAAATCCATCACTTCGCCAGTTTTCTCAATCGCCTCTTCATCCGAAATAAAACTAATTTCAGTTTCAGTATACATATCTTTCAAAGTCAATGAAATACTACTTGTCGCAGGAATCATCTTCTCTGCATCTTTTTTACCCCAATATTTTATAATCGCAATATTCGCATACGATTTCACCTTTTTTATATTTTTCTCTAAATTCTTTCTATCCATATATTTGCAGCTCCTTTTGAACTTAATTTTTCCCCAATTATTCTTGCCTTTTCCTCATTTTCTACCAAAACAATTATACAACCGCCTAATCCTCCACCAGATATTTTAGCACCCAAAGCACCATTTTTTAAAGCTTCCTCCACTAAAATATCCGATTTTTCTATCGTCAAATTCAATTTTTTCAATTCCAAATTAGCCTGTTTCATAATTTCTCCAATTTTTTCCAATGATTTTTCTCGGATAGCAATTTCCATTTTTTCAGTCAATTCACCCAATTTTTTTAACATCGGTTGAGCTTTATCCCCCATTTTTCTTACATTTTCCACAGCTTCTCGTGTATTTCCATGAACTCCAGTATCTGCCACAACCAAATACGCCCCCAAATTTAAATCAATATAGCTAAATCCTTTATTTTTTATAAATTTCAAGGCTTTATCACTCAAACAAGTCTTCGCATCTAATCCACTTGGATTCATATGAGCCACTGTTTCTGCCTCTTGCACCATCTTTTCCAGAATTTTATCATCTAGATTTTTACCAAAATAGTTAAAAACTGCCCTTATCGCCGCAATACTAACAGCTGCCGAAGATCCCATTCCCCTTTTGGTTGGAATTTCAGATTCTATCAAATATTTTATTTTAGCATTCTCTTTTTTTAAATACTTTAAAGCCGTATAAATCGCCGTTGAAAGTGTGTCCTCAGAATTATAAAAATATTTACTCTTTGCTTCCATTATCTGACATTTCACCAAGATATCTTTCAAAGGTATTGCAATAGCTGGATAACCATAAACAACCGAATGCTCTCCTATCAAAATAATCTTACTATGAGCCTCTCCATTCCCTATTTTCTCTTTTCCCACTAACTTCTTCTCATTCATTTTTTCACAACCTTATATTTTCAAAAAAAACTGCCTTACAAGTACATCTAATTTATATAAATCAAAATTTTAACTTATAAGACAGCTCCTTTATATTAAATTTATTTTACTTTAACAATTTTTTTCTTCCCAGCTCTCACAATCATTCCGCTTTCAAGAACAACTGTAGCTTTCACATCTTTTATTGGCTCATCGTTTATTTTGAATCCACCTTGTTGAATTAATCTTCTAGCTTCACTTGTTGTTTTCATCAACCCAGTTTCTTTTACCAATAAATCAATGATTCCAACTTCTTTATATTCCAACTCAACTTCAGGCAAGTCAACATTTAAGTTTCTCTTACTAAATACATTTTCAAACCAATCTCTCGCTTCTTTAGCCGCTTCTTCACCGTAGTAAATTTTTACAACTTCTGCTCCCAATTGTTTTTTAGCTTCCATTGGATGTAAACTTCCATCTGCAATTTGTGCTTTAATTTCTTCAATTTTCTCAAAAGGAACATCAGTTATCATTGTATAATAATTTTCCATCAATTCATCTGAAATTGACATAACTTTACCAAACATATCGTTTGGCGTATCTTTTACACCAATGTAATTTCCTAATGATTTAGACATTTTTTCTACTCCATCAAGTCCAACCAAAATCGGCATTATCATACAAATTTGTTGCTCTTGACCAAAGTTTTTCTGTAAATCTCTTCCTCTTAACAAATTGAATTTTTGTTCAGTCGCACCTAATTCCACATCAGCGTGTAATTCTACTGAATCATACCCTTGTAAAATCGGATACATAAACTCAATCAATGAAACTGGTTTATTTTCAGATAATCTTTTTGAAAAATCTTCTCTCGAAATCATTTGTGAAACTGTAAATTGCGACAACAAATTCAACGCATCTGATAATGATAATTTTTCTAGCCAGTCAGCATTGTAAACAACATTAATTTTATCTAAATCCAAAATTAATTTTACTTGATCCAAATATGTTTTAATATTTTCCATAACTTGTTCTTCTGACAACATTTTTCTAGTTTCAGATTTTCCAGTCGGATCCCCAATTCTTCCAGTGAAAGTCCCAATCAAGAAAAACACATCGTGTCCCAAATCTTGAAACTGTTTCAATTTTCTCAAAGGTACCGCATGTCCCAAATGCAAATCAGACCCAGTCGGATCAATCCCCAATTTTACTCTTAATGGAGTATTTGTTGAAATTGATTTTTCCAACTTTTTCTTAAATTCATTTTCATTAATTATTTCATCGCACCCACGACTTAAAAATATTAAATTGTCTTTCTACTTCTTGTTTAATTTCTAATTCTGTCATTTTTTTATTTTTTTCTCCTTCTTCTTTTTTTATTTTTATTAATGAGCTACATATTTCATAAAAGAAATAAACTATCGGTAACACAAACAATGCACTATCGAATCTATCTAAAAATCCTCCGTGTCCAAGCAATAAATTTCCTGAATCCTTTATTCCAAATTCTCTTTTTATCTTAGATTCCACCAAATCTCCCAATTCAGCAAAAACACCTATCGCCAAAGCCAATAAAAATGCTTCCCACGCCTTTAATCCAATTGATTGATACGTTTCAGGACTACAAGCCTTTGATATTATCGAAAACTTACATATAGCATTTGCTATTGCTAAATATAATTTATCAAAAATCAAAATCACTCCAAAAACTCCTAAAACACCAAAAATCGCACCTTCTATAGATTTATTTGGACTTATTTTTGGAGCCAATCTTCTTTTAAAAATTTTACCTCCAAGTGTTTTTCCACCAATAAACGCCGCACTATCACAAGTCCAAATTAATATAAATGTCATCGTTACAAGCACTCTTCCATTAGGGAATTCATACTTCAACAATAATATGTATGAAAATAAATATGCAACATATATTATTCCAAACATCGTATATGAAATTTCTGCCATTGCATTTTTCTATTTTTCACCTTAAATATTTGACGAAGTGAAAGCAAAAATTATCGCAAAAAACGATAAATCCACCCATATCAAAAATTTATTTGTTTAAAAAAATTCAAATTTAAAAATATGAAAATATTTTTTTGAATTTTTGTTGAAAAATATATCGCCAAAAGGTAGAAATAGTCCCAATCCGAGTCCTATCCGACTGGCAACCTCAAATCCCTTATCTTTTAGCATTTTATAAAACTCATGCAATGAAATACCAATTATCGCAAGAGTAAATACTAAAAACATCACATTCCCTTTTAAAAATATCCACAATAAAAAAGGGACAAATAGAACAATAATAAACAGTCTACTTAGCATTCAGTCCTCCATATCTTCTATCTCTTTTATTAAAAGATAATATTGCTTTTTCTAGTTCTTTTTCATCAAAATCAGGCCAATACGTATCTGTTATATAAAATTCTGAATACGCAATTTCCCACAATAAAAAATTACTAATTCTAAATTCACCACTTGTTCGTATTACAAGCTCTGGATCTGGAATTTCTGGTCGATACATATATTTCGAAAATTCTTCTTCTGTAATTTTAAAATTCTCAGCTTTTTCTTCTACAAATCCACCATTTTCAGCAACTTGATTTTGCTCCAAAAATTTTTTCTCCAAAACTTTATTCACAGCGTCTACTATTTCTCTTCTACCCCCATAATTAAACGCTATATTAAATACTATATTCTCACAATCTGACAAATAATTCTCTGTTTCTTCTATTTTTTTCAACAATTTTTCAGAAACATTTTCTTTAGCACCAGTTACTAGTAGCTTCACACCTTGTTTTTTCAACTCTTTTTTCTTATTATCCAAATATCGTGAAAATAAGTTCATCAATCCTTCTACTTCCATTTTTTTGGTCGCTTCCAATTTTTCAGTAGAAAACGCATAAACAGTCAAATATTTAACACCTATTTTTCCACAACATTCCAATATATTTTCCAAAGCATTTGCACCAGCTCTATGCCCTTCCAATCGAATCTTGCCTTTTTCCTTAGCCCAACGGCCATTACCATCCATTATTATTGCAATATGTTTTGGTATCACAATATTTTCCATATTTTTCCCCTTTACAAAAAGTCTTAGTTCATTATACCAGTCTAATTGCTATTTTTCAAGTATTTTTGATACCATTTTATCCGCAGGATTAATTATTTTAATATTTGTTCTCTTTCGAATTTCATCAATAATATACGGAAAATGTGTACACCCTAAAACAATCGCCTCTACATTCAGTGTTTCCAAATATTTTACCAATCCATCAAAATTGAATTTCTGTGATATTTTCTCTGGCGAGATCCCCTTTTCAATCTCCTTCACAACCTCTAAAAATGTCAATCCCACAACATTAATTTCTGGATTACTTTTAAAAAATACATTTTCTATCCCAGATAATCCCTGTGCATTTGCTGAAATTACAGCTATTTTTCTATATTCTTTAGCCAGCTCAAAATAAATTTGCAATGGTGTAATAATTTTTACACCTTTCTCTCGAGAAATTTTCTCAAAATCCACTGCCCCACTTAAAGAATTACAATAAACAAACAAAATGTCAGAATCATTTTTTTCATAAAATCTATTTTTTTCATTAATTACTTTTTTTCTTTAAAATCATTTGTTGACGTCTGAAAAAAATTGTCTGTTTAATCGGATTTTTCAGAAATTGGAAAAGAAATTAAATCTAAAAAAATCCATTTTTCCCTCAATATATCTTCTCCCATTTCTGTATCTATCGGCGTCCCAGCCATCACTGCTATTTTTCAAAATTTTTTTCCTCCTTATAAAACAAAAAAACAAGTCTCATTTTCATAATGACTTGAATTTTTTTGCCTCTTGTTATTCAATTATTTTTTTCAAAATTTCAATTTTTAATCTTAAAATTTCATATTTATTGATTTCTTATTCCTACTGAATCTTTCACGATTAAAGTCACGAATATTCTAATACAATTAACAAAAACCAATATTTATAATTATTTATTTTCATCTTTTTGGAATATGACAAGTAGTTTTTTTGTACCACAACTACAACAATCTGTTCCACAAAAAAATTTTTTTATTTTTTTGTAATCTTTATAAATTTTTTTCTGAAAAACTAAATACACAATCAATGCTGCAATCAATCCTACAACTATTGTTTTCATCTAAATCACCTTCTAGTTCATTTTTTATTTTACAATTTATTTATCTACATAAAAAGCCTTGCTATATTAAAGAATATTGCAGAAACTACATATGGTAAAATTGATAACATAGCCACTTGCATTCCTAACATTTTCCATCCAAATTCTTGTTTTAAAGCTCCCATTGCAACTGCACATGGAATTACTAAAAGCACATACAACATAAATGAATATGCTCTAATTGGTCCATATTTATCACTCCACAAAGCTCTTATCGATGGAATGATATTTCCACCTGCATCGCTATCCAATGTTTCCTCATCTGACATTGTCAATGTATCAATCTTAAATTTCGCAATATTTCCAACTGATTTAAATGATTTTACCACAGCATCTTTCAATCCTATTGCCTGATCTTTTAAATCACTACCAATATTGTACTCAACTTTTTCATCTTCATCTGCTTTTGTCAACAATATTTGTCCTAAGAATCCAACTACTGTTTCTTTCGCAATTATACTTGGAACTATTGAAGCTACAGGTTCCCATCTATCTCCAAATCCAGTTGGTTTAAATACAGGTTGAACAATTTTTGCAGCTTGTCCCAAATATGATGTTTCAGGATTATTATTATTTGGGAAATATGTAAAGAACCAAATAATTAACAATATTCCCAATACAATTGTTGTTGCTCTTTTAATATAAGCCATTGTTTTATTTTTCATACTATTCCATACAACTTTAAGACTCGGCATTCTGTAAGGTGGCAATTCTATCAACAATTCTGTGTTATTCCCTTTGAAATAATCAAATCTTTTTAAAATAAATGCCATTAATAGTGCCATAAATACACCAATTACATAAATAGAAACAACTACAAGTGCTGCATTTTTACTAAAGAACGCTACCGCTAATAACGAATACACTGGCAATCTGGCTCCACAAGACATAAACGTCGCAATAATCCCTGTCAATCTTCTAGTTTTTTCATCTTCCAATGTTCTTGTTGCGTAAATCGCAGGAACTGTACATCCAAATCCAACTAACATAGGAATAAATGCTTTTCCAGAAAGACCAACTTTTGTCATCATTTTATTCAAAATAAATGCAACTCTCGCCATATATCCACTTTCTTCCAAAATTGCCATGAAAAAGTAGATAAAAAACATTAATGGAACGAATGTCAACACAGAACCTACTCCAGCTAAAACACCATCAAGCACGAAACTACGTAACCAATCAGGCACTCCTTCGATCGCATGTCCCACATATTTTATTACGAAATCACTAAAGAATCCGTCAATCCAATCTATATAAGGCGAACTTCCATCAAATATTATAACAAACATCACATAAACTATACATAAAAATACAATTCCACCACCGAATTTATTCAATAAAACTTTATCGATTTTGTCTGTTAAAGCAAATTTATTTTTTGAACTTCTTTTTAAATTCATTGATGTTATACCTTTTACAGTCGCATATCTAGCTTGAGAAATCACATCTGCTGAATCTATCCCGTATCTTTTTTTAGATTTTTCTCGCTCTTCTTTCGCTAAATCACTAATATCTACACCATATTTTTGTTTTCAAATTAGCAAATAAATTCATATCATTTTTCCAAACTTTTTTTATTGCTAACCAATCCAAAGAATATTTTTTTCAAAAATCTCTTTATTTTTCAAGTTTCGATAATTTTTTTCTTTCACACTATCTATTTCTTTTTTTCAATATCGTTATCAAAACTTAATTTATAAGAAATTTGTTTTTTTGTGTCTGATTTCTTTTAAATGCTTCGACAGCTTCCTTCATCAATTCATCAATTCCAGCACCATTTCTACCACTCGTAAAAAAATTGCTTTCATTCCTAATTGCTTTTCAAGAGTTTCTAAATTCAATTTATAATCTAATTTTTTTAAATTCATCCTCGAAATTCAACGCCATTACCATAGGTTTTTCCCATTTCTTTCAATAAAGCCGTTAAATATAAATTTCTTTCTAAAGAAGTTGAATCTACAACGTTTATAATAACATCTACATCTTCTTCTAATATGAAATTTCTTGAAATTCTTTCTTCTGGCGTTCCAATAGACAAATTATATATTCCCGGCAAATCGATTAATTTAACATCTTCATTGCCAACCTTAAAAAAAACTTCTTTTTTCTCAATCGTAACTCCAGGCCAGTTCCCCATCTTCAAACTAGCATTAGAAATCTTGTTTATCAAAGCTGTCTTCCCAACATTTGGATTTCCAACAAATGCGATATTTATCATTATCCAATCACCTCAATATCAAGTTTTTGTGCTAAATTATGACTAAGAACAATTTTAGTTTCCAATGTTTTCAACAAAAAATTTCCATTTGCAACATTTTCAAGTATAAATTCATCACCGTTACATAATCCCAAACTCAACAATCTAATCGCTAAAGTTTTTCCATCTATACTCTTTAACAAAAATCTTCTTCCTTTTCTTCCTTCTGTCAATCTCATAAATTCCACCTTCTTTTTCATTTTTTTATTTCATTCTCAAAATATTTAATCCCAACGATAATAATGTTTTTAATATCAAAAGCAATTTTTACTCCTATTTTCAAAAATAAATCAAGTCTTTTTTTAAAAAAATTTTTTTATTTTTTTAAATTATCTTCAAAATTTTAATTTATAATCTTTCCATTTTTTTAAAACAATTATTTTTTTAAGAAATCAATAAAATAAATGTTTTTTTATAAAAAAATTTTTTTCTATAAGTTTTTTTATCTTTATAAAAAAATAAAATTACTAAATATATGTTTTTTTGTTTTTATCTATTTTTTTCACTAATCTAAAAAAATCTCATTTTGTATTATAAAAAGAATTTTTTCTAAAAAAATAGTTGAAAAGGTTCATTTTTTTATGATACATTTTACTTAGTATTTTTGTAATTTATATTGACTAAAAAAATGTCTCATTCTTTTTAGACTATTAATAATATTTATTTTTTTAAAAACGAATTTATATTATTTTTATTGAATTCTATATAAAATAACATATATATAGTTCATACATGAGACTAGTACTAATATTGAAAGGAGTTTTTATGAAAATCGGAATTGTAGTTGGGCGTTTTTTGCCTTTGCATTTGGGACACGTTAATTTAATTCAGAGAGCGAGCGGAATTGTTGATAAACTTTATGTTGTAGTATCTTATTCAGACGATAAAGATTTGGAGACTTTTTCAAATTCTCGTTTTATCAAAGAAATCACACCAAAAGATAGACTTAGATTTATAAAGCAAACTTTTAAAAATCAAAAAAATATCCATTCATTTTTATTTGATGAAAGTAGTTGCCCTCCATTCCCAGAAGGTTGGGAACAATGGTCTTCTCTTTTAAAAAAAGAAATTGAAGTGAGAGAACCTGATGTAATTTGGGAGGATGAAATACTTTTTATTAGTAACAGACACGAAGATAAAGACTATAACTTAAAATATTTTGGTTCACAGACAAAATCAATTGACCCAGAATATCTTGAATACAATGTTAATTCAATTGAAATCCGTAAGAATCCAAGTAAATACTGGAATTTTTTACCACGTGAAGTGAGAGAGCATTTAATCCCACTAATCACAATTTGTGGTGGAGAAAGTAGCGGAAAAAGTGTTATGGTCGATAAACTGGCTAATGTATTTAATACATCATCTGCTTGGGAATACGGTCGTGAATACGTTTTTGAAAAATTGGGAGGCGACGAAGATTCTCTACAATATTCTGATTATGAAAAAATTGTTTTCGGACATCAAACAAACGTACTTTACGCCGCTAGAAATGCGAATAAATTTGCATTAATCGACACAGACTATATTGCCACACTAGCATTTTGCTTAACATACGAAAAACGTGACAACCCAATTGTTAGAGAATTTGTAAACAATTATCGTTTTGACTTAACAATTCTCCTAGAAAATAACGTAAAATGGGTAAGTGATGGACTAAGATCTATTGGACAAGAAGAAAGACGTATGAATTTCCAGAATTTATTAAAAAAATTATATGCTGAATACAATATTCCATACATAACTGTCGCATCAAATAACTATGAAAAACGATATTTAGCATGTAAAGCTATTATTAAAGCATATTTGGATGGTGCTGACAATTCTGAATTACAAAAAATTTCAGACAGTTTTAACTAAATTATTTCATTTTTTTAATTAAGTTATTTCATTTATAAAAAAATAAAAAAAGTCTTCTTTGAATTTTTCTCCAAGAAGACTTTCTTATAAAATACATATTTTTTTATTCTGTTACATCATATTCAAATTGATGTTCAGAAAAGATTCTTTCCATTTCATTTTTAAATGATGGTGACCCTACCATATTATATTCTTTATCAGTAAATCTCTTACAAACAGCTGCATAATATAATTCATGAACTTTTGTATTCCCTTGATTCACATCTTTTAAACCTTGACCTGCAAGAGCTAAACTTATGTCTCTTTGTCTCTTTTTATTTTCAGCCAATGTTTCTCCCATTTTTTTACCATCTTTTATATAACCTTCTTCCATTTTTAGCGAACCAATTATAGCACATAATGGAATATCATTTCCAGGCTGATTGTAAAAATTCATCCACTCCTCTTCACTCATAAGTAAAACTCCTCTTGAGTCTTTAGAAGCCATAGCCATGCTTACTGTAGATAACATCAACACAACTAATAAAACAATTTTTTTCATACTTACTCCTTACTTCACAATACCCATTCTAAATTACATCTTTTACAATAATGAAATTTCAAAATTTATTGTGATTTATTTATATTAAGTTAATTTAGAAACAGGTATATTTATTTCCTTCTCTTAACTCACATGAATTATAACGTTATTCTTTTTAAATAGTCAATATCATAAAATAAAAAAATTAAAAAAATATTTTATTATAAAAAAATGGCGCACCTAGCAGGTCTGTTTATTAATACTCCTTTTTTTAAACAAATACTGATTTTATTGACTTCTTTCTAGCTATTTCAATCTTATTTTTCTAGTATTTTTACTATATTTTTCATTATTTTTGTCCCCAAATTGTCCCCAAAAATTTTTTTAAAAAAACTCTAACAATATTTACAGTATTGCTAGAGTTTTTAAATCATATATTACATTTTTCATTTTATCATAGATAACTTGAAAACACAATGGAGTTAAAAATGAAAAAAATTTAAAAATCAAAAACTTAGATGAAAAAGATATTCAAAATATAAAAACAAATTAAAATTATAGAGCTGGAAGAGATGGAAATTCAGGATTTAAAAATTCTGAAACTTAAAATTGAAACATCCATAAAAAAACAAAAGAGTGATTAGGCTCTCTTTTTCTTATAATTCTTCAATTGTGTACGGAATACCTATTGGGAAAATACTGTTTTTTTATAACGGCGTTTATATCCTCTGTAATTTTTTTACACGTAATAAATTTGTGATGTGTTTTTCAATCTTTTTTTAACTTCTTTTTTTCGTCTTTAACATTACTGTCCGACATAATCGAAAATTATATATTCCGAATCCATATTCAATATTTCATAATCATTGTTTGAAATTTTTAAGCTCAAATGATATTTTTTTCATTTTCCACACCTTTTTTTACCTCAGTAAATCTTGGAGATTTAAATTGCAGATCCATTTTTAAAAGCTCGATCCTCTGAATTATTAAACTTTTTCAACTAATTTTTTTCCTGTATGTTAAGTTTTTGAATTTATTAGCAGTATATCGTTTATCAAAAATTTTTTTCCATTTATTTTTTTCATTTGAATCACCCTTCTTTTTGTATTTTTCAACTTCTTTTATTTTTCAAAATAGGTTTTATATTTTTCAAGAACATTTTCTTTTTATAAGTAATTCATCTTTAACTATAATCGTTCTTTTGGTATCTTCATCTGTATCTAACGTAATTGTCAAATTAAGTTGTTCAGGATTTTTCACATAATTTGAAACAGCTCGTTTAATATCATTTTGTAAAAAAACTCTTCCGAAAATAATACTTATCTCACAATCATCCGTATCAAGATATTTTGATGCCATCTCTTCAAATTCATCAGTAAAATAAGAATACAGATACATTTTTTTGAAATAATTTCAGAAATCAAAAGTTTGTTTTAATGTTTTTACGAATTCATCATTTTTCTTCGTAAACCGAGTTTATAACCAGTTCATATTGTTCAAATTCATCGTTATAAAATACAAAAGCCCCTAAATCATTATAAGTTTCAGATAGCTTCTTCAGTATTTTTTTAGCACCAAATTTTATTTCTTCATTTTTCATTTCTACACCTACCTTTATTCTTCATTACTTTCTACATCCATTATTTCAAGAATTTCATCATAAATTTTTATCAAAAAAATATCTAAAGTCTTTTTTTAAATAATTCACATTATTAACTTCTAAAAAATCATCTTTATAATCAGCCTTTAACCTGTAATCAGAACATTTTTTTCTAATCTTCCTACTAATAAAAAGTGCTTTTTCTTGCATATCTTTTTTTATCATTTTAGGTATTATGTCTTGCTGCAATGTTTTTGTTAAACATTCTGATTGTATATCGGTGCGAATCCTTTTTTTATCTCCTATATTTTTTTACTTTATTTAAAAACTCTTGTTAATTGCATTATTCTTATATAAATGGCATAGTAGTATCTTCCTACTGCTGAATTACAATGAGGATTATCTAATGCCATTAATACGTTTCCTGCATTTTTAAATTCTTCAGATTTTTTTCTCTAAAAGCAATTCTAGTATCCTTATATGGTTTCATAATTCCTCCTCACTGTGATATGTTACATATGTTATCATTTTTTTATTGCAAAAGTGCAACAAAAATTTTTGACATTGTATCGTTTATCTATTACAATTATACCCTAAAAATTCAAAAATATCAAATATTTTTTTGTGTTTTTTTACTTTATTTTTTAAAATATAGCAACTTTTTAATCACAAAAAGATAGCCATTTACAGCTATCCTAATAACTTACAAAAATATTTTCACAAGTTTTTTTCTTATTTTTCTTTTTATAGTTTCATCACTTTCTTCAAATACTCCGAATCTGTCGAATCCAACAGTTATCATTAAAGCGACAAAGTTTGTACTTATCAGAAGTATTAAATCTTCCGTTTTCGATTTTTCTTCTATTGAATCAAATATTTCTTTTTTGCTTTCACTCTTCAACTCGTTCCGTAATAAATTTAGATTCTGCCTTCTTTGATAACCTCTTAATTTTAGCGTGATTGCTGAATTTAAAAATATCAGTGCAAACATTACGATTGCAAACTTTCTACTTCTGTGATATATTTTCACCTTTATCATCCCTCTTCTTGACAAATCCGAGCTTTTCTAGCAAAAGTTCCAAAAATCCTGTGCTTATGCCATACCTTTTCTGGTTTACTGTTTCTAGCAAAGCTTCTCCAAAAAATCCCAGCACAGGACTCCAAGGATATAGAAAACCAGCATTGAAATGCCCCACCACTTTGTTAAGAGATAGAGCAATAGCCATTGTCATTCCAGCAACAGCTATACGCTTAATGTACGGTTTTACTGGTTGGTTATCTATCATTTTCTGTGCAACTACGCCAAACAGCACTCCTGAAAAGAAAAGTATAAGAAAAAGTCCGTGATTGTCTATTATTACCTTCAAATCCTCTATCATTGATTATGCTCCTTATATTCCTATCGCTGTTTTTTTCTTCTCCAAGTATTTTTATGTATTATTTCATCTACATTTACAGTTTTTTTCAATTGTTTCAGCGCCCTTTAGTAATAAATCTTCAGTAAATCTTTCAATGTCATCAGGAATATATGGATTGTTTATCTCTTGCGCCTTTTTTTATAAAATCCTTAAACTTCCCAAAAAGTTATTCTTAACAGCTTCCAGTTTTTCTATTCCTTTTTAGCTCCAAAAATTATTTTCCTTTTTCTAGCATTTCTTTTTACGGTAAAAATCTACCAGCATTCCTATTAAAATCACTTGTAACTGTTTATCCATTATTACCATCTCCCTATTTTTATTATTTTAATTCAATGTGTGGGTAATCTTTGAATTTTTCTCCAATCTCCACCCCATTCAATATTTATTTTCATTTCTTCTGCAACCTTTTTTAAATGCTCCACAACTTCTTTATATTTTTTTATTGTTATCCCCAATCAATGTTCCCCGGAATTGATGGATCATAAATCGCAAAGTCGACAGCATGTCCATATCCATCACTTTTTAGCCTGATGATTTGACTTATGATTATACCCGTCACAATTTGTTACAATTTTTTTCCAGGTTTTTGTCCGTCCTTGGCTATATAACTCTTTTTGATATTCTGCTGTCCTTAATCCTTGTACTACCATAAAAATCATGTGGGCTGTTAGATATTGCCCTCTTAAACAATTCTGAAAGTTTCGGATGAACTCCTTCTAGTCTTTTTAAACTTAATTTACTTAATACGTACATTTATATCACTTCCTTTATTTTCTTCAACATTCAATATTACGTTATCTTTTTCAAATTTTACTCCAACAACTTTATATTTTTTACCGTCCAATTCTATTTCTGTGCATATCAATTTTTCTATATTCATTTAAATCGCTCCTTTTTTTCTTTTATTAATTCCATATTTTTTTAAATACTTAAACAATTTGGATGGATTGAACTGATAGCCAACCCCTGTCCTTTTAACGATTTCAATTTATATGTCAAAGTGAACTGTAAAGCATAATCTATTGCATTTAAACAAAAACTCACTGCAAAAATATCTATCGTCATCTTGTACCTTATTAGCATAAAAACTGTCCTAAAATTCCTAGATAGTCGTATCCTTTGCCTTGTGCTGTTTTTAAAAACTCAATAATATCTTTCGCATCAATATTACTATCTAACTCATAAATATCCATATTCTTTTGAAACTCAAATTTCCTTGTTCTAACTCCACCAGGATTAGACAAAAAAACTTGACCATTGTAAATAAATTCGGCATGCGAATATTTTTCCAAACGTCCACAGTGCTATCAAATGCCCTATCAGTCTTTTGGGCTTATGAAAAACATATATATAGCTTGTCTTTTTCTAATTCCATAATTTCTCCTCTACATATTTTTTTATATGCTTTTTCATACTCTTCTTTTGCATTGTATTTTTAATTCCTCGTCAGTTAGATTTTTCCAAACGATGAGTCAAAAATGTTTCTGCAGCCATTGATTTAGTAGTCTGTTCTTGCATTATGTTTGCCATTTTCATCATGTCCTGTATAGTTAAATTTACGTATTTCTCACTATTTTTCCTTTGTATAAAAATTTCCAATTTTCAAAAGTTGTTTTTCTTCAATGCTTGGCACATTACGACAATTCTTGTTAAATTTGATTGATCTATACTCCTGTTATTTTGCAAATATGTCACACCATCAATTTCAAATTCAAACGGTGCAATATCACGCTCAACTCTTAAATCGTATAATTCTTTTTATTTCTTCTATTCGTTTGTCTCGATTAAATACAATTTCACCATTTTTATAGTTTCATAATTCTGTAATTCTACAACTTTTTCCATTGATGAAATATAAATTTGGATTTACTTTTTACTTCCTGATATTCTATTTCTTCCACTACATCTCCAACCATTGTTGGTGCTAATACTGAAACATCTTTACTTGTGCTCAATACCAAAAGACTATCTTTGTTATACATCACTTTTTAAAGTTTCTGAATCAAATTCTTTTTGTTCTTTATACCAGTCATTATCCTTTTCATCATATATCCCAATATATTTGAAATCCTTGTCTTCTATTATTTTTATTTTATCTACTATAAATTTTTTCATTTTTACCTCTTTTTCTAATTTTTATTTATGCAAAATAAGCATTTAACCATTGCCCATTTCTATGAAATTGCAATATTCTCATTTGTATAAAATCTCTATCATCTATATCGTTATCATCGTTCCGATTCAGTAACTACATACCCATTTCGCTCAGTCGGTATTTGTTTGAAAGGTAACGTTATATACCCAGCTAATCTTATTTCGTAAATTCTATTGACTTGAGCGTCATTTGCTTTATCCCAAGCACTATTAGCTCTCCCCCATAAATTACCTCTATCTGCATCCATTGAATTCATCCTGTTATCCCTAACTGCCATATCGTGATTATCCATTATTTCGCACCAATTTCCACCATTCCTGTTAGGCACTTTGTAATATGCACGACCACCATTTAGGTGATAAGCTCCCATATAATTTCCAGCTTCATCAAACATATAATGATGCCTTGCACTCCATAAATCAACTCCATTGCTTCTTACAAACTCTGTTGTATTATCTTTCACTCTATATCCTTTCGAGAACGGTACATACGGTGTTAAATCGGGCTTGGGTGACACTTGTTTAATCGTTTGATAATCAATTAGTCCAAAGGTATTTTTCCGTTGCCGGTTTCAACAATTTACTTAAATATTTTTACTAATGATTTTTGCTGTCAGTATTTCATCGTTATTAAGAGTTTTTTTATAAAATCTGAAATCTGTGATTGTAAATTCTTTGTAACCATATTTTGCAATTCATTTGACTGATTTTCAACAGTATCTAGTGAATGTATTCGAGCTATTCCTTCTTTCGTTTCCGTTGCTACATCTGTGTATTTTTACCCTCTTAATTAATTCGTCATCTATTATTTTTATTGTCTTCAACAAAATCAATTCTTTTTAGGATATTCACTCCCTATCCATTGATTAAGTCCTAAACTTGTTTTTCTGTGCTGGCATTTTTTTACCTCCTACTCCTTATATTTTTCTCTATCATCCCAATTTAAATTTAAACTATCCCAAGCGTCCCATGTCTTGTTATATCTGTCAAATTCATCCCAAGTCATGTAGCTGTAAACTATTTTATATCCCTAAATGGGCTGGCTTATTTAACTCTATAAAATTAATAAAATTATTTAAATTGGGTGGTATTCCATAAATACTTGTAAATCTTATAATAAAATAGTATTCGTTAAATACTTCTGTTACTTCAATTTCCCCATTTGTAAATATTCTAGCCTGTTCTTTTTAAGTTATCGAGGAAAATATTCTTTTAGATAACAGACGGAACAGAATTCTCTCTTCTGTCCTGTAAACTCAACCTTGAATCTGCCTCCAGATTCATAAATTTTTCATATTTCAGAATCTGTTCTTCGTTAAAAAGTTTAAAAATAAACTCCTTGTATTTCTCAATATCATTTTTATTTTTTGAGCCTCTATTGTTAAACTTTTTATTAAATCAACTTGTAAGCTATTTTCTTGCAACTTTGGAAATTACTTTTATTTTACTGTTCATTGATAACAACCCCAGTCACTATTAGTATTTCATTGCTTTCTACAGTTATGTTTCTACTATCATTATTTATCATGACTTTACAGTCTTCAATTCCATTAATAGATAAAACTATTTTTCAATTCTGTTAATTGATAAAATTTCCTTACTGTTTTAAAAGTGTATAGCGCCGAATTATCTTTTATCATCTGCTTTATTTTTGAACTAATTAGATCCGATACGGTATTTAACTTTATTCCTGAACTTAAAATAACGCTTACAGATATAGCAATATTCTTACCGTCGAAACTTGTTACTGTAACATTGGCTCCGATTGGTCTACCGTCAATCTGCTCTATCCTTCTTTTTACCTTCTGTATCAGCTCATTATCAGCTAAGGCATTATTGTAATTCGAGATTCTGACTCTTACTGTTCCGTTTCCATTCCATAGCGGTTCTACTAATACTTTTCCTACTCCGTCTATTTCTTTCGCCCATTTCTCATAATCATATATATTACCACTATGTGCTGGTTTTAATATTCTTTCCTTCGCTCTAGATATTAAACTGTCATTAGGTTCCTTTTCATAACCGTTTGTAAAAGCTTTTTCATTAGTCACTGTAAAGATGTCGGCGTTAGCTATTTCAAAATTTACTATCTCACCTATAGCACAGTTCCCAATCTCTCCTGTTTGCAAGCACTCCACTTCCGCAACTGCTTTTCCGTTAAAAGCTATAGTCGTATCATAAAGCAGCTTGTATTTTGTGCTGTCCGTTTTCAATACTATTGATCCTGCAGATATTGTAGTATCAGCTTTCCCTGTTATTAATATTTCTCCTCTTGCTTTTTGTTCCCTGCTTTCTCGTCACTCCGAAAAGCATCGCATGATAATCTATAAATTCATCTTCTGTTGCAGTATCAATAAAAAGTTTGCTTAACCCAAAATTCTAGCAATTTATATATTGCTTCAGCTTCTATTCCGTAAGCACTTGCTATATCAAAATTAAAAGTTCCTTCGATTTTTAGCAAGATCATTTTTCCAAATTAGATAAAAAAATTTATTCCTTGCTTCTATTTTTATTCACTGTATAACACCTCACTTTCTCCATAGACAGTAGAGATATTAAAAGAGACTTTTTAAATTATTATCATCGTTGTTGTAGTTTAATTCAAAATTATAGCAGTCCAAAATATACGGATTAACTAATAAACAATCTTTGATTTCCGAAATAATTAAAAGCATTTTTATACTTTCCTGATAAACCGTACCAATATGTACATCTAAATCATTTCCATAACTATCCGAATGTATTTCGTAAAATTTCTTTTTAGTTTTAAGTGCCTTAAATATCCATACCTTGAGTGCTTCATTTCCGTTTAATTCAACAAGTCTATCGCCATTTTTTCAATGGCTCTAATGTATCTAAATCAATTGCATACTCTGTAAAAGGGGGTAATTCTTTTTTTCCTTTTTCTGTATTTTGATTCAAAAACAATTCTTCAAAATCCATATTTACACTCCTTCCATTGCACCACTTGGCATTTTCACTATTTTACTAACTACCACATAATTTATCCCCAGCACTAAGACTAGAACTTCATCTCCAACTTTTTAAAGTGTCTTCAAACCATATATCCTTACTACTTTTTATAAGTTCCGAACCTTTAATTGTTGAATGGTCATGGGTGTGTGAAGCGGGTCCATTTCCTATTGCCGTTTGAGTTGTAGCATTAATAGTTATTTCATCAATAACACCGTCTATTTTATAAGTTCTGTGATAATGGGGCAATAAGAAATTAGAGCAGTAAATTTGTTCTGAAGGTATTTCCACATTATCAAATTTTTATTTTTTTAATTCAGGCGGTGGACTAGTGACACTAGCTCTTATAAAATTGTTGGATTGCTGTTGCACTCCGTTATCAATCATATCGTTAAGTATTTCAAACATGCTCATTATTTAGCACCCTACCTTTTTTCTTATTTTTTCTCATTCTTCTTGCTTTTTCTCACCTTTCTTGTTTTTTTCTTGCTCTTTTTTACTTTTGTGATTTTTTTCGATTTTTGGTTTTTCTTCAAATTCGGATTTATCCATCACATTTTCAAAAGTTAATTCTATATCACAATAATACATATCATTTTCCCAAGTATGCGTATCATTTTTTTCACTAAAAACTACCAACAAGGTTTGTATGCGGCTCGTGTATTCCTATTGAATAGCCGCTTTGTATCAAAAACATTACCAAGACAAGTGATATTTCCTGTTTTTTTCAACACTTTTTCAACATCTCTTTAGCATTGCTGATATTATCTCTATCCTTGTCATACTGCATTACTTTTTGAAATAATCCGTATTTTTTTCCTTGTCTTCTTTATTTTCTACTTTATCTACTATTTGTTGTTTTTTTCTTTTTCAGTTTTATAGATAACAATTTGATTCACCATTTGTTCAATATCTTCACCATATTTAGAAATTTTTTTATATCTTGCTCAGAATTTAGCATAACATCTGCCAAACTTCCTTGTTCCACAACTTCTATTTTTTTCCATCATTACTAACAATAGAATATATTTTTTTATCTTTTCTATGTTGAATCGTATAAGCGTTCAAAATTATTTGATACCCACTCTTATTAACTGCTGGATAAGTGCAATCCACTTTGTCTTCAGGTATATTTCCAACTTCAATTTTAACTCTCCACAAATTTCTTTCAATATTTGTGACGGTTTTTCTTATTAAAGTTTTTCACAAAATAGTTTTTTTATTAAGATATATGGAGTTATCAAAACAATTAAAAGTCCTAATTTTACTATCTCCAACAACTTCAACAGAAAAAAACTTTTACCAATAAATAATTTATCAGCATCAACATAGAATTCACTTTATCTCCTAAATTAGCAATTTGATTATCATCTAAATATTTTTACTTCTAATGTTCGTGATGTTCCATTTATTCCACCCTTCCAAATAATTCGTTCAAATTTTTATGTGTTCTTTTATCATTAATCACAATCTTTAACATTTCCAAACTTCCTTTTTTAAACTTTAATCAAGCTATCAATTTTTTTCTTTTATTTTTATTTTTAATCCGCTCTTTAAATTTTCAAATCTCTCTTCCAGTTGATACTCTTTAATTGGCGAAGTCTTTCCAGTATATCGCTCATAAAGTTCATTAACATCATCAATCAATCTTGTCTGTTTCGAGCTTCTATCAAATCAATTGTAATATCAATATCTCCTGTTCTCTCTATTATTTCATATTCCAACTGTTCAATATAACATTTAAAATAAATACTATAATTAGCACTTACCAAAGTTAAAAACTTCTTTATTATTTTTATATTTCTCCAATTTTTTATACCACTCATCGGCGAGTGAGGATTTAGTAAAAATTAAAAAAATTTAGATTTTTTTAGCAGGTAAAAATGTAGAAAAAAACTGACTTTTTATGTTTTTTTCTCCTATTAATGCTACTTCTCAACATCTAATATCTTTACAATTTCACTGTTTTGACTGCTCGTAATTTTAAAATCCGACGGTGGAATCACAAAAAAATAAACAGTTCTGTATCGTACAATAACATAAATATTGATCTCATATTGAAACTCCTTTCTTGATTATTGCGATGCTTGAATTTGAGCTTGTAAATTTGACATCATAGTGTTATATGTATTTTTGACTAACATTCTGTGCTATCTGTCTAGCTATACTCTCAATTTTTGCTGTGTCATTTATTGTTATATTTGACAATTGTGCAGCTATTTGTGCATTAGCCTGATGATTTATAACTTGTTCTATTGATACTGGTTGTGGTATTGGCGGTTGCATTGTGCTCAAACTAGTATTCAAAAGACTTGGTAAACTATTTAATGGACTTAATCCAGAACTGATAGCATTAGTTATAGCGCTCGGATCAAATGGTTGCAAGGGATTATTATTTTGTTGTTTAGATACAAGTTGTGAAATTGCACTTGTTAATTGTGCTGTCTTATCTTGCTGAGTAAGTGCTAAATTTTGCTGTGGTGCTATCCTTGCTTTGACCGCATTTATATCAAGTACAACCTTCTGCAAAGCTTCATATGACCTTCTGTCATATTCTTTTTGTCTTGCAATTCTCGATGCTTCTTCTTTTTGTGCTTCTGCCATCGAAGGTACTTTAACATCAGAATATCCCATATAGCGGAACTTTCCATCGCTAGAATTATAACCAGATTGACTTGCTCCAGGAGTAAAAGCTCTAGCTATAGCTTCTTGTTTTTCTTTTTCTTTTTTTGGGTCTTTCGGTTCTATTAAACCTTTTATTATTTCCGGCGTATAATATCCAATAGCTCCACCAATTGCAGCACCTACTGCCGTTCCTACTGGTCCCCCAATTGCTGTTCCTAATTGAGCTCCCCAAATTGCACCTTTGGCTCCTATAATTCCTCGCATTCCTATTTCCGCACCTTTTGTTAATTGTTCAGCTTGCCCTTTTAATTTTTCAGGATCTAATGCTCCGCTTTTTTGCCATTCTTCAACTCTTTTTCATAAAGTCTTCCATCCACCTGGTCGCTATTGGGGCAAATGCTTCTCCTAACGATATTTTCAAATCATCTATTGCTGATTTAAATTGTGCTATTTTGTTAGCCGTTGTATTGCTCATATCATCAGCAAATTTATCTGTTGCACCACTAGAATTTCTTACAGCATTAGCAACTTTGTTATAGTTTTTCTTCTGTTGTCCCCATAATAGAAGCCAGTATTTTCATACCTTCTCCACCAGCAATCATTGTTAAATATCTATTTCTTTCTTCCTGTGTAAGACCTGCAGTAGCAATTTTTTTAAATCATCAGATAATGCTTTTAATCCTCTAAAATGTCCTTGCTGGTCATAAAGTTGAATATTTAAGTCTTTTAAAGCATTTCCCACTTGTTTCGATGGATTAGCCAACCTTCTGTAAATCCCTGCTAAATTACGCCCAGCTTGACCGAGACTTAATTCCATTATCTGCAAAGCACTCCTAATAAGATATTTACATCTTCAAAACTTTCAAAATTTCTTGAAGTTGCCGCAACATATTTATAAGCCTCCCCTAACATTTGTACATTGGTATTTGCATTATTACTTGTTGCAACCATTACATCCATAAGTCTATCAGAATCTTTTAACGACATACCAAAAGCTGTCAAGTTATCTGTGACTATATCAGAAGTTTGAGCAAAATCACTTCCAGCCGCAATTGACATTTTCAAAAGTTTTGGTGTCATTTCTAGCACTTCATTAGTTTTCATACCAGCCATAGCTTGATACATTTGTGCTTCCGCTACTTCTTGAGCTGTAAATTTAGTTGACCTACCCAAATCTCTTGTTTGTTGCATAAGTTGCTTTTCTTGTTGTACTGTAGCCCCCATTATAGCTTTATTTCTTCTGACTTGGTCTTCCAAATTTGCATAGGCTTCAACAGAAGATTTTAATACACTAACTGCTGTCCCTGCTCCTATACCAACTCCAACAGTTGCCAATGCTCCTTGAACTCCACTGAAAGAGTTTTTTATTTTACCAGCTATACCACCAACTTTATCTTTCAATGTTCCCAATGAACTTCCAGCCTTTTGTGCTACATTAGTAAATTTATCTTTCAATTCAAGCAATGCGCTCAATTTATATTCACTCATTCTCTAATCCACCTCCAATCATAAAAAACATAAATAACAACTCCGAATTACTTAATTCCCTTAGACTTTGCAGACTATGTCCACAATTTAAATAGTGAGCGACTGTTTTTGCTTTCCAGTCGCCCTTGATTAGTTTTTTATTTCTTCAACCACTTCTTCAACAGTAAATTTTTCATTCCATCCAGCCTTTTTCATAAGTAATTCTGAAATATTTACTATGGTAGATTGGCTTAGTACTTTTGGCACAACTTCAATTGGATTCATTTGGCAACCCAATTCAGTAATCAATTTTTCATCTTTAAATATTTTCCTGCAGTATAAATTAATTCACTGTCTTTGTCTGCACTATTACTGGATAAAATATCCAGTATTTCCATTCTGTTCAATACTTCTAATTCTAAAACAGCTCCATTCAATTCTTCAACTTTAACTTTTACTGTATCTTTTTTTCTATTTTTTTGCTGTTTTTCCAACAACATTTCTACTGTTATATTTTTTTCATCCCATACCTACCTTTTCTTATCTTATTGCATTTTCATATCTAACATCGCTAGGAGTAAATCCAAAAGGAATTTCTTCTTCCACAATTTCTCCTCTTTCAAATTTTGCAAGTTCAATCGAATTTAACCAAACATTATCAATCGACACCCGTTCTTCTTGTCCACGTAAACTATCAGGATCTTTTATAGATGTGACTATTCTACTTCTCACATCTTTTCCTTTTACCCAATTTTCAAGTATTTTTTTTCCACGAGTATAAACTTTAAAAACTTTTATAGTTCCTTCACCTTTCAGTCCAGTTATTTTACTGTCAACAGAAATCCCCAACTGTACATCTTTTCTTTCCGCTGTAATTTTAGCTTCTACAGATTTTAATTCCAACACTTTTTCATTATCAAGCCATAACTCTCCATAAGCTCCTGTTATTGTTCTATTTCCTTTTATATTTTCCGACATTTTATTAACTCCTTTTTCATTACATTGTCATTACTAAACTAAGTGAAGCCATAGTGTCTACAAACCTTACATCACCAGTTAAATAAACATCATCGCCAGTCGGATATTGTAAAATTTCCAAATCCGTCATACTATTTACTTCTAGCCCATCTGTAATTATTACTTTTTTCTGTGCTTCAATATCAATTTCTACTTTATTGTCATAATCCCCGTTTAACACATTTGGTGACATCTCTTTGAAATATACTTTAGTTATATTTGAGCAGAAATTCATTTTATTGTCATAATCATTTATGTAGTTTCCAAGCCAATAATTTTTTTAAAAAGTATCTCTTATATCATCAGCAATAAAAGCACATACCTTCAACTACTTTAATTTTTTTCTTGTATCTTTTTCCAAGTGCTGTCAAATGTAGTTTTAGAATTAACTCCATAATTCACTTTAACCACTTCTTCATCGTTGTATAAACTAAATTTACCAAGTTTAGGTTCATAGTCTTCAACAGATTTTTAAATCACTCATAGTGTAATTATCTGCACTACGATTTAACGGCATACCCGCAATAAGTCCTGTTATTGCCGCTGTATACTCTTGAGCTGTAAAATCTCCATAAATAGATTTATATGTCCCACCATTTGCAAGTTCTACAATAGCCACATGGTCTGTATTATTTGCAAAACTTGACACATATTTTATAGTTTTACCAATTGCGCCAGTATTTCCAAATTGTTGTTTTACCCAATTTACAACCGTTTGGTCTTCTGTTTCTAATGCTTTTGGATAAGCTAACCAGTTAAACTTTCGCATTTCTAAATCCTTTAATACTTTGCTTGTGTCTTCTCCACTTTGTATAACTCTGATTAATATTTTAAATGCTCCATAATGCATAGCTAAATTAATATATTTAATATTATCTTTATCCCATTTTTCAGTTTCAACATCGGCTATAGTTTTTAAAAAGTGTACCATTTTTTTCAGTAGCTTTTTGTATCTTGTAAAATCAAAACAAACAGTACCTCTTTCACTTCTTTTGAATAGCTGTCGTTGCTAATGTTTTTAAACGCAATACTAATGCTTGGACTCGCATTAATTTGTCCGACTATTGCCATTTTATCACTCTCCTATTTCTTTAATTTTATTTTTAAATTTCTCATTATCTTGTAATTAAATGGAACTCCGTTTTTATCAAATAATGATAATTTTTTTAAACACCTCATCACTAATCAAATCATTATTCTCATCAAATAATGATACTCTATTACCTTTTTTTCATCAAATAGATCTAATTTTTTTAGCAATTCATATTCCGTTAATTCAGTATCCCCATTCAATATTTCTTTTTATTATTTCAATACTATTGTCAAAAGTTCTTAAATCAGTCCCATACACATCAAATAAATCTAAATCGAAAATGTAATGACCTAGACCATCTACCATTTTTGTATGCTCATTTTTTTAAAGTTAGACATCTATCTTTAACTTTTTAAAAATCTTATTACCTTTAGTTTCAAACATATTATCCAACTCATCAAGTGCTTTGTAAACTTCCATTGTATTATTTTTCATCATTTTCAGGAATATATATAATGTCTAAGCTAATGAATATCCTCTTTTTTTATAATTCGCAAAAAAACTCATTTTTTTGTAGTCAATTACTTGGATATAGTAGCACGGTCTAGTCAAAGCATTTATATTATCAATTCCAACTTCTTTATCTGTAAAATCGTATATTTTTTTGCTCAGTGCTTTTTATAAAATCCATAAATTCCATTATTATTCAAACTCCGCTCTTATTGTCGAACCTATTTTATCTTTAAATACAGGCTCTAAGTTTTTCTATAGTTTTTTTCAACATAAATGCGCCAGGCACTACTTTATTCGAGTGTCTAACTCTATGACCGTACTCAACAAAAAAATGCTATATTCTACATTACTAAAAAAATTAACTGTTTAAAATTTCCACCATCTTCTCTGTGCCAACTCATTCTCAACTGCCCAGTATCTACAGGGGTCTGCCCTTTCACTTCTTTTTATCGTTTCCTCAGCAACTTGTTTAAGTGTAGTTCCAACTTTTTGTGGAGTATCAGTAGCTAACTTTTTCTAATTTTTGCCAGTTTTTCCCAGTCACCGCTAAGTTTCATTTTTCCACTTCCTCCACCGATATCTCCTGATGTTCCAAAAAAATCAGTGTACTTTATAGGTTTATTGGCTTTTAAATTTATATTTTATTCCACCTTTATTTACTATCAAAAATATCATTCTGCTTTATTTCTACATCATTACTAACAAATATCTTATACGAATTTTTTTAGAACTATTTATAACTCCAGTCTCAGTAGCTCTTAAAATTCCAGCACTCAACTGGCACTTAATATTTGTATAAACGACTTCCCAACCTTGAACTGTCAAACCGAATTCAGTTTTTTTGTTTTTGTATTTCTTCTAACTTCTTCTATCACATCGGTATCAAAAAAATCTTCAAACATCACACACCACCTTTTATTTTTATAACTCCAAGTTTTTCTAAAACGATTTAAACTTTTCTAAATTCCACATCATCATTTAACTCCGTTACAAATTCAACTTGCCTATCTCCACTTTTCATAGATTTTATATTTCTATTTTTTTATCAAAAATTATATTTAAAAAAATATTTTGTTATAGGAGTTATCAATTCTCTTGGGAAGTCTTCTCGGTTCATATAGTTAATACTATCTTGAACAATGCTCTCAATAGCAAATTTAGTTTTTTTGTTTCATTTAGTGTTACATCAGAAATAATTTTTTTATTTTTTTCATAAATTTCATCAATTAATTCAGTCATTTCTATTACCTCTTAAAAATAAAAAAATCACAGCTAAATTAATAACTGTGATCTATCTACAATTCCCATTAAAATTCTTTTTAAACTCTTTAAACTCTTCCAAAAATTCATCTTCTTTTTTTACGAAAACTATCAGTTTTTTTAGCAAAAGTGTCTGCATCTTTATTTGAAATTCCATTTCTTGTCATAATAACCTTAACCTGTTCTAGCCATTGTTGTTTTTAATTGTAAATCTTCGTTAGCCAATCTCAACAAATCAGTACATTTAGAATCAAAATTAGTATTTCCTGTTTTTTCACATTCTGTTGCTAAAAAAATAATCAGAGGCTTTTTATCCTTTTTTTCCATATTATTTATATGAACAAAAAGTCATCAATATCGACAATATCTCCACCTAAAAAAATATTATCCGGACCTTCTGTTACTTTTTTTCATATCAGCAAGATAATAATTCGCCCCTTTTTATTATATTTTTCAATTCTATACTTTTCATTTTTTTACTTTTTGTAATTGATGAATTTTTCAGTATTTCCTGAAACTGTTGTCGAGTTTGAAGACTCATTCTCTGATGAGTTTAAAGATGAATTTTTTTCTCCGCAAGAAAAAAACAAATAAAAATTGCAATAAATAAAAAAATATTTTTTTCATACCAAATATTCCTCCTAGATATAATTAATTATTGATATTATACTTTATTTATAATATTTTTTTAAAAGTTTTTATTTGTTTTTTTAATCCTTAAAATTAAGCTTCAATTGCAACTAGACCCTTTACTTTGTTATCAAGTATAAAACAGTCATAATAAAATCTACCTAAAAATAAAGTTCCTGAATAATTTTTCTGAATCTGTAACTACTCTATATTCAGCTAATTTCACAGGACCAACTGTTGCCGAATTATGTCCGATTAAACAACCGTAATTTTTAGTTGTAGCTCCACCTACTCCTGTTTTAATTTCCATCCATTTTTTAGTAACTCTTACTATCGGTACTCCGTCAACCATTCCTACTAATCCATTTATTTTTTTATATTTTGCCCAATATCCGAAGCTTTGATGAAATTGTCATCTTTTTTTCAATTTTTGTTAAAAAAACTCAGGTATAACATAAGCAATCCTATTTTGAGGTACATCCGCATCATTTAATTTTTCCTGTGCTTCTAAAAATTTGTCGTAAGCGTTATTAGCCGCAAGACCTGTTACTGTCTGTGATTTTGTATTACAGGTTTTAAGAATTGTTTCAAATCTATATTTTTTTCAATTTCAGGAATTACTCTTTCTCTCAATTGTCTTGCCAACACTTCTCCAGCTTTTAAATTTTTGTCTCGTCTTCGTCCATTTTATCCAAAAGCATTTTAAAAGATCTATCTTTTGTTAATGTCATTTCTTGGATTGAATTTTGTAAAATGTCCGCATTTCCATAACCTGTATTTCTGTTATAGTCCCTATTATCAACCGTATTAATCGAAGTAACTTTTACAGTTTTAGCACCTACAAAGCTGTAATCATTATTTACTATTTTTCTGTGATACTGCTTCACTTGTAAATCTTTCATCAATTTTATCTGCAAATAATTCAGTATAAATCATTGCCATATTCTATCATCTCCTTTAAATTAAAAAGAACTAAAAGCCTTATCGAATGCTTCAAGTCCTATATCCTTTTTATCTTTTTCTCCTTCACTTCCACCATTTAAAGAGTTTGGTGTTCCTCCGCTTTGTGTTTTAAGATAACTAGATAAATTCTCAGAAAAAGATTTCACACTATCTTCAATCTCTTCTTGAGTATTTCCAGTAATGCTGCCTAAAAAACTATCTGGAATTTTATATTTCCCTAATACAGCCTTTTTCATCTCATTAGTTTTCAATGTTGCAAGTTCCGTATTTGAAGTATCAAGTTGTTTTTGAAGTTCAGCAAGGCTCTTATTATACTTCTCTTCTGCAGTAAGATTAGCATTATTGATTCTTGTTTCATACTCTTCTATCGTCTCTCCATGCTTTCTCTCAATTCTTTTTCTCACTTTCAAACTTTTTCTTTCTCTTGCAATCCTTTTCTTTTAATCATTTCATCTACTTGTTCCTGTGTAAATGTATTTTCTGACATAATTATCCTCCCATTTAAAGTCTGTCGACTATTTTCTACCTAGATGTTTAATGTCCATCAGTACGACAAATAAAAAGAGCAGTCGTTGAACTACTCTTTTTGATTTTTTTATCACTCGAATATAATTCATCCAATTTTTTCCAAAATAGTCAAAGCTTTCTCTTTTTAAACTCAGAGCGTTTTTAATTGTTCAAAAAAATTCTCTGTCCTTTTTTTCAAATATTCCCCACGCCAATATATTTTTCTTTGCTATTTTTCAGCGTTATTAGCTTTTTCTTCTATTTCCTTTAACCTCTTAAAACTTTTATAAACTTCATTATCTTTTTGTTAATTTCATTTCTCTTATACCTTAATCCTTTTTTTCTTTTTGCTTTTTTTATACTGTTTTAGTACCATCCATCTTTCATAAGTCATTTTATCCAATAACTTATCTTGTTCTGTTAGTATATTTTTTTCATTTTCAAACATATCATTTTGATAACTCATGAATGTATTTTTCATCAATTGCTGCTAAATATTTTTAATTTTTAAATTAGTAAATGAACTAAAAATCATCATCACTAAATCCCCACTCATGATTACTATTTTTTTAGGATGGTTGTGAGTATATAAAGCGTCTTCAAAATTAATTTTTAGTCATCTTATGACTTGGTATTGAATTTTCATCTCCTTTCAAAAATATAAATATCTCCATTTTTTAGCTATTACTAACGCATTTTTCTTTACTTTTCTTAACGATTTTTTTGTTCATATCTTCGCAACAATTCCAGCGGTTCATCTTTATACTCCGTTGCATTAATATTCCCTATATTTCTGTATCTACCACCTTCAACAAAAACAGTACTATTACTATCAATTATACCCTCATTTCCATTATTTTCAAAATCTTCTTTTTCAGGTTCATCAGAAAAAACATCTGAATACTCATAAGGAACAGTTGTACTTCTACAACGAGGGTGCATTGGCGGATAATTTTCTCCTTCCATTGCATTTTCCGTCTTGAACACCTCACCATTAAGACTAGCACAAGTATGACTTGTTCGACTATCCAATACCGCTAAAAACTCATACTTAACAACTCCAGAATCTTTATACCCCATAAGCGTTGCTTGGTTTTGTATATGGGCAGTTTCAGTTCTTACTAGCCTTTCAGCATTTTTATAACTTGTATCAAACTTCTTAGCTATATTTTGCGACATAGTTCTATAGTTAATACCTCTATTCAACCCAACAATCACTTCATTCTTTATCGCTTTCGCTAAATTATCAATATTACTCCATATTCTACTTGAGTAATTAGCCCCACTCCATTCTTGCTCTAGCACCATTTTTATTGTACTACTACTAATTACACCTTTTTTAAAATTCAAATCCTCAACAAATGATGTATAGGTATTTTCGTAAACATCAGTCAGTGTATCTGTCACTTTACCTTTTATTTTCTCCCCTGCCTGTATAAGTTCATAGTCAACACCTGCTTTTTAAACTGTCCAGTCGACTGATACGGCTTCTATATGCCAAGGTTTCAAGTTCAACTGACATTTTCCTGAACTCAACAGGATTACTTTTTTTCAACTTCTCAATTTCCTCTACATATTTTTCCTATATTATATCGCCATTCTTTATACTCAGTACCACGTAGTAATTTATTCGCTTGAATCTTGTCGATACCTAGTTTTTGTCACTTCTTGTTGATATTTAGCGTATAATTGGGCTATTTTATTCTCTATTTCTTTTTTTACTCTCTCTAAGTATTTTTACATATTCTTTGTATGCTTCTGTGCCTTTGTTAAATGATAACTCTTCTCGTGCAAGTTGCCTTTTTTTCCCAATATTCTTTATTCTTGTTTTTTTCATCTATTTTTTTCCTGTTCATTTTTTTAATCCTTTATATTCCAACGGTTGTTCAATTTGATTTTTCTTTTTTTCAATCTTTTTAATTCCGCTTCAGTATCTTCAATAAAAAGGTAGTAAGGATATTAAACTTTCTTGTGATACAACATTTTTGTAAATTTGTTATTACAGTTGAAAGTTCAACCAAATTTTTCAGGAGTATTTCTTGTAAATATTTTTTTGAACATCTAGCGGTTTCAATGATAACCCAAAAATAATCAAAAATTAACTCTAGCCTTTCATTTAATGCTTTTTTTAAAGTACATTTCTTTTTGTGCAGTTAGTTGTTCAAGTGCTAATAATTTATACCCTAATGCCACACCTGAACTATTTCCAGCAAAATTTTCGTCTTGCATATCAGGAATAAAAAGAAAAATTTATGAATATCTTGGTTCAGCCTATTTTTATTATTTTTGAGAATATGTATCGTTTACATTTTTTTATTAGCCAGTTGGCTTCTCCATTTTCTCCTAATAACATCACTTTGTTTTTTTCTTCAAACTCTCTATATCTTCTTCATCAGTTCCTTGCATATTTGTCAATACCAGGATTGCGTCTGTAAAATCCTTCATATCATCTAATGAGGTTGACACTGCTTCATTATATCCGTCAATCAGTGTTATTACTTTTTCAAAAATCCCCAAGTTTCCTTTTTATTGTTCGCAAAATTCAATAATTGGTACTTTGTTAAATCCGTGTAATCTAGTTTCGCCTTGTCCCTGTGGAGTTAGTATAATCCCTTCAAAATCCATAGCAGAAGTAAATGTATTAACAGTTATAGTTTTATCATCGTAAATCTCCAAAATATAATCATACTCATTATTTTTCGTTTTTCTTTATTCCACCGAATCGCATATTTAATATTTTTTTGTCTATCGTATTATCTCTAATAACAAAAAAACATCTCTAGGATCCAATGTTTTTAAAAATTTATCGTATTATCTATATTTTTTTATACCATAACTCATACGACCGCCCAAAAATCGAACAGTTTTCAGCATGCTCATAATTACACTGCTGTTCTTCCTCCGTTGCTAAATATTTTCCAACCATCTCGTACTCATTAGCCAAATTATCTTCCAACAACTTATAATTGATATTTTTCCCAATAAAATAAGCTGTTGCTATCGTAGTTATATAGCCTGGAAAATTGTGGATAAGTTTACTATCTGGTTTCTCCTTCAACCTATTAGGGTTTTTCCAATATTTTATGTCTACCAATATAATAGTCTTCCAGTTTTTTTGTAGTCTCGCTAAATCATTTACTAAAAAATCCCACAATGCTTTCTCCAATGTTTTTAATTCCATCATCTCACCCCCAATATATTTTTATTAATTGTCTTCATCCGATTATTTCTCATATAATCCTCAAGTGCATATCTCATGGCATCCATTAAATGATTAAAATCATCTATCGGTTTATTTACTGCTTTTTCCAAATTTATCTTTATCCCAAGCATAATTAGATATCTCTGTTAAAAAAATTTACACACCTTGGATGAATAAAAATTTTTAAAAATCCTGAATAAACTGTATTCCAGCATTTATACTATCTTTCCCTTTTTTTAGATGCTTTTATCCTAATCAATCCCAAGCTTCTTAAATGTTCTATACTCTTTGGTTCTGCACTATCTGCAACTATTATTTCTTTTTCTAAATCCAAGCTTTTTCTATATTGTTATAAATAGCTGTATTTTGCATTCCTTTTTGATATATTTCGTCAAAAACATAAATTTCTTTCTGCTCCATGTCCAATATCCCACAAAAAAAAGCAGCAGGGTCATTCGTATATCCAAAATCTAACCCAAATACTGCTTTTGCTTTTTGCCTTTTATTTAAAATTTCTCTCCAATCAAATTCCAACTCTCTCCAATTCTCATAAACAAGCCCTTCAACAATCCCCCAGTTGCCAAGCCCTGCCACCTGATAACGTCTAGGGTTGTTTTTCTTCATATCCTCAAATAGTTTCTTGTCACTGTCGTCAAGCCATTCATTACACATGTAGTTGGTTGTCTTTGCCATTATATTTTCGTCTTCAACATCAAAAAATCTTTTTTTGATCCAGTGCCGTTCGTTCCAAGGGTTAAACGTGAGTGTAATCTGCTTATATAAAGGCTCTTCAACAGTACCTCTTATACTTTCGTCAAGCATATTAAAATCCTGCTCCTTGTTTATCTCATAGGCTTCCTCAATCCACGCCCAGCATAGATTTCCAGTTTCAACTGTTATTGAAGTAACTTTCAACGGATCGTCCACATTTTGTTACGTATATATCGCTTCCATATATACTCTTTATGTTTCCATAAAGTTCAGACTATATCTTAACAAATTCTTTTATTTGTTCTCACCGTTTCGAGCTTGCTTAAGCCCTACTCTACTAACTAAAAAAAGACCTGCTAAATTGGCAGGTCTTTCTCTGCTTTCGATAGTCGTTGCACGTTATAAATTAACATATTCAAAATAATATTTTTCATTATTTATTAAGGTATATGGTTTTTCTTTAATTAACACATTGCTTATTGTTGTTCTTCCTTTTTTTATAAAAAGCCGCACACTCAGTTACCGTTTTTAAAAATATTACCGTCATTTAAACATTTAACTTTTTCTGCGTCTTGGGTTATACACACCACTTCTGTTTTTCCGCAGGTCTGTCGTTTTTTTAACGTTTTTTTAAATATTTATAGTAATATTTTTTTCTTCCCATCTTAACAGCTCTTCTTTATTTCTGCACTCTTTTGTAAAAACAACTTCCACATCATCATATAATTTTAATTTTTTTCTGTCATATATCTGTGAATGGCATTTTGAGGTTTCATTCCCAATAATTGTTGTTTATGCTCTTTTAACCTTACAATAGGTCTTGATGTACTTCCAACATAAATTACTTCATTAGTTTCTTTTTCTTTGAACAAATAAACAATATACATATAATTTCCCTCCTATTTATTTCTAGGGTCATTATACACCTTTTTATAATTTTTTTGTCAATTTATCTTCGCTCATGATTGCCGACGTCTTTACGTTTCGGTTTCCCATGAATTAGATGAGTTTTAAGAGAGCTGTTTTCAGTTTAACCCTCTAAATAATATTTTTCTGCCCAGTAGGAATATAAGTTATCTCCAACGGACTTTCTTTGATACTCCAGTAGTCGTTTACTTTAAGCCTGTTTATAGCCCATTTCAAGTCTGTAAAGCAGCTATCCTTTAACGTCCGATAAACTTTTCTTACCACAAAGCAAGTTTGCCCCAGGATATTTCATCATTGAATAAATAAAAAAAATAATGCAGTTGTCTTGCTTTTTTTACTCCCACGACTCCCTTTACAGACTCTGTATCTTCCTTTAAAGTTCCAAAAATCTCTGTATCCTTTTCCGACTAAATCAGGAAGTCTTATCTTTTTACTCTTCAAGTTCGCTCTCACCTACAATCATAACAGGCACAACTCCTTCAACTTCAACTTTATCAGTAAACAGTCTATATCGTTTACCAAGTAGTTCCGCTGCTTTTAACCTGTCTTTTAAATCTACATTTTTAATTATTTTTTCTGTTGCTGATTTCCCAAATCCTCCCACTACTACTTCTTCAGTTACTTCTCCTCTTAGAGTTGCAGTTAAGAACTCCAGTATCTCTTCAGCTTTAGCTATTCTATTATTCGCTTGTTCTTCCATTATCTTTTTTTATATTTAGAAACATTAGTATTCTTTAGTAATTTATCAGCATTTACACCTGCATACTTTTTCTTTATATCCAGCCTTTATTGCGGATTCAGTAGCATTTCCACAAGCTACATAATATTCACAAAAAGCCTTTTTGTCTAGTATTTAATTTCAATGCTACCACCTCCTTTTTGTAACAAAAAAAGACAGCTTTTTAAACTGTCTTGTCCTTATATAAATCAAGGATCCAATAACAAGTACTCAACTCATACTCTTTCATCTTGACATATTATAACATATTAAAAAAATTATATACAATATCAAAAAGTATCATTTTTTTCAATTTAATATATTTTTTTATTACATCATCTGAAAATATAACTAGTTGTAACTGTCTAATCATTTTTATTTTTTTATATCTCTTTGCAGTTATAACGCTTATATCTAATTTTTTCAGATATATGCTCAAATGTTAAATCATCAAAATACTTCATTTCTATTATATCGTAATATTTATTATTCCTAATTGTACCTAATGCTCTTTCAACCATATTGACAACGTTTTTCTATCCTTGTAATTTCTTCCTGTAATTTTTTTCAATTCTATTTTTCAACCTTTTTCTAATTCTGATAGATATACTTTACTAGACTGTACATTAACTCCAGTTTCTCTTTTTCTGAATTGATATACCCTCTTTTTTTCAAATCCTCTATAAGCATATTTTTTTGGAATCAATAGCACCTTTCAGTAATGCTAATTCGGATAATAATTTTTTTCTGTCTTTTTGAAATGGTGTTAATTGTTTCTCTGTTTTTATTTCTCTGTCAGTTTTTCATTTTTTTCTATTATTTTATCTGCTATTCTATCTATATCTTTTTCATTCATTTATTTCTATTTTTTTCCTTTCTGAATATTTACACTCTAATTGCAAAAAAATACAATCAAATTTATTGTTGCATAAATTAACATAGTACTTAAAAAAACAAAAATACTAAAAAAATATATCACGCTGTAAATTATATGATTAATTCTAGCTGTATTTTTTTAAGATTCTTTTTCACTTTTTTTCAACTAAGACATACAAGTATCTAACTAAAAAAATATTGTAACTGCCACACTTAAAATTCTTGTTATTATTTCAAGCATTTTAATCCTCCTAAAAATTTACATTCTTTAATTTTTTTCTCCAACATTCACTAATCTATATTTTTGATTGTCCGATTGAATAAGTGTTGTTATTTTTCGAAAGTTATATAATAATATACAGATGTTTGTGGTACTGGAATGTACAAGGGACTACTATTTATTTTTCCCAGCATATTGATTTGTTATAAAAATTTCTTTTTCTTTCGTATTTATCTGTAACTTTATAATTTTTCACAATCTGAAATCAATTTTTTTATTATTACAACTTCCTAACAATCCTAATATTGCAATTCCTAATAACATTTTTCCCCATTTTGATTTCTCCTATTTCTTTTTTATACTTGTCTTTATTCAATATTTTTTTCAAAACTTGCTTTATTTTTCATCTTCCTTGTTCCATAAGCTCCAATTTAATTTTTCTCCAGTTTTTTTAAATTAAACTGCATTCTATCTTTATTTTTTTCATATCTCTCCTTTAAACGCCTTAAAATGATTTTTTTATAAATTTTTCTTCAGTTCTTTTATTTGTTCGTCATTCAAATAAATACCCCTCACATCATACTTTCTTTCAAATGCTTCCACTCCAATATCGTGCTTTTCGGTATGGTGTCGTCTACAAAGTGAAATATATCTTCCCTGTCCTCTATCATTCGCATAACCTCCCAAACTTCCAGCCGACTGCCAATGTTCAAAGTCAACTGGAGTTCTATTACATACCGCACAACGTTTATATTTCAACTTTGCATAAATATATTTTTCCTTCATTCTGCTGTTTATATAGTATTTGCATTTCTTCCCACATTGCTATATCGTTCTGAAGAAAATAATCAAAAGAAAATTAGTAAATGCCACAGCTTCAGCATTGCTCATTAATTTAAGTGCCAAGCTAAAAGTATCGTTCAGTTTTATAAACAACATTTGAATCTCGTCAGTTACAAAATCCATTAAATTATTTGTGATTATATTAATTTTTGCTTTCTTTCGTATAATTCTTGTCAATTATATCTCCAATTCTGTCTTTTAGCTTGCTCTCCATATTTCTGAAAGGCTCATATCCCTTTATATTCTTGCCACTGTGCCTGATGTAAAGTTTCTTCAAGTCTTCCTTTGCTTTGTATAAAAAAATAATCGGAAATGGCAGGCTTTTTGCTTGCTAGTCTGCCAATTTATGTCTACACCTTTCAGATGATAAGCGTAGCAGTCTATGAACCAGTAAATTAATTTTTGATTTTTCCCTACTCATTCTTTTTAGACATTTTTCTCTTAGCCTTCCTTCTCTTAATAAATTTAATATCCTTGAACAAATCAACTTTCAATTTCATAAAATGAAAGTCACTATCATCCACTTCTTTTTCCTTCTAAAAGTTTTTCTTTTTAATCCTTGTTATTGTATTCTCTCTCATTTTCCCTCCATAAAAATCACAGCTAAATTAATAACTGTGATTTAATAAATTTTATATTTTCTAATCTTTTTACCTCCTGTACTTTTTAAAATATAATACTTTACTTTATCTTTTTCTTTAACTTCTCTCATATCCACAATGAATATATCTTGCGAACTAAGTAAGATTTCTCCAGCATGAAGTTTTTTTAAAAAAATTCTTGATCCCAAACAGAAACTTTTTGTAATTTCATTATTAAAAATTACATCCCATTGCGAATTTCCTTGAAAAAGGTACTTTGTATACCTTCAGTTCTATATTTTCTAATAAATTTTCCTGTTCTTCTTCTGCATCTTCAGTTTCTTTTTCTTCTGCAGTCATTACATTCATATCTTCTTTAGATAATTCTAATTCCGCATCTTCATTGTTGAGAAAATATTTTTAAATTTTTCTCTATCTTTTTAATTTTTTTATACTTTTTATTTCTTTGCTTACATCTGGATTTGATAAATATAAATTTACAGTTTCAACATTATAATTATTAACTTCTCCATAATAATTAGTTATATTTCCAGTATCAGGATCTATTTTTTTCAAATTTTTTTCCCTTTTTAAGTCTTTTTACTAATTTTTATAATCTCTAAATACATTTTTATTATCGTTGCCGCCGATACAACATATCCTGTTATTTTTTTAAAATTTCAGGAGTTATTGCAGAAAAAAATCTAAAATAACAGAACCTTTATCTGAAGCTTTGAAATTTAACTTAAAAATAAGAATCCTTTGCATTTATTGATGTTATTTTTTTGCTAAAGTATCGTATGTTCCTTTTTAAAAAAATTCTGACAGTTCTTTTGCATCGATTTCATCAGAACCACCAATTTTGACTTTTTAAATCTGCTTTAGTTTCATTATACATTTTCCACATTTTATTTCCTTTCTTCGGAATAATATATTATATCCTGAATTTCAAAAAAGCAATGCTTTCACAGTTATTATTCAGTTGTCATTGTCCTTTCCTCTCTTAATTCAATCCAATTCTAATATTATGAATGATTTCATCCATATCAGTCTCGTACAATTTTTAAAGCTATATTATATAATTTATCCAAATGTCCAAATTTTACAGCATAATCTAATACACTTTTACATTTATCTCCACTTTTAATTTGCTTTAAGTCATAACCTTTTTCGCCTAGCTTTCAAATCTATACCATACATTTCTCTAAAAACTGTATACAACTCATTCCATCTGCCACTGAAATTACTTCCTTTGTGCTTTACGACTCTATTTAATATCTTTTGTTTTTGATAAACATCTATATTATCTGTTACACCTGTTATAACTTCTGTTTTTATATTCTAACTCCAAAGACATTTTTTTCTTTTTTTCTGCTTCAAGCTTTTTCTATTTTTTTCAGCTTGTTGATATGCTAAGAAAAGAGCTTCTTTAAAAGACTTTGGTGTGTTATTCATTTTTCTGAAATAATTCTTAACCAATTCTCTTTGAATATTCCAACTTAAATCGTCTTCAAAAGTTTTTACTAACATCAAATATCCGCTCTCTGTAAATATTTGAATTTCTTTAACGTTATTTGGTATGTAATCCTGAATCAGAATTTTTGATTCAGAAATTTTATCCTTGCAATTAAAAAAATAATCTTCTCCTAAAATCAATTTTTCTTTTTTTACATAGTTGAAATTTTTGTGTAACTTCTCGAACTTCTCTCTCATGTAATTTTTGCAATATCCCAAGCTGTTAAAATTCTTTTGTTCTTTAAATTCGTTTTGCTGCAATTTCTTTACTTTCAATTTTTTTATTAATTCATTCATTATACTCTCTCCATCCCTAAAATTTCTTTTTAATATATCTCTTTTTCCCTCTATAGTAGTCTAACGACTCAAATTTTTTTCAAAAAAATGTACCTTTAAAATCCTGTTTTTCATACCATTTCTTCATAACATCGTAATTTTTTTATTGTGAATTCTATTGTTTCAAGAATTTCAATTAAATCTTCGTATTTTAGCATTGTAACATTCTCCTCTTTTTTTACTTAGGTACTATAACTTGTATATACATAAGTTAATAACTTTCTTTTGTTCTCTCGTTCATATTCTTAAGCCACTTCTCATGATGTATTTTCAAAAATTCTTCCTCAGTTGCTTTTTACATAATCTGAAATATCCAAAAATACAACCCTAAAACCTTGTTTTCGTTTAATGTTCTAAAATCAGATAGTGTGAGCAACTTGTCCTCCAAAGCTTTGTTTTGACAATACCCCTCTATTGTATTCAACTAAAAATTCATCTAAAAAAAGGTATTACTCTACCTCTCGTTTCTTCATCTTCTGCATTTATATAACTAAGATAAAAATGCAATACATCGGATAATTCCTCCAGCACTTTTTGATTTATTGAATTTTTTTCAGTGCTGTTTTTCCAGTAGTTCCATTCACTTTTTAAGTTCTTGAGACAATTCCCCAATTTCTGTTATCAATGCAACCTGAATACCTTCGATTGTTCTAATATTAACAGTTTCTTTTTCATCGAACTTCTCATCCAGCATTGCTTGTCTTCTCAGCAATTCCTTTATATCGAATGTTTTTTTAACGCTTCCATTATTCCTCTAATTCCCTCCACTTCTATTTCTATCCGAGGATTTTTTTCTTATCCATTCCGCCAACTCGGTCGATTGATTCTTTAAAATATTTTTACATTGTCATTTTCAACAATCCCAAGTTCCTGTAAGGCATCGTTAAAAAAATTTGTCAATAACAGATGTTACATTTTTTTAAATCAGAATTATCATTTTTATAAAAAAATATTTATACCTAACTTGATAACTTCCTTTTTATCTTTTCTTTATTGCTAAGTAGCTTCACTCTGATTAATTCGTGATATGCTTTCTTGACTTCATTAATTTGAAACCTGTTTGCTCTTTGATACCAGTTCATACCAATAAGCGTCTGCTGTTTTTTTAGTTATGCTCCAGTAAACTGGCAATTCTAGCTTAATCACTATAAATCACCTCATGCACCTTCAAAATTTTTTTAGTGGTTCTTCAATTTTTCCAAGGGCATTCTATATCAGCAATTAAAGTTGTACCTTTGCTGAAACTATAATATCCTTCTTGCACATCGTTCCAAAACCTATCATCTATAATTTCTGTGTTTCCATATAAGTCCTCGTTGTGATATAATCTCCATCCTTTACGGCTATTGAAATCTATTGCTATAATATTTACCCTTACTTTTTTTCTTTTTATCATTATTTTTTTATCCTCCTATCAACATTTTTTTCCTTTAGATTTTTGTAACTCAATTTATTCTCTGTTTCTTTTTTTGCGTTATATTCCAACGGAATAAAGTTTTTCGTTATTTCTAATTCCAATCATCGCATATGTAAATAATTTTGGCTTTGTTTGTCCGATTAATGGTTGAGAACCTCGAAAAATATTCAGGAACACTATATGGATTTTTCATAAATTCCTTGTAGATTTTTTCAAATTCCCAATTCATAAAATTATCAAACTCAGTTTCACTCATATCACAAAGTCTCAACCAACTAGCATAATCAACAACTGCTTGTACTCCTTTGTCTTCAAATGCTATCATTCCAGTTCTTCCAACTTTTTCAATAGCCTTTTTAAGCATTTTTTTTGCTAGAATCAGTTGATTTTTCAAATCTATATCTGAATTTGCATATTTTAAAATCGTTGAAACTTTTGGCAAAAAATCACCATCGTGCTCCTTGACTATTTTTCCAATAGCTCTATTAAATTCTGATACACTAAGCTCTGCTAAACCCATATAATATATATTTACAAGACCGTCAGTTACTCGTGTATTCGGATAATAATCAAGTAACATTCCAAAACCTTCGTTAAATTCTTCCATTGTCATTAGTTTGTACCTCCAAAATATTTTTTTAGACCTTCTGCTGTGACTTTTGGTCTCTCAGATTTTTGCGTAACTCCTTTACCAAAATTTTTAGATCCTGTATTTTCATTTTCTTTGTCGTCATAATTTCCTTCGAGCACTTTTAAGAAATTCGATTTGTTAATAAACCAATCGAATGCTATTTGCCACCCTGTTTTATTATTTCCTTGCAGAAAACTAGATGTGTGTATTTTTTTCCATTGACTGTATTACTTCTTCCAGCGAATACTCTTTTTAGCAAATTGTTAATAGCTCTCTTTCGCTTGTCAGTTATTTTTTTAGTTGTGTACCTGACAATTTATATTCATGAGCAATTTTTATCCAGTTGGTTTTTATTTCTTCACACAATCGTGAAAATTTATTTTTTTCACATATATATATTCTTTAGTACTTACTTCTTTAGTATTTAATTTATTAGTATTTAATTCTTTAGTATTTAATTGTCCTTGATTTTTCTACCGCTTGACTTTCTAGGGGTAGATTTTTCTACCTTGATTTTTCTACCACTTGACTTTCTAACGTTTGTTCTTCTGTTTTTTTGTTCTTTTTTTGTCTTTTTATCTTCTTTAAGAGGTTTTTCAAAAATTTCATAAACATATTCTATTTTTATTTCCACGTTTTTTTATTTGGAAATATTTTTAGATATTCTTAAATACCCAAATTTTTTTAGCTCATTCAACCCTGTTTTTTTATAGCGGTTTCATTTTCGGCACATATCGAAGCTAATCCTGAAATTGAATAATCCCAATTTTACGGTAGACTCAACATTAAAGTCAAAAGCCCTTTTGCCTTTAAGCTCATTCCTTTTTCTCTTAAATGATGATTTGATATTACTGTATAATCACTTGTTTTATTTACTCTAAAAAGTTGCCATTTTCTTTCCTCTCCATATATCTTGTGTTTTTTTATCAAATTTATATTATAATTAACACAAGATATAGTATTTCTAAATTTCTTCTTTCCTAGCACTCTTCAGGTGCTTTTTGTTGCTTAAATTTTTCTCTCCTTTTGAGTTATAATAATATCGCCAAATAAAATTAAATCCACAAGAAAGGAGGTGTTTTTCAATGTCCTTAGATACAACTATTTTTTTAGGATATTAAAAGCTATTGATGTTGCTTACGAAGAAAATAATTTTTAATTTTGATGAAACTCTAAACTTAAAAATTAGGCATTTCTGAAAGAAGACTAATTTTAATGTTAGAACAACTCAAAGAAAAATTATATAACAGGCATTTCAACAATAGCTTCAATAAGTGGTCATATACATATCAGTATCAATAATCCCAGATTGACTTTAGACGGTATGGATTTTTCTAGAAAATAACACCGCTATGAAAAAAAGCATATAAAATGCTTAAAGAAGCCAAAGAATGGGTTCCTGGTATGTAATTTAAAATTTCCTAAAATAATGTTTCAATTCAATTCCCAGTGTTTCGGTTATTAATTCAACATCTATTTCCGTTATTTACGGGAATTTTTTTCTTTATAATTTCTCTAAATTCTTTTTGTAAGTTTCCTTACTTTGTCAATTCTGTCATTATAATCATAACAATTTATTTTTCTCGTCCACCTCGTGCCTCCTAACTCGTTTTTTAAAGTTTTCTTGCATTAATGCAAAATGATTAATAAAAAAATTTAAAAATTTATCTATTATTTTTCTCAACTTTTTTTATTACTTCAGAATTATTATTTTTAATTGCTAATCTTAAACCCCAATCAGAATAACCGATTTTTTTCTCTTATATCTTTCCAAAAAAATCTTTTTCTCTATCATTTTTATTCTAATTTGTGTATATTTATCAACTTCCATTTTTTTCACCACCTCAATATTATAATACCACGTTTCTTGCGTTAATGCAAGAAATTTTTTTAAAATAAAAAGAGTTATTCCAAAAAAATGAAATAACTCTAAAATAAATTATTTGCTTTCACAAGCGATTCCATCTCTGTCCCTGTCTAAATGTCTTGCGTAACCAGGTTCCCCCTTTTTGATATTTTTTTATACCCTTTTTGCTCTAGCTTCCTTGCAATTTTTTTAAAATGCAATGTTTCTGAAAAATACGTTAGCAGTAACAAATGCTAATGTCAAAATTACTAATAATTTTTTTCATTTTTGATTCCTCCTAATTTGATATTTAAAAACCAAAATTATCCCCACCAATTACTCGTTATATTTATTTCTTTTCTAAGAGTTTTTTTATTTCCTCTAAAAAAAGTGATTCCTAACCTACATTCTTTTATTAATTCATCAGTCAATATCTCATATTGCCTTGATAACAATTCAGCAGCAAATTCGTTTGCCTCATTTTTCTAACTCGTTAGAATAGTATAAAAAAATTATTTTTTTCAAAAAAATTTATTTTTTTATTACAATGCAAAATGACATGCCCCAATTCGTGACACAAAACTATCTTTTTAGAATAATCATCCAAATTATCATTTATAACTATATATTTATTTTTTTAATACTTTTTTTGTAATATCCTTTTATTTCTCCAAGCTCCATATAAAAAAATATTTATATTCATTTTTTTGAACATAATTCATAAGGATTTTTTTAGTATTATATTTCCTTATCAAATTATTGACTCTTAATTTTATATTCTTTTTCATAAGAACCTCTATTTTTTTCTTTTTATTTTTTTCATTTTCGCATCAAAAATACAACTCTTGCAAACTGTCATACAACTTTTTTTCTTATCTTCGTCACTTACATTTTTATCATTAAAAAAATAATCTGCTCCCTTCTGAATTTCGTTAAATTGATCACGTTCTCTTTTTGTTTAATTTAGCGAATCTTATATCTTCATTTTCATTTAACAATCCTGCTAATTTATACATTTCGATTACATCAAGCCCTAATATCTCTGAAATTCCTTTCAATACTTTGCTTTTTATGCTTTCTGTTATGCCATTTTTCATAACGTGATAACGAAGATTCAGCATATTTTTATTCCTCTTATTTTCAGTAATTCAGATATTTTATCTCTAGCTATATTTTTTTGTAACCTAGTTTCTTTTATAATCTTTCTCAATTTTTTTCCTTGTCTTCCATATCTGTTACTCCTAATTTATATTTTATGATACATTATACCTTAAAAAAATTGCATAGTTGCAACTTTTTTTAAAAATAACTTGCATTATTGCAAGTTATGTGGTATAATAATTTTGTAGATGAAAGAAAAGTCAATAAATATCTATATTTTTTTAAAGTTTTTTTCTTGCATTAACGCAAGAAAAATTATAATAGGAGATGATTAAAATGACAGATTTAGAAAAAGAAGTAAGAGGTATAATATTTGATTTGATTGATAACGAAGAGTTAAAAGTGAATAGAAACTATCAAATAGAATACACTCAAGATTGGCTAAATAAGTGGCTTATGGAGTGTATATTAGACGGATATTCGACTAAAAAGTAGTGAAAATTCGTGAGTATTTTTGAAAATTTTTTTCTTACGAAGACGAAAGAGAAGTTTGTGATACAGTCTACTATGAGGACTGTAATGGTGGAATCGACTGGTATGAGGAAAACGAAAGAATGGAAACGTTTATCGTTGAAACTAAAAAGGTGGGATAAATGGATAAGATGTGTGAACTTGCAAAAAGCTATAAGCGACTTGAAGCTTACAAGGAACGAAATAAGGAAAGGGCTAAGTGGATTTGAGGTTTTAACAATTTCTAAAAGATGCAAGACAACAGTAAATGAAACTTGTGAACTTATAGATCATCTTTTGAAAAAAACATAAATTTAAAAATTTTTTTAAAAAGTCGGAAGGAAATAAAATGAAATTTACTTTATACAAAGATAATAAATTCGTAATGCAAAGGAAACATTTTTTTATCCTTTGAGAGTGTATCTTTTAAAAAGCTCGGAGATGAAAAAGTGTTTTTGAGATAAGTACAAAAGAAGTGATAAAAAAAAGCAAAGAAAAAAATAATTATAGAATAGAGGTGAGAGATGAAATTTGATGTGTTGAAAATAGTAAATGAAAACAGTGAAAGAACAAGAAAGGAAATGGAAGCAAAGAAATTTAAAAAAATAGGATAAAAAGATTTTTTTAAAAAAATAAAATAAAGGAGATTAAACATGAAAAAAATATTAGTACACTGTGGAAAAAAATATTAATAATAGCTGTTTTAACAGTTCTAGCATTTAGATATGCTAAAGAAATTCGTGGATATGATGGAGTTGGTGGAGAATTAGCAATACCATTTCATTTATGGGCACTGCTTTATCTAGCACTCAAAAAAATGATAAAAGAAATTGGAAAAAAATAAAAAGGTGGTAACAGAAATGAAATTGAATAACGAATTGAAAGAGAAAGTTATGAAAAATAGCACAATTAGTATTAGATATTGATTGGTATTCGAGAAGAAAAAAAGTACTTTTTGATATATTTAAAGATTATGTCTTATTCGCAATAACAGAATCAGACACTAGAAACATAATAATGAGAGAACAAATTACATTTTATGACACTAATGCGATTGGAATATCAAATAAAGTGATAAAAGAATTAGAAAAAGATTCAAAAGGGAAAAGGAGAAAGATGAAATACAAAGAAATAAGTTACAGAAATGAAAATGAATGGCATAACATAAGACAAAAAGCACATTGGTGGGAGCGATGTAAGTGTTATAATGGGCTACAATGAATATAAAAAAATCTTGTAACTTTATGGGAAGAAAAAAACAGGCAGGCGTGAACAAGAAGATCTGAGCGATAACAAGGCAATACAACGTGGAAAATTAAGTGAAAATCTACTTATAGAACACTTTAAAATCAACAACCCTAATTATACTGTGGATAAACTCGAAAAAAACGCTTGAGAGCCTTAAATTTGGTTTTTATGAGTGCCAATCTTGACGGAACATTGAAAAAAACGAACAAGGAGAAATGGGAGTTCTAGAAATTAAGACGGCAACATGCCATTCGTATCAAATTTACAAGGAGAAATGGCAAAATGATATTCAATTGAATATTATTTACAAATTCAACATTATCTATACGTAACTGGTTGGAAATATGCAATATTATATGCTGATATAAAATTAGCTTTTTGCAAATAATAAACATGAAATCAAACAATATTTTTATTGAACGTGATGAGGAAGATATAAAAGAAATTATAAAAAAAGAGATATGGTTCAATTCATTTATACTTAATGATATCGAGCCACCATCAAAAAGAAGATTAGCAATATAGGAGGAAAAAAATGGGAACACAGGAATTACAAGTAATTGAGTTTGAAGTGACAGAACTAGTGCCAGCTAAAGTTTCAAGTAATATTGATGACTTGAAAAAAACTTTATGGAAATTGTTAGGCAAAAAAATACAAGGGCTGGATTGTTACCGAAGATGATATTGACATAGCAAAATCAGAAAGAACAAATCTTAATAAACTCGAGAAAATAATAAGTAGCGAGAGAAAGAAAATACAGAAAAAAAGGCAAATGCTGATATCGAAACACTTATTGATACTCTTAAAACTTATGAAAAAGAAGTAAAGGAATATCAAACTTTATTGGCGAACAACTTAAAGGATATGATGAAAAAAATAAGGGAAGAAAAAGAAGGTTGAAGTAAAGAAGAAAAATAAACAATATCTTTACAAGAAATCCTGGACTGAAAATTTTTCCTTGAATGGAACGATAAATGGCTGGATAAATCATTTACTTTCAAGAAAAATTGAGAACGAAGTACAAAAACAATATGATGAACTGGAGAAAAAGCAGGACTTCATAAATTCACAAATTGCAAAAGGCAAATTCAGAAATTGAATTTATGATAACTTTTGAATCAATGAAATTTTTTTAATGACTGAGGATTATAACCTTATTACTGAAAAAAATTGAAAGCAAGAAGAACGAAATCAAGCAGACAGAGGCAAATTTAAGACAAAAAAAGCTGAGGAAGAAAAAAACAAAGAGCTATAGAAGAAGCTAAAATTCAAAAAAACAAAAAAAGAAATTGAAGAAATCAAAAACAACAAATTGTTCAAATCGAATTGCAGAACATGGAAACTACTAAAAAAAGAAAAAAAATATTATGATACAACAATAAGATTTATGAATGCTCCGTTAAGTTTTTCTAATAATGTTGAAAAAGAAGCGGACAGGCTAGGAATTGAAACTGAAAAAAATATCAAGCAAAACAAATTTAGGGAGGATATAAAAATGGGAAGACTAGGAAATGAAGATAACAGAAGACAAAAACCAATTAATGACATTTACAGTAGGAAATGAGGAAGTAAAGTTAAGTCCTGCAATCGTAAAAAAATTACTTAGTAAATGGAAATGGAAATATTACGGATCAAGAAATTAATTATTTCATGCACTTGTGTAGAGACAAGAAAATTGAATCCTTTTTGTAAAAGAAGTATACTTAATAAAATATGGAACTCAACCTGCCGCAATGGTTGTATCAAGAGATGCATTAGAAAAAAAGAGCAATCAAGCATAAAGATTACAATGGTAAAAAAACAGGGTTATGGATTCTAAAAAAAGATACTGGAGAACTAGAAAAAAAGAGATGGAACAATTTATGTAAAAAGCAAAGAGGAAATAATTGGTGCCTGGTGTACAGTTTATCGTAAAAATTGGGAAAATCCTGTAACAGTAGAAGTCAATTTTTGACGAATATGTACAAAAGAAAAAGTGACGGAAAAACCTAATACAAACTGGGAAAAATAAACCTGTTACAATGATAACTAAGGTAGCAAAAGCTCAAGCATTAAGAGAAGCATTTATTGAAGACCTTGACGGAATGTATGAAGCTGAGGAAATAGGAGTGAATGAAAGCGAACTAGACAATACGCCTGTTCAAGTAACAGAACCTTACTCTAACGATAATATAGAAGATGCTGTTGAAGTTATATCAGAAAATGAAGATGATGAAAATCCATTTTAATATAAGCAAAGAGGGTTAATTGAGAGAAATGGAGGAATGATGAAAAAGAAGTACTTTTACAACAAAAATGATATAATGAAAATACTGGAAGCCCCTGAAAAAAACGTGCGAAGAAAAATCATAAAAGATTTGAACAAAGAACTAGAAGAAAAAAAGGGTTTCTATATTACGATAAAGTCGTAAATGCTAAATATTTTAACGAAAGATACAATATAGAATAGGTGATTTATATGCCAGCATACAAGGATGATGAAAGAGGAACTTGGTATTGTGAATTTAGATATAAAAGAAATAAACGGTTTTACTAAAAAAAGAAAAAGAAAAAGGGGATTTAAAACAAAAAGAAGCTGTTGAATATGAGAGAAATTTTTAGCGCAATTATCTACAAAAGCAGAAACAATTTTTCTTCAAAAGATTTTTGCTCAAATATATTTAAAAGATATAAAAAAACACGAATAAAACCAAGTTCTTACAACAACAAAGAAAAAGATTTTTAAATTCAAGCTCATTCCATTTTTTTGAAAATATTTTAGTCGGGGACATTACCCCTATTATAATTAGAAAATGGCAGAATGAAGAACTAAAAAAATAATTATAAAAAGTTATTTTTGTAACTATACAAAAAGAAATGTCTGCGATTATGAATTATGCTGTAAAATTTTTATAACTTGCCATTCAATCCAGTTGCGAGAGCTGGACAAGTTAGTGATTCTCCTCTATTGAGGGAAAAAAAGATGAAATAAAAAGTTTGGAACTTGAAAGAATTTAACGAATTTATAAAATATGTAGATAACTGCGAATTATACACAATATTTAATTTACTTTATTTTTACAGGAGCGAGAATTGGAGAGATTTTTAGCACTAAATCACAAAGACTTTAATTTTAAGAACAACACTATGAGAATTAATAAAAGTTATCAAAAAAATAAATGGAAAAAGAGCATATCACAACACCAAAAACCAAAAAGTTCGATTAGAACAATAAAGATCCCTAATTTTTCTTTGTGATATAGTTCAAAAAAATACTTAAAAAAATTATATGATATAAATACTCCAAGAATTTTTTTAATACAAGTAGAACTAATGTTCATCGGTGTAAAAAAATAACATCATAAGAAAAATATGATCTAAAGAAAATCAGATTACACGATTTTTAGGCATAGCCACGCAAGTATTTTTATTGAATGAAGGTGTTAATATAATAGCAGTATCAAAAAGGCTGGGGCATGAAAGTGTTAAAATGACACTAGATACATATGCACATTTAATGGACAAAAGGCGAAGGCAAACTAATAGAAACACTTGAGAATTAAAAAAATGAAGATTTTTTTAAAAATGTCTCCAAATTGTCCCCAAAGGTATTTTTAAATCTCTTCAAACTACATAAACACTATACTATTATAAAAAAATGGCGCACCTAGCAGGAGTCGAACCCACAACCTTCTGATCCGTAGTCAGACGCTCTATCCAATTGAGCTATAGATGCACACAAATTATTTACTTCTTTATTAAATTTTTTTAAAAAAACTTACTTGTAAAAAAAATGGCGGAGAAGGAGGATTTGAACCCTCGATCCAAGTTTTTAGCTCGGATACTCCCTTAGCAGGGGAGCGCATTCGGCCTCTCTGCCACTTCTCCAAAATATATCAATTTTCAATGGCGGGTGAACTGGGATTCGAACCCAGACATCTTGCGATTTCGCCGGTTTTCAAGACCGGTCCCTTAGCCGTTCGGACATCCACCCATCACTTGATTATTATACTATTTTTTTATATCTGTCAAGATTTTTTTGATTTTTTTAAATAATTTTTACTATATTTTTGAATATTTTTTTAAATTTATTTAAAGAGAAACCCACTCTAATATTGATAAAGAGCGGGTTTAATAGTCTTTTATTATGTTTTTTTATTCAAAAATTTTTTTAAAATCTTGAACTTATTTTCGATTAATTATAATTTAAATAATAAATCTTTATATGTTGGTAATGGCCAAATTGATGAGTCCACTACTTTTTCTAAATTATCACAAGGAACTCTTAATTTTTTTCAAGTCCTGTATTTAATTCTTCTCTAGCTAAATCAGTTTGTTTTTGTAACATCTTCTTCATTTTTTTACAAGTTCAACTTTTTTTCAGCTAATGATTTTTGTTTCTTTTTCTAATTTCAGAAATATTAGATAATACATCTTTTTAATAATTCTTCTTGTTCTTTTACAAATTCTTCACCATATTTAGCATTTTTTTTCAATATGAGTAGCTAATAAGTCTGCATATTTAATTCCTGCTGGTAAAAATTAATTTGTTTACCATGTCAATTAAAGTTTTTTTGCTTCGATTGACAATTGAGTTATGTATCTTTCAGCGTAAGCATTGTAACGAGCTGCTAATTCTATTCTAGAATACATTCCAATTTCTTCAGCTAATCCTAATACTTCTGGATCTAACATTTTTTTCTCAATGCAATATTTGATGAAGTATCATTTGATAATCCTCTTCTTTTAGCTTCTTCAATCCATTCTTCACTGTATCCATTACCATTGAAAATAATTCTTGAGTGATTTTTATAAGCATTTGTAATAATTTCTTGTACAGTTTCATCTATATTTGTTGAATTTTCTAATTTATCTGCATATTCAGATAATACTTTTCCAACCATTGCGTTAATTGCTGCTGCTGAACTTGCTGGTGTTGAACTTGATCCAGGCATTCTGAATTCAAATTTATTTCCAGTAAATGCAAATGGTGATGTTCTGTTTCTATCTCCTGCATCCATGCTTAATGTTGGTAAAACGTCAACTGATAAATTCAATTGTGATGCTTCAGCAACTGGAGAATTTTTACCTAATGCAATATTTTCTAAGATTGTAGTCAATTCATCTCCTAAGAAGATTGAAATTATTGCTGGAGGTGCTTCGTGTCCACCTAATCTGTGATCGTTTGTAGCTGTAGCTGTAGCTGTTCTTAACATTGGATAATATCTGTCTACTGCTTCAATTACTGCTGAAACGAAAACTAAAAATTGTGTGTTTGTTTTAGGATCTTTTCCTGGACTAAATAAGTTTATTCCATCATCTGTTCCTAATGACCAGTTGTTATGTTTTCCTGAACCGTTTACTCCTGCAAATGGTTTTTCATGTAATAATGCTACTAACCCATGTTTTAAAGCAATTTTTTCGATTGTTTCCATTATAATTTGGTTTTGATCTGATGCCAAGTTTGCAATTGAGAATAATGGAGCTACTTCAAATTGGTTAGGTGCTACTTCATTATGTCTTGTTTTTGAAGGAATCCCTAATTTCCATAATTCAACGTCTACATCACTCATAAAGTTAATTACTTTATCTTTAATTTTACCAAAATAGTGATCGCTTAATTCTTGACCTTTTGGTGCAGGTGCTCCTACTAATGTTCTTCCTGTTAATAATAAGTCATCTCTTTTTTCAAACATTTCTTTGCTTACTAAGAAGTATTCTTGTTCTACTCCTAAAGTATTGAAAACGTGTTTAGAAGTTGTATTTCCTAAACCTTTTAACACTCTTAATGCTTGTTGATGTACATATTTCATCGTTCTTAACAAAGGTACTTTTTTATCTAAAGCTAATCCAGTGAACGAAATAAATGCTGTTGGAATATATAATGTTACTCCATTTTTATTTTCTCTTATAAAAGGATATGAACTTGTATCCCAAATTGTGTAACCTCTTGCTTCAAATGTACTTCTAACTCCACCATTTGGGAATGATGATGCATCTGGTTCACCTTTAATTAAGCTACTTCCAGAAAATTTGTAAATGATATCTTTGTCTCCTGTTGGTTCCAAGAATGAATCATGTTTTTCAGCTGTTAGGTCTGTTAACGGTTGAAACCAGTGACAGTAGTGAGTTGCTCCTCTTTTTGTTGCCCAGTCTTTTATTGCATTTGCAATAACTTCAGCTGATGCTTTTGATAATTCAGTTTGTCCTAATTGAGATGCTTGAAATTCTTTAAAAACCTCTTTTGGAACTCTTTTTTTTAAGTTACTTTCCGTGAATACGTTTTCTCCAAAAACTTTCATCGCGTTTTCCATAAAAATACCTCTTTCTTATTTTTAAATTCTAATTTTAGATTTGTTTTTTTAATTTTCAAATCAAAATTTCTACCAATGACTTATTATATAATGAAGTAAATTCAATGTCAAATTTATTTTTTTATTATGACTTGTCTTATGTAAAATTCCCAAAAAAACGTCGATTTTTTTAAAGGATTAGTTTTATATATCTAAAAAAATACTTTGATAAACAAAATTAATTTTTTTATTTGCAAAATTTTTTTACATATATGTATAATGCTAGGTATATAAGTATCGAAATAAGAAATTGGAGGTAAAAACGTGGAAAAACTTCATAATGTTAAAGACGCAAAACGTGAATTAAAACAAAATTCACTGTATGAGCCCTACTTTGAAAAAGATAACTGTGGTATGGGATTCATTGCAAACATTGAAAATAAAAAATCAAACAAAATTATAAAAGATGGAATTAAAATTTTAGCCGGATTAGAACACAGAGGAGCCGAAGGTTATGACTCAGAAACAGGTGATGGTGCTGGATTATTATTTGAGATTCCTCATGCATTCTTTAAAGATATAATTTCTGACTTACCTGAAGCTGGAGATTATGGTGTTGCAAATGTTTTCTTGCCAACTATTGAAAGTGAGTTAAACGAAATAAAATCTATTGTTGAAAATACTGTTAAAAATTCTAAAGATGAGTTTTTAACTTGGAGAGAAGTTCCTATTAAAGCTGATGCGGTGGGAGTTCAAGCACAATCTACTCTTCCAAATATTTTTCAATTTTTTGTAAAAAGAGTAAATTCTAGTAAAGAAGACTTCGAAAAAAATCTTTACATTTTAAGAAGAAAAATTGAAAAAGCTGTTGCTACAGCAAACACTGATAGCCAAGATAAATTTTTATATTACAAAATTATCTTCTAAATCAATCGTTTACAAAGGACTTGTAAAACCTGATCAAATAGAAAAAAATTCTATATTGATTTACAATTTGATAAATTAGTAAGTTCGTATTGTTTAGTACACCAAAGATTCAGTACTAACACTTTTCCTGCTTGGAAATTGGCACATCCTTTCAGATTTTTAGCACATAATGGTGAAATTAATACTGTTAAAGGGAATGTAAACTGGATGAAAGCTAGAGAAATTGCATTAACGTCTCCGAATTACGAAGATATTAAAGAATTATTCCCAATAAATGATGAAGAATGGTCAGATTCAGCTAATCTTGATGCAGTGATTGAATTGCTTGTATTTTCTGGAAAAACTTTGATGGAAGCGATTTCAATTTTAGTTCCTGCGGCTTGGGAAAAGGATCATACTAAATCTGAAGATTTAAAAGCATTTTATGACTATTATTCAGGATTAATGGAAGCTTGGGATGGACCTGCAGCTATGATTATGACTGATTCCAGATATTTGGTTGCAAAACTTGATAGAAATGGACTTAGACCGCTTAGATATATTTTGACTGATGATAATCAGATGCTTGTTGGTTCTGAAGTTGGAACTTTGCCAATAAAACCTGAAAATATTGTTCAAAGTGGAAGAGTTAAACCTGGAAAAGTTTTTGTAATTGATCTAGAAAAGAAAAAATTGTATAACGATGATGAAGTTACTGAAAAAGTCTTGAACGGAACAGACTTCAAAAAATTAATTAAAGATAAGAAAAATGTAAATGATTTAATGAAAGAAGCTAATTTTGATTACAACAAAACTAGCGATTTAGATGACATTTACAACAAATTAAAAATTATTTAGTTATTCAAGAGAAGATTTACACATCTTGATTTCAAGAATGGCTATAACTGGACAAGAACCTCTTGGTTCAATGGGAAATGACGCAGCACTTGCTATTTTTGCCGAAAAGCCAAAATTGCTTTACAGCTACTTTAAACAATTGTTTGCACAAGTAACAAATCCTCCAATTGACCCAATTAGAGAAAATTTTGTTATGTCGCTTAGAACACAGCTTTATCGAAAAGCAAATATTTTAGAAGAAATTCCTGAAGCTGGAGAAACTGTAGTTTTGGATTCTCCAATTATGGACAACAAAACTATGGAATTTTTGAAAAATTATGAAAGAAATGGGAAAAAACCTGCTGTTTTAGATATAACTTTCAAACCAACTGAAAACTTGGAAGAAAGACTGGATAAAATATTTAAGCTTGCTGAAGAGGCGATTGATAGCGGAGTAAAATCTATTATTTTATCTGACAGAAATGCTGATACTGAAAATGTGGCAATTCCAGCTTTACTTGCTGTTGCTGGACTTCATCACTATTTAATTAGAAATAAAAAAAGAAATGAAATTGATATTTTAGTGGAAACTGGGGAAGCTAGAGAAATTATGCATTTTGCATTGCTGATCGGATACGGTGCAACTGCAATTAACCCTTACTTGGCACTTGATTCAATTGAATATATGGTAAAAAATAAACTTTACTTGAATGCTGATGAATCTGAAATAAAAGATTTGCAATACAACTATTTAAAAGCTCAGAAAAAATCAATTTTGAAAACTATGTCAAAAATGGGAATTTCAACTGTTGACAGTTACAGAGGAGCACAAATTTTTGAAGCTGTTGGATTGTCAACTGAATTAGTTAAAAAATATTTCACAGGAACTGTTTCAAGAATCGAAGGGCTTACAATTAAAACGTTGGAAGATGAAGTTCTAAATAACTTTGACGATGCAATTGATTCAATTAATCTTGGTGCTGAAACACTTTATGTGGATGGAGAATATTCTTGGATGAAGGAAGGAACAAATAGAATCTTGACTCCTGATGCGATTTCAAAAATTCAAGATGCAGCAAATAGAGATGATTATAACACTTATAAGGAATTTGCAAAAATTGTAAACGACCAAAGTCAGCATTTGCTTACAATAAGAGGAATGCTAAAATTCCATTCTGACAGAAAACCTATTTCAATTGATGAAGTTGAACCTGTTGAAGCAATTATGAGAAGATTTGTTACTGGAGCTATGTCATATGGGTCAATTTCAAAAGAAGCTCACGAAGCGATTGCAAGAGCATTAAATACGATTGGTGGTCGTTCTAATTCTGGAGAAGGTGGAGAAAATCCTGAAAGATTCCTTGATGACAGAAGAAGTGCCACAAAACAAATTGCATCTGGAAGATTTGGAGTTACAACCGATTACTTAGTAAATGCCGATGAGTTGCAAATTAAAATGGCTCAAGGGGCAAAACCTGGAGAAGGTGGACAATTACCTGGATTTAAAGTAAATAAAGAAATTGGTGCTACTCGTCATACAACGCCTGGAATTAGCTTGATTTCACCACCACCACACCATGATATTTACTCAATTGAAGATTTGGCACAATTGATTTTTGACTTGAAAAATGTAAATGAAAAAGCTAGAATTAGTGTTAAATTGGTGTCTGAAGCTGGAGTTGGAGTCGTTGCTTCTGGAGTTGCTAAAGCAAAATCTGAAATGATATTAATTTCTGGACATGATGGAGGAACTGGAGCATCACCACTATCTTCAATTAAACATGCTGGATTGCCTTGGGAATTAGGACTTTCTGAAGCTCACCAAATTTTAAAAGAACATAAATTGAGAAGTAGAGTCACTCTTCAAGTTGATGGAAAATTAAAAACAGGTAGAGATTTAGTAATTGGAGCGATTTTAGGAGCTGAAGAATTTGGATTTGCAACAATGCCGCTTGTAATTTTAGGATGTATTATGATGAGAAAATGTCATACAAATATGTGTCCAGTTGGAGTTGCAACTCAATCTGAAGAACTTCGTAAGAAATTTACTGGACAATATGAAAATATTATTAGATACTTTAGATTTATCTCACAAGAAGCAAGAGAAATTATGGCTGAACTTGGAGTTACAAAACTTGATGAATTAATTGGAAAAAGCTGATGAATTCTTGGAAGTTTCTAAAACTTCAAAAATTAGAAAAAAAGTTAAAAAAATGTAGACTTAGGAAAAAAATTCTTTTACACTAACAAGAATATCGACAGTCCAAATGTAAAAAAACTCAAAATCAAGACTTCAAAATGGAAAATATCATCGATAGAAAATTAATTAAACTTGCTAAAGCTACTTTTTGAAAGCGATAAAAAAATAATGTTCAAAAAAACTGTAATTAATGAAAAAAATTGAAAACTTTGATAGAAGTTTTTGGAGCGATGTTAAGTGGAGAAGTTGCTAGAACATTTGGTGGATATAAACTTGAAGATGATACAATTACACTAAACTTGGAAGGAATCGGTGGACAAAGTTTTTGGTGTGTTTGGAGCAAAAAGGAATTACATATAATTTGACTGGACAATCAAACGATTATATTGGAAAAAGGATTATTCGGTGCAAAAAAATTATTATTAAAAAAACCTGAAGTTTCTAAATATGAAGCAGATGAAAATATAATTGGAGGAAATGCCATTTTATACGGTGCAATCAGAGGAGAAGCTTATTTAAACGGAGTTGCTGGAGAAAGATTCTGTGTTAGAAACTCTGGAGCGGTTGCTGTTGTAGAAGGTGTTGGAGATCACGGTTGTGAATACATGACTGGTGGACGTGCTGTTATTTTAGGAGAAACTGGTAAAAAAACTTCGCTGCTGGTATGAGTGGTGGAATTGCTTATGTTTATGATAAAAACAATACTTTTGAGCAAAACTTGAATAAAGAAATGGTTGAATTTGATGAACTTAACGAAGTTTATGAAAATGAAATAAAAACTTATGTGGAAAAACACTTTAATTATACAGGAAGTGTCGTTGCAAAAAGAAATTTTTAAACAATTGGGAAACTGAAAAACAAAACTTTAAAGTTATTATTGCACCTGAATTTAAAAAAATTATTTCGAAAGAGGTGAGGCTTAGAAATGGGAAAACTAGGTGGATTTTTAGAAATTGAAAGAGAAGAAAAAAAAATTAGGGAAATTTCTGACAGAATTAAAGATTTTAATGAAATTGATGTCCCTTTAAACGATGAATATATAAAAACACAAGCGGCTAGATGTATGGACTGCGGAGTACCTTTTTGCCACTGGGCCTGTCCTGTCGACAACCACTGTCCTGAATGGCAAGATTTAGTTTATAACGGTGAATGGAAAAAGGCTTTGGACTTGCTTTTGTCAACAAATCCATTTCCTGAATTTACTGGGCGAATTTGTCCAGCACTTTGTGAAGGAAGCTGTACTTTAGGAAAAAATGATAAACCTGTAACTACTAAAAATATTGAACTTGCTCTTATTGAAAAAGGTTGGGAAAATGGATGGGTAAAACCAAAAACTCCTAAAAAAAGATTTGATAAAAAAATTGCAGTAATTGGAAGTGGACCATCTGGACTTGCTGCTGCTCAAACTTTAAATAGATACGGTTATAATGTGACAGTTTATGAAAAGAGATGAAAAGACCAGGTGGACTTCTTGCTTTAGGAATTCCTGATTTTCAAATTGGATAAAAAAATCATCGATAGAAGAGTTAAATTAATGGAAGATGAAGGTGTTAAATTTATTTACAATGTTGAAGCTGGAAAAGATATTTCTACTGAAGAATTAGAAAGCAAATATGATATTATTGTTATGGCTTGTGGTTCTAAACAAGGTAGAGATTTAAAAATAAAAGGAAGAGAAGCTAAAGGTGTTCATTTGGCTATGGAATTCTTAACTCAACAAAATAGAAAAAGTTAGCAATGTTCCTTTATATGACGAAGAAATCAATGTAAAAAGGTAAAACATGTGCTTGTAATCGGTGGTGGAGATACTGGTTCTGACTGTGTTGGGACTTCTGTAAGACAAGGTGCTGCGAGTGTTAAAACAAATTGAAATTATGGACAGACCATCTGAAATAAGAACAGAAAAAGAATCCTTGGCCGCAATATCCATTTATTTTTAAAAACTTCTACTTCTCACAAGGAAGCAACTAGCATTTATGGTGAAGACCCAAGAGAATGGAATATTACTACAAAAAGAATTTATTAAAGATGAAAATGGTAAATTAACAGGTGTAAAAAATTGCTAAAAGTTGAAAGTTTTAAAGATGAAAATGGTAGATTAGGATTTAAAGAAATCGAAGGTTCTGAAGAAATTATAAAAGTTGATTTTGTATTTTTTTAGCAATCGGATTTCTTGCATCCTTACTTTTGAAGGATTAATTGAAAATTCAAAAAGTTCAAATTGATGGAAGAGGAAATGTTAGTGCAAATGTAATCGACCACCATACTTCTCAAGAAAAAAATATTTTCGCTGCAGGAGATGTAAGACGAGGGCAATCATTAGTAGTTTGGGCTATTAGTGAAGGTAGAAAATGCTGCTAAAGGCTATTCATGAACATTTGAGAAAAAAACTGTGTAATTTCGATACTTTTGCATAACTGAGAATGTAAAAAAATTTTTTTGTGTAAATAGAATAGTGAAAATACTGGATTTTACTAGATTTATCTATCTATTAGTTTACACAAATAGTTTACACAAAAATTCTGGACACTCTTAATTTTAAAAGAAAAAGGGCTGTCTCAAAATGGTTAAAAGTTTTGAGTTCAGCTTCTTTTTTTCTGAAAAGAAAAACCGAGATAAAAATCTCGGCAAAATGGTATAATTGAATTATGACAAAAAAACAATAACCATTCAACTAATTCTACTACATTTTTTTCCAAATTATCAATTGTTTTTTGCCTATGGATATTGGAGTGAATATCTCTGAATCATCGCCTGTTAGAGTAATTAGCAAATTATTGGAGGGATTAGACTATAGATATTTAATGCAAGCATACTCTAAAAATAAAGGCCGTAAGCATAAAATTGAAGCTGACAAAATGTTTTTTTATCATTGCATATGCCATGTTTGACAGTGTCAGTACTACTAGAGCTATTGAGAAAAATTGTAGGGAAAATATTAATTACATGTGGATCTTAAGGGGAAGCTCTGCCCCTGATCATAACACAGTTGCCAGATTTATTTCCAGCTGTAAAATAGAAATTGAAGATCTGTTCTATCAGCTGATAAATAAATTAATCGAATTAAATGAAATTGATTTGGAAAAATGTATTTATTGACGGTACGAAAATTGAAGCCAATGCAAATAAATATACATTTGTATGGAAGAAGGCGGTTAACAAATTTTATGAAAAAAATTAAAAAAATTAAGATAAATGATTTCTGGCATTCATTTAATGAAAATAACAGTACTGAATTTAACGATATCTATGAAATAGAAAAGCATCTGGAAAAAAAGAAATCTTAGATAAGAATATTGAATTTGTTTATGGAAAGGGAGTCCGTAAAACTCAACAGCAGAGAGATTACGAAACTGTAACTTCCTACATAGCAAAGGAAAATGAATATAATATGCACCTTAAAAATTTGTGGCAGTAGGAACAGCTACTCTAAAACGGACAACGATGCAACGTTTATGAGAATGAAGGATGACTACATGAAAAACGGTCAGCTGAAACCGGCATATAATTTACAGATAGGTGTAAATTCTGAATATATTGTGGGTCTGGATTTGTTTCCCTAATCCTACAGATGTAAGAACACTTATTCCATTTTTATCAGTATTGGAAAGGAAAAAAACTTAAAATTTAGAAAATATTGTTGCAGATGCAGGATATGAAAGTGAAGAGAACTATGAATATCTTTTTAATAATAATTATACTCCATATATAAAAGCCACAAAATTATGAAAAGCAGAAAACTCGAAAATTTAAACATGATATTTCTAAGGTGGAAAACATGTCATTTAATGAAGAAACGGATACATATACGTGTGCAAATAATCAAAAACTTGAGTTTAAGTATACGTCAAAACGAAAAAAATAGAAGCTGAACTCAAAAATTTTAACCATTTTGAGATAGCCCCTTTAAATAAAGAACAATTTTTCTGACCTTGTTCAATATAGGAAAAACTATGAAAAATTATTATGGAAAAGAAGTGGAGAGATAAAAAGCTATAAGCGTTGCTTACATTTATTAAAAAGACTTGACACAATTCGTTTACAATGGTATACTTATTTTGAGCATGTTCGTTTACATCTGTAGACAACTAGGGGAAAGGAGAGTGAGCACAATAGAATTTAATACTCATATCACAGATGCAGAATGGGAAGTCATGCGTGTAGTTTGGGCAAATGATCGAGTAACTAGTAAAAAAATCATTTCCGTATTGAAAGAAAAAAATGGATTGGACACAATCCACTATCAAAACGATCTTAGGTCGATTAGTTGAAAAAGGCGTACTAAATACAGAGCAAGAAGGTAGAAAGTTTATTTACACTGCCAATATTGAAGAGAAAGAAGCTATAAGGGATTATGTAGAAGATATTTTTTTAACCGTATTTGCAATAAGAAAGTCGGAAAATGTAATAGGAAGCATCATTGAAGATCATGTTTTAAGCTTCGATGATATAGATCGACTAGAAAAAATATTAGAGATGAAAAAATCTTTCGCAGTAGAAGAAGTGGATTGCAATTGTCCAGAAGGACAATGCGAATGTCATTTACATCATCATTAAGTATAAGGAGGAATTTAAAATGAATAATGACAACAGATATTCGTCTCATAATCACCATGATTATGACGACATGGATAAGTTAAAACACGAGCACGGAATCACAGATGAACATGGAGACCATAAGGATAAAAATCAAGAACATCATGCTGGGCATGATCATAGCGGGCACAGTGGACATGATCACAGCGGGCACAGTGGGCATAATCACAGCGGACACAGTGGGCATGCCCACCATCATCACGGAAGCTTTAAGGAACTTTTCTTAAAGTCATTGCCACTAGGAATCATTATTATGCTCTTAGTCCCTTTGCATGGATTTGAACTACCATTCCAGTTTACTTTTCCATATTCTGATATTGTAGTAGCTATTTTATCTACTATATTAATTATTTATGGTGGACGTCCATTCTATCAAGGTGCAATTGACGAATTTAAACAAAAAGAACCTGGAATGATGGCACTCGTTTCTTTAGGTTTAAGTGTTTCATATTTATACAGTATTTATGCTGTGATCATTACCTACGTAACGGGTGAACACGTGATGGACTTTTTCTTTGAATTTGCTTCATTACTATTAATCATGCTATTAGGTCACTGGATTGAGATGAAAGCTATTGGAGAAGCAGGAGACGCACAAGCAGAATTGGCTAAGTTAGTGCCGAAAGATGCTCACGTTGTATTAGAAGACGATTCAATTGAAACACGACCAGTTGCTGACTTAAAGGTAGGTGATTTAATTCGTGTTCAAGCCGGAGAAAAATGTGCCAGCAGACGGGATTATCGAGCGTGGCGAATCACGTTTAAATGAAGCTCTTTTGACTGGAGAATCAAAAGCAGTTAAAAAAGGCCCTGGCGATGAAGTAATCGGGGGCTCAACAAATGGAGAAGGGGTACTTTATATTAAAGTGCTTGAGACAGGTGATCAATCCTTTATCTCTCAAGTACAGAATTTAATCAGCCAAGCTCAAAGTCAGCCTTCCAGGGCAGAAAATATTGCGCAAAAAGGTTTGCAGGGTGGCTCTTCTATATTGCTGTTATTGTCGCGCTAATTGCTTTTTGTAGTGTGGATGATTATTGGAGATATCCCAACGGCAGTTATATTTACTATTACTACATTAGTTATTGCTTGTCCGCACGCATTGGGTCTGGCTATTCCATTGGTAACTGCCCGTAGCACAAGCTTTAGGAGCTAGCCGTGGCTTACTAGTAAAAAGACCGCCAAGCCTTAGAAATAGCTCAAGATGCAGATGTGATGATTTTTAGATAAAACGGGTACTTTTAACAACTGGTGAATTTAAAGTATTAGATGTAAAACTTCTAATGACAAATATACAAAAAGAGGAAATCATTGCCTTATTGGCAGGTATTGAAGGAGGATCTAGCCACCCAATTGCTCAATCAATTATAAGTTTCGCCGAGCAGCAAAATATACGTCCAGCATCTTTTGATTCGATTGATGTGATTTCCGGTTCTGGAGTAGAGGGTAAAAGCAGGTGGGCACCGTTACCAATTAATCAGTCAAAAAGCCTATGGACGTAATCTTGATATGGATATTCCAAAAGGAGCAACTCTTAGTGTCTTAGTAGAAAACGATGATGCCATTGGTGCTGTAGCTTTAGGGGACGAATTAAAACCAACGAGTAAAGAGTTAATTAAAGCTCTTAAAAAGAACAATATTCAACCAATTATGGCAACAGGTGATAATGAAAAAAAGCGGCTCAAGGCGCGGCAGTAGATTTAGGGATTGAATATAGATCAAATCAATCTCCACAAGACAAATATGAGTTAGTTAAAAACACTTAAAGATGAAGGAAAGAAAGTTATCATGGTAGGTGATGGTGTAAATGATGCTCCTTCTCTTGCCTTAGCAGATGTTGGTATAGCTATAGGTGCTGGAACTCAAGTTGCATTGGATTCAGCTGATGTCATATTGACTCAATCCGATCCAGGAGATATTGAATCATTCATTGAATTAGCACACAAAACAACTCGTAAAATGAAACAAAACCTATTTTGGGGAGCTGGTTATAACTTTATAGCTATCCCTCTAGCTGCAGGAATTTTGGCTCCTATTGGTATCACATTAAGCCCTGCATTAGGAGCAATCCTAATGTCTGTGTCAACAGTCATCGTCGCCATTAATGCTATGTTATTACGTTTAGATCCAAAAAATAACGGTTAACAGATTGAATGATGGAAACTCCTTAAAGTATCAAGATACAATAGTTTTACAGGAGAAAAAGAGATGTAAGTAATGGCTCTTTGTAAAATCGTGTTGGTAGAAAAATCGTCTACTTCTACCAACACGATTTTTAATTTATTATAGAACTGATTTCTGTTAAAATCCTAAAAGCCACCTATTTCGACAGTTTTATAGCTTGTTATTCTATTTTCTTGACAATAATACCACCGTCTCCACATGGCTTGAGTGGTCAGTATGGATAAAATTTAATATTTTAAGGAAGCCTCGTATGTGGGAATATGTCCATTCATTACTTTATTATAAACCACTCTAAATATCTTTTGTCGTTCCCCATCTTGCTGATCCATACTCTTTACCTTGCCTAAACTTTTTTTGCATTTTTTACCTTTGGTATAGACAACAAACTTAATTAAAGCAGCTACTCCCACGCCCATTAAAATATCAGTTGGATGAATACTCGGAATAAAGCTCATGGTGTTAAGCTCTAATATTCCCTGAAAGATTTTGTCTATCACATCGCCACCAGTATATGCTCTTACATGGTGAGAAAAAAATATTACCAACATAGAAAAAAATGCAAGATAGGGAATGTTCTGCTTGAAAAAAACTTTTGCCTTATCTTGCATCACTGAGAATTTAACACCATGTTTATTCAATTCTTTTTAGTTCTTTTAATTCACCATCTTTAACATTGATTTCTTCAAGCTGACCTTTTCTTAACCATATCTTTGAGTTTTTACTTCATTTCCCTCCGCCTTGATAAGTTTATCTAAGCCACCATGTTGTTTTGATCTCTGTTGTAACTTCTTTACTTGGCTTAAGATTTCTTGATAAGTTGCCTTTAATACATTAACTTCAATGTTAACTACTCTATTAGAAATTTCTTCATTTATCATCAGTAACCTCCTACCCTCATATCATAACTAACAAGTGCTGTATAATAGGCATCCATATTGCTTGGCGCATTATATGCTGCCGTTAAAATAAAAGCTCTTACATTTCTTATTTTCGATTCGTTCTCTGATAAAGCATTTACAAGATACTCCATATGCAAAAGAATCTAATTCTCTAAATCTCTCTTGAACAACATATGCTGGTAATTTTGTTTGATTTATTGTGACTGTATCTTCTGCATTCAATACCATAACATCAGCTAAAACTTTTATTATTTCATCAAAGGTTTTAGCAACAATCTTATTACCTAGCTTCATGTGTTCGTTATATCCTGTACTTTCTCTTAATTCTTCTAAACAAGATTTATATGATTTTATTTTTTACGTCCATCCTCCATTCCATCCCTTAAATAAAATATATCTTTTTTTCATAGATGGGTAGGTGGGAGGAATTCTCTGTAGAAATATATGAAGTAATCTTTGATGAATTATTTGTAGTAATTTCTGGTAATGGTTCATGCAAGTTGCCATAATGCACTGGTTGATTTTCATCAAATGCATCGGTGCTAAATACCTCATTGCATTGGTTGATTTTGCCCTCTTCCATTGGTGCATTTTGCCCCTAATGCATTAGGTATAGCACTTTTACTTACTTGTTCTAATATTTCTCTTTCTTTCTCTTGTTTTCTTTGATTTAGTTCAAGATAAAGTTCTTCTAATTTATTGTCATTTATTGTGTACCACTTCGTTTTATCTCTAGGATCTTTATTATAGTTTCCAACTAAAAGATAGCCCGCTTTTTCAAGCTTAGAAAAAGTTCGTTTAACTGTATCAACACTTAAATAATCGAAATCTTTTTCTTGCCATGCTCTTATTGAGTTATATGTCCAATACTTGCCATCATGATAATTGTTGCCAGATTTCTTGTTTATTTCAATCCAGTAATTTATTTGTTGAAGCACAAGAGCTTCATTTAAGCCTAATTCTCTGGCTAACGCCTTATTTGCCAGTATAGGGCTGTTCATCAAACAAATACATACTCATACTCTCGCCTCCTTTCTCTTAAATTTAGGGCATAGAAAAAGACGATAGATTTATATTCCATCGTCTTAACTCTCTTATATTTCCTTTAATGTATCTTTCGCTACTTCAAGGTATGCTGTAATCCACAGTGCAATTTTTAGGTAGCCCATAAGGACTGATTAAGAATGCTAGTAGCAACGCTACCATTCCAGTTGCCATTTCTTTTTGTACAAAAGCAAGCTACTGCTCCTATAAATACTAGAAAAGATATTATACCTAAAATCATTCCACTAACTTTTTATAATAAATTTTTAGAAAAGCAATTAGTATCGACAAGAGCAATATTATTGGAAATAAGATAATTTTCAATGCCCATCTCATAACACACCTCTCTACTTCTTTGACTTATTCTCTAAACTCTTAATTCCTGTATTGTTCAACTTCTCAATTGACATCAGCTGAGTTCTGGCAAGCTTTCTAAGTTCTATCATTCTTTCTTTTTTTGTTCCATACCTTTACCGATAAGAACCGCATTATAGCTTTCCATATTTGCAAGTACAAGTAACTCATTCAAACTTGCATAATCTCTCATGTTACCCCTTTAAGTCAGGATTTTCTTCACGCCACTGTTTTAACTCTCTTGTTAAATAAGGCAACATTGAGCATATCTGCTTCACTTGCGTATTTATAAGATAATTGTTCGCTAGTAAGATCTTTTTAAGAGATATTCTTTGATTGCATCTGTATGGATTTTTGTAGTTAATCTTAGAAATTTCTCTATTCAAATTCCATCTAATGATAGCTTTAGAATTTTTCATCTGACTTAAGTCTTTTGTAATCCTGAATTACATACATCTTAAATTCAGCAGAAATCCATGAAGCAAATTCAAAGGCAATATCTGTATGTGCAAATGCACCACCATATCTTCCACCTTTTGAGATAATTCCGATTGCTCCAGTTTTTCTCTACCCATTTCTTAGGGGACAGTGTAAAGGAATTATATCCAGCTTCCGATTTAATTCGGTCGAATTCGACCGAATTGAAATTCATGTTGTTTAAAGCTTTCCCATAAACCAAGAAATTCAATTGTATCTTTTCTTCTCATCCAATTTTTTTAATTACATCACTTGGTTCATCGCTTTTTATATCTAGCAATATCTGTTAGACTTATATAGTCGTTTTTAAAGTCTTCAGTATAAATTTGAATAGCAAAAACCTTTTTGCTTCAATCGTATCTTTTTGCCTTAGACATGTGAGTTCCTCCTTTATGCTGATGTACTGTTTACAACATTTATTTTCGTAATAACTGCTCTAAACAGCACACCAACAATTCATATTTTTGATTTTAAACTTTGGTAGAAGCTCTAAAACCCTTGTATTTACTTGACTATTTGCCTGTGTCATTATTATGACACGAAACCCACAGGCAGGGTCAATTATCTTATCTTCAACAGTAGGTTTCATAAGTTCAACCATCATGTTTATAATATGTTTAGGTGTTCTAAATTGTCCATTTTTACGAGAAGTTGATAATTTAGAAAGTAAATATTCATATAGATCCCTTTAGTATCTTTATCTTCAACCATTTGAGGATTATTAAATATTTCTTCAATAGTATCCATTGTATTTTGTCAAAACAGCTGGTGTAGGAACCTTAAAAATAGCATTTTCCATATATTGAGAAAATACACTATCTTTATCCTCATCTAAATTTTTTTATAAATTCAAAAAGCTTCGTTTCTAACTTTATCATATAATTGTTTAGGATCACCTAATTGGATAAGATTACTCCATCTAATATCTTGATGATTTTCACCAAAAATAAATTTTTCATCAAAATTTCCAAATATACTACCAAGTTTTTTTGTTCTTTTTCTTTTTCTTTGTTCTTCTTGATCTAATCTTTTTCATAAAAATAAGATAAGTAAGTTGTTCAATTACATCAACAGGGAGCAGTAAAATGTAAAAGTACATCTCATAACAAAAAAACTTTATGTAGCAGATAATTTTTTTAAGATTTAGAAAACAGTCACAGGAAAATATAGCAACAGAAAAAGGAATAATGCTTAGAATGAATAGGAGTATCCAGGTTGAAGGAGCATTTGGAGTGTTAAAGCAGAACATGAACTTTAAACGTTTTTAAATACCGTGAAAGATCTAAAACTAAAGTTGAAGTTTTACTATTTGCTATTGGATATAATTTAAGAAAATATGTTCATAAAAAAAGTTCAAGGACGTGAAGGCATGAAACTTCATAAATTAGCTATTAACTAAGTTTTTAAGAAAGATAAGGTTCTCTAATTTTTTTAGTGCAATTTTTTTCTTTGATTAGAAAAAAATTCTAATCAGATAACTGTAAAAAAATTTAGAGAGCTTTTTAATTTGAACAAAAATAGAAGCTGAACTCAAAAATTTTAACCATTTTGAGACAGCCTCTTTTTATTTATTTTTATTTTTGAAAAATGAGAATTATTTGAAAGTATAAAAACTGTTAATAGAAAAGTCCTGAATTTACAGGATTTATTTATTACTTTACATAAAATTATTCTA